>Ga0315908_10000006_pt1 | contig 187480 bp, 141 predicted proteins | sample LakEriMetagenome_12_FD_203520 | JGI IMG/M metagenome (GOLD analysis project Ga0315908, IMG submission 203520) | Freshwater fungal communities from buoy surface, Lake Erie, Ohio, United States - Buoy 4 MA124 | ecosystem: Environmental > Aquatic > Freshwater > Lake > Lake biofilm | place: USA...
AGAAGCGGCGCCAGCCGGTTGTATGTGGAACGTAAATTCATGAACGAAGTGAACTAAATGTGTTCCGGATAGAAGCGGCGCCAGCCGGTTGTATGTGGAACGTAAATTCATGAACGAAGTGAACTAAATGTGTTCCGGATAGAAGCGGCGCTAGCCGGTTGTATGTGGAACGTAAATTCATGAACGAAGTGAACTAATTGTGTTTTAAAAAACCAATAAAAAGGCCTGCAATTGCAGGCCTTTTTAATTATACCCCTTACCTTTGCACTTTGCAACATATCATGACCCTTCAAAAACCAATTCAACGCGCCCTCATTTCAGTATTCTATAAAGATGGCTTAGTTCCCATTGTAGAAAAACTACATGCAAACCACGTAGAAATTTTATCAACCGGCGGCACCCTCTCTTTTATTCAAGAAATGGGTATTCCTGTCACAGCCGTTGAAGAAGTAACCAAGTTTCCAGAAATACTAGGTGGTCGTGTCAAAACTTTGCACCCTGCCATCTTCGGTGGAATTCTCAATCGCAGAGATTTTGCGCCTGATCAAGCCCATATGGCTGAACATCAATTGGGGCCTATTGACTTGGTTATTGTAGACTTATATCCTTTTGATCAAACCGTTGCGTCCGGCGCAACGCACAGCGACATTATCGAAAAAATTGATATTGGTGGCGTCTCTTTAATTAGAGCTGCAGCCAAGAATTATAATGACGTTCTTATTGTTCCGAGCGTAAAGCAATATTCCGAACTACTCGAAATTCTCAACAATCAGGGCGCCACATCAAGTTTAGCACAACGCAAGGCGTTTGCAGCCGAAGCCTTCCATGTGTCTTCTCACTATGACACCATGATTCATCAATATTTCATGAATGGCAAAAGCGCCAATCTAAAAATTAGCGAAGCAAAGCAAAGCCCGTTGCGTTACGGTGAGAATCCTCATCAGAAAGGTGTTTTCTTTGGTGACCTCGAGGCACTATTTACAAAATTACACGGTAAAGAGTTATCCTACAATAACTTACTTGATGTAGACGCTGCTGTACGCCTCATGTTAGAATTCAAGCAAGACGGGCCCACTTTCGCCATACTTAAACACAACAACGCTTGTGGCCTAGCCACTCGCCCTACACTCAAAGCCGCCTATCAAGCCGCCCTTGCCGCCGACCCCGTTAGCGCTTTTGGTGGAATTCTCATTTCCAATCAAGAAGTCGAGTTAGATACCGCTATTTTAATCAATGATTTGTTCTGTGAGGTGCTTATCGCTCCAGCGTACTCAAAAGAGGCTGTAGAACTTTTACAGTCCAAGAAGAACCGCATCATTTTAGTTCAAAATAACATTGAACTTCCAACGATACTCGTTCGCAGCGCTTTAAACGGTTATTTAGTCCAAGATGCCGATATGGCCACCGAAGGCCCTGAGCAACTTGAGGTCAAAACTAAAATTGCACCAAGTGCCGATGAAATTACCGATCTTCTTTTTGCTAACAAACTCGTCAAGCACACTAAATCAAATACCATTATTTTGGCAAAAGGAGGTCAGCTATTGGCCAGCGGTACTGGTCAAACTTCTCGTGTAGATGCGCTCAAACAAGCCATTCACAAAGCAAAATCATTTGGCTTTGATCTACAGGGCGCCGTGATGGCTAGCGATGCTTTTTTTCCGTTTCCAGATTGTGTCGAAATTGCACACTTAGAAGGAATCAACGCAGTTATTCAACCAGGTGGTTCTGTTAAAGATGATTTATCAATTGCTTATTGCGATGAAAATCAAATGAAAATGGTCTTTACGGGCGTGCGGCATTTCAAACATTAAATAAAACATGGCTATTTTCATAAATATTAGCTACAAACGTAACCTTTGAACGTCTTCTACGAATAAGAATAAATTACAAAAACCAATAAGCGCTTAACATGGGCCTTTTTAATTTTTTTACACAGGAAATTGCCATCGACCTCGGTACGGCAAATACCCTGATTATTTGGAACGACAAAGTTGTTGTCGACGAACCTTCAATTGTAGCCAAAGATATCCAAACAGGTAAGGTGGTTGCTATCGGACGCAAGGCCCAACAAATGCATGGAAAGACGCACAAACTCATAGAAACAGTTCGTCCACTCAAAGATGGCGTAATTGCCGATTTTCAAAGTGCCGAACAAATGATCAAAGGCATGATCAAAATGATCAACCCTGGTCGTACACTATTCAACCCTACACTGCGTATGGTTATTTGTATCCCCTCCGGTATTACAGAAGTAGAAAAGCGCGCCGTTCAAGACTCCGCCGAGCATGCTGGCGCCAAAGAAGTATACCTCATCCACGAACCAATGGCTGCAGCAATTGGTATTGGTATTGACGTTGAAGAGCCTATGGGCAACATGATCATCGACATAGGCGGTGGTACTTCTGAAATTGCCGTAATTGCCCTTGGCGGTATTGTATGTGATAAATCTATCCGAATTGCTGGTGACGACTTCACCAGCGACATCGAAGAATATATGCGTCGTCAACACAATATCCTAGTAGGTGAACGTACTGCCGAGCAAATCAAAATTGAAGTCGGAGCAGCACTGCCCGAACTAGAAAACCCTCCTGCAGATTTCGCCGTTCGCGGCCGAGATCTAATGACCGGTATTCCGAAAGAAATCATGGTGTCTTACCAAGAAATTGCCCACGCGCTCGACAAAACCATTTCTAAAATCGAAGAAGCTATTTTGAGTGCACTAGAAATGACCCCTCCAGAGCTGTCTGCTGATATCTACAAAACAGGTATCTACCTTGCTGGTGGAGGCTCCATGCTTCGTGGTCTCGACAAACGAATTTCTGCCAAAACCAAACTACCCGTTCACATTGCCGAAGATCCGCTTAGAGCAGTAGCACGAGGCACGAGTATCGCACTCAAAAACATCGATAAGTACCCATTCTTAATGGGCAGATAAAAAACGGCTCTCAAGGCTTGCTTAATTCTAGAGCGCTGTCAATTTCTTGGCGATATTTATTAACGAGTTCTGTGTAGGCCTCTCCTGTTGCTGGCCCACTAAAGCCAGTATGAATTGCAATGATCTTTCCTTGCTGATCCACCAAAATAGACGTTGGAAAACTCATGATGCCGTTTAGCATAGGAAAGCGCGCGGAAGCAACATCCTTACTCGATGTGCCCGCCAAATAAACCGGATAACTTACCTTCATCGATTTAACCCATTGCTTTAAGCGCGTTCTTTGTTTTTTGGTGTCAGCGCCTACTTCAAAAGCTAAAGCCACTACATGAAGCCCTTTGCTTCCGTATTCGGCATGCAGCGCTTGCAGCAATTTGGTCTCATCCAAACAATTCGGACACCACGTTCCCATTATTTGAATAAGCGTAAGTTCTTTTTGGGAAGAAAAATCTATTGTTTTCTTTCTTCCATTCATTTTGATGAGCTCTTGCAGCACAAGCGGTTCATCCCGCTTAATTAAGTAGGTCAGGCTGCTTTCGTCGCGCAATTGAACTGTTGAATCGCGATAAGCTACAAAAGGAGCGTTGTAGGATGCCCCGCTGTAAAAGTTACCCATCATTTGATCTGCACTTTGCAGTGTAGCCTCAACTACAAATGCCCAATAACCTGTGTAAGTTTGTAGATGGATGGCATTGCCAACGACATACCCATTCAGATAGCGGTAGTCTCCAGTTTCACTTAAAAAGCTGCCCGTTACGAAATTGCCAATGTTTTGTTCAAATACACCCACTAAAACTTCCTCATTCGGTGTGTTAGGATTAAAAACAACTCGCCATTTTCCTGATATATTGAGCTGGCTTGGAGCAGGTTCGGGCTGTTTCAAAATGCCATTGTGAAGATGAATAGGATAGCGAACCGGAACTTTTTTATTGTAGTTGATCCACCAGCCTCTGGCTTCTGACAAATCATGAGCAAAAGTGAGCCTCCATTCTGCATCTTGCGCAGGAAATTGATAAATGATGGTGTCACCTAACCGTTTTTTTACGGATAATTGGTACACTTCTTTGCCATTGTAAATGGTAATAGGGGCTTTCGGATTTTTCTTTGCTAAAGATGCACTCACTTGAATTTGCAAGCGGTCATTGAGTTGAATCTCAGCAATAAGAGGCACAACTTTTGCGTTTTGTGTAAAAACAAACTGCACCTGGAAAAGGATGACAAATGTATAAATAGCGTGTCGCATGGCTTCAAATGGCATTAAGATGAATCACGAAATTAAAAGAAATAAGCTATCTTGCTCAGCGCATGCAACTTTTTCAAAATATATTACGTCAAGGCTAAGGAGTTATGGATGAACAAGAACTCATACAAGGTTGTGTTGCTGCTCGTCCAAAGGCTCAAAAAGCGTTGTTTGACATCTATGCCCCAAAGCTTTACGTCGTGTGTTTGCGTTATATAAAAGACCAGATGCGTGCACAAGACGTCTTGCAAGATACCTTTGTTAAAATATTTGCCAATATCGGCCACTATAAATCGGAGGGTGCTTTTGAAGGTTGGCTCAAAAGAATAGCAGTCAATACCTGCTTAGACCAACTTCGTAAAGACAAAAAATTACTAACGGATGTTTCCATTGACGACGTTAGCCACAAACTTTCTACCGATAGTTTTAGTGCAGAAAAACTCATGGCCGACGACCTCCTCAAATTGGTACAAGCCCTGCCAGATGGTTACCGCACTGTTTTTAACCTCTTTGCAATAGAAGGCTACTCACATCAAGAAATTGCTCAGCAACTTGGCGTTACTGAGAGCACTTCCAAAACACAATACTTGCGTGCTAGGGCCTATTTGAAAGACCGTATAGAAAACATTGATTAAATGACCCAAAAAGACAACATAAAAGAACTCTTTGCCAAAGGCCTCCAAGACCACCACATCTCGGTAGACCCCGCATTGTGGTCGTCTATTTCTTCATCTATTGGAACTGGAAGTGCCAAAGCAGGGCTCGGTATTTTAACTAAAGTGCTTATTGGTGTGGCTGCTAGTTCTATCGTTGGTGTGGCTGTTTACTTAACTGTTCAAACAACTCAAACAGAACCCAAAAAAATAAATCAAGAGCAAAAATTCAATACACCTCAGCCCAACAAAAACCCTTCAAGATCAATACAAACAGAAAGTAGTATAAAGTCAAGCACTACCAATCAAACCATTGTAGAGGTGAATATTCCTCCTATTGACGACTCAGCACTTGAAAATCAACCTGCTCAAAATCAAGTGGTTTCTATTCAAGATGCTATCAAACAGCCACATGTTTTACAAGATCATTTACTTTCAAATTCTGTTGTTCCGGTTCCTACTCAAAAACCCACGCCTGCTCAATCACAAAGTGCAAACACCCAACCTACAACACCTACAAACACACAAAATCAGGTTGTAAATCAAGGTCAACAAACTGAAAAGCCTATACGTATTGTACTTCCAAATATCTTTACCCCTAACGGTGACGGGAAAAATGAAACCCTCCAAATCGACTGGAATGAATTCGAGGTCTTGGACTTCAGCATTGTGGTTTTGGATACCAAAAACAATGTTGTATTTAAAAATAACGACCCAAACTTCCAGTGGAATGGTGCCAACCTAGGAGGTGAAAAACTTGCTGCAGGCTATTATATCTATTTTGTAACTGGCCTGCTCAATGAGCAACAGTGGCAGCAATCAAGCAGTTTGCAAATTCAATACTAAAATATTTGCGTAATTTGGTGCATGCATCAAATCTATTGCATTACAAACGGAAACAAAAAAATTAACGCCAAGAACAACCAAATTTTAGCTGCGTTAAAGCGTCACTTTGGTGAACAATTTCATCTATATAAGAGCACAAATTCTAAAGCCGCGCTCACTTATATTCATTCCTTGGGACAATATTGCACACATTTACTTGGCGTTGGTGGTGACGGCACTTTTAACGTGCTCATCAATGGTGTTTGTTCGCATCCAAATCCTATATTTCAACCAATTCTTGGTATCCTTCCAAATGGCACCGGCAATGATTTTTACAGATCGGCTGGGTTTATTCAAACCTATGACTTCATCAACAACATAAAAAGTGGTTCATTTGAACATTTCGATATTGGCGTTCTAGAAACCGCCGATGAAAAACGCTATTTCGCGAATATCGCTGATATTGGCTTTGGAGGCGCAGTGGTATTAGAACTACTGAAATTTCGAAAAAATTTTGGTCCGAACTTTTCTTATGGCTTGGCTATTGTAAAGACCTTTTTAAGGTACAAAAGACCCATTGTCGAGCTACAAACCAAAGATTTCCATTATTCTGGCGAACTACTTTTGGCAGCATTCTGCAATGGAAGTATTTTTGGTGATGGGCTACATATTCACCCCGATGCGCAAATCAATGATGGAAAGCTCAAGCTCACCCTTTTAGGAAAAGTTTCATTATTTGATTATTTGAGCAATGTGCTTAAGGTCAAAAGAGGAAAGAAAATCAAACACACAGAAGCACATTATTTGCAGATTTCCTTCCCTATTTATTTGCGAGGTGTAGCAGAACATTTACACGCCGAAACCGATGGGGAGTATATGGTAGGACGTGAATTCAAGATAGATCTTTATCCAGGAAAGTTAAAGTTACTTCCGTTTACACAACTCTAGTTTGTTTATCTTTGAATCCAGATGAAAAAAAGCATCATCATTACTGCTGGCGGAATTGGCAAGCGCATGGAAACTGAGCTTCCAAAGCAATTTTTGCTCCTTGGGGGCAAACCTGTTTTGATTCATACATTGGAACGATTCTTTGCTTTTGACCCAACTGCTCAGCTCATCATTACACTTCCCAAAGAATGGATAAGTTATTGGGAGGGTTTATTATTGGCGTATCAAATACAAATTCCACACGAATTAGTTGATGGTGGGCAAGAGCGCTTTCATTCCATTCAAAATGCGCTCAACCTCTGCACAGGCGATCAAATCGGTATTCACGATGGCGTGCGGCCGCTAGTGAGTAGCACCACTATTGAAAGGTGTTTCGCGGGGCTTCATACTGCTGCTGCAGTCGTGCCGGTAATGAGGTTGAAAGACTCTCTTCGTGAAGGAAATTTAACCAATTCTCAGTATGTAGACAGAACGAAGTATTACCTGGTGCATACACCGCAGTGTTTTGATGCTCAAACGCTCAAGCAAGCATATTTGCAAGCATACAAACCCGCTTTTACAGATGATGCAAGTGTTGTAGAATCCATAGGAATCCGACCGCTTCTTGTAATGAGCAACGAAGAAAATATTAAAATAACCAGCCCCATCGATTTAAAAATCTTAAGCGCACTCCTAGAAGCATGAATTTAATCGCTCCACCCGCTTTACAAATTGGCGACCTCGTTTATCTTTGCGCTCCTGCCAAAGCAATCGAAGAGTCATATATACTTGCAGCAGAAAAATGGCTAAATCATATAGGTTTACGTTCCATTAGAAGTAAAAATTTAACCGGAAGGCACCATTATTTTTCAGGATCAGCGCATCAGCGCTTGGCAGATTTACAAGAGGGTATTGACCATCCTGATGTAAAAGCTATTTGGTGTGCGCGAGGTGGCTATGGCAGCATTCAGCTGTTAGATAGCCTACAGTGGGCACAATTCATTAGAGAACCAAAATGGTTAATAGGATTCTCGGACATCTGTGTTTTGCATCATAAAATTCAGTCGGTAGGTATACAAAGTATTCATGCAACAATGGCACTCAACATTGAAAAAAATAGTGCTGCATCAAAAAACCGGCTCAAAGAACTTCTATTCGGTGAGAAAACACCATTTGCTATTGCTCCTCATCATCAAAATAAATTTGGGAAAGCGGCCGGCACCCTAATTGGTGGAAATCTAAGTATCGTTTACAGTATGCTCGCCACACCCGAACACTATGATTTTAGCGGCGCCATCTTATTTATTGAAGATTTAGCCGAGCATCTCTACCACATAGACCGCATGCTTTACGCATTGAGTAAAAATGGAGCGTTGACACAAATCAGCGGATTAATTATTGGTGGCCTAACAGATTTAGAAGACACCGACATTCCATTTGGCAAGTCAGTCGAAGAACTTATTTTAGCACATTTCGACTATCGTAAAATTCCGATTTGCTTTGATTTTCCTGCAGGACATCTTGATGATAATCAGGCCCTCTTACTGGGAGCAATGGTTGAATTAGAAGTGAGTGAGCGCCAATGTTTGCTGAGCTATCTATAATTGTTCTAAATAGCTAAATTAAAGAGATTATATTCGCAACATTTGTTACAATTTAAATGTTGTTGACTTAACTTTGCGTCACTACAAATGATAGCTTCTTATGAGTAATTCTGTAATTTTTAAATCTTCTATCGGTAAAAAGGTCTTTATGGCCCTAACTGGTCTATTCTTGTGTACGTTTTTGGTCGGCCATTTACTTGGAAACCTTCAACTTATTCTCAAAACTGGAGAAGAGGGGCGGCGTGCATTTAACGAATATGCTTACTTCATGGGGCATAATCCATTTATCAAAATTCTCTCTTACGTCACTTATGCAGCTGTCCTAATTCATATCATTGACGGTTTTGCACTTACCATTCAAAACAAAAAAGCAAGGCCAATCCCCTATGCCAAAAACAAGCCAGGGGCTAATTCAAGCTCAGCAAGCCGAAGCATGGCTATCTTAGGCACGCTTATTTTAGTATTCCTCGCTACACACATGGCCAATTTCTGGTGGAAGATGAAAATCAAAGAAGATGTTCCGCTTCATACATATAAACTAGAAATGGACAATCCAATGATGGGCGCTGCCAATGCAGAGCTTTATTATACGCATGTTCCAGGCATTCAACCTATTCCCAAAGACAAAAACAATGTGATAGAAAAAGGCACTGATCTCTATATCAAAGGCACCAATGTTAAAGTTGCTGAAGGCTACAGAGACCTTCACGGTTTAGTCATGGATTTCTTTAGTAAAAGTAAAAACGAAGGCGCACTTTTTGCCGTATTGTTTTACGTGATTTCAATGATTGTCTTAAGCTACCATCTTTTGCACGGTTTTCAAAGCGCCTTCCAATCCCTTGGAATCAACCATCCCAAATATACCCCATTGATCAAAATAATTGGAACCGGCTTTGCGGTTGTTGTTCCACTTTTATTTGCGATCATCCCTGTTATTATTTACATGAACAACTAGGAATTAGGCTATGTCAACATTAAATTCGCGCATTCCAGAGGGTCCAATCTCAGAAAAGTGGACCAATCACAAGAATAACATGAAATTGGTTGCGCCAAACAACCGTCCAAAAATCGATATTATCGTGGTCGGAACAGGTTTGGCAGGCGCCTCCGCTGCAGCCTCTTTAGGTGAAATGGGTTACAACGTTAAAGCGTTTTGTTTCCAAGATTCACCGCGTAGAGCACACTCTATTGCAGCACAAGGCGGAATCAACGCAGCAAAAAATTACCAAAACGACGGCGACTCCGTTTATCGCCTGTTTTACGATACCATCAAAGGTGGTGACTACCGCGCACGCGAGGCAAACGTTTATCGTCTTGCCGAAGTGTCGAGCAATATCATCGACCAATGCGTTGCACAGGGTGTCCCATTTGCGCGCGAATACGGAGGTCTCTTAGACAACCGCTCATTTGGCGGAACCCAAGTTCAGCGAACCTTTTACGCTGCGGGGCAAACAGGTCAGCAACTTTTATTAGGTGCTTACTCCGCTCTCTCTCGTCAAATTGGCCTTGGCCGCGTAAAAATGTATCACCGTCATGAAATGATGGATCTTGTTAAAATCGATGGTAAAGCACGCGGAATCATAGCTAGAAACCTTGTTACTGGCGAACTCGAGCGCTATGCTGCTCATGCTGTTGTAATTGCCTCTGGTGGCTACGGAAATGTATACTTCTTGTCTACCAATGCAATGGGCAGCAATGTCTCTGCAGCCTGGAAAGTACACAAAAAAGGGGCTCATTTCGCCAATCCTTGTTTTGTTCAAATTCACCCAACGTGTATTCCTGTACACGGCACCAACCAATCAAAGCTCACCCTCATGTCTGAGTCATTGCGTAATTCAGGGCGCATTTGGGTTCCTAAGAAAAAAGAAGATGCTGAAGCAATCCGCGAGGGGCGCCTGAAGCCCACACAAATTGCAGAAGAAGACCGCGATTTCTTCTTAGAGAGACGCTACCCCGCATTCGGCAATCTTGTGCCACGAGACGTAGCCTCAAGAGCTGCTAAAGAAAGGTGCGATGCTGGTCTTGGAATCGAAGCTAATGACACCAATGAAGGCGTTTACCTAGATTTTGCAACAGAAATTCAAAGTAAAGGCCGTCAGTCTGCTTATGCATTGGGTGATCACAACCCAAGCGAAGAAAAAATCTTGGAACTCGGCAAAAAATGGATCGAAGAAAAGTATGGCAATCTCTTCAAGATGTACCAAAAAATCACGGATGAAAATCCATACGAAACTCCTATGAAAATTTATCCAGCAGTTCACTACACAATGGGTGGTGTTTGGGTAGATTACAACCTTCAAAGTAGCATCGAAGGCTGCTTTGTAACCGGTGAGGCAAATTTTTCTGACCACGGCGCTAACCGCCTTGGTGCATCGGCACTCATGCAAGGCTTAGCAGACGGCTATTTCGTTTTGCCTTACACCATTTCTAATTACCTTGCTGATGACATTCGCACGGGTAATATAGCTACTGACGCCCCAGAATTTGAACAAGCAGAGGTAGAAACAAAAGCGAGCATTGACCGCCTCCTTTCCAATAAAGGCAGCAAATCTGTTGATCACTTCCACAAGCGCTTGGGTCTCATCATGTGGAACAAAGTAGGTATGTCTCGTGACGAAGCTGGCTTAAATACTGCTATTGCAGAAATTGCCGCATTGCGCGAAGAATTCTACAAAGATGTATATGTGCCTGGCGATGCCAATGAAATGAATATAGAGCTTGAAAAAGCGCTGCGCGTTGCAGACTTAATTGAGCTGGGGCAGCTCATGGCAGTAGATGCTTTAGATCGTTTGGAGTCCTGTGGAGGGCATTTTCGTGAAGAATACCAAGATAGCGAAGGGGAAACACTACGAGACGACGAAAACTTTAAATATGTAGCTGCTTGGGAATACCAAGATGGCGACGCAACAAAAGCAGTGCTTCATAAAGAGGTGCTCAACTATGAGTTCATTAAAATTGCAGCACGCAACTATAAATAAATAGACATGGCTTCAAAATTTATCAATATTACGCTCAAAATCTGGAGACAAAAAAATACCAATGCGAAAGGTGGTATTGAAACCTACAGTCTAGATAAAGTATCTACGGATAGCTCGTTTTTAGAAATGCTCGACCAACTTAATGAGCAACTCATTAATGAGCAAAAAGAACCTGTAGCATTTGACCACGATTGTCGTGAAGGCATTTGCGGGATGTGCTCCCTTTACATTAATGGTCGTGCACACGGTCCGCAAAGTGCAACCACTACTTGTCAATTACATATGCGCAGCTTCAACGATGGAGATACGATCTATGTAGAGCCATGGAGATCGCGCGCATTTCCAATTGTGAAGGATTTAGTCGTTGACCGTTCGGCCTTTGACCGCATCCAGCAAGCAGGCGGATTCGTCTCAGTAAATACTTCTGGACGCACTATGGATGCCAACGCTATTCCAATTCCAAAAGCAGATGCTGACAAAGCATTTGAGGCCGCAGCATGTATTGGTTGTGGAGCTTGTGTTGCAACTTGTAAAAATGGCTCTGCCATGCTTTTCGTTGGTGCAAAAGTATCACAGTACGCGCTATTACCCCAAGGAAAAATAGAAGCTAAAGACCGTGTACTGAACATGGTGCGTCAAATGGACGAAGAAGGGTTTGGTAACTGCACAAATACTGGTGCCTGCGAAGTAGAATGTCCTAAGGGTATTTCCTTAGAGAATATCGCTCGTATGAACCGTGAGTTTTTAGGTGCTTCACTTACTTCCACTAAATAAGTATTTTCAAACCCAACAAAAAAGGGCGGTCAATGACCGCCCTTTTTTTATATAAGGTAATATCCGTAAGATTTATTTGAGTTGTTGACCTTCTTTTTTGTACCAACCTTGGTTGTCTTTAACCTCGACAGGAACATTGGATTTTGCGCTTAGGCGGTTTTGCGTACGCATCCAAAAATAAAAACCAAAAAAACCTAGTAAAATAAGTGCTGTATTAAAGTAATTTTGAATCATTTCAAAAAAGCCAAAAGACCATTGAAATAGGTCACCAATTTTGTATACGAAGGTTGTCCAAGTCATGTTGTGTTCTTTTATATTGCAAAGGTACTACAAATTTCAATAAAAATATAAGTCAACTAAATTTCTCCCATTAAGGTGAGGGTTTCTTTTGCTGCTGCCTGTTCAGCCTCTTTCTTAGAGTTGCCTTTGCCTTTGCCGTAGATGGACTGATTGATTTGCACGCTCATTTCATAGACGACCTTACCTTCTATGATTTGCTCATTGGAGAGAATAAATACCAATGCTAATTTCTTGCGTTGGCACCATATAAAAAGAGCTGATTTAAAATCCAACTCCTCCTCCAATAGTTTATTTAAGTTCAGGTGCTTTTTGAAGACCGTATTTTGTAAAACTTTTTGTGTCTTTTCAAAGCCTCCATCCAAATATATTGCACCAATTAAAGCTTCAAAGGCATTGCCTTCTAGACCGGCTAAATTGATACTCCTGCCTTGACTATAAATCAGGTGTTTTCTTATGCCCATGCGCTCTCCAATTATAGAAAGTGATTTGCGGTTTACGATTCTCGATTTAATTTTTGTGAGCTGGCCTTCGTCTATTTCGGGGTATTTATGGTACACAAAAGAGGCAACAACAGCGTCTAAAATAGAGTCTCCTAAAAACTCTAATCGTTCATTGGCAGCCAACTGTTCATAATCAGTTAGCGAACTTTTATGTGTTAGGGCCTGAATAAAAAAAGAAACGTTTTGGGGCTTATAACCAAACTGAGACAATACAAAACGAATAACAAGTAGCTCTTCGTTAGATTTTCTTTTTTTGAAGAGGGGTATTTTAAGCAACTTAGCCTTTATATTTCTTTACAATAACAGAGGTGTTGTGCCCTCCAAATCCAAAGGTATTGGATAATGCTATATTTACTGTGCGGGACTGTGGTTGATGAAAAGTAAAATTGAGCTTAGGGTCGAGCTCGGGGTCATCGGTAAAGTGATTAATGGTGGGTGGAACTATATCATTCTGGACCGCTAAAACACACGCTACAGCCTCGATAGCTCCTGCGGCTCCTAGAAGGTGACCCGTCATGGATTTTGTAGAACTAATGTTCAGGTTGTAAGCGTGGTCTCCGAATACATGTTGAATGGCCTTTATCTCTGCGATGTCACCGAGCGGCGTTGAGGTTCCGTGCACATTAACGTAGTCGATTTCAGAAAAATTTATTTCTGCGTCTTCTAAAGCAGCAAGCATTGTGTTGCGAGCACCAAGACCTTCTGGATGCGGTGCTGTCATGTGATAGGCGTCGCCTGACATACCTCCGCCAATGACCTCTGCGTAAATTTTTGCACCTCTTTTGATGGCGTGCTCATATTCTTCGAGAATTAAACACCCAGATCCTTCACCGAGCACAAAACCATCGCGATCGAGATCAAAAGGTCGAGAAGCTGTTTGCGGTGAGTCATTGCGGGTAGATAGTGCTTTGAGCGCATTGAAGCCGCCCATACCCATCTCGTTGACGCCTGCTTCAGAACCACCAGTTACAATAGCATCAGCTTTGCCTAAACGAATGAGGTTGAAGGCATCAATGATTGCATTGGTGGCAGATGCACAGGCAGAGACACATACGTAATTTGGGCCTCGCAACCCATATTTAATGGAAATATGACCTGATGCAATATCTGCGATCATTTTTGGGATGAAGAACGGATTGAAGCGCGGTGTGCCGTCGCCACTGAAATATTCTCTAGCCTCTTCTTGAAAAGTTTTAAGACCGCCGACACCAGAACCCCAAATGACACCAATACGGTCTAAATTTGGGTTTGACTCGAGCAAAGCAGAGTCTGCCATAGCTTCCGTTGCGGTTACTATGGCATACTGCGAAAATTGATCAAGCTTGCGCGCTTCCTTTTTGTCGATGTGGTCTTCCACATTGAAATCTTTTAGTTCACATGCGAATTGTGTCTTGAACAAGGCAGCATCAAATTGTTTGATTGGTGCAGCGCCACTTTTACCTGCCAATAAAGCATCCCAATACTCTTGTACTGTATTACCTATTGGCGTAAGCGCACCAAGACCTGTTACAACAACTCTTTTTAATTGCATACCCGTTAACTAAAAGAAAATGTGGGAATTGTTAAACGTTTGCTTCGATGTAAGCAACAGCGTCACCAACTGTTTGGATACCTTCTGCTTTATCGTCTGGAATAGATATGTTGAATTGTTTCTCGAATTCCATGATTAACTCGACTGTGTCAAGAGAATCGGCACCCAAGTCATTTGTAAAGCTAGCTTCGTTCGTTACTTCACTTTCTTCAACATTCAGTTTATCTACGATGATCGCGATAACTTTAGCTTTGATATCAGACATTTTTTAAATTTTAAAGGTTTCAGCTTGCAAAGAAAAAAACTATCGCCCAATAAACAAAACTTATCTCCATTTAATTTATCAACACTTTGTGGCTCAAAGCCGAGGAATCGTACACTATGCTTAACTTTATAGCCGAAATGCAGGAACAATTAATTCTATTTATTTCTGGAGGCGGTAGTAATGCGCGGCAAATAATTCATTATTTCAAAGAAAATGAACGTGTTAAGGTGGTTGGTGTGCTCTCCAGTAAGCCTAATTTACAGATGGAAACCTTTTGTGACGAGCAGAAAATTTCATATCTCCATATCCCTGGTAATGATTTTGGAAGTTACCTGCAGTTCTGTTCTGAACTTAGTGCGAGCTGGATCATTTTAGCGGGCTTCCTTAAAAAAATACCTTCCGCATTGCTCAGCGCTTTTCCGGATAGAATTATTAATATTCACCCGGCTCTATTGCCAAGCTATGGTGGAGCTGGTATGTACGGCCAATATGTTCATCGTGCGGTATGGGCTGCAGAAGAATCCTTTAGTGGAACTACTATTCATCTTGTCAATGAAGAATTTGACAAAGGTAAATTACTCTTTCAGCATGCAATTGCGCTCAAGGTAAACTCAACTGCAATAGAGATTGAGCAACAAGTACGAACACTTGAATTATTACATTACGCAAAAGACCTCGACACTTTTATAAAAAGCACTATACGATAGCGCGCTCTAAAAATTGTGCGAACCTAAAACAGTCTTCATAAGAATTATAGAGTGGTGCAGGCGCTATTCGTATCACATTTGGCTCTCGCCAATCCGCTACAATACCCATTTTAGTAAGCCGATCAAATAACTGCTTGCCTTGACCTTTCGCCAAAATAGATAATTGCGCGCCTCGTTCAAGCGGGCTCTCCGGAGTTATAATTTCAAAAGAACACTTTTCTTGATTTCTTTGGGAAACATCTCGAATTAAATAGGCCAGAAAAGCGGTCAGTTGATCGCGTTTTTGAGCAATTCGGTCCATGCCGGCCTCCTCAAAGATTTCAAGAGAAGCTAAATGTGCTGCCATTCCTAATATCGGCGCATTGCTTAGTTGCCAGCCCTCTGCCCCAGCAATGGGATCAAAACCAGGGTTCATCTGAAAACGATCGGCTTTATTATGGCCCCACCAACCGGCAAAGCGAGGTAAAGATTTATTGTTTGCATGGCGTTCGTGAACAAATAAACCTGAAACACCGCCTGGCGATGAATTCAAGTATTTATACCCACACCACGCTGCAAAATCGACATTCCAATCGTGAAGAGAAAGATTGACATTCCCCGCTGCATGTGCCAAATCAAAACCAACTACTGCGCCTACAGCATGACCTGCCGCTGTAATTTTCTCAAGATTAAAAAATTGGCCCGTATAGTAATTGACTCCGCCTATCATTACCAGCGCTAATTCATCGCCCAGTTCTTCGATTTTTTTAAGAATATCCGCTTCATGAATTAAATATTCACCTGGCCTGGGCCCAACCTCTACTATGGTGTCTGCAGATAAGCCATGAAAAGCTACCTGCGATTCCAAAGCAAATTGATCGCTCGGAAAAGCTTTTGCTTCGCAAAGAATTTTCACGCGTTTGCCTTGAGGCCTGTAAAAAGAGACCATCAATAGGTGTAAATTAGTGGTAAGCGAATGGGTAATTACGACTTCAATTGGCAATGCACCAACAACTCTTGCCGCCATTTCTGTTAAATTTTCATGGTAGGAATACCAAGGTCTTTTGGCTAAAAAATGACCCTCCACTCCAAAATATGCCCAAGCCTCTAATTCTTCTTGTACATAATTGGCTGCCGTTTTAGGTTGAAGACCTAGAGAATTTCCCGTAAAATAAATCGGGTCCTTGCTATGAAATGTTGGAAAATGAAAGCGCGAACGAAACCCCGAAAGAGGGTCATTCTGATCTAAACCTTGTGCAAAGGATAAGCTGTTTTCAAACATCATATAAGCGGCTTTATTCGTAACTTTACAGCCACAAATATACACAAGAATGAAGACTCCCTCTCCTATCGACCGCAGCCGTTCATCAGAATTATTCGAAGCCGCTAAAGGATATTTTCCGGGTGGAGTCAATTCTCCCGTTCGTGCTTTTCAGTCGGTCGGTGGCACGCCACTTTTTATTGCCAAAGGAAACGGCGCGCAAATTTGGGACGAAGACGGCAATGAATTTATTGATTTCTGTTGTAGCTGGGGGCCGCTCATTCATGGGCATAATCACCCCTATGTTTTTAAAAAAATTGTCGGAACACTCCAAAACGGAGCCAGTTTTGGCGCACCAACGCGCAAAGAAAATGAGTTAGCGGCTTTCATGCTCCAAAGACTCCCTTTTATCGATAAAATCCGATTTACCAGTTCTGGAACGGAAGCGGTGATGAGCGCCCTGCGGCTGGCTAGAGGAGCGACTGGCAAAAATAAAATTCTCAAGTTTGAGGGTTGTTACCACGGGCATGTCGATGCGCTCTTGGTTAAGGCAGGTAGTGGCTTAATTACTTTTGGGACCTCATCTAGCGCTGGAGTACCCGAATCTTTTGCCAATGAAACGCTTGTTTTGCCACTCAATAATGCAGAAGCCCTTCAGGCCTGCTTTGAAACGCAATACCAAGATCTAGCCGCCGTCATCATTGAGCCTATTCCTGCAAATAACGGGCTGCTCTTGCAAGATAAATCGTTTCTCAACTTATTGCGGGCCTTATGTACAAAATACGGCGTCCTTCTCATTTTTGATGAGGTCATCTCCGGATTTAGAGTGGCTTTTGGCGGAGCAGCTGAACTTTTTGGCATCAATCCCGACATTGTTACCTATGGAAAAATCATTGGAGGCGGATTACCTGTCGGCGCTTACGGAGCCAAAAAAAATATCATGGCTTTTGTTTCTCCTGAAGGGCCTGTTTACCAGGCCGGCACTCTCTCAGGCAACCCCGTAGCCATGGCTGCCGGGCTTGCTCAACTCGAACTTTGTGCAGCTAAAGGTTTTTATACCAAACAAGCATTGCGCACCCAACAATTTGTTGACGATATCAATAGTTTTGCCCAAACACACCAACATCCTATGGAGCTTGTTTGTGTTGGTTCTATTTTTTGGTTCTCCTTTAATGGCAAAAAACGTATCACGGCAGCTGATCAAATTGCCAGCGATATGTCGGCCTTCAATTTCATGCATCACTTTCTTCTTTCTGTCGGGGTTTATTTCGGCCCAAGTGGTTACGAAGTTGGTTTTATATCGTCGGCGCATACCGACACACAATTAGCTTTTGCTGCAGAACAAATCAAAGCCGCACTTGCCGCATACTATGAAAAGTAATACCAAGTTTTAGGCTGTGAATTTAGTAACTGGTGCCACCGGACTTCTCGGAAGTCATGTATTAATAGCGCTCACAAAGCGAAATATGCCCGTACGTGCAACGTACCGTAATGAACAAAAAATCTCAGCTGTTAAAGCGCTCTTTCATTTCTACTTTAAAGAAGATGCAAGCAGCAGATGGGAACTCATTAGTTGGAAAAAAGTTGACCTTTTGGATATCGGAGATTTAAAATCCATAGTGGCCGGCAGTTCGCATATTTATCATTGTGCAGCGTTGGTGTCTTTTTTTAAAGCAGATTTTGAAGCTTGCCTTCAACAAAACCGTTATGTTACGGCTAATTTGGTTGATCTCTCCATTCATTTTGGCGTTCAGCACTTTTGTCATGTAAGCTCAACTGCTGCCATTGGAGGTAAAGAAGCACTAATAAGTGAAAAATCTAAGTGGCAAGTAGGTGGACAGCATAGTGGTTACGGGGTTTCAAAACTAATGGCAGAAAAAGAAGTATGGCGTGGCATTGAAGAAGGTTTACAGGCCGTCATTGTGAATCCTTGTGTTATCCTAGGCCCAGCAGCACCGGGAAGCCCTTCCTTACAAATGCTCGATACCGCAAAAAAAGGTCTCAAATTTTATACCCGCGGCGCTAATGCTGTTGTAGATGCAAGAGACGTGGCGTGGGCAATGGTAGAACTCGTTGAACAAAAGCTGCACGCCGAGCGCTATTTAGTAGTTGGGCCACAACAATCGTTTAAAGCGCTCTTTAGTGCATTTGCTAGCCAACTTGGGCGCAAAGCACCAAGTATTGCCGCGCCTAAAACACTAACTATGATCGTTGCAGCATTTCATGAACTTTGGTGCCACATTTCTGCAAAACGCTCAGGGCTTACAATAGAAACCGCGCGTTCATCTCATGAAGTGCTGCGGTATGATCGCAACAAAATTGAAACACAATTGTCATTTAAATACACGCCGTTGGCAGATATTATTCAAAATATGATTGAAGGCCAGGCTTATATAGAAAAAAACATAAAAAATTGAGTCGGAAACTGATTATTTTCATCGGTATCTTTTACCTAGTAGGCATTCTGGGCATGACTGTAGGGCCTTATCAATCTTTTTTTGTTGACTTGTCTTTTTTTCATCTTTTGCTCTCTTTTGGCGCGCTAATCCTCGGAAGAAAAAAACACTCCATAAAACTTTGGCTATTTATAGGTATTGCGTTTACCACAGGTATGCTTGTAGAATGGATTGGCGTACATACTGGCCTCTTGTTTGGAGACTACAAATACGGTTCTGTTTTAGGTCCAAAAATATATGGTGTGCCTATCATTATTGGCGTGAACTGGGCTATGTTGTGCATGGTCAGCGCCTCACTACTCGCCTCCCTTCAGCTTAATTTTTGGTTAGGGGTAGTTACGGCAGCGGCCTTAATGGTCTTTCTAGACTTTTTACTAGAACCTGTGGCCATTAAACTCGGTTTTTGGCATTGGAAGAGAGAGGTTATTCCGCTCTACAACTATGTTTGCTGGTTCTTTACTGCGATACTTTTACAGCTTTTATACCGCAAATGGCGACTAAATGAGCCAAACAATGTGGCTATAGCGTTGTTTATTTATTTGACTATTTTTTTTACTATTTTAAACTTTTAGCTATGATTTGGTGGGGTCCTGTATTACTAATTGCTACTTTTTTTGGGATGGAATTTATGGCTTGGGCAACACATAAATATGTAATGCATGGTATTATGTGGTACTTTCACAAGGATCACCATCAAGTTGAGCCCGGTTTCTTCGAAAAAAATGACGTCTTCTTTTTGATCTATGCCATTCCGTCATGGTTGTGTATCATGCTTGGCATGATGAATCAAACCTTATTCCCGGTTTGGATTGGTTTCGGCATTGCTGCATATGGCTTGGCCTACTTTCTGATCCATGACGTATACATTCATCGAAGGTTCAAATGGTTGCGAGATATTGAACACCCTTACTTTTATGCCATCCGAAGAGCGCACAAAATACACCACAAACATTTAGATAAAGAGCATGGCGAGTGTTTTGGAATGCTTTTAGTGCCCTTTTATTTTTATTTGGATAGTATCAAACAGTTCAAAAAACAACAAAAAACATGAGCCTATATGCCTGGGTAATCTTATTGTCATTTGCTGGGCCGTTTGCACTCAGCTTCGATAAAAAAGTATCTTTTTATAAAGAATGGGCTTTTGTATTTATAGCCGCACTTATCGTTGCGCTGCCTTTTCTTATTTGGGACGAACTGTTTACGCAATGGGGCGTTTGGGGGTTCAATGCTGACTATCTCTTAAAAATTTATATTGGGCGCTTGCCTTTGGAAGAAGTCTTGTTTTTTATAGTAATCCCTTACAACTTCATCTTCTTATTAAAGGTTGTCCAGGCCTATTTTCCTAATAGAAATAAAAAGCGAATTGCTCCTGTTTTCGCTTTCATTTTCTTAACTACCTCTGGACTTTGGATGCTCTTGTATGGTGCAAACTATTACACCTTCTTAGCTACTTTTCTAAGCGCCACACTGACTATTTTGTTGCGTAATAGAAAATGGTATCAGGATTTTATGTGGACATACCTGCTTTGTTTAATCCCCTTTTTTATTGTCAACGGTATTCTAACAGGTGCATTTACAGATGAGCCAATTGTCTGGTACAGCGCAAAACACATCATTGGTTGGCGAATGATCAGCATTCCTTTTGAAGACCTCTATTACAATTACGCACTGCTTTTACCCCTTACTTGGTTATATTTTTCTTTAAAAAAACGCAAGGAAAATTGATTTAGTATTTTGAAAAATTAAAAAAACCATTAACTTTGTGCCCCCTAGCAAAGCAAAGGCTGAGCCATAATGGGAGTCTTAAGCGAGAATAGCTCAGTTGGTAGAGCACGACCTTGCCAAGGTCGGGGTCGCGGGTTCGAATCCCGTTTCTCGCTCTTTTGAGCTCGAGTGGTGGAATCGGTAGACACGCCGGACTTAAAATCCTGTGGGCATTTGCCCGTGCGGGTTCAAGTCCCGCCTCGAGTACTAAATTGTGAAATTAACCCTTGACTCTGAACGAATTAAGGGTTTTTTGTTTTAACATAGATTGCATTTTATCGGGATGTAGCTCAGTTGGTAGAGTACTCGTCTGGGGGGCGAGAAGTCGCAGGTTCAAGTCCTGTCATCCCGACTATATTTCCTTACTTTTGTTCATGCTTTTTCCTCCAAATTACAACCCTGTTCAGCCTATTACCTTCAAGGGACACATTTTGGTGGGTTTAGTGCGTTTGCTTTTTAAAATTAGAAAGATTTTTGGTGGGCAAGATTGGGAGCAGCCGTTGGAAGGCCACCATGAAGACCCGCGCAAAATGACGCGAAAGCAGCAGCTTTATTTTGGCTACAAATATTACTACCGTACAATCTTAAAAGGAGATAAAGGGGCAGGGCTCGAACAATACTTTGAAAGTCAAGGAGCGAAATTTCAAAAGAAAGACACTTCCAATAGCACCCATAAAATTACGCTTAGCGCTGGCGGCGACCTCATGCCATATTTTTGTATCACCCAAGAACAGTGTCGGGATATATGGAAAGGGTGTGGCGATTTTTTCTTTGATGCTGATTTGGTAGTAGGCAATTTAGAAACACCCCTAGATCCAAATAAACCGGCATCATACGTGCCGGAAGTCATGCTAAGCAATATGTATTTCAACGCCAACCATGAAATATTCGATGTCTTTTCAGGGTTTGGCGAATACAAAGGATTTGATGTGCTGTCAACTGCCAACAATCATGCTTTGGACCAAGGCGAAGAAGGGGTAAAAGAAACGCTTCAATTCTTAGCGGACAAAAATATCCATAGCGTTGGAACCGCAAGGTCTTTTGAAGAGCGCAACCAATTTCCTATCATAGAAAGGAATGGTATCAAAGTAGCCTTTTTGTCCTACACTTTCTCATTAAATGCACTAGTTTGCCCTCCAGGAAAAGCTTACCTATCAAACCATCTCCATCTCAATGAAGCCAATCCGGATATTTCGTTGATTGTAGAACAAGCCAGGCTGGCCAGACAAAGAGGTGCTGAATTTTTGGTGGCTTTTTTACACATGGGTTGTGCTTACCAGCCATATCCGTCCAAAATAATTGTAGACAACATACATCATATTTGCCAAGCAACTGGCATTGACCTCGTACTTGGCGGCCACCCGCACAACGCGCAACCCATCGAATTTCTTGATCTTACCGATCCATTTACTGGGCGATCCAAACAAAGTACGATTGTTTATTCGCAAGGAGATTTTATTGCTTATGATATTCACAAATGGTGTAAGCTTCCGCTGCTACTGAAATTTGAACTCTCTAAAATCAATGGGGTTGTGGTCTTATCGAACCTATATGCTAAATTGTTTTACAATTATGCTGAAATAAAAAAAGGGAAGGTCAAGCGGCTATTGTTATTAGAATACCAAAAACTTAGGAAAAACAGGGGTGTTTTAAAATACGATAAAGCAGCACAAAAAGAATTTGAAGAACTTGAATTCTTTGCAGAGAGGTTCCTTTTAAAGGGTAATCTTTCTCGATTTTTAATAGAAGAATAGCGCGATAGAAAAAGCAATGAACACGACGCCAACTATTTTATTGACCAGCGCTAAAAACCCCTCGGTAATGTATGGCTTTAAAGATGCTGCGCCCCAAGCAATGACACACTCCATCACAAAGATTGCGCTCACTGCTGCTAAAAAATAAAAAACGGCATCTGATAGAGCGTACTGTGCTACGGTTTTTATTTGGGTTGTAATCGCCAACCACCCTATGTAATTTCCTGGATTGAGTGCATTAAGAAAAAAGCCCATAGATATGAACTTAGCCATTCGTTTTTTCTCGGTTTTTGGATAGCGGGCCTTATCTTTCTTCAATAGATTGGAGAGGCCATAGAGCAACAGAAATATCCCTCCGCACAGTCGAACAATCAAATCAGTAGTGCTCCCCGCTGGAATCAATTCTGCATTAAACCAACTCAAAGCGATCAATAAGATATCTGAACTGATAACGCCTGTTGCGATGAAGATTCCCGTCCTAAACCCATGATCAATGCTGTTCTGAACCAAAGCAAAAAAAACGGTGCCAAGCATTACACTCATCAATAATCCTGTTAAAAAACCATAAAAAATAATATCGGGCATATATTGATATTGGGATTTTGCAGCTCAAAGCTATCCAATATTATTGAAAAGAGTCTGTTAAGCAATAATTCGTAACTTCACGCCTCAAAATTTTGTACATTTAGTCGCATGTGGAGTAGGGTTGCTAGTTTTATCTTAAGGAATCGCTTGTTTATACTGGCCATTATTGCCATCATAACTGTTTTTTTTGGTTACTATGCGGCTACTGCGCTCAAGGTAGATAACCGTGTGGGCAACACCCTGCCCAAAGACGACCCGATCCAAATGGATTACGAAAACTTCAAATTACAATTTGGAGAAGACGGTTCTACACTCGTCGTTGCCGTGCAAACAGACTCTCTTTACACGGAACACAATTTTAAAAAATGGCGAGAACTGGGCTACCAAATACTTAAAATTAAAGGTGTTGATAACGTTGTTTCTGAAGCCACGCTCTTCGGCATGACCAACAATATCAAAAAGAATGAATTTGAGATTCACCGCATTTTCTCAGACACTACTTTTAGAGATAAGTCCATTGAAGAGGTGCGCAATGAAGTGCGCAAAAACCCCATCTATAATGGCTTGCTTTATAACGAAAAGAGCAATGTATCCTTATTAATGATTGGAATAGACGAAAAGGTGCTTTCGAATCCTAAAAAATCCAAAGTTGTATTCAAAATTGAAGCGCTTGCTCGTGAATATGAAAAACAATTTGGAAAGGTATACTTTGCCGGTTTGCCTCACATTCGGGTTGTTGTTGCCAAGCGTATTGTCAATGAAATGTACATCTTTTTGGGCCTATCCATTTTAGCCTCATCCATTTTAATGTACTTAATCTTTAAGTCTTTTACCATCATGATGATCAGTAATATCATTGTGTTTATATCGGTAATTTGGGCACTCGGAAGCATTGCCTTTATGGGCTATACCTTATCGATTATCATGGCGCTCGTTCCACCATTGCTGATCGTTATTGGTGTGCCTAATTGTGTATTTCTTTTCACGCGCTTTCATCAAGAATACATACGTGTCAACAGCAAAATGCGCGCGCTCTTTATCATGATCAAACGTGTTGGTTCTGTTACTTTTCTCACAAACGTAACAACCGCTGTTGGTTTTGTAACCTTTACGAGTTCTGATAAACTCGCAGAGTTTGGCATTATTTCTAGTTGGAACATTATGGTGGTTTTTGTGCTTTCACTCACTATTCTTCCCATCTTGACTTCCTTCATTGGCAATCCGAAGCCTCGACATCTTCATCATTTATCGAGGCAATCATCAAAATGGTTTCTCGACCTCGCCGTTACAATCGTCACTAAATATAGAACATGGGTATATGTGAGTTCAGTTGTTCTCGTGATCATCAGTCTTTTTGGCATGACCAAAATTTTCTCAACGGGTAATATTACCAGCGATTTACCTCCGGATGACCCCATTTTACTTGACCTCAAGTTTATTGAAAAGAATTTTGGTGGCTCCATCCCATTTGAAATCACGATAAACTATAAAGAAAAAGGCCGTTTGTTCAATATGAACACCATGAGAAAAGTGGAGGCTATTCAAGAAAGCTTCCGTAAGGACTCTCTTTTTTCCAAAAGTATTTCCTACATAGACCTCATCAAGTCTATTAATATGGCTTACCACGGCGGAAACCCCAATAAATACACGATTATCTCCAACAGAGATAAATTGCGCCTCAAAAAATATATCGACAAGCTCGATTTAAGCAGTCTAAACGGGGGAGCTATCTCTTTAAAAAGCCTTGTTGATACCACCAACACTACGCTGCGCATAAGAATGCAAATGAAAGACCTCAGTGTTGACAAAGTTGCGCCTGCTCTTAAAAAACATAAAAAAACTACCGACGAGATTCTCAATCCTGAAAAAAAACAATTAGAGCGCCTCTACGCGAAAATAACAAAAGGAAAGACCAACATGGTAGACACCCTTATAATGGAACACCCTGACGTTTTCAATAACTTATGTGCACTGTTGTCAAAGGGCGATGCCGAAAAACAAATGGCTTTTGATTTGGACCCATTCAAAGTAAAAACCTATGCCGGAGAGGCCAAATTCAAAAAAGAACTCAGAACTGCCATCGACCAAACTTATCTAGAACCCGTCTTTACCGGAATTAAAGTGGTGCAAACTGAAGGTACCAAATACCTTTTTACCAACTTGCTGCAAAGCTTGGTTTTTGCCATCATTTCAATTGCCATCATGATTGGCTTTTTGTTTCGCTCCCTAAGAATCATTCTGGTCTCTATGATACCTAATATAATCCCTCTCTTGTTCACAGCCGGCATGATGGGTTACCTTCAGATTCCACTCAAGCCCTCTACTATTCTTGTTTTCGGAATTGCTTTAGGGATTACCGTAGATAATGCTATTCTTTTCTTAGGAAAATACCGAAGCGAACTTAAGCTTCATGCGTGGGATACACGTTTTGCCATCCTTTATTCTCTTCGAGAAACCGGTTTAGGAATTGTCTATACGTCTATTGTATTGTTTTTTGGGTTCCTCATGTTTTCTTTCTCACAATTTGGCGGAACGCAGGCTTTAGGTTTGTTAGTCTCTATTACCATTTTTGTTGGTACAATTACCAACTTAATTATTCTACCCTCCTTGCTCTTAACTTTAGAGCGAAAGATCAATATCCGCTCTCTGCAAGAACCTTTCTTTGATAATTATTACGAAGAAACGGATTACGACATGGACAAACTAGCCATCGAATTTGGCGAAGATTTTCCGGATGAAAAAAATAATGAAAGCGTCTAATTGAACGTTAAACGTCTTGTAGTTTCTTGACCATTGTTAGAATCGTTGCCAACGCAACAGTTTCTCCAGTTTCATCATAGACATCTACCAAAAACTTTACGATTCCTTTTGCGATATCATCAGCAGACTTCTTTTCTTGGTCGATCTTTTCTTTGACGGTAAAACGGACGCCGATAGTAGCACCCGGGTAAACAGGCTTAGTAAAGCGCGCTTCTTCGATGCCATAATTGAGCAGAACAGGTCCTTTTTTAGGATCAACGAACAAACCAGCGGCTTTGGAAAGAATAAAATAACCGTGTGCCACACGGCGCTCAAATATGGTTCCATCTAAAGATGTGGCATCCATGTGGGCATAAAAGTTATCGCCAGAAACATTTGCAAAGTTGACGATATCAGCGTCTGTAACCGTATGCTTGTGCGTAAATACCGTCTCGCCGATGAGCAATTCCTCAAAGTGCTTTCTAAATACATGAGGCTGTGCTTCAGGCATTGCTGCTCCAGTCTGAAACTGCTGTGTAATGGCCGTTATGGTGCTTGGATGGCCTTGGATGGCCGTGCGTTGTAAATAATGCAGCACACCGCGTTTTCCGCCCATTTCTTCGCCTCCCCCCGCTCGGCCTGGGCCTCCGTGTGTGAGTAGTGGCATTGGAGAGCCATGACCAGTACTTTCTTTAGCGCAATCTTTATTCAATACCAAAATACGACCATGCATGCTAGCAGCGCCTACAACATACTCTACGGCTTCTTTATTGTCTGGAGTTACGATCGAAGAAACCAACGAACCCTTACCCATTTTGGCCAATTCTATAGCTGCTGGCATGTCTTTATATGGCATAATAGTAGCAACAGGGCCAAATGCTTCTATTTCGTGAACAGCAGTTGCAGTAAAAGGCTGTTCATTGCGAAACAACACCGGCGGGAAGAACGCCCCCCCTTCTTTACTGGCTCCAATGACTTCAAAACCCGAAAGATCGCCAAAGACAATTTGCTGCGTTTTGGCTAATTCAGCAACGCTTGCATTCACACGCTCTACTTGTAATTTAGTAGCAAGTGCGCCCATGCGCACCCCCTCTGCTGAAGGGTCGCCGATTTTGGTGCTTGCCAAACGCGCAACAATTGCGTGCTGAACTTCGTCCAATAAATTTTCAGGGACAATGATTCGACGCACTGCCGTACATTTTTGGCCCGCCTTTATCGTAATTTCCTTAACACATTCTTTGACAAACAAATCGAACTCTTCGGTGCCCGGAATAGCAGCTTGACCTAAAATAGTTGCATTCAAGGAGTCTGCCTCAAGATTGAAGCTCACGCTTTGTTCTGAAATAATGGACAAGCCTTTCAGGATTTTTCCTGTTGCTGCACTTCCCGTAAAAGTAATGGTGTCAGCAGAAGTAACGTTGTCGAGAATGCCACGGCCTAAACCACAAATTAATTGCAGGGCTCCTTCAGGTAAAATTTTGGAGTCGATGATGTCCCGAACCATCACTTCTGTCAAAAAACAAGTGTATTCAGATGGCTTAACAACCGCCGGTACACCTGCCATTAAATTGACTGCTATTTTTTCGAGCATGCCCCAAATTGGGAAATTAAAGGCGTTAATATGTACGGCCACTCCTTCTTTAGGAACCATGATGTGATGGCCAATGAAGCTTCCGTTTTTGGAGAGGGGCGCAGCAACGCCATCTACATAATACGGAAGATCTGGAAATTGGCGGCGCAAACTTGCATTTGCAAACAAGTTGCCAATGCCGCCTTCAATGTCTATCCAGGAATCTACTTTCGTGGCTCCTGTGAGCGCCGACACTTGATAATACTTCTCTTTTCTTTCCATTAAGTACAAAGCAAGCGCTTTGAGCATACGGCCTCTTTCTTGAAAAGTCATTCTGCGTAGCGATATTCCTTTTTCACGGCCATAAGCCAGTACGGCTGAAAAATCGAGGCCTGCGCTAGAAACTTCGCCGATTTGAGCGCCAGTAATAGCATTGAATAATGGTGTCTCGACGCCTTGGCCGTCTTCCCATTGTCCGAGAATGTAATTTTGAAAACGTTGCATATGTGCTTATTTCATTAACCAACGCACTAAGTCCGCGCCATTGGCATAAACCATCAAAGAAAGAAGTAAGAAAATCCCGATATACTGCGCAACCTCCAATACTTTTTGAGGCGCTTCTTTGCCTGTTATCATTTCGTACAACAAGAAAACTACATGCCCGCCATCTAAAGCTGGAATTGGCAAGATATTCATGAAAGCCAAAATGATAGAGAGCAAAGCTGTCGTTAGCCAAAACGTATGCCAATCCCAAAGCGGAGGAAACATATTGCCAATAGAAGCAAACCCGCCAATTTGTGTTGCTCCTTTTTTTGTAAAGACAAATTTAAACTGACTAACATAGTCTGAAAGGGTGTGGTAACCATAACTCATGCCGATACCAATACTTTGTGTAAAGCCGTATTTTTTTTCGGAGAGTGCTTTTCTATCAATGAATTCGGAATTAGTCATGATGCCAATAGTGCCGTTTGATTTTACGTTTACTTCTCGGGTAATCGTATCTTTCGCATTGCCTCGCTGCGCAACTTTGATGTCTACCACTTTGTTCTTATTCGCAAATAAAATGGCTTGAAATTCATCGTAATACTGAATTGGCATTCCATTAACCTCGTAAACATGGTCTTTTGCTTGAAAGCCTGCTTTGAGTGCTGGTGAATTTTTGGTCACCTCTGCTACCTTCAGGCTTTTTGCGCGCAAGGTGAATGCAGGCAATGCGCCTACTTCAAATAATTGCTGATCAATATCGGAAGGTAGTGTGATGTTGGTGGTTTTTCCATCAGTGTGTTGAACAACGATATTTCGAGCCCCGCGGAGCAAAATTTCTTTATTGATGTCGTCTAAATTCAGTGGCTTTTCTCCTTCAATTTTTAAAATAATGTCTCCGGATGCGATTCCATATTTAGATAAAAAAGGATGCACGCCCAAACCTGCCTGAAGTTTGTTTTGATCAAGTATTAACTGGCCCCAAGTAAAGACAACTGCTATATAGATCAAGAAGCCTAATACTAGATTGACAGTAACACCGCCTACCATAATGATAAGGCGTTGCCAAGTCTTTTTGCTTCGAAATTCCCATGGCTGGGGCTCGTTTTTGAGCTGCTCGGTATCCATTGATTCGTCTATCATGCCGGCAATTTTAACAAACCCTCCTAATGGCACCCAACCAATTCCCCACTCTGTGGTATCTGGGTCTTCGGACCATTCTTTTGGGGGAGTCTTACTCAGCCATGAAGTTTTTTTAACTCCTTTCACTCGTTTCCAACGGAATAGCGAAAAATATGGATTAAAAAACAAATAAAATTTCTCGACGCGCGTCTTGAAAAGTTTTGCTGGTATGAAATGTCCGAACTCATGAAGAGTAACGAGGATTGCTAAAGAGGTGATGAGCTGTGCTGCTTTAATGAGTATTTCCATTTTCTGTATTGTATTTTACAAAGATACCTTAAGTTTATTAGTGGGCCTCTAGCCAATTCGAAGCTGTTTTCATTTCAACCTCCATGGGCACTTCCATAGAAACAGCTTTTTCCATGGTGCTTTTTACAAGCAATTGCATTTGTTCGGTTTCTTCTATATGCACATCAAATACAAGTTCGTCATGGACCTGTAAAATCATTCTCGATTTTAACTTTTCTTTGTTCATGGCTTCGTGCACAGCTACCATTGCAAGCTTAATGATATCAGCAGCTGAACCTTGAATGGGGGCATTAATTGCGTTTCGTTCTGCAAAACCCCTGACTACTGCATTTGCGGAATGAATATCTGGTAAATATCGCCGGCGTTTGAGAATGGTTTCTACATAGCCTAATTCTCGTGCCTGGGCAATTACTTTTTCCATGTACGTTTTAATGGTGCCATATTGTTCAAAGTAAGCGTCGATGATGCCTTTTGCCTCTGTGCGTGAAATTTGCAGATTCTGCGCTAAACCAAATGCAGACTGACCATAAATGATGCCAAAATTAACGGCTTTTGCTGCGCTACGCTGTTCTCGAGTAACTTCGTCAATGGGCGTATGAAAAACTTTGGCAGCGGTAGCCAAGTGAATGTCGTGGCCACTTTTAAATGCGGCAATCATGTTGGCATCGCCAGAAAGTGCAGCAATAATGCGCAGTTCTATCTGTGAATAATCGACGGCCATCAGCTGAAAATCTGTAGACCTGGGTACAAAAGCACGGCGGATTTCTCTGCCCTTAGCCGAACGAACGGGTATGTTTTGAAGATTCGGGTTATTGGAACTAAGGCGGCCTGTTGCGGTAACAGTCTGCATGAAATTGGTATGAATTCTGCCGTCTATTGGGTCGCAAAGCGTAGGCAGCGGATCTACATACGTGCTTTTCAATTTACGCAACTGTCTGTACTCTAAAATGTGCCCAATAATTGGGTGGTCGTTTTCATGCTTTTGAAGGATGTCTTCTGATGTGGCGTATTGGCCTGTTTTGGTTTTTTTTGCTTTACTTGAAATCTTTAACTTATCGAACAAAATTTCTCCGAGTTGTTTAGGGGAGTCTATATTAAAGGCTTCTCCTGCCAAATCTTTGATTTGCTGATCTAACTCTATCAGTCGGGCATCTAATTCTTGGGAAAATGATGACAGCGCTTCGGTGTCAATAGCAATGCCTTCTTGTTCAATTTCTTTGAGCACCCGCACTAAGGGCATTTCAACATTGTAAAATAAATCCCGTAAATGTGGCTTTTCGATTTCAGGCGCTAATACTTTCTTTAGTTGGAAGGTGATGTCGGCGTCTTCACATGCGTAATCTTTAATTTGCTCTGGCTTTAATTCAGACATATTGCCTTGATTTTTTCCTTTTTTACCTATGAGCGCTTCAATTGTAATAGGTTGATAGTTCAAATAATAAGTTGCCAAGAAATCCATGCCTTGTTTGGACTCAGGATTAATGAGATACTGCGCAATCATGGTGTCGAAGAGCGGGCCTTTAAATTGAATACCGTAACGATGCAATACTTTGAGGTCGTATTTGATGTTGTGGGCGATTTTTTCGATGGAATTATTTTCGAATACAGCGGCAAATTCTTGAACGATTTGTTTTGCTGTATCGAAGTCAGCAGGGACAGCAACATAAAATGCCTCACGAGGCTTATAAGAGAAAGAAAAGCCCACTAAATCTGCATGAAGCGCATCGATAGAATTCGTCTCGGTATCAAAACAGACCTCACTTTGAACTAACAATAGAGCGAGTAGCTCTTTGCGTTCTTCTGCCGAAGTAATGAGATGATAACTTGGCTTTTCTGTAGCGATCGTTTTATAGCTAGCCGTAGAAGCGGTTTCTTGAGGCTCCAGCATGCTCTGCATACCAAAAAGATCGAGCTGAGCCTCTTCTTTATTGACGGGAGCTTGGGTTACGACAAGCTCTTCGCCGATAATGCGCTTGGCTAGTGTTCTGAATTCTAATTCCGTAAAGATGTCTCGAATAGCATCGGCATTGACGGGGCAGACCTTTAAATCTTTTTCATCAAATTCTATGGGCACGTCTCGAATAATAGTGGCTAACGATTTGGACATAAGTCCTTGTTGCTGAAATTGCTCGACATTTTCTTTTTGCTTGCCTTTGAGTTCGTGCACATTTGCAAATAAACCTTCCATGGAACCGTACTTTGCCACTAAAGCCTTTGCTGTTTTTTCTCCAATCCCGGGAATCCCGGGAATGTTGTCTGAGGCGTCGCCCCACAAACCCAGAATGTCAATCACTTGAATTGGTGCGTTGATCTCAAACTTTTCACAAACTTCTTTTACACCTAAAATTTCAGGAGGGTTTCCGCCCCTGCCCGGCTTATACATAAATGTTTGTGGGCTCACTAATTGGGCGTAATCTTTGTCGGGGGTCATCATGTAGGTTATGAAGCCCCTGGGTTCAGCCAGTTTGGCAAAGGTGCCAATGACGTCGTCGGCCTCATAACCAGCCACTTCTAAAATAGGAATATTGAAGGCCTTAACAATTTGCTTAATCGGCTGAATCATGGAGCGAATGTCTTCGGGCATTTGCTCGCGTTGCGCCTTGTACTCAACGTATTCCTCTTGGCGCTGGACAGACCCGCCCGGCGGATCAAAAACAACTGCTATGTGAGTTGGTTGTTCCGTCTTCAAGACATCGATAAGCACGTTGGTAAAACCAAAAGCAGCAGATGTGTTTTCGCCTCTTGAATTCACCCGTGGGTTCTTTGCAAAGGCGAAATAAGCCCTATAAATAAGCGCGTAAGCATCAAGTAAAAAGAGTTTTTTTGGGGCGGCTGGCGTAAGCATTAGAAAGTAGGGATGAAAGGAATAAATTGGGCAGGTTCAATTTGTGCCTCTTTAGATATGGGAAAAGACTTGTAAATAAATAAAACCCCCGCCTTGGGAAAGCCGCTGATTTTTACATTGGCTATAGGCTTCTTGGCCGCTTTATATGCAGTAGCTATAAATCCGGGCTCCGGTATCATGCGCAGCGGCACCGTAAGCTCAGTCTCCCTGTGACCACGAATTTTAATCAGGGTGTCTAAATATAAATCACCTATTTTCTGTTGATCGATAAATACTTCAAAAGAACCGGGCTTCATTTTAACCGGAACCCATAGCTTATTTTGAATATGAAAACTTGCCTTAAACTTCACGAGTTGGCCGCTGAATTGTTCTATTTGGGTGCCGTCAAAACTGATCAATTCAACTGGCTCTTGTATACTTTTGCAAGCCACTAACGTCAACAAAATAAATAGATAGTTGCCTATTTTCATGCGTTGATTTCACTAAAGTATTTGTAAAAATAAGGAATGGTTTCTATGCCCTTGAAATAATTAAACAAACCAAAATGTTCATTCGGGCTGTGAATGGCATCACTGTCTAAGCCAAAACCCATTAATATTGTTTTGAGCCCAAGCTCTTGTTCGAACATTGCAATTATTGGAATACTGCCACCGCTGCGAACAGGTATTGGTTTTTTTCCGAAAGTGGTTTCATAGGCTCGGCTTGCTGCTGCATATGCCGAAGAATCTGTTGGGGTTAAAACGGGTTCGCCACCGTGGTGAGGTGTAACTTTAACGCGCACACTCAATGGCGAAATGCTTTGAAAGTGTTTTTGAAAAAGGTTGGTAATCTCTATAGGGTCTTGGTCTGGCACCAAGCGCATGGAGATTTTTGCAAACGCCTTAGCGGCAATGACCGTTTTTGCTCCCTCGCCCGTATAACCACCCCAAATACCATTAACATCTAATGTAGGGCGAATGGAGCCGCGCTCCATAGTGCTATATCCTTTTTCACCATGTGTGGACCGTATATCCAAAGCTTCACAATATGCTGGTTCAGAAAATGGTGCTTTGGCCATCTCGGCGCGGTCATTATTTGATAGCTCTTTAACTTTGTCGTAAAAACCCGGGATGGTAATGCGCATGTTTTCGTCGTGTAAGCTCGCTATCATTTGGGTAAGCATATTAATTGGGTTTGCTACACAGCCGCCATAAAGCCCCGAATGAAGATCTCGGTTCGGGCCTGTGACCTCTACCTCAACATAGCTAAGGCCGCGCAAACCTGTTGTAATAGAAGGCGTGTCGTTGGACAACATCCCGGTATCAGAAACAAGAATAATATCTGCTTTTAATTTGGTTTTATTATCTCTGACAAAAATCGCCAAATTCGGGCTCCCGACTTCCTCTTCTCCTTCAATCATGAGCTTTAGGTTGCAAGGGAGCTCTTGTGCTTGTAGCATTGCTTCTACTGCTTTAACGTGCATAAAGAATTGACCCTTGTCATCGCAAGCACCACGCGCAAAAATAGCACCCTCCGGATGTATCGCCGTTTGCTTGATTACCGGCTCAAATGCGGGGGTGTGCCACAATTCTAGCGGATCAGCGGGTTGCACATCATAATGACCATAGACTAGAACGGTTGGCAATGATGCATCTATAATTTTTTCAGCATAAACAATTGGATGACCCGCTGTAGAAATCACCTCTACCCCATCTAAACCAATATCATTTAAATGAGTTGCTAAATGAGTTGCGCAGGCAGCCACCTCTTGCTGAAATGCAGGATCAGCAGAAACAGAAGGGATTCTTAAAAGTGAAAACAACTCTGAAACAAACTTGTCTTTGTGTTGGTTAATAAACTGTTGTGTTTTTTCCATAATTTTTTGCTGCTTCAAAGTTGCGAAAAATCGGTGTGTTTTGCTGCTTGGGAGTTTATATTAATTTTGTAATGCAACTTTATTGTCTTTTTTGACGTCTAACCGCCAACTTGCACATATGAAACACTTACTACACCTCGTTTTTATTTTTGCATTCGGTTCGCTTTTTGCACAGCCGATAGCTGTCTCCACCTCCCAAACCCCTCAACAATTAGTAGACAACGTTTTGTTGGGTTTTGGTGTCACAGCTTTTAATGTCACAATCAATGGAAATCCTGCGCTTTCAAATACAGCGCAAACTAATGTCGGGTACTTCACCAACACCAACCCTGCCTTCCCAATTAATAACGGTCTTATCCTATCAACGGGCAACGCAAGCGCAGCAATTGGTCCAAATAATAGTACTAATTTTACGCTCAACAGCCCCGCAACAAGCCTAGTTACCTCTGACCCCCACCTCAACGATATTGCGGCCGGAAACGTCACTAATGGGGTGGTGTTAGAATTTGACTTTATCCCCTCTGGTGACACCCTCTTGTTTAATTATATGTTTGGTTCAGATGAATACCCTGAGTTTTCCCCATCTTCTTTCAACGATGCCTTTGGACTTTTCTTGTGGGGTCCTGGAATTACCGGCCCATATGTATTAGCTGGTTATCCTAATGGGGGCAACAACATCGCAACCATTCCTGGTGGTATTCCAGTAACAATAAACAACGTAGGTGATGTATCCAATACACAATACTACGTCTTCAACGAAGCCAGCTCTACGCTAACCTATGGAGATGCCATTCAATACGACGGTACAACCGTGCTTCTTACGGCTTCCGCTAGTGTTCAATGCAATGAATTGTATCACATCAAACTTGCTATTTCAAATGTGGGAGACCAATCTTATGATTCTGGTGTGTTTTTAGAGGCCGGCTCATTTAGTTCTGCAGCAGTTGATGTTGCGGTTGCTACTGTCTCGGGTGATACCACTATTGTAGAGGGATGTACTTATGCTGATTTTATTTTTACACGCCCTCCAGGGCAAACCAACGACACACTGATTATTAATTACACCATAGGTGGGGTTGCACAACAAGGCATAGATTATAATACACTCATAAATCCTATTGTTTTCTTGCCTGGTGAGGACACCGTTATAATTACCCTAACACCTACACAAGATGGTGTCAATGAGGGTTTCGAGTCTGTTATTATTAGTGTACAAATCATTAACCCTTGCGGAGACACCATTACCTCTTCTGGGACCATTTATATAGGCGAAGGTCCTATTATCAATATTCTTGGCAACAACCCTACTGTTTATTGTGCCAGCGATAGCGTCTGGCTCACCGCAAGCGCCTCCGGCGGCTATGCTCCTTATGATTATCAATGGGAAAATTTAGCTGGAGCCAATCTGGGCACCAACGACTCCATTTCAGTAGGAATCAGTCAAAACGGCACTATGTATTATTTAGTAACCGCTACTGACAACTGTAGTTTTACCCAGGTCGACACTGTGAGCATTACAATGAACCAAATTTTGGCCATTGACACAATTTATGTAGGGCCCTCTACTTGTGTACCAACAGGTTTTGTTTCTGTCCAGGTATCGGGCACTCAAGGTGTGCCTCAATACAACTGGATCGGCCCCGGCCCTGGAGGTTTTATAGATGCCTCTGTGTGGCAAAACATTCCTACAGGTTGGTATTACATTACTGTTGAAGATAATGTATGTTCGGTTTCAGATAGCGTATTTGTCGATGTGCTCGATCCACCGGTGGCTGAGTTCAGCGCAAGTGTAACAGCCGGATGTGCTCCTTTAAACGTAAGCTTTACCAACACCAGTCAGAATGCAAATACTTTTAGTTGGAATTTTGGGGATGGCCAAAGCGCCAGCAGCAATGACCTCAGCGCTCAAAACCATGTTTTTGATGTTCCGTTCGGAACTTACATCGTTACATTAACCGCCAACCAAGGCCCACAATGTTCAGATGTAACAACCATTGCTATTCAGGTGGATGTCTGTGGATGTACAGATCCGCAGGCTACCAACTACAACGCAAATGCAAACGTCAATGACGGCTCTTGTGTTTACCCAACGGGTTGTACCGATTCTTTGGCGCTTAATTTTGATGCAACAGCGCAAATCGACGACGGTAGCTGCCAGTACGAACAGCCATTTGGACCAAATGTTATCTCACCTAACAATGATGGAGACAACGATGTGTTTTTTATTCGCAATACAGAAAGCTTAACTTCCTTAGAGTTAATCATTTTGAACAGATGGGGCAATGTTGTTTATCAAGAATTGTCCACGAATGTTCAGCTGAAGAATCCGCAGTGGGATGGTAAAATAGACGGACAAACAGCTGAAGAAGGAATTTATTTTTACAAATTTGTAGGATATCTTGGTGTCAACCTACAAGAAACAACCGGCCATGGTTTCCTTCACCTTGTGGACAAACAGTAAGTAACGGTTTTTAATTAAATGAAACCTTCACTATTGCGCTACATTTTACCCGGTTTTGTGGTAGTGGCCGCAATAATTATTTTCTTTTACTACGGCCAAATGCCTCGCCAGGCCATTGGTGATGCTAAATACGGAGGGGTGCTAAATATCTCTGTTAAAAGTGAGCGGGTAACTCTTTTTCCTCTTGCTGATCATACACTAGATCACCATCGCATGCAGCAGCTTATTTTTGAGCCGTTACTCCAACCTTCGCAAACCCAGAGCGGTTGGAAATATTTTCTTGCCAATAATATTTCAAGTTTAAACGCCGGTAAAAAATTACGCATTCAACTGCGTAAAAACGTACATTTTTCCGATGACCCTTGTTTTCGTTTTCACTCTTCAGAACTCTCTGCGGAAGATGTCGCTTTTAGCTTAAGCCTCGCCTGTTCAAAAAACACAAGTGCAAAACAGGATCTTATTTTACCCCAAATAATAGAGGGCGGACTAGCGTTTTACGAACAAAATGCCGACCCTCTTCTGGCAACCGTTCGTGGAATACGCATCATTGATAATTACACCTTAGAAATTTCGCTAACCGGTGCTTACAACCATTTTTTAAATGTCTTGTCTAGCCCTAGTTTAGGAATACTTAGTAAACAGGCCGTGCAATATTACGGCAAAGAAATAGACGCAAACCCAGTTGGCACGGGGCCATTTCTATTGTATACGGTCGATAAAAATAAATACACATTTAAGCGTAATACAAATTATTGGCGGCACGACCGCTTTGGAAACCGACTTCCTTATCTCGAAGAAATTCGTTTAAAAATTGGCGTGCCAGGAGAAGATGCACATGCGCTTTTTTTAAAAGGCCAACTTGATTTACTCTTTGATTTACCTATCGAAGATTTGAGAGGGGCGTTTGGAACACTTTACGACGCGAAACGCGGTAAAAACCCTTTACACGAAATTTATATCAAACCAGCGGCGAAGGTTCATTATTTGCAATTCAATAGTACTCAAGCGCCTTTTGATAATCCCAACATAAGAAAAGTGTTTGCAATGGCAATTGACGCGACAACCATTTGCAATAGTGTATTAATGGGAGAGGGCCGTGCATTAAACAATCTATTGATACCAACCACAACCCAACACAAAAATCCTTATCTCCAACCAGACAACCGGGGCTTCTCTGAAAAGATGAACGAGGCAAAAGCCCTATTGCAACAAGAAGGCTACCAATCTATGGCGTCGTTTCCGAAAATCAAATTTTATATTGGTAGCAAAAAAAACACAGCAGCTTATAAATGGTCAGTAGCAGTAGCCCAAATGCTTGAGCAGCATCTAGGGATTACACTTGAACTATTTGAGCAACAACCCCCATTAAACATGCAGCCCGCATCGGTTTGGCGTATCGGCTGGGTTGGTGATTACCCAGGCCCAGAATCTTATCTAAGGCTTTTTTACAGCGCAGCCCAAAAACAATTATACTTTAAGAATGAACTTGTGGATTCTCTGTATTTGGCTTCGGTTTTTGCCGGTTCCATAAGTGAAAAAGTTGCAGCGCAACACCGCTGCGAAAAAGCAATTATAGACCAACAGGCATTATTGCCTATCTATACCGAAGATTTTATCGCCCTCTATCGAATTGGTGTTCGCAATTTTAAACTCAATGAATCAGGACTACTAGACTACGCAAAAGTATTTATCAAAGAGTTATAAAAACAATAAGTTTACTTTAGGTTGTCTTCTACCCACATTTTTCCCCAGTTTTCGTGTTCTTTTGTGGTCCAAAGTTCGGGGTAAAAAATACGTTTTTGGAATCTTGGAGGTAAATATTTTTGCCAATTTGTGCCGCCTGTGGCTGTCACGTCTTTATCTTGTCGGGCTAAGTACTTCACCGCTGATTTATAATGAGCAAGTGGCCAATTGATGTTTACGTTGGTATCGTTTTGACGAAGCGCTTGTTTCACGTTTTCATCGGCTTGATCTTCTTTGCTGAGGCGTAAGTATACCTGCCATAAGTTTTTATGCTTACAATGGTTGCCAAGTGCTATAAAGTGGTTCTTGTACTTTTCTTCAAACTGTATGAGCGTAAGGGTTTTCTTGCCGCTTTCTGCCTCCGTGGCTCCTGCTTTCCAATAAATATGGTCAAACAATTGATCTATTTCGTCCACTCCACGCATTTCTTCGCGTACATCTTTTGCCACTAAATTGATAAAATCAGTGCTGTAAATTTCTATTTCTCTGTATTGAGCAGATTGAAACCCCGATGCGGGTAATAAGCTCATACGGAATTTTAAAAATTCCTCGCGATCCATCCCGTCTATCATAACTTCAAAACTTTTCACTAAGGCATCAAAATAACGATTAATGCGGCCCACCCTGTCGATAAAATGGCTTTTATTGAGGCTCGTCATTTGCCCAAGGGCCTCAAATTCACGCAGCGCTAACTTAAAATATAGCTCTGTTATTTGATGATACATGATAAAAACAACTTCGTCTGGAAAAGATGTTTTTGGTTTTTGTAAACTCAAAAGGGTGTCTAGTTGGATGTAGTCCCAATAGGTGGTGACGTCGGCATGCAATAAGCCCTCTAAATAGGCATTAAAATCTTCGCCAAGCGCGGCATATTTTTCATTTAACTGACTAAGTTTCTCTTTGAGCTCTGCTGTGATTTCCATCTTTTTTTGCTTGATATGCTAGTTCGAAATTAAACAAAATTTAAGTGCCTTAAGAATTTTTACCTTTGTAGCATAATCAAACTAGCGCATGATCAACTACAATCCAAAAAACTGGCTCAATTTTATCTTTTCATTTCATAAAAGCGACACCGTTCGTATGATGTGGAAAGAGCTTGTTTATATCAGTGCGCTCTCCATACTTATTGCCTATGTGGAAATCACCTTTTTTCCAGAGGCGTACTTTTTAAAAAATTTAACAGCTGTTTACTCTTTGCTTGGTTTTGTTATTTCACTTTTGTTGGTTTTCAGAACCAACACCGCTTATGATCGTTGGTGGGAAGGACGAAAAGCCTGGGGTGCTCTAGTTAACGATAGCCGTTCGTTAAGTTCTAAATTAAGCGCCCTCCATTTAACAGTGGAGGAAAAAATCTCCTTTACTCGGCTTATTCCTCTCTTTGTTTATGCAACCAAACAACATTTACGCAACCAGGACCTTAAAGAAGAAGCCTCTGCTCAACTCGGCTTAAACGATATGGAATTAAGCGGTCACCAGCCTTTAAGAATTGTCCAAATGTTGCGGGCTGAGGTCGAACAACTATACCAAAAAGGAACTGTTCAACATATGCAATGGTTTGCGATAAATAACGATTTGGACGCGCTTATTGACTCTCTAGGAATATGTGAACGAATTAAAAATACCCCCATTCCTTTTTCTTACAGCCTCTTTATCAAAAAGTTTATCTTCATTTACGTCATAACGATGCCATTAGCATTTGTTCCGTTGTTTGGATATTTGTCTGTGTTTATATCAACTTTTGTGTTCTATGCGCTGGTCAGTATGGAATTATTGGCAGAGGAAATTGAGGATCCGTTTGGTATAGACGAAAACGACTTGCCTACGGATCAACTTTGCTTAACCATTCAAGATAACGTGCAACAAATATTTGGGGCATAAAAAAAGCGCCTAACGGCGCTTTCGGAAAATATGGTAATTTTTATGATTTCACTTCTTCGTCAAAAATGCGTTTTGGGCGCAATTGCTCGAACAAACCTAGGGTAAGCCAATAAGGAAGGATGAACCCTAATAAAAAGAACAACATCCAAAAGGCCATACCGACTATTAAAAGAAACATTACAATACCGAAAGTGCTCATCTTCTATTATTTTTACATTTAAAAACACGTCAAAATTACATAAATTAATTCACAAACACCAAAAAATGGAATATCGCATCGAAAAAGACACCATGGGAGAGGTAAAGGTTCCTGCCCACCGCTATTGGGGAGCACAGACCGAAAGATCTCGCAACAATTTTAAAATTGGCCCCGAAGGTTCGATGCCCATCGAAATCATTCATGCTTTTGCCCACCTCAAAAAAGCTGCCGCTCATGCCAATCATGAACTCGGTGTTTTGGCGCAAGAAAAAAAAGACCTTATCTCTAAAGTTTGTGATGAAATTTTAACCGGTCAGCACAACAATGAGTTTCCCTTGGTTGTTTGGCAAACCGGCTCTGGGACGCAATCTAATATGAATTGCAATGAGGTCATTGCAAACCGTGGCCACGTGATCAGCGGCGGACAATTATCTGATGCGAACAAGGTGCTCAACCCCAACGACGACGTCAATAAGTCACAATCTTCCAACGACACCTTCCCTACCGCAATGCACATTGCCGCGTATAAAATGGCTGTAGAGGTAACTCTTCCTGGTTTAAAACACTTGCGAAACATTCTTCAACAGAAAGTAGTCGAATTCAAAGACATCGTCAAAACAGGGCGCACCCACTTTATGGATGCAACGCCACTCACCCTAGGTCAAGAATTTAGTGGTTATGTGGCACAGCTTGACTACTCCATGCGCGCAATAAACAATGCATTAGCGGTAGTTGCTGAGTTGGCTTTGGGCGGCACTGCTGTCGGAACAGGCCTCAACACACCTAAAGGTTATGATGTTTTAGTTGCTCAAAAAATTGCTGACTTTACAGGGCTTCCTTTCATTACTGCGGCCAATAAATTTGAGGCCCTTGCTGCTCACGACGCTATGGTCGAGTTGTCTGGCGCCCTTAAAAGATCGGCTGTCTCCTTAATGAAAATTGCAAATGACATCCGTATGCTATCTTCTGGGCCGCGTTGCGGAATAGGAGAAATTATTATACCAGACAACGAACCAGGATCATCTATCATGCCGGGTAAGGTTAATCCAACACAACCGGAGGCGCTTACTATGGTGTGTGCTCAGGTCATGGGCAACGACGTAACCGTAAGTATTGCCGGTTCTAACGGACACTTTGAACTCAACGTTTTCAAGCCGGTCATTGCCGCAAATGTATTGCAATCTGCGCGCCTCCTCGGCGATGCTTGCGTCTCTTTTGCAGACAACTGCGCTGTGGGTATTCAAGCTAATTTGCCGATGGTAAAGCAGCACCTAGAAAACTCCTTAATGCTTGTTACAGCACTCAACACAAAAATTGGTTACTATAAAGCGGCAGAAATTGCTAAATATGCCCATAAAAATGGCATGACACTTAAAGCAGCCGCTGTTGGGCTTGGACATGTAAGCGCTGAAGAATACGATCAAATCGTTGACCCATCAAAAATGATAGGTTCTTTAGATTAATTACGTGGTGTTTCTTAAGTCTTTGAGTGAAGCACAAGCATAATAATGATTAATTTTGTGCTTAAATTTTTTACATGTTAAAAATTAAAGTTAGCAACCCGGTAGTAGAACTCGATGGCGATGAAATGACGCGTATCATCTGGAAATTCATCAAAGACAAGCTTATCTTGCCTTATCTCGATATAGACATCAAATACTTCGATCTTGGTATTGAAAAAAGAGATGAAACCAAAGATCAAATCACAATTGATGCGGCTGAAGCAATTAAAAAATACAAGGTTGGTATCAAGTGTGCCACCATTACCCCAGATGAAGCAAGAGTTCAAGAATTTAACTTGAAATCTATGTGGAAGTCTCCTAATGGAACCATTCGCAATATTTTAGATGGCACTGTTTTTCGCGAGCCCATAGTTATGCAAAATGTGCCGCGCCTGGTAACAAACTGGACGGCCCCAATTATTGTCGGACGTCATGCTTTCGGTGATCAATATCGCGCTACAGACGCCGTTTTTAAGGGAAGGGGGAAGCTAACCATGACCTTCACTCCTGAAGATGGCCGCGAAACACAAACTTTTGAAGTGTATAATTTCAAAGGTGATGGTGTGGGCATGGCTATGTACAATACCGATGAATCTATTGCTGGTTTTGCGCGCAGCTGTTTTAATATGGCTTTAACTAAAAAATGGCCTCTTTACCTCTCTACAAAAAACACCATCCTCAAAAAGTACGATGGCCGTTTTAAAGATATATTTGAAGAAATATTTAATGCGGAATTCAAAGCACAATTTGAAGCAGCCGGTATTATTTACGAACACCGACTCATTGACGACATGGTTGCTTCTGCCCTAAAGTGGAATGGTAATTTTGTTTGGGCTTGCAAAAACTACGACGGCGACGTACAGTCTGATACCGTTGCGCAAGGTTTTGGCTCTCTAGGCCTAATGACCTCCGTTTTAATTACGCCAGACGGACAAATCATGGAATCTGAAGCTGCACACGGAACAGTAACCCGCCACTACAGAGATCACCAGGCAGGTAAAAAAACATCCACCAATCCGATCGCCTCGATCTTCGCCTGGACCCGTGGTTTGGCATTTAGAGGAAAACTCGACAATAATCAAGCGCTTATTGACTTCTGTAATCAACTAGAGCGCGTTTGTATTGAAACCGTTGAAAGTGGTACAATGACCAAAGATTTGGCCGTTTGTATTCATGGCAATAAAGTTAAACACGGTGAACACTTTGTTTATACCGAAGAATTCCTAGACGCACTTGATCAAGGATTACAAGCAAAAATGCATTAATTTTAGGGGCTTAGGCCCCTTTTTTTATGCGCCTACTGCTCAAAATAATGAAGTATATCAAAATCATTTCATTTCTAATCTTGGGGTTGTTTTCTTGTAAAACAATTACAATTGAATTACCCATTCCAGACCTCAAAGTTATTGATGAGATAGGTGCTCTTGAACCTTCTTTTCTTTCTTTACAAACCGAATTAGCGCTTAAACCGTACTTAACGGAGGCAGATCAAGCCTTAGATCAAAAGTTTAATGGAGAACAACAACAATGTGAAGGAATTAGTTACAAATACCATTTTGAACGCGACCCATTTGATTTTGAGTTCAAAGGCAACGAAGTGCGCTGTGAGATAAGCGGAAAATTTGATTTAAGTTTAAATTATTGCCCTGCCTGTCAATATGTTTTTGGTGATGAACGTTGCATGACGCCAAGAGTTTTTGCTTCTTGCGGCGTAAATGAACCCAAAAGAAAAGTAATGATGTCATACAAAAGTCAAGTAGAAATAACACCTGACTTTAATCTCAAGTCTCAAACAAAACTTCATTCATTTGCGCTTGTTGATCCCTGTAAAATTACTGTTATTAAGTACGATGCAACGGCTACAATCGAAAAAGAAGTCAAAACGTCCTTGGTGCAACTTGAAAAAGAAATAGACAAGCAACTGGCCTCAACACCCGTGCGTTCTACCATGAAAGATGTTTGGAAATCTTTACAAGATCCGATTCTTGTAGCTCCATACGGTTACTTTTACTTGCGCCCCACTTCTATTGGAATAGCAGATCTAGGGCTAAAAAATGAAGGTCAAAAAGCCGTATTTACCACCCAGATTGCGGCCCAACCATTGTTTACAACAAATGCGATAAGCATGCCTTATGCGCGCCTACCACAAAACACCCCCCGCGCAGGTGCTTCAAAGGAAAGTGTTTTCAATCTTAGAACTGTTGCGTCCTACGATTCGATTAACCATTTTATTTCGCGCGACTTCGACACACAACAAATTTACATCACGAATAATAAATACATCAACGTTGAACATGTAAAAATACTCGGTCCACAAGGGGAGCGTTTGATGCTCTCAGTTCAATTTTCAGGCACAAAGAAAGGCACGCTTTATTTAGTCGTGCAACCATATATTGACCAACAACAACATTTAAAAATAAGAGAGGTTGATTATGAATTGAGAACCAAAAGCGTGCTTTTGCACTCCGCTAAATGGATATTAAGTTCCAAACTAAAAGAACAACTAACTGCTAAAATCGACGTGGATTTGAGTCCTATATTGGCTGAAACAAAAACAGCAATTGAACAACAAATCAATGGAGAAATCACAAAAGGTGTTTGGTTGTCAGGAAAAATAGAAGAATTAAGTGTTCAAAATTTAATTTTAACCACAGGCCACCTCGTTGTAGATTCTCGTTTAACTGGTCGGTTGAAACTAAAAATAGACTAAGTCGTATAAAGGTTTTGTGAAAATTTTCATTTGCTTTGGGTTTCTATTTTTACTCAACTGTTCATACGGGCAGCGCTCTTCTTATAATCATTGTTCAGGCGCTGTATTTGCGCCAGTAGATGGTTCTTTTTCCCTTTCTTTCTTAGGCGATAAAAAGTCAAATCAAATTTGGGTGGTTTTTGTTGCGCCTAAATCAGGAGATATTCAATTGGCCATAACGGCTAACGGATCGTCAATGACTGCATCAAAAGGTGTTTTAATAAGAAGTGATGCTGAAATTTGCGAAATGTCTATAAGAAAAAGTCAAGCAATTGATAGTATCACTTTTGAGATAAGGGAAGGTAAAAATTTAAATTTTCACGTAGAAAAAAACCAATTTGCTAGTTTGTGTTTAACCTCGGGCTCGGGTCTTAAAGATGAGGTTACTTTTAACTGCGCGTTCAAAGCAGACAACTCACAAGAAGAAGAGCATGTGCTGAACTTGGTTTATGACAACGCATTACCGACCTACACCCTTCTAATTAGAGATGAACGAACATTGACGCCTGTGGCGGGCCGTATTTTTTTACAGGGTAGCGCTGAAATAAGCGGTTCTTATTACGCTTCTAAATTGTATATGAATCTCAAACAACCTGTCAAAAAGGGCTCCATTAAAATCGATGCGCCAGGCTACTTTCCTGTTGAGTTAAAAGAGCGAAATATTCCATTGAACAGTCAAAAAACGGATACGATTCGCCTACATAAATTTGAAGCCGGTGAGCTTACTAAACTAGAACAGGTCTATTTTAGTGCTGGACTCCCTGAAATCATGGAAGAATCGTTTGTACAACTGAATCGTTTAAGAGATTTGTTAATTCTGAATCCTAATATCTCTATAGAAATACATGGCCACGTCAATCTAGATGAAAACAGCGCCAAAACAGCACAAAAATTATCCAAACAACGCGCAATGATGGTAAAAAAATATCTTGTTCAAAATGGTGTGCGCTCCGAGCGGCTTTATCCTCTTGGTTTTGGATCCTCTAAACCTATTTATATTCAGCCACAAACCGAGGAACAAAAGGAAGCCAATCGAAGAGTAGAAATATTAATTCGAAAACTTTAGCAAGAAATTTTTGCAACACGGGTAGCATGCCGCCCACCTTCAAATTCGGTATTTAAAAATATATTTACCATTGCTTTAGCTTCCTCTACCGAAATAAAACGGGCGGGCAATGAAATAATATTTGCATCGTTGTGTAAACGTGCTAGTTCTGCTATTTCTGGCGTCCAGCAGAGTGCACAACGGACGCTTTGGTGTTTATTGGCAGTCATGCTGATGCCGTTTCCCGATCCGCAAAGTAAAATACCTAAGCTTCCTGGGTTGGCTTCAAGATGTTTCGCAACAGGATGTGCATAATCTGGGTAATCTATACTTTGGTCTGAATAGCATCCGTAGTCCTTGACTTCATAGCCTAACGAAGTCAAATAAGTGATGAGCAGTTGCTTGGTTTCAAAACCGGCATGATCGGAGCCAATGGGTATTATCATCTTTTTCTTGCTAAATTAAGCACTATTTTAGGTTTAAACTTATAAACAAACTAAAAAATAGCGGCCCTACAACTCAATAAATAGGTTGTATTTACAAACACTGAAGTGCGCTTTTGAGTTAAAAACGTGTTGACAATACATTAAAACATTTTTTGAATATATGATTCTTTTGTATAAGCCTAAATTCCTTTGACATAACAACATTATTTTTCGTTTTATTATACAAACCTTATAAACGTATTGTGAACTATTTTTAAAGATAAGGCTTGTATAATTTATGAACAATCTCAAAATTAACGTATATGTTAATATGATACTAAGTATTTATCTATCAGTTATATAATTCGATTTTAATGTGTAAAACATGTTTGTAAAACAAACGTTTTATACAACCCTCTTTTTTTAGCTTCATTTTATACACATATCAACAGCCTTAATAGTAATAGTAAAATTTTATAAATTCTTTTAAAAGAAATATATTAATATAATTAAGCGTTGGTTTAGGTATTAATTTTGTAGCTAACAAATGAAACAGTAGTTTTAACCTATGCAAAATCCATATAATCTCCTTATTGATCAAATAGATGCTTTTATCCGGAAGTACTATAAAAATCAATTGATTAGAGGTTTTATATTGTTTACTTTGTTCTTTATACTCGCCTTATTACTCACCAGTTCTCTTGAATTCTTTGGTAAGTTTCCCATATTCGTTCGGGGCGTTTTATTTTTTGGATTTATTGTTCTACAGAGTTATTTATTTATTCGTTTAATTGCCATACCACTCGGCCGACTCCTTGCAATTGGGAACCGTATCTCTCATCTTCAAGCTGCTGAAATAATAGGTGTTTTTTTTCCTGAGGTAGCTGATAAGCTCAAAAACACCATTCAACTGCAACAAGATTTAGTACAAAATTTAGGAAATATAGCGTTAATTTCTGCTAGCATCCAACAGCGTGCAACACAACTAAGTATTATTTCTTTTGAAACAGCCATACAATACAAAAGTCAACGTCAATATTTAAAATATTTAGTGCCTGTACTGTTCGGTTTTTTAGGTGTTGCGTTGTTTATTCCTCAGATTTTAACTCAGGGTTCAACAAGAGTTTTACAGTATACTAGAGAATTTAAGGAACCAAATCCATATATTTTTACGTTTAGCAAGATTCCGTCAGGTCTGGAAGAAGGAGCATCATTTGAATTACTTGTAAAAGTAAAACCCGCACCAGGGTTCCATACCTTACCTAAACAATTGTATATCATTCATGATCAAGGTAAATTTTTACTAAAGTCTAAAAAAAGGGATGTATTTTCTTATCGCTTTAATCAACTACAAAAAACAAGCTCTTTTATTGTTACCACTAATGAATTTAATAGTGCAAAACAATGGATTAGAATCAATCAAAAAGCGCTAATAGGAACCATAAAAGCGCATTGCATCTTCCCTAAATATTTGAATAGGTCCGACTACACTTATGAAAATACTGTTGATTTAAATATACCTGAGGGTACAGTTGTAAGGTGGGAGTTAGCAACTAAAAATGTGAGTAAATTAAAAATATTATTACAGCAAAAGCTTCGTTATTTAGATCCTGTATACAGCACATTTGATCAAGAGTATAGAAATAGTTTAAAGCAATATTTCATTTTTACCAATGCTCAAACTGGTAAAAAAGATTCACTTACTTCTACAATAGATGTATTAAAAGATTCGCATCCGGCAATTGAAGTTCAAGAACAGCAAGATTCTATATATAACGGGAGAAAGTATTTTACAGGCTCAATAAATGATGATTATGGCCTAAGTAGTTTAAAATTTATTTATACTATAACGCAAGAAGATGGTCAAACTAGAACACAAAATGTAGCTGTTGAAGCAGTAAAAGGCACCACGCAAAAATTTGAATTTGCTGTAGATTTTTCAAGAGAAAAACTTCAATTAAAAGATCGTATAACCTATTACTTCATGGTTTATGACAACGATGGTGTAAATGGCCATAAAGCAACAAAAAGTGATGTGAGTACTTATCAGTTACCTAGTTTAGAAGAACTTAATGAACAAAGAAAAGAAGATCAAACTGAGCAAATTAAGCAGTTAGAAGATGTATTTAAAAAAATGCAAAAATTCAATAAAGACATACAACAACTCAAAAAAGAAAGCACCCAGTCTAAAACAAATAATTGGAATAAACTCAATAAAGTAGAACAATTACAACAAGAACAACTTGAACTTCAACAGCAAATACAAGAGAGCCTAGAAGAAATCAAACAAAGCACTTCGCAAAAGAATCAATTGTCACCGCTCGACGACGATCTTTTAGAAAAACAAGCATTACTCGAAGAGTTACTTAAAGAAGTAATGGACGACGAATTAAAAGCGCTTTTAGAACAATTAGAGCAGCTTTTGAAAGATCAAAATAGAGAAGATAGTAAAGAAAAACTCGAACAGTTGGAACAATCTTCTGAAGACATGAATAAACAATTAGATAGAAGTCTAGAATTATTGAAAAAACTACAAGTTAATGAACGTATAGATGATTTAGAAAAAGAATTAAATCAATTGGCTCAAGAACAAGAAGAAATAAAAGATCAAACCCAGGAACTCTCGAAAGAAGAGCTATTAAAAAAACAACAAGCACTCAATGAAAAATTTGAAGCGTTAAAACAGGATATAAAAGAGGTTAATAACTTAAATGACGAATTGGAACGTCCTCTAGACTTAGATATTATTGATGATTTAGAACAAGAAGTGTCAAAAGATTTAGAAAATGCCGCCAAAGAAATATCGGAGGGTAAGTCTAAAAAAGCAGCAGAAAATCAAAAGGCGGCTTCTGATGGAATGAAAGCCATGGCGTCTCAATTAAACGCAAAGCAAAACCAGTCTAATAAGCAACAACAAGAGGAGGATATAGAAAGCTTGCGTGCAATTTTAGAAGGTCTTATTAATTTGAGTTTAGACCAAGAAATGAATGAAAAAGCCTTTCTTAAAATAAGCACCAAAGACCCGGTATATAGAAAATTAGGAAGGAGACAGCAAAGAATCAATGACGACACAAAAATTATAAAAGATAGTTTAATAGCTCTAGCTAAACGACAACCAAAAATAGCGACTTTCATAGACGGAGAATTAAATACCATTGAGAAACAACAACAAGCAGCAATAGAAGCAATAGATGATCATAGAAAAAAAGATATCGAAAAACACCAACAGGTGGTCATGACATCCTACAATAATTTAGCCTTGTTGCTTAATGAAGCGCTGCAATCCATGCAACAACAGATGAACGCAGCTATGGAAGGAAGCGGAAGCTGCGATAATCCAGGGAAAGGCCGTCCTAAGTCTGGGCAATCAATGTCGACAGGAGACATGAAAGAAATGTTAAAGAAGCAACTTGAACAGATGCAAAAGGGGTCAAACCCCGGCGGTAAAAATCCAGGAAACAAGCCGGGTTCTTCTCCCGGAAATAAAGGAGAACAAGGTTCGGGTTTGCCAGGTTTAGGCTCGAAAGAATTAGCGAAAATGGCAGCAGAACAAACCGCTATTCGACAAAGACTAGAGCAATTAAGACAAGAGCTAAACAAAGAAGGAAAGGGGCTTGGCAATCAACTAAATCCGCTATTAAAAGAATTAGAACAACAGGAAAAAGACCTTTTACTGAAAAGAGTTAACCCTGAGACGATTCAAAGGCAAAAAGAAATTTTAACACGCCTGCTTGAAAGCGAAAACGCCATCATGAAAAGAGGTTTTGAAGAAAAAAGAGAGTCTCAATCTGCAAAAGATGAGCAAAAAGGTAACCAAATCCGTTTTGATGAGTATAAAAGGTCCAAATGGAATGAGTTGGAATTAATTAAGTCCATAGACCCATCTTTGCAGTTGTACTACAAACAAAGGTCTGACAAATATTTAAGTCAATGATTTCCTGGATTTATATCATATGAAAGAAGGTTTTTCTATAGTTACCGAGGTGGTGTTACCATCTGATTATCAGTCTCTTGTAGACGTAGAGAGGTTGGTTGGTACAGTTTGTGAAGAGTTTGGTGTTCAAGAGGACGCCTTTGGAAACGTTTTGATTGCGGTATCAGAAGCAGTCAATAATGCGATTCAGCATGGTAATCAAAATAATCCTGAAGCAAAAGTTGAAGTGAAAGTTGCGAACCACGCTGATATTTTTTGTATTCAAATCAAAGATCAAGGGGCTGGTTTTTCGTATGAAAACCTCCCTGATCCTACTGCGCCAGAAAATTTACTCAAAGATAGTGGCAGAGGTGTTTTTTTAATGCAGCACCTTGCAGATGAGGTTGAGTTTCTAAACACAGGAAGTGTGGTTAATTTATACTTTCGTAAATGACCTCTATTGTTAATCTAGGGGTCCGACTCCCAGATTTTTTATCTAAAAAAGAACTGAAGCAGGCGCTAAAAGAATTGGTGCAACAAGAAGGAAAAATCTTGAAGGATTTGAGCTTGGTTTTTACTGACGATGATTATTTGTTAGAGGTTAATAAGCAATATTTGAATCACGATTATTTTACAGATGTTATTACCTTTGATTACTCTACTTTTCCAGAGGTATCTGGCGATGTTATGGTTTCTTTGGATCGTGTTCAAGACAACGCTGCAGCTTTAAAACAATCATACAAGTTAGAATTCTATAGGGTGGTTTTTCATGGTGTGTTACATTTGTGCGGCTACAAAGACAAGACCAAAGAAGATGAGCGCATTATGCGTGAAAAGGAAGATTTTTATTTAGGCGCACTTGTTTCACGTGAAACAAATGAATCGTAAAGCCTGTTGTTTCACGTGAAACACAATAAAGATGTTAGATAAATACGACGTAATTGTAGTGGGCGCTGGCCACGCCGGTTGTGAAGCGGCAAATGCCGCGGCGCGTATGGGCAGTAAAGTTCTGCTCATTACAATGAACATGAATACCATCGCTCAAATGAGCTGTAATCCAGCCATGGGTGGCGTGGCGAAAGGTCAAATCATCAGAGAAATCGATGCGCTTGGGGGCGGCTCAGGAATTGTAAGTGATAAAAGCGCAATACAATTTCGGATGTTGAACAGGTCTAAGGGCCCAGCAATGTGGTCTCCACGCACTCAAAACGACCGCGTCATGTTTTCCTTAGAGTGGCGCTATTTGTTAGAGCAAAATCCAAATGTAGACTTTTGGCAGGACATGGCGGTTGGTGTTTTGGTTGAAAACAACACGGTTGTTGGTGTAGAGTTGGCCATGGGAACCAAGGCATATGCAAAGGCAGTGGTCTTGACGAATGGAACATTTTTAAACGGCCTGATTCATTTAGGTGAAAAACAATTTGGCGGAGGAAGAGCCGGAGAAAAGGCCGCCACAGGACTCACCGAAGCTTTGGTTCGGCTAGGTTTTGAAGCCGGCCGAATGAAAACAGGCACGCCTCCCAGAGTCGATGGCCGAAGTTTGGATTATACTAAAATGGAAGTCCAACATGGTGATTTAAACCCATCCAAGTTTAGCTATGGAAACACCCATCCATTAAGCACACAGCTTCCTTGTCACATTACTTACACCAACACACACACACACGAGCTCTTGCGAACTGGTTTTGATCGGTCTCCAATGTTTAATGGCGCTATTAAAAGCAGCGGCCCAAGGTATTGCCCAAGCATTGAAGATAAAATTTCTCGTTTTGCAGATAGAGATCGACACCAAATTTTTGTGGAGCCAGAAGGCTGGAACACGGTAGAAATATATGTAAATGGATTTAGCACGTCCTTACCTGAAGAGGTTCAATTTGCAGCTATGAAAACCATTCCGGGTTTTGAAAACGCCAAAATGTTTAGGCCTGGTTACGCAATTGAATATGACTATTTCCCCCCTACTCAGCTAAAGCACTCTTTGGAAACTAAGTTGGTTAATAATTTATTCTTTGCCGGACAAATAAACGGAACCACCGGATATGAAGAGGCGGCGTGTCAGGGATTAATGGCGGGTATTAACGCCCACCAAAAAGCAGTAGACAGCACGCCTTTTATTTTGTCAAGAAGCGAGGCGTACATTGGTGTATTAATAGACGACTTAATTACCAAAGGCACTAATGAGCCTTACCGCATGTTTACCAGTCGCGCAGAATTTAGAATTTTATTACGTCAAGACAACGCAGACGAAAGATTAACAGCTTTGGGTTTTGCGCTTGGCCTAGCTGACAAAAGCGCGCTAGACAAAGTAGAACGAAAGCAAAAATTAATCAAACAATTAAAATCAGAATTAAGGTCAATAGGCATTAGCCCATCCGAGGCGAATCCGATGCTTCTAGATAAGGAGTCCGCGCCTATTACCCAACAGATGAAAGCCAGCTCCTTGATTACAAGACCCCATGTTACTTTAGCAGATTTGGTTCAAGTAAGCCAACAAACCGCTACTGCGGTTTGTGAAGTAATGGAGGCTGAACCTTTAGCGGTAGAACAAACAGAGATTCTGCTTAAATATGAAGGGTACATAGAACGAGAAGAGGAACAGGCACAAAAACACCAACGCCTAGAAAATGTACAACTTTCAGAAACCATGAATTATTCGAGCATTAAAAGTTTGAGTATAGAAGCTAAAGAGAAGCTGAATAAACTCAAGCCCGCAACAATTGGTCAGGCGGCACGCGTTTCTGGGGTTTCACCGAGCGACATTTCGGTTCTTTTGGTCCATTTGGGCCGCTAAAACTCATTTTAAAGCATTTTAAAAGACGTTCGTCTAGCGCCCTTCGGAATCACCTTGCCCGACATGAGAAGCCTTGTTAAAACGCGTTTAAAAAGCCCGTTTTTTAATCAATGAAACCAATTTCATCTTTTTGTACTACCTTTATTGTATGACTAAGCGTATAGTTTTCTTTATTGATAGCGTTCATCCAGTTCTAGAGGAAAAACTCACACAAGCCGGATTTTTATGTCAGCGACACTTTAAAAGTAGTTTCGAAGAATTACAGAATGTTTTACCGCAAGCTTACGGCATTGTCATTCGGTCTCGATTTGCGATAGACGAAAAATTCTTAGCGAACTGTGGAAACTTAAAGTTTATCGCGCGTTCAGGATCAGGTTTAGAAAACATCGATGTTAAACTATGCCGGTCGTTGGATATCCGGCTGTATAATTCTCCAGAAGGCAACAGAAATGCCGTTGCGGAACATGCTTTAGGAATGCTGCTTAGTCTAATGAATAAATTGAATAAAGCGGATCGCGAAATTAAAGAGGGCGTTTGGAATAGAGAGGGTAATAGAGGGGAAGAATTGGACGGAAAGACGGTTGGAATAATTGGTTATGGGAATAATGGCGCCGCCTTTGCAAAAAAACTACGCGGTTTTGACGCAAAGATTTTAGCTTATGATAAGTATAAAACAGGCTTTGGAGACCATCAGGTACAGGAATGTACTTTAGATGCCATTCAAGAGCAAGCTGATGTACTCAGTTTTCATATTCCACAAAATAAAGAAACACGGAATTATTTTGACCATGAATTTTTGCGTCGGATGGCAAAGCCATTTTATCTACTCAATCTGTCTAGAGGTAAAATTGTGGCAACGGCTGTTTTAGTAGAAGGTTTAAAAAGCGGCCACATCAAAGGCGCTGGCCTTGACGTTCTTGAATACGAGAAAAAAAGCTTTGAGTCTTTTTTTGATCAAGAGATACCAGCCGACTTCAAGTACCTTATTACAGCTGAAAACGTTTGTTTAACTCCTCATGTAGGCGGCTGGACTACAGAAAGTTACATCAAATTAAGCAGTGTTTTAGCCGATAAAATATTAGCGGACGAACTTCATTAATCTATTTGCCAGTCATCCATAAAACTGTCGAGTTCACGACGGTCTTTTTTGGTTGGTTTACCATCTGTTAGGCGGTAATTTCTTTGCGCCTCTTTGTAAGCACTGAGTTTGGCGATTTCTTCAGGCGGCGTAGTGTCTTGAATGTAGTCTTTCACAAGCGCAGCACCGACTCGTTTATCTAGTAAGCCGAGGACTTTATATTCAAAGCGTGAACTGTGTTTGAGCAGCACAATTGTTTCGCCTATTTTGACCTCACGCGATGGTTTCACGTGTGCATTGTTGATCAAGACGCGGCCTTTTGCTACGAGCTCACTAGCTTGTGAGCGCGTTTTACTTAGCCGAACCGCCCAGATATATTTATCCAAGCGGATTTTCACTAGGCTAAAACAGGATCAGCTTTACCTAGGTTCTTTAGCATTTTGGTGTGCTCAGAAAGCGCAACAATAAATGTTTGATAAGAATGGTAAGGTAGTTGGTACTCTTTAGCTGTTTGTTCAACAATTTTAGCGATATGCTTATAGTGGATATGACAAATAGAAGGAAACAAATGGTGTTCTACTTGGTAATTTAGGCCACCCACATACCAAGAAAAAAACTTTGCTTTTGGTGCAAAATTGGCCGTGTTGAACAACTGACTAACAGCCCAATCTGCCTCGACTACACCGGAGTTATTTGGCATAGGAAAAGTGGAGCTTGGCACAACGTGTGCGGGCTGGAAGATCATGGCAAGAATAAGGCCACAAATAAACTGCATGATGAGAAAACCAAGAATATTGGTTAGCCAATAAGCGCCCCCAAAATAGATGGGTAAGAATAAAAAGATGCCGGTATAGATTACTTTAAAAAAAATGATTCTAAACATATGCTGACCGAAAGTGACGCCTTGCGCTTCGATTAGACCCTTTTTCTTGTAGCGATATGCTTGTTGGTAGTCTTTGGTGAGGTACCAGAAAAGTGTCATCATACCATAGAAAAACCAAGCGTATAAATGTTGAAACTTATGAATTGCATGGTGTTTGGAGTGCGGCGAAAAGCGCAGCATAAATAAAGGGGGGTCGATGTCTTCGTCGTGATCAGTCACGTTAGTATAGGTGTGGTGCAAGACGTTGTGCTGAATACGCCAATTTCTAGCGCTTCCACCCAATAAAATCATAACGTTACTTACAAGAACGTTGACCCATTCTTTGCGTGAGTATGCGCCGTGATTTGCATCGTGCATTACAGATAAACCCACACCAGCCATTCCAAAACCCATTACCACCCATAGGCCAAAATAAGCAAGCATAGGCAATTCTTGTTTGTAAAGAAACCCATAAGGCGTTAAAAACAGCGCAAGTAGCGCGAAAGTCTTAAAAACCATAGCAGCGTTTGCTGTTTTGGAAATATTGTTGTCTTTGAAATAAGAATTAACTCTAGACTTCAGTGTTTTGTAAAACTCTGAGTTGTGTTCTTTTGAGAACTGTACTGGCGCGTAGGGCATTTAGTATTGTTTAAGAATCAAAGGTACGTATTTATAAATTAGAGCAACAATCCTAATCATAGTTTTGTTTTAAGACAGACCCTGAAGTTCGCAGATTTTTTTATATAAACCTTCTTTTTGGAGTAGCGCCTCATGTGTTCCGCGCTCCACAATACGACCTTTAGAAAGCACAATAATTTCATCTGCGTTTTTGACTGTAGACAAACGGTGTGCAATGACAATTGAGGTTCTGTTTTGCATTAAATTTTCCAAGGCCTGTTGGACCAGCGTTTCCGAAGCGGCGTCTAGTGCAGAAGTGGCTTCGTCTAAGATGAGTATGGCCGGGTTTTTATAAACAGCCCGCGCTATTGCCAATCTTTGTTTTTGCCCACCGGATAATTTATTGCCCCGCTCACCAAGCAGGGTGTCGTAGCTGTTTTCTAAGCCGCTTATAAATTCATGCGCATTTGCAACTTTTGCTGCCGCAATGATTTTATCATGGTCAGGATGGTCGTCGCCAAAAGCAATATTTTGAGCGGCCGTTAGGTTGAAAAGCAGGGACTCTTGACTAACCACGCCAATGAGTCGTCTAAGTGACGACAAGCGTAAATCCTTAAGGTCAATATCATCTATTCTAATAGACCCTGCCCCTGTGTCGTAAAATCGTTGTAAAAGATCCATTAGTGTGGATTTTCCACTGCCAGATTCACCAACAATAGCAATTAATGCGCCTTTTTGAATGGTTAAACTGATGTCTTCAAGGATGGGTTTTTCTTTATAAGAGAAGCTCACCTTGTCAAATTCTATACTGCGATTAAATTGTTCTAGTGCTAGACATGAAGGTTTGTCTGTAATGGTTTCTTGTGCGTCGAGTAGGCTATTTATGCGGTCTTGTGAGGCCTGGGCTTTTGTCATGTTGGCCATGTTGTTAGAAACACTTTGTATAGGCCTCAAAAATTGAGAAAATACAATTATATAAGTCAAAAAAACCTCACCGGAAAGTCCGATTTCTTTTCCGCTTAAGATAAGTTGGCCACCAAAATATACAAGTGCTAGCAAAACAGTAGCACCGAGGGTTTCGTTCACCAGCGGGGAGAGGTCGCGTTTTCTAAAGACGCGAGTGGCTAGTTTTTGGTGCTGGTCGTTTGTTTGCCTAAAAGCCCTGGATATAAATCCTATGGCATCAAATGCTTTAATCACCCGAACTCCTCCTAGGTGCTCGTCCATTGAGGCATAAAGAAAGCCCAGTTGTTCTTGTGTTTTTCGCGCAGTTCTTTTTAGACTCTTTCCAATACGCGAGATGACAAAGGCAGAAACAGGCAACAGCAGTAACGAAATCAAAGTGAGGTGAGGGCTCATGTACACGAGGGTAACGAGATTGATTAAAATAGCGAGCGGCTCTCTAAAAATCAGCTCTAAAAGGCTGACAACAGCAACTTCAATTTCATTGACATCGCTATTCATTCGAGCCATAAGGTCTCCTTTTTTTTCATTGCTGTGATAGGCGAGTGGTAGCTTCAATGATTTTTCAAAAAGCAAGCCTCTTACATCGCGTACGACAGACATGCGCAACTTCGATTGTGTCCAAATGGCACCGTAGCGAAAAATATTTTTTAGTAAAAAGGCCAAGAAAACACTGACACAAACAAAAAGCAATGCGCCTTTTGGGTCTGTCTTGACTAGTAAATACATCTCGTAACTATAAGAATCTTTGATGTAGTTGATTACTCCTGAAAAACCAGTTGTCCATTGAGGGACGGAAACAACAGGCAGCGTTTTTTCTGTTCGAAAGATCAACTGAAGCACCGGCACAAAAAGCACAAGAGAAAGCAAGTTGAAGACAACGAACAAGAAATTAAATAAAATGGTAGCCAAGGCAAGCCCCTTGTATTTAAAGGTATAGTTATAAATTTCCTTGTAGTAAGACATTGATACAAAGATACATTTTTGTTTAGATGCCACCCTTCACGGCAAGTATTCTTACCTTTGCATTATGAGTTCAATACGTCAACAAAAAATAGAAGCCGTCATACAGGCTGAACTTGCCGCTTTTTTTCAAAGACAAGCAGGTGAAATTTGTTTAGGCGCCATGGTTACCGTTACGGTTGTTCGCATTACCTCAGACCTTAGCCTCGCAAGAATATATTTGAGTGTTTTTGCAGGTCCTGCCAAAGAGCTTGTATTAGAAAACATACAAGCGAACCGCGGCAAAATCCGTTTAGAAGTAGGCAAAAGACTCAAGAACTTGCGCAAAATACCAGACCTTGTCTTTCACATCGACGACTCTTTAGATTATGCCTTAAAGATCGACGAACTCCTCAAGAAATAACCATTAAAACTCCGCTGCACATAGCGAAACGTTATCTATTTAGTCGTTCTAAACGATCGATAGTAACGATTATTTCAAGAATTTCTGTGGTGGGTATAGCTGTTTGCACCGCAGCAATGGTCATTTTGCTTTCTGCCTTCAATGGCATTGAAGGCATGATTTCCAAACTTTATACCTCTTTTGACGCACCAATTACTATACAGCACCAAACTAGAAAGACTTTTTTTTTACGCGAAATAGACCTTGGTCAGTTACAAAAGTTACGGGGTGTTAGCTGTTTTAGTAAAGAACTTGAAGAGTTAGTGGTGCTTAGAAAAAATCAAAGATGGGTGAATGCAAACATGCATGCTGTTGACGCTGTATTTGTGAGGCAAGCAAACGTGAGTAGCCACTTAATTAACGGCGTTGGTGCCGCTCATTTAAATCAAGAAAACCGTGTGTTTCTAGGCGCAGATATTTTTTCAAAATTAAGGTTGGGGTTGGGTTCAGCGGATAATAACATCCAACTATATGTGCCCAAAAGAGGCCTTCGCATGCAGCTTGGGAAGACGCCCTTTTTTATCCGACAAATTCAAGTGGCTGGGGCCATGAATTTTAACCAGGAGCTAAACGGCAGCGCGCTTCTTTGGAATTACGACGCCGCAGCGCAGTTTTTTAATCAGCAGGGAGCGGTTACTCGCCTTCATGTATATCACAAACAAAACATCAATTTAGAGGATTTACGCACGGAGATCAAAGCATTATTAGGCCCAAGATTTTTAGTCCGGACACAATTTGAAAAAAACGCCCTTATTTACAAAACGAGTCGATCAGAAAGGCTGGTTGTGTTCATTATACTGCTTTTTATGTTCATTCTTGCCTCGTTTAATTTGATCGCTACTTTGACAATGCTGATACACGAAAAACAAGGCAACCTGCAAGTTTTAAAAGCATTGGGCATGACTGCGCAAAACAGGTTTCAAATTTTCTTTTTTGAGGGCCTGCTCTTATCTTTCATAGGTGTGCTGAGTGGTGTTATTTTGGGCTTGTTGGTGTGCTGGACACAGCAATATTTTGGTTGGCTAATCGTACCAGGCGCCAATGTCCCTTTTCCTATTGTTTTTAAGTGGAAAGACTTTGCGAGCATACTACTCGCATCCACTGTTTTATCTTTCTTATTTACTTATTTTCCTGTTCGCTTTTTACTTCGTAAGGCTTCGTTTGTTTAACGTAAAATATTTTTGCCTTATACACAAGCATTTCAAATAAAATCTCGTATATTTGCGCCCAAATTTAAAAGACAAAAGATGTCATCAATTAAAGGAAAAATCTCACAAGTTATCGGTCCAGTTGTGGACGTTCGATTCGAGCGCGGAACGTCGCTACCAAACATTTATGATGCGTTGGAGGTGTACAAATCCGACGGAGCGCGCGTGGTTTTGGAAGTTCAATCTCATGTTGGAGAAAACGCAATTCGCGCCATCTCTATGGACTCCACCGACGGCTTTACCCGTGGAATGGAGGTCGTTTCTACAGGAATTCCAATCAAAATGCCAACGGGCGATCGCATTAAAGGACGCTTGTTCAATGTGGTTGGAGAGGCTATCGACGGCATCAACACCATGGACAACACAGGCGGACTTCCTATTCACCGTGAAGCCCCTAAGTTTGACCAACTTTCTACTGCAACTGAGATTTTATACACAGGAATCAAAGTAATCGACCTTATTGAACCATACGCAAAAGGAGGTAAAATTGGTCTTTTCGGCGGTGCGGGTGTTGGTAAAACAGTACTCATTCAAGAATTGATCAATAACATCGCTAAAGGACACGGAGGTCTTTCGGTTTTTGCAGGCGTTGGTGAGCGTACTCGCGAGGGCAACGACTTACTTCGCGAAATGCTAGAATCGGGCATCATCAAATACGGTGACGACTTCATGCATTCCATGGAAGAAGGCGGCTGGGACCTCTCTAAAGTTGATCTCGAAGAAATGAAAGAATCCAAAGCAACCTTTGTGTTCGGACAGATGAACGAACCCCCAGGGGCAAGAGCGCGTGTAGCACTTTCAGGACTTACAATTGCAGAATATTTCCGCGATGGCGATGGCGAAGGCCAAGGAAAAGACATCCTCTTCTTCGTGGATAATATCTTCCGTTTTACGCAAGCGGGTTCAGAAGTATCAGCACTTTTAGGTCGTATGCCATCAGCTGTGGGTTACCAACCAACGTTAGCCACAGAAATGGGCGCCATGCAAGAGCGCATTACCTCAACAAAAAACGGATCTATTACATCAGTTCAAGCGGTATATGTTCCTGCTGATGACCTTACCGACCCGGCACCTGCAAATACCTTTGCTCACCTCGATGCAACTACTGTGCTTTCTCGTAAAATTTCAGAGCTAGGAATTTACCCAGCGGTAGACCCACTAGATTCTACTTCTCGTATCCTTACTCCGGAGATCGTAGGCGAAGAACATTATAATTGTGCACAACGCGTTAAATTAACGCTACAGCGCTATAAAGAATTACAAGACATTATTGCCATCTTAGGTATGGATGAGCTTTCTGAAGAAGACAAAATGATTGTACACCGCGCTCGCCGTGTTCAACGTTTCTTGTCTCAACCCTTCCACGTTGCAGAGCAATTTACTGGTATACCAGGCGTACTTGTTGATATTCAAGATACGATTAAAGCCTTCAATGATATCCTCGACGGCAAATTTGATAAATACCCGGAAGCAGCATTCAACCTCAAAGGAGGAATTGAAGACGTTATTGCAGCCGGAGACAAAATGTTAGCTGACGCCTAATTATGATACTAGAAATTATTACACCTGAGGCAAGTCTTTTTAAAGGAGAGGTAAGCAGCGTGAGTCTTCCAGGCTTAGATGGTGTTTTTCAGGTCTTGAACCACCACGCATCAATTATATCTTCTTTGAGAAAAGGTGAATTGCGCTTTGAATCGAGCACGCCAGTAGAGGCTACTTCCTTTTTAGAAGTTTCAGGCTCCACTGTTTGCGTGCAAATTAAAGGTGGTGTGGCAGAGCTTAATAATCAGAAGCTAATTGTTTTAGCTGAATAAGTTATTCAAAAAACAACTCTAAAAGGGATTGGTTTCACCACTCCCTTTTTTTATGAAATTTTCACCAAAAGATTGCGTATTTTCGTTTTTCCAAAATGAGTAACATTAAGAACCTTGATTTACAGAATATTCCACGTCATGTGGCATTCATTATGGATGGCAATGGGCGTTGGGCAAAACAAAAGGGACAGCACCGTTTATTTGGCCATGCAGCAGGCGTTGAGTCTGTCAAATCTGTGATTCAAACAGCCCGAGAATTAGGTATATCATATCTTACCTTGTATGCGTTTTCTACAGAGAATTGGGCCCGGCCAAATGAAGAAGTGGAGGGCCTCATGCAGTTACTTGTAGAGGCAATAGCAAATGAAGTAGATGAAATGCATGCCAATGGAGTGCGCTTATTGACGATCGGAGATATCCAAGGACTTCCTGGAAATTGCCGCGATTCTTTGCGCGCCGCGATGTCAAGAACCAAAGACAATACGGATCTTACGCTTGTTTTAGCACTCAACTATTCTGCCCGTCAAGAGATATTAAGTGCCGTGGTTTCAGCCCATGAGCTTATGAAAGATAACAAAATGGAAATCAATGAGTTAAACGAAGATATTTTTGCTTCTCTGCTTCAAACAAAGGATATTCCAGATCCAGAATTACTCATCCGCACGAGTGGAGAGTGTCGCATTAGTAACTTTTTGCTTTGGCAATTGTCTTATACAGAGTTGCTTTTTACAGATACCCATTGGCCAGATTTCAGGCGAGACGCGTTTATTGCTGCGCTTGCAGATTTTCAGAAAAGAGAACGGCGCTTTGGACTAGTCTCTGAACAAATTCAAACCACTAAATGAACCTATTGCGATTCATCTTTATTTTGTTATGTGCCAACTTGGCGCTTGCTCAAGTTCCAAACAGTTTAGGTGGGCTAGATTTTGATTATGCCAATCCCCAAACATTTGAAATAGGTCCTATTAGAGTTGTTGGAGCCGACAATTACGACCACCAGGCAATTAAGTTAATTGCGGATCTTCGTACAGGTCAAAAAATAACATTGCCAAGCCAACAAATAAACAAAGCCATTCAGCGTCTTTGGGCTGAGGGATTGTTTTCGGATGTGGCTATTTATGCAGAGAAAGAAGTGGCGGGAATTGTCTTTTTAGTAATAGAATTGAGCCCTAGACCTAAGCTATCAAAATTTAGATTTGAAGGCATTAACAAGCGAGAAGCTGACAAACTCCGCGAAGAAATATCCTTGTATGCGGGCAAAACAATTACAGAAAATCTTGTCTTTGAAACCAACAACAAGATTCGAGGTTATTACCGAGATAAAGGTTTTTTACATGCAAAGGTGCAGATAGATCGTCAATTAGATACCCTCATTAATAACTCTGAAATTTTCAGTATTAAAGTAGACAAAGGCATTAAAATAGGTATAAAAGAAATAGAATTTGTAGGCGTGAGCGCTGTTCCAATTTGGAAGTTGCGAATGGCTATGAAAGACACCAAACAAAAAGGTCCGCAACGTCTTTTTAAGCGCTCGAAGTACACCGAAGGAAGCTATGCAACAGACAAAAAGGCTTTGCTTGCTAAATTCAACGCAGAAGGCTTAAGAGACGCCTCAATAGTGCGAGATTCTGTCTTTATGCTCGACGACAAGAATATGAAAATCCGTATTGAAATCAACGAAGGAGAAAAATATTATTTCGGCACCATCGAATGGATTGGCAATTCTAAATATAGGTCTAGTTTCTTGGACACCGTACTAGGAATCAAGCCAGGAGATTTGTATAATACAGATTTATTCAATCAGCGCCTTTATGGAAATGGTGATGGCCGAGACATTTCTTCTTTATATATGGACAGGGGCTATCTGTTTTTTCAGATTTCGCCTGTAGAAACAGGTGTAAAGGAGAATAGAATTAATCATCAAGTACGTATCATTGAAGGCAAAGAAGCACATATTGGAACCGTAACAATTCGGGGCAATACCAAAACGAATGACCACGTTATTTTACGCGAGATTCGCACCAAACCCGGAGACCTATTCAATAAAGCAGATATCATGCGTACCCAACGAGAGTTAGCGCAGCTTGGCTTTTTTGACGAACAAGGGTTTCAAGTAAACCCGAAGCCGAATCCGGCAAATGGAACGGTAGATATCGAATATGTCGTTGCAGAAAAATCTAGTGATCAAATAGAACTTTCAGGAGGTTATGGCGGGGCGGGTCCAAATACATCGGGCCGTATAATAGGCACTCTTGGCTTGTCGTTTAACAACTTTTCCACCAAGAACTTTTTCAAAAAAGATGCTTGGAGTCCTTTGCCAGGTGGAGATGGCCAAAGGCTAACGATCAGAGCACAGTCTACAGGCCGTTTTTATCAAGGGTACAATTTTTCTTTTACGGAGCCTTGGCTGGGTGGCAAAAAACCAAACTCTTTGACTTTTTATGTGACCAATTCTTCGATTTCAACCAATGGATTATTGCGCACAAATCCCGATTACAACGGCATTTCTATTTCAGGAGCAGGAGTTGCAATGGGCCGCCGCAAAAAGTGGCCAGACGACTACTTTGTAGCTTCTTATGAACTGTCTTATCAGTATTATGATGTTCAAAAATATTCATTTTTCCCACTTTTTCAGAATGGGTTTGCCAATGATATTTCGTTGAAATATACGTTGCAGCGCAGCTCAGTCAGCGCGCCAATTTATCCGCAAAACGGATCTAATTTCACATTTTCAGCCAAGGCCACCGCGCCATACTCTGTACTTGGTCCTGAAAAAGACTATGCAAGCATGTCGCAGCAAGACCGCTATAAGTACTTAGAGTATTTTAAACTTAAGTTTACAGGTGAGTGGTATACGCCTCTAAGTGCAGACAAAAAACTAGTGCTAATGTCTAGGTTTGGTTTTGGTTATATGGGTGCTTATAACAAAGCAAAAGGCATATCGCCTTTTGATCGTTTTATTATGGGCGGAAGCGGCCTTACCGGAATGGGCGCCAATCAAATTGGCGGAAGAGAAATTATCGCTTTACGTGGTTACGAAGATCAAACGGTATCCTCCGCTGGTGGAGACCCAATTGTTGCCAAGTATACGTTAGAGCTGCGCTATCCTATTTCTTTGAATCCACAAGCAACATTTTATGCGCTCACGTTCATGGAAGCTGGCAATACATACCCAAGTTTCGATAAATTCAATCCGTTTAATGTGAAACGAACTGCCGGAGTCGGTATTAGGGTGTTTTTACCAATGTTTGGTATGTTAGGTCTAGATTACGGTTTAGGTTTCGATCAAATGGATTCTTGGGCAAGTGGTTTTGGAAAAGGCTCAGACCTTGATATAAGCACAAAAGGCTATTATCCGAAGCTTACATTTACCATCGGTATGAACCTCGGAGAATTGTAGTATTCACAATAAATTGGTAACTTCGTCGTTCTAAGCACGCAAATGACACACGCAAAATACCTCGCGCTTCTTCTTTTCGTTTTTGGCATGCGATTTGTCAGTGCTCAGTCCTTCGCGTTTATAGACTCTGATTACATTTTAGAAAATGTTCCAGAATATACAGAAGCCAAGGAGCGCCTTGACAAAATGGCGGAACGATGGACCAAAGAAATCGAAGACCGATATACTACAATTAAAGAGCTTAAAAGCAATTATGATCGCGAAGAAGTGCTCTTGCCAAAAGAGGAAAGAGAGAAGCGCAAGACTGAAATCGAGAAGCTAGAAAAAGAAGCCATTGACCTTCAAACGCAGCATTTTGGCTCAGAAGGAGATTACTTCCAAAAACGTCAAGAACTCATTAAGCCTATTCAAGATAGGGTTTTTACTGCTATGAAAAAAGTAGCAAAACGAGAAGGTTATGCTTTCGTGTTTGACAAAGCAAATCAAAGCAATCTGCTTTATGCAGAAAAAGAATTCGACATCTCAGAGGAGGTGCTCGAAGAAATGGGAATAACTAAATAAATATAAAAATGAAAAATGTATTACTAGGTCTGTTTGTTGTCATCGGATTCAGCACTTTAGCTCAGACCAAAATAGGTCATGTAGACTCACAAAAATTATTAGACACGCTGCAGTCTCGCAAAGACGCCATTAGAAAATTAGATTCGATGAAAACGGCTGGCACGGAAGAACTCAAAATCATGGATGCTGATTTTCAAAAGGCATATCAAGACTACATGACAAACCAAGCGAGCAAATCTCCGGCAGAAAGACAAATTATAGAGGGCCGCTTAATGCAAAAACAGCAAATGCTAGAAGCAACTCAAGCATCATTGGAAGAGGGATTGCAAATTGTGAGTGAAGAATTAAACAAACCAATTTTAGAGCGCGTTCAAAAATCCATAGATATCGTTGCAGATCGCAAGAAATTGAATTATGTACTAGACGTGTCGGCAACGATGTATTCTAAAGGCGGAATTGATATTACTAGTGAAGTAATCACAGAGTTATTACTGCTCGATGCAGCAGCAAGAAAATAAACCAAGTTCATGTTGATCTTCAAAGGGCAGCCATTGGTTGCCCTTTTTTCTTTAGTTTTGGATAATGGAACAGCAAGGTCCAATAGGAGTTTTTGATTCAGGTTATGGCGGCTTAACGGTGTTGTCTGAATTTCGAAAAAAACTACCTAACCACGATTTTTTATATTTTGGCGACAACGCGAGGGCTCCCTACGGCGGTCGTTCGTACGACGTCGTCTATCAATTTACGCTTGAAGCCGTCAAATTTCTATTTGATCAAGGTTGCCCACTCGTTATCTTAGCTTGCAACACCGCCTCTGCAAAAGCACTGCGCACAATACAGCAAATAGATCTACCCAAACTTGCGCCAAACAACCGGGTGCTTGGCGTAATTCGCCCAAGCACAGAAGTGCTTGGAGAACGCACAAAAACGGGGCGGGTTGGCATTTTAGGAACCGTTGGAACCATTTCTTCGAATTCTTTTCCAATTGAGCTGGCTAAGTTTGCCCCCCATATAGAAGCTTTCCAGCACGCCTGTCCAATGTGGGTGCCGCTAATAGAAAATCAACAATATGAGCACCCGGCTGGCCGGCAATTTATTGAAGAAGACATCCAAAAAATACTGAGCCAAAATGCAGACATAGATACCTTGTTGTTAGCATGCACACATTATCCAGTGTTGAAAGCGCAAATCCAGTCTTTAGTTGGGCCCAAAATACAGGTTGTGCCCCAGGGCCCAATTGTAGCTCAAAAGCTCAAAAACTATCTTGTGGCGCACCCAGAAATGGAAGCGCGCTTGTCTAAGTCAGGGGCTGTTTCGTACTTTACTTCGGAAACCACAACTGTTTTTAATCAAAGGGCTCAGCATTTCATTGGAGAGGTCATTAATGCTCTTCATCACAGCTTTTAGTCTCAATTGAGTTTACGGCTCATATTGGTTAGCAATACTTCGTTAAGTGATTTTTGTAGTTCGGGATGAGCGGCGTAATAGCGTAAGCTTTTTTTAAATTTTTTTCGCGTGCAGCCCGCTTTAACTAATGCTTGATCAACCGATTTATCTAATGCTTTTTTGTATTGACTTGGCACCCCATATCTACTTTGGTAATGGGTTTCTATAATTGTAATTTCTTCTACAATCAAGGCCATTTGATTAAGGCCCAAGACATCATAGGGCGGTTGCGTCTGTTGACAGGCAATGAGCACCAAAAAAGCGAAGGTCTGATAAAAACGTGTCATCGGGGCTCGAAAAGAAGACGTTCTCCTAAACCATTTTCTAGCACTTGGCCACTGGCATATACACAGTTGCCATTGACATAGGTACTGTGAATTTGATGAGAAAAATGATGCCCTTCAAAAGGGGACCAACCGCATTTGTATAGCAAATTCTTTTGACTAACTAATTGGCCTGGCTCAGGCTTTACGAGTACGATATCTGCATAAAATCCTTCGCGAAGATATCCGCGTTCTTTGATGCGAAATAGTGTAGCTGGAGCGTGCGCCATTTTTTCAACTACCCGCTCGATAGAGATTTTTCCGGCTCTGACTTTGTCCAACATGGCCAGTAGGGCGTGTTGAACAAGCGGCCCTCCTGATGGAGCATTAAGATAGGGGTTGGACTTTTCTTCAATGGTGTGTGGTGCGTGGTCGGTGGCAATGACATCAATACGGTTGTCGAGCAGCGCCTCCCAGATGCCGTCTCGGTCTGCACTTGTTTTTACTGCCGGATTCCATTTGATATAGTTGCCTTTTGTTTGGTAGTCCGCATCGCTAAACCAAAGATGATGTATACAGGCTTCTGCTGTAATGAGTTTCTGTTCTAATGGGAGTGCGTTGTCAAAAAGAGCGGTTTCTTTGGCTGTGGAAATGTGTAGTACGTGTAAACGCGCTCGATACTTTTTAGCTAAAGCCACGGCTTTCGAAGATGACAGGTAACAGGCTTCTTCATTGCGAATGAGTGGATGAGCACTTACAGGAATGTCATTGCCGTATCTTGCTTGAAATGCCGCAAGATTTGACATTACAGTGTGTTCATCTTCACAGTGCGTAGCTATAAGGGCGCCTACGCGTGAAAACAAGCCCTCTAACACACTTTCTTTGTCTACTAACATATTTCCCGTGGACGAACCCATAAACACCTTTACGCCGCAAATTTTTGAGGTGTCGGTTAGGAGTACTTCTTCAATATTGTCATTGGACGCCCCCATAAAAAAAGAATAATTTGCAATAGCGTTTTGTGCTGCAATTTGATATTTATCTTCCAATAATGCTTGGGTAAGGGCGTTAGGAACAGTATTGGGCATCTCCATAAAGCTGGTAATACCTCCAGCAACGGCCGCTCTAGATTCTGAATAAATATTTCCTTTGTGAGTCAGTCCGGGCTCTCTAAAGTGAACTTGGTCGTCTATACAACCAGGTAAGATCAGCAAACCACTTGCGTCTATTTCTTGAACAGCTGCGTCGCTGATAATTTGATTGGCAATTTTGGCAATTTTCCCGTTGACAATGAGGATATCTGCATTTATTTGTTTGCCTTCGTTAATGAGGGTTCCGTTTTTAATTATTATTGTCATTTCCAGTTCATTTTGCGCATTTGCCAAACCCCGAAGAAGGCCTCTTTGAATATGCCGGTGCTCATTTTGGATTCACCCACAACCCGATCTACAAAAGTGATGGGGATTTCTTTGACTTTAAAGCCAAGCTTTACAGTGGCGTATTTCATGCAAATTTGGAAGGCGTATCCTTTGAAAGGAATGATTTTAAGGGGTATCGTTTCCAGCACCTTGTGGTGGTAACACTTGAACCCCGCGGTGGTGTCTTTAATATTAATCCATAAGATGAGCCTGACGTAAACACTTGCAAAGTAGCTCATCAAGATGCGTTTAGCAGGCCAGTTTCTTACCTTACCCCCACGAACGTATCTAGAGCCAATTGCGCAATCTGCACCGTTTTCACAAGCGTTGATCAGGCGCGGGAGGTCAGTTGGGTTATGAGAAAAGTCGCAGTCCATTTCGATGATGTAGGTGTAGTCACGGCTAAGCGCCCATTCAAAGCCATGGATATAAGCGGTTCCCAGGCCTAATTTCCCGGGTCTTTTTTCTAAAAAAACGGCCGGGTGCTTTTCCATAAGTGCTTCTATCTGAGCTGCGGTTCCGTCGGGAGAATTATCGTCGATGAAAAGGATATGGTAACCCTGCCTAAGATCCATTACGGCTGAAACCATCTTGGAAATGTTTTCGAGTTCGTTATAGGTAGGAATAATAATGAGCGTTCTGGGGCTGGCCATATCTAATTTGAACGAATTTAAAGAAGAAAAGTGACAAAAAAAAACCGCCACATGGGCGGTTCTTTATTTCGTATGATGAAAGACTATGCTTCTTCGTCTTCGTCTTCGTCAACCAGGTCGGCACCTTTAACTGCACCACGAGCCATTTTCACAGAAACAACTACTGCGTTGGCAGGATCCAGGAATTTAACACCCGGGATTTCAATGCTGTTGACACGAATAGACTGACCAATACGCAGATTCGTGATATCAAGGGTAATTGCATCTGGCAATGCGCTTGGCAAACCAATACATTGTAGTTGACGGAAAACGGTCATCAGTTTACCTCCAGCTAATACGCCACGAGAAGACCCCGTAATGCGTACTGGAAGTTTAACGCGTACTTCTTTGTTTTGGTCGAGCTCGTAGAAATCTACGTGCTGGATGGTGTCTTTGGTCGGGTGTTGTTGCAACTCGCGAATGATACCTATTGCTTTTTTGCCTTCGATGTCTAGGGCAACCTGAAATACATCAGGAGAAAAAACGATTTTGTCAATTGCTGTTCGCTTTACCGCGAAGTGAGTTTGCTCACCTTGTCCGTAAAGCACACAAGGAACCAAGCCTGCATTGCGCAAAGCCGAAGCATCCTTCTTCCCTACGTTCGCCCGGAGCGAACCGCTCAAATGTGCTGTTTTCATGTTATATATTAATTTAAGAGATTACAAAATGTGAACTGATCGATTCGTTGTTTACCAGGCGCTTAATGACATCTGCAAAGAGGTCAGCCACACTCACTACGCGAATTTTGTCGCTGTGCTTTTGGAGTGGTATGGTATCGGTAACGATGAGTTCGGTGAGTTTGGACGCATTGATGCGTTCGAATGCTGGGCCGCTCAATACAGCGTGCGTGGTAAATGCACGAACGCTTTTAGCACCTTTTTCGATCAGAAGATCGGCTGCGGTAGTGAGTGTTCCCGCGGTATCGCACATGTCGTCGATAATGACAACGTCTTTACCCATGACATCGCCAATGACCGTCATTTCGGCAATTTCATTCGCTTTTTTGCGGTGTTTGTGGCATAGAGCCAAGCCGCAATTTAGGTTTTTGGCGTAAGAATTGGCACGTTTTGCTCCACCAGCGTCTGGTGCTGCGACTACTAAATTTTGCTGATCGAGTTTTTCTACCTCTTTAAAAAAGAGTGTAGAAGCAAAAAGGTGGTCAACAGGGACTTCAAAAAAGCCTTGAATTTGATCGGCGTGTAGGTCCATGGTCATGACGCGATCTACACCAGCTGCCATAAGCATGTTAGCGACGAGCTTGGCGCCAATAGCAACCCTGGGTTTGTCTTTGCGGTCTTGACGCGCAAAACCAAAGTAGGGAATAACGGCAATGATTTTTCTTGCGGATGCGCGTCTTGCAGCATCTACGAGTAATAAAAGTTCGAAAAGGTTTTCAGTCGGCGGCATGGTTGACTGAACAATAAATACATCTTGCCCCCGCACGGTTTCTTCAAACGAAGGTTGGAATTCGCCGTCGGAAAAAACACTGACTTTGACATCACCTAAAGATGCGCCAAATGACTTAGCAATGTTTGTTGCGAGTTGTTCTGAAGCCCTGCCTGCAAAGATTTTTACGCCCACGATACTTAAAATTGGATGCAAAGGTAAGGAATTAAGAACTAATTTTGTAACACAATGAGTCAAAAGCTACAATATTCCTTGTTCAAACGCCTTTTCGCCTTTGCCAAGCCCTATAAAAAATACCTAATTGTAGCTGTCGGCGCAACAATTTTGTTGGCCGTGCTATCGCCCTCTCGGCCTTATGTCATCGGTCAAATTATCGACCGCTATCTATTAAAAGACAAAGATCCAAATATGCTTCTTTTGGGATCATTGCTCGTTCTGGCGATGCTATTAACAGAGGCCATCTTACAAGTGTTGGGTACCTACTTTTCGAACCTACTTGCACAGTCCGTAATTCGTGATCTTCGTCAAAAAGTAATCCGGCATTTTATGAAACTTAGGGTGGCATATTTCGATAAAAATCCGGTCGGCGCAATGGTGACTAGAGTTGTGTCTGATATGGAGGCCATCACCGAGGTTTTTTCTTCTGGCATGATGGATATCGCTGCCGATTTATTGTCCTTGGTACTTATTGTCACTTTTATGTTCTTAACAGATTGGCAGTTGGCGCTCATGACCTTACTTCCTGTGCCTATTTTAATTTTTGCTACGCGGATCTTTGCGCGTTCCATGAAAACGTCTTTTCAGCAAGAAAGACAGGCCGTCACCAAACTCAATACATTTGTGCAAGAAAGGCTTACCGGCATGAGCCTTGTTCAGTTGTTTAATCGTCAAGAACAAGAGGCGGGGCACTTTAATCAAATTAACGCAGAGCACAGAGCCGCCCATATCAAAGCGGTTTGGGCCAACTCTATCTTTTTCCCGGTTGTAGAATTACTGAGTTCTTTGTCTATAGCCGCACTTCTCGTATGGGGGGCCTTACAAGCTGAAGGAAAAACGGATGCACAAATTCAAAATATGTTTGGCGAATTATTTGCCTTTGTATTTTGGATTAGTCAGTTGTATCGACCCATCAGAATGCTGGCTGATAAATTCAACATATTACAGCGGGGAACTGTTAGGGCGGAACGCATTTTTGCAGTCCTTGACGAACAAACGGATGTTCAGGGCAAAGGAAACCAAACAAACATAGATTTTAATCAGAGCTTACATTTTAAAGGGGTCAATTTCTCATATGTGGAAGGCCAGCCCGTTATTTCGGACTTAAACTTAACAATTGCCTATGGTCAAACGGTTGCAATTGTGGGCGCTACAGGCTCAGGCAAAACAACATTAGTTAACTTGTTGGGTCGTTTTTACGAGCACCAGTCAGGTCAAATTTTAATAGGAGAGGTGCCCATAGAAACCATTCAGCTCCAAACCTTGCGCAAAAATATTGCAATTGTATTGCAAGATGTTTTTTTGTTTTCAGACACTATATTGAATAACATTACACTCGGTGACCCCGCCATCACCTATGAACAAGTTGTGAAGGCGGCAAAAGAAGTTGGCGCGCATGATTTTATCAGCGCCTTGCCGGAGCAATATGCACACAAAATAGGCGAAAGAGGAGGCACGCTATCTACCGGACAACGCCAGCTATTGGCTTTTATTCGGGCCTATGTTTATCAGCCTTCTTTATTGATTTTGGACGAAGCTACCTCGAGTGTAGATAGCGAAAGTGAACTCATGATACAGCGGGCAACTGAAAAATTAACGGCCGGCAGAACCTCTATTGTTATTGCCCATCGTTTGTCAACTATTCGGCGAGCCGATCGTATTATCGTAATGGAAAAAGGCCGCATCATTGAGCAGGGCACTCATGGCGAATTGCTAGCTTTAGGCGGTCATTACAAGAATTTGTCCGACAGGCAATATTTCAATCAGGAAGCATGAAAAGATTTAAAATTGGCGGCGTGCCCGAACATTTCAATCTGCCTTGGAGACTCGCTATAGAGGAGGGTAAATTTAAAGCTGCAGGAATAGAACTTCATTGGTCGGACATGACAGGCGGTACCGGACAAATGATCAAAGGACTTCAAGCCGGATCTCTAGACATTGCCGTATTGTTAACAGAAGGAATTACACGCGCAATTCTCAAGGGCTTGGACGCTAAGCTCATTTCGGTTTATGTACAGAGCCCTTTGTGTTGGGGAGTGCATGTGCCGGCAAATCAAGCTATTCATAAACTATCTGATCTTGACGGCGCTACATTTGCCATTTCGAGAGAGGGTTCTGGGTCACATTTGATGAGTTTTGTATTGGCCCAGCGAGAAGGTTGGGAGCCAAGCGCCTTGTCTTTTAATGTGGTGGGCGACGTTTATGGTGGCCTTTGGTCCTTGAATCATGGCGAGGCAGAAGGATTTTTATGGGAAAAGTACACAACCCAGCCATTTGTCGATCAAGCCAAATGCAGGCGTATCGGCGAGGTTTATACGCCTTGGCCCTGTTTTGTAATTGCAGTTAGATCCGACATCTTGCATTCAGAAGCAGCGCTTCTTCAAGAGGTTTTGACAATTGTGCAAGAACGCGCGGCACAACTTAAAAATTCAACTGATGCAGCCGAGGTGCTGGCGTGGCGTTATGCCCTTAAAAAAAACGAAGTAGAGGAGTGGTTAAATCAAACAGAATGGGCAACAACAACAACTTTAGACCAAGAAGTTCTCGAAAAAACGGTCCGCTCTTTACTAGACTTAGGCTTAATTAGCAATGAAGAGGCAACTGATTGGTCAGACAAGCTTATAGGATGAGACATTCGCTTGGCCTACTTCTATTTTTCTTTCCCATATTTTTACTAGCGCAAGGGATAGATTTAGGAACCATTAATTATGCACCAACTTTTGTTGCTAACCTTTCTGCTCCATACAATGAATCTTCAGGCTTGGTTTACTTAAACGATACAATCTATTCTATTAATGACAGCGGAAACACCCCTGCGGTTCATGCGCTGCTTTCCTCAGATGGCAGCCATGTACACAGCTGGACGGTGTCTAATGCGCAAAATCAAGACTGGGAAGCCATGACCCAAAACAGCGCACATTTGTTTATAGCCGATGTAGGCAATAACATGGGCACCAGAACAGCACTCGATATCTACGTTATTCCCAAAGAAGAATTAATCACGACCAACACGGTACTTTCTTCGCAAAAACAATCTTTTAAATTGGCAGGTCAGCCAACTACTGGATTACAAATGAATGCGCATAATTTTGATTGTGAAGCTCTGTTTTATTGGCAAGATTCTTTGCACTTGTTTACTAAAAATTGGGAAAATCTCTGGACAAAGCATTACGTTTTGCCGACCATCTGGCAAGACACCCTAGTAGTGTCGGCACAAGATTCATTTGATGTAAATGGCCTAATTACCGATGCCGCTATAGACTCGGCGCTGCATCAAATGTATTTGTTGGGCTATAAAAAGGAGCCCGGTGGCTTGTATAGTGCGTTTATGTATCGTTTTGCTTCGCAAAGCACTTCTTTTTTTGATGGAGATTACCAACGCATAGAACTGGGTTCTACGCTGACTTTAGCGCAAACAGAAGGAATTTGTGTTTCGGGTGCGGCACAGGGTTTTATCAGTGGCGAGAAAATCATATCTATACTAACCATAGCTCCTAAGCTCCACCAGTTTGATTTTTCAACTTTGACATACGGCCCAACATTAAATGCCCCGCCGATCTATTTTCACGAGCACATTCTTTATATTCCAAAAGACTTATTAAAAGATTTTGAGCTTATTGACACGAGTGGAAGAAATGTCATTGATTGGCAACTCGGTAAAAATCATCAGGATTTAGGTCATTTAAAGCCGGGTAGTTATTTTTTAATTGGACCTAATTATAGACGTACTTGGGTGAAAACCAGCTGAATAAATAGGCTATTGTTCTTTGCGCGCCCACACATATTCACCAATCGACTGCATTTGTTCATTTGATATGGAGTGAATGAATTTATCATTTACATTCATAGAACTAAACTTTGCAGTATGATTCCACTTATACCTCAATTTGACAATAATTTTTGGTGGGCAGTTGCAGCAGTGTTTGCAATAGTGAGTATAATTTTTGCTGTGTTCTTAACGGACCGTAAAAATTAGAAGCACTTAAGCGCACGCTGAACCTCAGGATCATAGTTATTCATGACCTGATAGTAGCCATTTTCCAAGAATAGATGCCGGGCAATTTCTGCCTTGAGCAATTGCTTCATATTTTCTTTACTGTGCAAGAATTCATTGCGTTGCATACGGACCTTGAATTCATTGTTAGCAAAAGTGGTAAATTGTTCAAGGAGCTGGTCTGTAATACTAAATTCGGTAATAAATTCTTGTAAGGAGTAATTGATATTTACCTTATTGAGGTATTCAAAAGCAAAAGCATTAAACACCCCTCCCCATTGCAATTCAGATAGATACAACGAGCGGCCGGTGGTGTCGCCTGCAATAAATATATCTGGCATGATGCCCCCTCCTCCGTAAACTGTTCTGCCTTTTCGTGTTTTGTATTTTAGAGAGTCCACAAAAATGCTGGAGTCCACTTTAAAGTATTCTTCGGTAAAAGCCTTCTGTTCGTCTTGACGATACGCTTCATAACCTTTTTTGTAAGGACGTTGAATAGAGCGCCCAGATGGCGTATAATAGCGCGCAACTGTAATGCGTAAGTTGCTGCCGTCTTTTAAGCGCTTATCTTGCTGAATAAGTCCTTTTCCATAAGACCGCCTACCGACAATCTTGGCGCGGTCGTTGTCTTGTAATGCGCCAGCTAGAATTTCACTAGCAGAAGCCGATTGTGCATCTATGAGTACGACCACTTTGGTTTTTTCAAGCACGCCTTCCCTTGTGGAGCGGTATTTTTGTTCTTGGCTGTGTAGACCTTTTGAACTGAGGATGAGGTAGCCATCTGGTAAAAATTCGTCTGCGATTTTTATAGCGGCATCCATTGTTCCGCCGCCATTTCCGCGTAAATCGAGAAGTAGTCTCTTCATGCCTTTAGCCCGAAGCGCAAGGGCAGCATGATGAAATTCTTGGGCAGTAGGCAGTGAGAATTGCGCTATTTGGATATACCCGGTTTGGTTGTCGATCATGTAGTAGGCAGGTACCGTTGCGATTGAAATGGTATTGCGAACGATGGTTTTTTGTAGTTTTTTGCCTTTTCTAAGGATAGTGACCTTTACTTCAGTGTTGGGCATTCCTTTAAGCAGGGCCATTACTTTGTCATTGCTAATGTTTTTGCCTACCGAAGGTTTTTTGTTGATTGCAATGATGCGATCACCGCGTTTTAAGCCGCCTAGGAAGGCAGGAGATGCCGCATTGACATGCGTGACACAGATTGTGTCGCGAAACAACAAAAAACGCACGCCAATACCACCAAATGCCGCATTGGTTTGTTCGTCTAAAAGTTTGAGATTTTTGGCGGAAATATAATTGCTGTGTGGATCAAGACGGTGCAACATTTCAGAAATCGTTTTTTCGAAGATTTCTTCTTTGTTGATTTTGTCTACATACTGGTTGTCCAGCACTTGAAAGATTTGTTCGAGCTTTTGTATCTCCTTGCTTGAGCGCTCAGCGCTACCGAATAGTTCGCTGCCAACATAGATACCCAAAGCCGCAATTAAAGTCATTAAAAACGGAAGCCAATAGAGTGGTTTAGGTCCTTGGTCAGACATCGGAAATATTTTCAATTTGTGTAACTTCTAAACCAGCAGATTTCAAAAATTCTACACCGGAGAGGTCTTTGTAGGCCTCTTGATAAACCAAGCGCTTGATGCCAGATTGCAAGACAAGTTTACTACAGTCCTTGCAAGGGGAGTGTGTTAGATAGAGCGTGGCGTCTTTACAATTATTAGTTGATCGGGCTACTTTTAAAATAGCGTTCGCTTCAGCATGTAAGACGTACCAATGTGTTTGATGGTGCTCGTCTTCACAGCAGTTGTCAAATCCGGCAGGAGTGCCGTTGTAACCATCGGAGATAATAATGGCGTCTTTGACAATAATGGCTCCAACTTGTTTTCTTTTGCAATGAGAAAGTAGTGCCCAACTCGCGGCTAAGCGTAAATAGGCTTTATCGTATCGCAGTTGTTTTGAATTGGTATTATGCGCCATGTCTGATATGCCCACCTAGGTAGCCTGTAAATGCAAAAAGAATAAAAGCAATAATGCCTATAATGAGCGCAAAACGTTCGATTTTTTTCTTGCTTTCCCATTGTGCGCGCTCTGCCCAAAGTCCAACAACGGCTGTGGCGGTTAACAGAAAAATGAAAATCAGTGAGTTTTCAGCCATTTCTTCGTGAATATGAATGACCTTATGAGAAATACCTTTTAAGTGCGCTATGCTTTCCTCGGCAGACTCGCCCGTAAAATAAGCGATAATTCCTCCAAAACCACTGACCAAAAGAATGAGGTAGGCGCTGAGTGTGGTATTCAAATTAGGCTTAACTAAGGCCACTACCAATAAGAGAACACCAAACAACGAGCCCAGTATAGGAAAATGATTGCTGAGTAAATGGAGATTGGCCATGTAGTAACTGTTAATGAGTATCGAAAGTTACATAAAAATCAATGATTGTAGTACGGAGAAATCATTAAAAAGACAATGACTCCAGTAACAGCAACATATAGCCAAATGGGAAAAGCGAAGCGGGCCAATTTTTTATGTTTTTGATAATTGCCTTCCCAAGCATGCAAGTATGTAAAAAGCACTACAGGAATCACGGCTACACTCAAGAAAATGTGAGAAATTAAAAGAATGACGTAAGCAAGTCGGGTAGGGCCAACTAATTCGCGTTCTTTTGCCGATAAATTTCCATTGTGGTCTAAATCACCGTATAATGTAGAATCGGAAGTCATGTGGTAGGCTACATAGCACAATAAAAATAGCACACTTAAACCAAGCGCTGTTTGTATCGTTTTTTGGTGTAGTTGAATTTTGCCACGCTTTATAAAAATAAGGGCAAGAACCAGCAAGGCCGCGGTTATGCCGTTAATGGTAGCGTAAATTGGTGGTAAAAAAGAGAAGTCGACCCCTTCAATTTTGATTCCAAATAGTGCTGCAACGGCAATAGGAATGACAATAGAGACGGCTACAATCCATTTGCGGAGGTTGGTTTTATTCGGGGCGGAAGTTGTATTCATGAATGATAAGAGTTTTGGTGTCTTTGATTAACCGTTCAAATTCTTTTTTGTTGACGCTAAGATCGGGTTTTACTACTTCGTATACACCACGTACGTATCCTTTTTTGTCTACAAGGGTAAATGCGCCGGAATGCGCATAGCCACCCAGCGCATCTTCTTCTCTTCCGGCAAAAATAAGGAAGTGTTCAATGCCTAGTTGATGTGTAAATGATTCATTGCCCGTTAAAAAAGCCCAGTTGGTACTTGTAATACCTAATTGTTTTTTATGTGCTTTTAGCTTACTAGGCGTATCGTTTGTTGGATCGATTGTAAAGGATAAGTATTGAATGTGGTCTTGATAGGCGGCTAACGATTTGTCCACATTTTTAAGTTGCGTATTCATGATAGGGCAAATACTCGGACAACTTGCAAAAAAGAACTCGCTGATCCAGACTTTACCGGCATAGGTCTGATGATTGACTACCACGGAGTCTTCATTGTAGAAGGTGAAGGCTGGAATGCGCTGATAAATGGTGTCAGTAAGCGTTTGACCATTCACCTTTTTATAGGAAATATCATAGTTTCCTAAATAGGGTAATCGTCTTTGTTCTTGATTAGTACAAGCGAATGCTAAGAAAAGACTGATGAGTATCCAACTAATCTTGTGTTTGAGCACGTTCTTTATCGTATTGTTTGATTAAAAGCGCCAAATGCTCTTTCATTTTTCGTATCATTCCTTCTGTGTGCCCATTGAGCACCATTCGTAAATGATTGTTTTTGTCGAGGAGCATGATCAGTTCGTTGTAGGAAACACCGCCGAAATACTTAGTGTCCTTCACGATTAACTTTTGGCCGTTGTTGGTCAAATTATAGAATATTTTTGGGTCGGCGCTGACCAATTGCCAAATTTCGGGGTCATACCCTTCTACACGGCTTCGCAACATATCTTGAATGTCGAGTAGGGCTTGCTCTGAAACAGGATTCCCGAGAGAGTCTACAACAATAGAGAGCATTCTGACTTGCTTGAGCTTTTTGCGTTTGTTGGTGCGCAAATCTTTGTAAATATTTTGAGTCAGCGGAAAAAAGGCGAGCCCACAGTTGTGTGGACATGTTGTTTGGAGTGTGTTGATTAAAACGATTTGATCTTGATAATCTTGGAGGGTTTGCTGTTGCTTGCCTTTGTGGTTGTATACAGTAAAGGTTGGCGTATCCACCAATCCGTAGTCTGCTAAGGTTTTAAAACGGTGGTCGCAGCCACGAGTAGCCATGAAAATAAGAATGAGCGCTGGACCAAAAACAAGAGTTAACGCAAAGAGCGACCTCTTTTTACTGCGAACAGCGGCTTTATTTTCCATGCTTTATTGCCACATAGTTTCCCAAACCTTGCCAATAGCAGTCCCTTCCCAAAGTCCGATAAAGATGAGGTATAAAACGAAAATAAAATAAGGCACGAGAATTATATTGCGCAAGTATTTGCGTTCGTCGCCGAGGTGCATAAATACCATGACGATGTAGCCAGCTTTGAGAAGCGTTAGTAAAATGAATATGATTTTAACGGTGGTCCACCAGTCAGAGGATTGTTTAATGCTCGATCCAATAAATACTTCAATGACCGTAATTAAGGTCAAGAGAATGGTTACTTTGTAAATCTTCTTGCGGATTTCTTTGCCTTTATCTTCGTCGTGGTGCGCGTGAAGTGAATATTCTATGAGGTCGTCTCTTTCCATGTGTTGTGTTGTTTGAGAGAATTACAATAAATAAAAGAATGTAAATACAAAGACCCAAACGAGGTCAACGAAGTGCCAGTACAAACCTGTTTTTTCGACCATTTCGTAGTGACCACGCTTGTGATACGTTCCGGATAAAACGCCAAGAAGGATTAGAATGTTGATGACTACTCCGGAAAAGACGTGAAAGCCATGAAAGCCGGTAATGAAGAAAAAGAACTGAGCGTATTGTTGCGGGCCGTATTCGTTTTGTTTCATGTTCGCACCGTAGATAACGCGGCTTTTCTCGCCGGCGTAAAGTGCTTCATAGTAGAGCTGTTTTGCCTTTGCTCCGGTTATTTCTTTACCGCCAAGTTTGTAGGTTTTGCCACTTTTTTTAATGATGAGTTTCATGTCGTGGTCTTTCATTTTATTTATTTTGGCGATAGAACCATCGGCTAAATGAATTTTACCGGCTTCTAAATGCCCTCTTTCAGCAGCGTGTTGAAATTGGTGCATGAGGTCATCTTTAATAACCGCGCCAACTTTGTGTTTCCTGCCGGCCTCTAGTATGGTGAAGTTATTGATTTCACCAAAATGACCTTTTACGATAGCAACAGAACCATCGGCAAGTTCAATTTTACCAAATTCGGAGCCATGTATGAAGTGAGACCATTCCCAAGCTTGTGAACCTAAAAAGAAAAAGCCACCAATAACGGTTGCGATCATCCATTTGGTAACCCCTTTACGATCCATGCGGTGACCAGCTTCTACGGCTAATACCATAGTTACTGAGGACACAATAAGGATAAAGGTCATGAGGGCTACATAAAGTAGTGGATAGCCATGACCTAAGAAGGGCATGGAGTTAAAGGTTTCTTCACCAATTGGCCAAGCGTCTTGGGCGTCGTGGCGGGTAAAACCATAAGCAATTAATAAACCAGTGAAGGTGAGTGCATCCGAAACGAGGAAGAACCACATCATGAGTTTTCCATAACTTGTTTGGAATGGGGATTCTTTACCACCCCATAGTGTTTTGGCGTCTAGTTGAGCAGAATGTCCGGCCATTTTATGAGAAATTTTTTGCAAGTTTAGTGAATAAAATTCAAAAAGACGAGTAAATACAACCACAAAAGCCCTAAAAAGTGCCAGAAGATACTACTCAAACGTAGCGATAAATGGTTTTCGGATGAGAACTTACCTGTAAATGAAGAGATTGCAACTTTTGTCAAATAGAGCAGGGCAATAAGGACATGCAGCAGGTGAACAAAAGTGATTAAATAGAGGTAAGCCGAGGCAGAGTCTGCGGCTTGCATTGCACTAAGCTGCATGTGCGGCTTTAGAGGAGTTCCGTTGTACTGAAGTTGACGGTTTTTGTACTCAAGTGCTTTTCCTGAGTAATAAATTGTAAAATCTTTACCGTATGTGCCGTGGGCAAAGAAATCACCGCGTTTATCTCTAATGTGGACAGCGAGTTCGCTCAAGCGAATTTCGTCAGAGAAAGTGAGCTCCGTGCTGTCATTGGCGTATAATCGTTTATTCTTGATTTGTACGGGGAGGCCCTTATAGAATAGTTCTATTTGCGCATTTGGTGCTTTGACTTGAACGGGCGTGCTCTGTTTGATTTTTTCAAATTGCTTGAAGTAGGCTTGTATATTTTTAAAGTCTGACGCGGCAATTGGCTTTCCATTGATGAGGTATTCATTGCCATCTACGCCTACTAAATCGCCTTTGTATTTAATTTCGTAATAGTCGCCATAGCGACCATTTGTAACGAGCATGTCATTGACTGGGTTTAAGCCTTTGTTGATGAGCGTTCCGTAGCCTTGAAATTGAAAATATAAAAATCCTATTCCGAATAGTAGCGTTGCAACCATTGCCCCTTTTAACTGCCCTTGCTTGTCTTTTTTAGCCCCTTGAATGGCCCACCAAAAACTTAGAGAGCTCAAGGCTATAAAAAGTGTACTGAGGTAGAAACCGGTTGGCATCGGGTACTTTAGCCAAAAAGATTTACCCATGGATACGTAATAGCCAGAGGTGAGGCCCGCAAAGAGCATCACGATACTGAAAATCCCGACGTAAACGAGATTTTTTTTCATTTTTTCTCTGATTTCAGGTTTTAATTCTTGTTCGTATTTCATTACAGCGTTTTTAAAAAGTCAATAAAGTAATCGGTTCGGTCAAAAACATAAATAAACTGGATGATCGGTAAATAAACAAACGAAGCGAACATGAGTTTACGCGCATCGGAAGTTTCACAACTGTAAAAGAGTTTATAAGACAAATAAAAGAACCAAATGCCCATTATGCTGGCTGCAATTAGCGTGGTATAGCCCGTCCAGCCGAGAATCCAAGGCATGAGGCTAAATGGAATAAGCGCCAATGAATAAGCCATGATTTGAAATGCAGAAGCTTTTCCTTTTCCGTGTTTGGAGGGCAACAAGGAAAACCCTGCTTTTTTGTAGTCGTCGTAGAGCACCCATGCAATAGCCCAAAAGTGAGGGAATTGCCAAGTAAACTGAACAAAAAAGAGAATGCCAGGCACAAAACCAAAGGCGTCAGTAGCGGCGATTGCCCCGAGAAAAGGGGGAATAGCGCCAGGAAAAGCACCAACAAACACTGCCCACGGCGTGATTTGTTTAAGAGGAGTATAGATAAAAACGTAGCTTGCGAAGGCCAATAAGCCCAGTAGTGCGCTTTTGAGGTTAATGAGGTAGAGTAGATAGGTTCCGATCAATAAAAACAGAATGACGATGATATAGGCCTCTTTAATTTGAATTTGACCAGTGGGTAAAGGCCGGCCATTAGTGCGGTTCATAATTTGGTCGAGATCGCGCTCCCAAATTTGGTTGGAACCATTGGAAGCTCCCGTAACGAGTGTGCCGCCTATCATGAGATAGGTGATTTCTAGCCAATTTTGCCCTCCGGCAAATAAATAGCCACTGAGTGCCGAAAGGATGACTAAAAATGAGAGTCTGAACTTGGTAAAAACCAAGTAGGTTTTAAATATAGACGGCGGCTTTGGCGTTGCTTCTGACATTTTTACAAAATTACGTCAAATAGCACTTGTATAATAGCTAAAACCAACCAAATTAAAAGAAAAACAGTCCCAAAGGCAAGAAAAATAGCTCCTAAGGTATTTATGATAAGCCCGCCTATTAAAAAGAGAACCAAACCGACCAATATGAATACCAAACCGACCACCCCAAAAGATCGGCCGATACCACCAAAAAAACCATTGGATTGTTGCTTGTAGATTTTTTTAGCGGATGCATTCGGAGTGTAATGGGTAGTTTGATGTTGGATTCGCTGGTTGCTTGAAGTGTTGTTGACTTTTTGATGTCTACCGATGTTCTCAAAAATATTGGTGTAGGTATTCTTTTTTTCAGTTTTAAGATCTTGATTGAGTAGGGTTGTCTTTTTTTCTTGAAGCGGAGTAATTTTGGATAATTCGTGTTTTACCGCTTGACTAATGTTTGTATGTATAATGTCGTTGTTTTCTGGTTTTTGACTATAATCGGTCATTCCTTGAGCCTTACTTTTTCTTAAAACGACTTCTGTTGAATGGCAAGATGCTAAGAAAAAGAAGAAAATGAAAAGCCTAGATAGATTCAGGTATTTCATGGTAGTATTCGTTTTTGATGAAATAATCCAAAAGCCCTTCTTTGAGCAGGTGCTGCTGTTGTTGATGGTTGAGCGCAGGGAGCTTTTGGTTGAGTGTAAAGTGTGGCCAGAGGTCGGCATCTCTGCCATCGAAGGTATAATATCCGTAGGGTTCTAGCAGGGTGCAGATGGCGATGTGCATTAGTTCCATTTTTTGTTGTTTGGAAAAAGTTTGGTGCCCCATCCCGAGTTCGTTCACACCAACAAGAAACAAAAACGTGGACATATCCATTCCTGGTCCAAAGTCTTTTTCGAGGTGCTTTTGTAGTTTTTGAAAACGGAGTTCGATATCGTGATCCATGGTGCAAAAATACACATAGAACGCCGATGTTGGGCACAAAAAAAGGGGCCTCTTTCGAAAGCCCCTCCTTTTCATCAATCAACTTCTTATTTTTTCACAAATTGCTTGCTACTGTTACCAGCTGCTGTTGCGATTTGGATAGTGTAGATACCGGCTTTAAGTGCCTCTACATTTATTTCTTGCGTAAGACCATTGGCAACAAAGTTGGCAACTTCTTTACCTGTAAGGTCGAGGATACGAATTTGTTGGATTGCTTCAGTTGCTTTAACTGTCATGATGCTGTTTACTGGGTTAGGGTAGATAGCAACGTTATTTGCTTCTTCATTTAAACCAGTAGTACACTCAGTACAGCTTTCCCAACATACTACAGGGATAGATGCTGCTGTAGTTACAGTGTACGAACGGTTTGTGAAACCACCGTTGGTTACTGTACAAGGCTCGCCACCTGCAAAAATTTCGTCGTCGTTCCAACCGTCAACAGTGAACTTGTATTCAATTGCACCTGCAGTTATTGGTACGGTTACTTCCCATACGTTGTCACCGTTAGCGTCAGCCATTGGCGTACAAGAACCACACCATCCGTTGAATGTACCATTTAAGAATACACCAGCTGCGGTAGAGTTACCTGCAAGGATGTAGTCGTTCATGTCAACAGCAAAGGTAATGTCGTTTGTACAAGCGTCACAGCTAGCAAAACACACGTTTGGTAAGGTGATGTCTCCAGCTACAGTGTGTGCACGGTTTGTAAAACCACCGCTGCTTACTGTACAAGATTCGCCACCAACAAATTCTTCTTGAGCGTTCCAGCCGTCAATTGTGAATTTGTATTCAATTGCACCTGGAGGCAATGGTAGCGTAACTGCCCATGAGCCGTTGCCTACGTCCGTCATTGGGTTACAAGTACCACACCATCCGTTGAATGTACCGTTTACAAAAACACCGCCAGTTAAAGAACCAGTGTACTGAGACATGTCTACACGGAAAGTAACGTCATAGTCTTGAACTGCAATAGGAGTTGTGCGTTGGTACACAAAACGCCACCATCCTGGACCAAAGTTGATGTCAGCAGTAAGCGTGTTTCCGCCATTAGAAATAGCTACGTTGTAAGTAATTGAACTTGCTGCTAAGCTTGGGTTGTTGATTTCAGCACCGTTGATCACTTTAGCCAAACCAATGTGCGCGCCCAATCCGTTTACGGTAAGTGTTCCGGCGGCAGCGTTGTAAGCATAGGTAGCAGCACCTCCAACGTGCGGAGCAACTGGGGCGCCACAGCCTTCGGCAACACCTTGCCATCCTTCTAACCAAGTAGAACCATTCATGTAGTGTGTCATGGTGCCGTTGGCTTCAAATTTAATGGAGTCGTTAAAAAGACAAGCGCGTGTAGTTACGTCACCAGCGCCGTTAGCCCACCAGCTCATGTCGCCTGGGCCTGAAGGACCAACACCTAGCGCAGCTGCCTGTGGTGCTAATTTCCATGTGCCTTCTATTTGAGCAGAAAAGCTCAAGATAGGAGCAAAAAGTAAAAAGTACAGTTTTTTCATGTTGTTAAATTTTAAGGTTTTAGAGGTTTAGTTCTATTTAATGGGTTAAATATAGTAAAAAATACAATAACCCAAAAAATCTTGGGTTTGTGATCGTATTTATGTTTAAAACAACAAGTCGTTAAAAAGTTCAAAAGAAAGCTTATTTCCTTCACAAATGATTTCAAATGTGCCTTTTTCAGCACGCCATTTGCCATCGGCACTCACTCTTTTGAGCACACTTGCATCGAACGTAAATTCTAGGGTCTTGTTTTCTCCTGGACGGAGGGTCACTTTACTGAAGTCTATGAGTCTTTTGTTCTCAGGTGTGGTACTAGCATACAGATCGCTGAGGTAGACCGGGACAACCATTTGAATGGTTTGTGAATGCGGATTACTTACGTTTACCGCAAGTGAAAAAGCCCCGTTATTTTCGTCTTTGGCAGTAAACTGCATACCATTGATGCTGCCGGCATGATAAGAAAGCCCAAAACCGAAGTCCCATTGTGGATTGTAGGCAGTGATTTGGCCAGATTTTGCACGTGCCACACTGCCTGGGTGGTCATAGAATTCGATGACGCCGTCGAAACGCGGGTAGGTGTAGGGCAAACGACCACTGAATTCCGCCTTTCCGGTTAGTAATTCTGCTAACGCAACACCGCCTTGGTCGCCAGGCAAGTAAGCTTGAATAATGGCGTCACATAATGGTTCAATATCATTAATGATGCGCGGTCTGGCTTCAAGTAAAACTAAAATAACTTTCTTTTTTGCGGCTTTAGCCAAGCGCACAAGTTCTTTTTGTTTGTCGTCGAGTTGCAAGCTGCGAATATCACCTGGTTTTTCTGTGGAAGGAAGCTCACCCACGCAAATAACAATTATGTCGTTTTTCTTGAGTGCTTTTTTGTAGTTATTGATATCAACAAAGCGCGACGCTTCAAAGTTATTTTCTAGGTAAAGTTCTACTCCTTTTGCATAATTAATAGCGGAGTTTGGCATTTGTTGTTTGAGTGCTTGATAGATATTAAGCGCACCTTTTGTGTTAAAACTCGTGTCTAAGCCTTGCCAAGTGTGCGTCCAAGCACCATTGAGCATATTAAGGCTTGCAGCACTCGGCCCTGCTAATAATATGCGTTGAGCGCTCTTTAAAGGAAGTGTTTGCGCATCGTTTTTTAGTAGTGTAATCGATTCAAGCGCGGCTTGTTTGGCTATGTTTTTGAATGTTTGGCTACCAAATAGAGGGTATTTGTTCATGTCTGGAAGCGGGTTTCCAAAAAGGCCGAGCTGATTTTTGACATAAAGAATGCGCCGAACGGCGTCGTCTAGGCGAGCCATAGAAATCTTTCCATCTTTTACAGCTTTTATCATGTCTTGGCAATAAGCTTTGTATTGCGGGTTGGATGGCACCATGCTCATGTCAACACCTGCGTTGAAGGCCTGAACAACAGCTTCTGCTAATGAAGGCGCGGTTTTGTGAACGGTATGCAACATGATGAAATCTTCCCAGTCAGACACCACAAAGCCCTTGAAACCCCAGTCTTTCTTGAGTGTTTGCGTGAGCAGTTGGTAGTTGGCGTGGCCTGGAATGCCATTCACCACACCTGAATTGATCATGAGGGTGAGCGCACCCTTTTCTACAGCTGCTTTAAATGCAGGAAAGTAGAGCTCTTGCATGTATTTCTCTGGAATAAATGCAGGGGTGCGGTCTCTGCCTGTAAAGCTTGCGCTGTAACCTACAAAGTGCTTGAGACAAGCCGCAGCATGAAATTCATCTACTGTTTCTCCTTTTCCTTGATAGCCTTCAACAAGCCCAACACCCATTTGGCTGCCAAGCACAGGGTCTTCACCTAGCGTTTCAAAATGTCTGGACCAAAGTGGCTGACGGCCGAGGTCTAGTACAGGAGAAAAGTTCCAAGGGATACCTGAAGCCCGGCATTCGTAGGCGGTTACTTCTCCCATCTGCCGAGCAAGTTCGGTGTTCCATGTTGCAGCCAAACCAATTTCTTGAGGAAAGAGCGTTCCACCAACTGTATAATTGACCCCATGGATGGCGTCTATACCGTAGAGAATTGGAATATTTTGTTCTTTTTTGAGATAAGGCGCATGGATGTCTGCCATTATTGATTTCCATTCGGCAAGTTCAAGCGTGTGCCAACCGACATTGAGTACTGAACCTATATGATAGGTTTCCATTGCCTCTTTAAGTTTGGCTTGATCAATTTGCGCAGGAACCAAAGCTTGGCCTTTATCGTTGGTTTTGTGAATAGCGTCAAGGGTAATTTGACATGTTTGACCAACTTTTTCTTCAATACTCATCTGAGAAATGAGCGTTTCGATATCAGTTTCAGTTGGCGCGGTAAAATAGCTTTTTTCAGAACTTTGGAAGCCTAATAGGACAGCCAACACGAAGAAGGAAGACAAAAATTTCATGACAGAGAAGTATTTATTATTGGAATACGCGGACGTAGTCTACAAACATTTTTTGAGGGAAAGTGGTGCTGGCGTTTGGAGAACCTGGCCAATTACCACCTACGGCTACGTTCATAATAATGAAGAATTTTTCGCGAAATTCCGACATTTCAGCAGGGCTTGTGTTGACGCTGTGGTATGCTACGTTGTCAAGCAACCAATGGATGGAGTTGTCATCCCATTCAATAGAAAAAACATGAAAATTATCTGCAAACATACCAGAAGAAAGCGTTTTACTACCGCCGTATTGCGCATGAGAGCCGCTTTCGCTCCAGTGAACAGTTCCGTGAACGGTGCGGTCGTTGGCTCCTACCCCGCCAATGAGTTCCATGATGTCAATTTCTCCACAAGCAGGCCAGCCTGCAGAGGTGAAGTTGTCTCCGAGCATCCAGATAGCGGGCCAAATACCTTGACCGTAAGGAAGTGCAGCGCGCACGTCTACACGTCCGTATTTCCAAGACTTAATACCTTGTGTCTTGATACGGCTCGAAGTGTAATTGGAGGTATTAAAAGTTTCATTTTTGGCCGTAATGGTTAAGATACCGTCGGAAACCACTGCATTTTCTTGTCGATAGAATTGTAATTCGTTGTTGCCCCAGCCCCAGCTGCCGGTGCCAATGTCGTAGGTCCAGTCAGAAGAAAGGCTAGTGCCATTGAACTCATCTTGCCAAACTAAAGTATAGTTGGGATAAGTAAGCGGGCTGATATATCCGGTAGTAGGCGCGCCTGTATTGCCGGCTGTTATTTCAATTAGCACTTCTTCGGTCTTTTCAATGAATGACGTCTGAAGGGTGTGCGCGCGCGTTCTGATTTTATACGTTCCGGAACTGTTGAAAATATGACTGGCCTCACCATCTTGACTTTCGACAGTAATAGTATCGTTGTTGTCGAAAAAGGTAATGGTAAAGAAGTTAACGCTATCTGCTGTGGCTAATACAGTTACTTCACCGTTGGTTACGGTAAGTTGGGTATTTAGATTACTAGGCAATCCGGGGGGTTTAGGAACATCGGGTTCACAAGCTAGCAGCGTCAAACTCAGTAGGAGAAAAGTCATAATTTTCATGGTGTTTAGAGAGTTTTGAGTTTGAGGTACCATTTTAAACCACCCGCATGATGCCCGTACTGCAAGTGCAGTGTTGAATCTGTTGCAGATAGGATTTTATATACCTTAGGCCCGGTGTAAAAACCGAGAAATGCCGAGCCAGAAATGGTGATGGTTGGGTCGGTGTCTTCAGTTAATAGCCAGCTTTCGTTTAATTGGTCTGCAAAAGGCGCGGTGTAGTCAAATAAATTTTGAAATGAGCCTGGAAACTCATTGGCGATGGTGTTGTGCACATAGACGTCTCCATTGGTGATCATGTCAAATTTAAAGCCTGCAAGATGAAAAACATATTGGTCGTCGTAAATTCCGCAGCCAGGTTTTTCACCAGCGCCAGCAGCCCACCATTCAGGCGTGGCGCCAAGGGCACTTTCTGGATCAGGGCCAACACCCATATGCCCAGACGCAGCTGAATCTACGACCCAAACTTTGAATCCTGGGCCGTTCACACCACCCGTGAGCAGTGTGTAATAAGGATTGTTGAGCAGCGTAAAGTCATCATTTGCAATGGTCACTTCTTGCGTAGAACTGCGGCTTCCCCCTTTTGCAAAAACGGTTAGCTTTATTGTGTAAGTTCCTGCATAAGGATACGTGGCTGTTACATTTGCCCCTTGTGCTTTGCTGCCATTGCCGAAATCCCAAACGCATTGCAGTGAGGGGTTGCTTGCGCTCAATTCAATTATATTGACATTTGCAGCAGAAGGCGCCATTGTGAATTGCGCGTCGGCGTCCGTTGGAGCAGGCCCAAGAGATGGTTCATATTTTTGGCAGGCAACAAGGGCCAAACCAATACTGAGTATGCTGAGCAATAATGTTTTCATGGTTTTAGATTTTTTAGATTAATAACCAGGGTTTTGAGTCCAGTTACCACCGGCCAGATCGATCTCTACTTGTGGAATCGGAAATAATTCATGTTTACCAACAACAAATCCAGGGATATATTGTGCGGCTTGGCCTGTGCGCACCAAGTCAAAAAAGCGATAACCTTCTCCGGAAAGTTCTAGGCGACGTTCTAAATAAACTTTTTCAATGGCATTTACAGAGGCACCAGGGATACCTGCGCGCTGACGAATTTGATTGACGAGTTGTGTGGCGCGTGAAGCGTTTCCGATTTGGTAATTGGCTTCTGCTGCCATGAGCAGAACGTCAGCATAGCGCAATACGCGATAGTTAACTGGGCTTGTGAGATCGTTGTCTGGCAGGCCAATTTCTCCTTGACGCTTGATGTACTTGTTATTGTAATAACCTGTGTGGCCTCCGGCGCCTATTGCGTAAGTAATAGAAGCTGGGTTTGGTTGCGCGGCAATAAAAGCTTCGATATCTAAAACAGTTGCTGCACGGCGCGGATCTATGGGTGCAAAAGCAGCATAAAGTTCTGGTGTAGGAAGGTTATACGAGTTACCATCGCCGTATACTGGGCCGCTGTACTGGCGAATGCCTTGAAAACCTACAGCTGCGTTTCCTTCTAAACAGATCAGACAGCCGTAGCTTCCGCCTTCTAGGCCAGAATATTCTACATCAAAAATAGTCTCGGGATTACCTTCAGCAGCAACACTGAACAGCTGGCTGTAATCTTGATAGAGGCTGTATTGACCTGATTCAATAACTTCTTCTAAGATAGCAGCTGCTTCTGTGAATTTATTTTGATACAAATATGCCTTACCAAGCAGTGATTTTGCAGCACCTTTTGTTGCTCTGCCTTTTTGTGCTGGCGTGGCATTCAATACGGCTGCTGCCGCAATGAGGTCAGCTTCAATTTGTGCATAGACTTCTGCTTTTGGAGAACGTGCAATGCTGCGCGCTTCTTCGATGCCGATACGTTTGTCAATAATAAGCGGGACATCACCAAAGAATTTAACGAGCTCAAAATAGTAGTAAGCGCGTAGGAATTTAGCTTCTGCTAAAAGGTGTGCTTTGCCCGGAAAATCGATGTTGTCTTGATTTTCTAGAATGTAATTGACGCGTGTGATACCAGTGTAGTTCCAGCGAAAAAGATTACGCAACTCAACATTTACACCACCGTGGGTCATGTTGTCGATATCGTGCAGCCCTTTGCTATCGTTTACGCTTTCGCCACCGGCAATCGCGTTGTCAGAAGCAATTTCACCTATCCAAAGCGAAAGAAAAGAGCCTTGAAGAAGATCGTAAGCACCTACAAGTGCGCGTTCAAAGTCTTCTTGAGTTTGAAAGAAATTTTCAGCGTCCTGTGAATATGGCGGATCTACAGATAAGAACTTTTCACAAGATGGCAATGTAACTATCGAAACAAGTGCCAAAAGGGTATAGATTAGTTTTTTCATGACTTTAATTCTTAAAATTTGATTTGAAGACCACCCATTAATGAACGTGCTTGCGGATACATACCGTAGTCTACACCTGCAGACAGCACGCTTGATGAACCTAGGTCAGGATCAAAGCCCATGTAGCGAGTGAGGGTAATGAGGTTGTTAGCAGCAACATAAATGCGCAACGATTCAACGTGAATTTTGCGCAAGAGTGTGCTCGGCAAGGTATAACCAAACTGAAGGTTACGGAGCCTTACAAATGAGCCATCTTCTACATAGTAATCAGAGAACAAGTTATTGTTGGTTGGGCCAGTGGTTAGACGTGGGTGTTCGTTTGTTGAGCCTTCTCCTGTCCAGCGATCAATAACATATGCGAGTTGATTTGCATAAGGCTGTTGTCGCTCGTAGTTGCGGATAATTTCTTGTCCAAGGGCAGCGTATACATTGCCAGAGAAGTCAAAGCCTTTGAGTTTAAAGTTAAAAGCAAAACCCATGGTAAAGTCTGGAATAGCAGACCCTAGGTAGGTTTTGTCGGAGTCGTCGGAGAAATTGATTTTGCCGTCACCATTGACATCTTTAAAGATGAGGTCGCCAGGTTGTGCGCCCTCTTGAACCACAGCTGCGTTGTCGATTTGTTCTTGGGTTTGGAAAACCCCTTCTGTTTGGTAACCAAAGAAGTAACCGATTTCGTAGCCTTCTTCAAAGCGTGTTGCTACATCTCCACCTACACTAAATGCCGCGCCAGGAATATATTCGATTCCTTCAGGGACACTAACCACTTTGTTGTTGATGGTGGTGAGGTTGAAGTTGAGGTTGGTTTGCAATAAGTTTTTTCGGTCAGATTGGTAAGCTAATTCAAATTCCCAACCTTTGTTAGAGACGTCGCCCGCGTTGATAATTGGCGGGTAACCCCCCGGACCGTATGAACCCAATAAGGCAGAAACATCTGGCTGGAACAAAAGGTCATTGGTGTTTTTAATGAAGTAGTTGGTGGTAAAGTTGATGACTTTCAACCAAGTGAGGTCTAGGCCTAAATTGAGTTGTCGTGTGGTTTCCCACTTAAGGTCTGGGTTGGCAGGGCGTCCAATTGCGGCTCCCTGCGTAATAAGGTCGTCGAATACATAAACCCCTTCTCCATTAAGTAATGCGCGGTAAGCAAAGTTTGGAATTTGGTCATTGCCAGATACACCATAACTTGCTCTGAACTTCAGATAATCAATGCTTTCACTTTTGAAGAAGTCTTCTTCTGAAAGCAACCAACCACCAGAAATGGTTGGGAAAATTCCCCAGCGGCTGTTTGGCCCAAATTTACTTGAACCATCTCTGCGTAAGATACCAGAAACAAGATATTTTTCTTTGTAGGCGTATTCTGTGCGCATGAATGCAGATAACAAGCGCTCTTTGAATTCCCAAGAGTTGACGTTATTTAAAAATCCGCCTTGTGCTTGGTTGGCGGAGATATCAGCATAAGCCAGTGAGTTGTTGGGAATACCAAAAGCTACGCCGTTAAGGGATTGTCCTTTTCGTTCAAAGACCGATACGCCGAATGTTCCTTTGACTTTATGAATGTCATTAAAGGTTTTGTCGTAGTTGACGAATCCTTCGTAAGAGAGGTCTAAGTATGTCGAGCGCTCTTCGTAAACTGCAGCGCCTCTATCGATGAAAACGCTGTCGCCAATTTCAACCTCTGGAGACTCCAGCGCGGCATTGGCCGCTGTATTGGCGTATTTACCGTCGCCGTACCAAACAAGAGGAGAGAAGACTTTGGCATCTACATTCGCGTAATTGTAATTAAAGCGATTGGTAAGGGAGATGTTTTCGTTGAATTCGTAGATAAACTCTTCTTTTCCTACAAATTTATTGGCGGTGCTCCAATTGTGTTGGTTCATCATTTGAGCAATTGGGTTAATGATGTCACTCACTTCTTCCATGTAGGAGAAGGTGCCAGGGCTGCTGTAAACCGATTCGTTTGGAAAGGCATTGATGGTGTTGTATAGCACCGAACCAATACCGTTTTCTGGTAGGGTGCTGCGCATATCTGAAGAGAACAACAAAACAGAATTGAGTTTGAGTTTCTCTGACATATCAGTCGCAAAGTTCAAACGTGCGTTGTAGCGGCCAAAGTTGGCTTTGTCGGCTCCAACTATACCTTCTTGATTAAAATAACCAAGGCCAATTGAATAGCGGGTATTGAGTGTGCCTCCGCTAAGCGAGAGGTTGTGGCTTTGCACAGGTGCCGAGCTAAAAACGGAGTCTTGCCAGTTGGTGCCAGTACCTAGGTTTGTATTGGAGAAAGGCATGGTTTGGCCGCCGAAGGCAAAGGCTTCGTTTTTAATGACCGCGTATTCCTCTGCGGTAAGCAAATCGAGTTTGCGGGCAGTTTGCTGGACGCCAAAATAACCGTTGTATTCCATGGTGGGTTTGCGGTTGATGGCGCCATTTTTTGTTTCGACGATGATGACGCCGTTGGCGGCGCGCACACCGTAAATACCTGCAGTGGCATCTTTTAGAACGTTAATGGACTTGATATCTGAGGGGTTAAGGGCGTTTAAGCCTTCGGAATCATAGACGACACCATCTACCAAAATAAGCGGGTCGTTGTCGCCAAATGTAGACAAGCCACGAATTCTGATATTGGCTGAACCGCCCGGAGAACCGGAGTTGCTAGATACGGTAACCCCTGATACTTGCCCTTGAAGGGCTTGGTCCATACGGGTCATGTTCATTTTTTCGAGGTCTTCACCTTTTACTTTTGAAGTAGCGCCGGTCAATTCTCTAGATTTTGCAGTGCCGTACCCGACTACCACAACGTCTTTGGTATCTTGAGATACTTCTAATAGAACTACGGTGAGGTTGGTTTGGCCAGCAACAGGAACTTCTTGTTTTTGATAGCCCATCGCAGTAAAAACGAGCACATCGGTTGCTGGGTCCGTGATGCTTACTTGAAAAAGTCCTTTTCCATCACTTAAAAAAGGATTTTTACTGCTTTTAACAGTGATTTTGACGTATGGAACAGCCTCTGAGCGCTCATTGATGATTGATCCGGTGATGGTTTGTCCATAGATCTGCGTGACACCAACGCAACAAAGCAGTGCCATGACTAGTGTTCTGATCATGTTATTTTAGTTTTAGAGTGGGATAAATATACGTAAAAATTAAATTATTGTACAATTAACAATAAGTTTTCGTATCCATTAGAAAAACAGGGTTCTATAAAAAGAGAAACGGAGACACTCCTCTCCGTTTCCTTGATTATTAACCTGTTTAACGCCCGACTATGAGTGAAAGCGATGGTCTAAGGTACAAACATTATTGTAAAAAATACAATAAGTGTTTTATTTTTACATTTTGAAGCTGTATTCGTTCGCCAAAAGGCGTTGCTGATAGGTCTCGAGATCAAAAGAATAAAGCTTTGCAGGGCGGTGCTTCACGTTTTTTTGTTTTTCATTGAGCGCAACAAGGGGAATATATTTGATTTTCTTTCTGAAGTTCGCTTTGTCCATTTCTTGTTCAAAGGCAAACTCATAAAGCTGCTGAAATTCGTTTAATGTAAAGCGCTCAGGCAATAAGTCAAAACAAACAGGTTCATATTGTAGCTTTTGCTTGAGCATCTCATAGGTGCTTTCTAGGATATGGTTGTGATCAAAAGCGAGCGTCGGTACTTCGTTGAGCGGCACCCAACTGATGTCGTCGGCCCATGAAGATGCTTTTACCTGAAAATCTTCGATGCGTACGAGTGCAAAATGTGCAATGGTAATGACCCGACCTTGTGGGTGTCTTTTTGGGTGCCCAAAAGACTGCGACTGATGCATTTGGATATGATCAAGGCCCGTGAGCTCTTTTAGAATTCTTTCTGCTGCAACTGGGAGGTCTTCGTCGGGGTAGACTAAATCTCCGGGGATTGCCCAGAAGTTTTCGTAGGGTTCCATGGCACGCTTGATTAACAGCGCTTTGATCTGACCAGCTTCATAGCCAAAAATAATGCAGTCTACAGAAAAGGCTGCAGTAAAGAAGTCGTGAAATTCAATTTTATACATTCCCATTAGTGTCCGCTTGATGCAGCATCAAAGGTATGAATTCCTTTGTTTTTGAGAATAGTCGCAGTCCGAATTGCGAAATAAATTAAGTAAGCAAAGCACGCAACCCCAACCCAATAAGATTGTTGAATACCCAATATGCTGTTGTCTGAGAGCCAGCCTTGTGTAACAGAAATAACGCCTCCTCCCATAATCATTAAGATCATTAAACTAGAGGCAATATTGGTTTTGGTGCCCATACCTGTAATACCTAGTGTAAAAATGCAAGGCCAAAGTGTACTACAAAATAAACCCACCGAAATAAACGCAAAAACACTGACATAACCAGATCCAAAAATACCTATAATTAAGGCTAAAATTCCTAGGCTAGAGTATAGGATAATTTGGCGAACAGGATTGCCTTTTGACAAGAAATCAGCGGCAATTAACACAAACACTAAACCAATATAAGGCATAAAGGAAGACACGTCAGAACCCCCGATGGTGTTGGCAAGTGCGAATATTCCAAAGGCAACCAACGGTAAAAAGATACCCATGATTTGATTAAATAGTTTTGACTTTTCAAAAACACCCGCAGCCGAAGCCCAACGGCCGATCATCATGCTTGCCCAAAATAAGGAGACATAAGGCGCAACTTCACTCTCTTGTTTACCCAAATGTTGTTTCATGAATTCGGGCAAGTTACTTTGGGTTGCTACTTCAACGCCTACATACAAGAAAATGGCTATCATGGCCAAGATAACCTGTGGTTCACGCAGGGTCTGGAGTAATTGCCCAGGCTCATTTTGATTGTCGTCACCGATCGAGTCTGGAACAGACGAAAATTTAAAGAATAAGGCGGCCAAAACAAAAGTAGCGCCTAGAATGAGGTATGGCATTTGCACGGCTGTTAGATCTAAAACTGTATTTTCTTTAGTGAGTCCACCAAAAATGGCATAGGACAATATAACCGGCCCGATGGTAGTACCTAGGTTATTGATACCGCCGGCCATGCTGAGGCGTGCATTTCCTTTAGCTGGGTCGCCCATTTGAATAGCCAGAGGGTTTGCTGCAGTTTGTTGTAATGAAAAACCGAGCCCAACGATAAAAAGGCCACCAAGTAGCAAGGGAAAAGAACCACCATTTGCAGAGGCGGGTATAAAAAGGAGTGTTCCGGCTGCAGAAATCAACAAGCCAAGCGCCAGCCCGTTTCGATAGCCAATTTTATTTAAGATGTCTTGCTTGAGTAGGCCCGATATACTGAAGTAAATAAGGGAACCAACTGTATAGGCGACATAAAAGGCAAACTCAATAAGCTGAGATTGCAATTGTGTTAGCGTAAGTGCTTTCTTAAAAACGGGAATCAGGATGGAATTGGATGCGGCAACAAAGCCCCAAAAGAAAAAGATGACGATTAGCGTCCCGAAGGCGCCATAGTTTGTTTTTTGCATGATAGTCGTTAAAGTTTTGGTCCAAATTACAATAATTTGGTTTTAGCCGACGTTTTGCGTTGTTATTTTTTCTTGTTGGAGATTGAAAATACTAGTGATTGTGCGTATAATAGACTGAGTATCAAATCCGCAGTCTGCCCAGAGCTCTTCTTGAGTTCCGTGGTGAATGTACTGGTCTGGAATGCCTAAACGAGTTACTTCAGCCTGATATTTTTGATCGACCATGAATTCTAGCACGGCAGCTCCGAAGCCACCCATCAAGCAACCGTCTTCTACGGTGATGACTTTTTTAAATTTACTGAAGATTTCGTGGAGCAAGATGGTGTCTAGGGGTTTGACAAAGCGCATGTCGTAATGGGCAACGGATACACCTGAACCTTTGAGTTGCTCAATGGCTTCTTGTGCAAAATTACCGGGGTGCCCAATGGTGAGAATAGCGAGGTCTTCGCCTGCAGTGACTTTACGCCCTTGTCCTATTTTGATTTCTTTAAATGCTGTTTTCCATTCAGTCATGACGCCGTTTCCGCGCGGGTAGCGAATAGAAAACGGTCCTTGATCTGGTAATTGCGCAGTGTACATGAGGTTTCTAAGCTCTTCTTCGTTCATGGGGGCAGAAACAATCATGTTTGGGATCATGCGCATGTATGCGAGGTCGTAAACGCCGTGGTGTGTAGCGCCATCGGCACCAACCAAACCACCTCGGTCTAGACAAAATACAACATTGAGGTTTTGCAGCGCAACGTCGTGCAAGACTTGATCAAAGGCACGCTGCATGAATGTCGAATAGATATTACAAAATGGAACCAATCCTTGGGTAGCAAGACCTGCACTGAAGGTAACGGCGTGTTGTTCGGCAATACCAACATCGAATGCACGTTTGGGCATGGCTTGCATCATGATATTTAATGAACAACCCGAAGGCATCGCTGGGGTAACGCCCATGATTTTATCGTTCTTTTCGGCGAGCTCAACTATGCTGTAGCCAAAAACGTCTTGGTATTTAGGCGGTTCAGGTGATTTAGGAACAATTTTGACGATTTCACCTGTTTCTTTGTTGAAAACACCCGGAGCATGCCATTTTGTGGGGTTGCCTTCTTCCGAGAATTTGTAACCCGCGCCCTTACGGGTAACACAATGCAAGATTTTTGGTCCGGGGATATCTTTAAGATCTGCCAAAATTTTAGCTAAGCCAATAACGTCGTGGCCATCTACAGGGCCAAAATAGCGAAAGTTAAACGCTTCAAATAGATTGGATTGCTTCAAGAGTGTGCCCTTCAGTGCATGTGAAACTTTAGAGGCAATAGTTTGGGCATCTGGGCCAAATTTAGAAACCTTGCCAAGAAGTTTCCATACCTCATCTTTAACTTTATTATAAGTGTGCGAGGTTGTAATGTCGGTGAGGTATTCTTTAAGCGCACCAACGTTGGGGTCAATAGACATGCAGTTATCGTTGAGAATAACGAGCAAGTTTGCGTCTTTTTCGAAGCCAGCGTGGTTGAGCCCTTCAAACGCCAAACCAGCGGTCATGGCGCCATCGCCGATAACAGCGATATGTTGGCGCTGCGTTTCGCCTTTGTATTGGTTGGCAACAGCCATGCCTAAAGCAGCAGAAATGGAGGTAGACGAGTGGCCAACACCGAAAGTATCGTATTCGCTTTCCGAACGTTTTGGAAAACCAGAGATACCACCTTTTAAACGGTTGGTATGGAAGCGCTCTCTGCGCCCGGTTAATATTTTGTGTCCGTAGGCTTGGTGCCCGACGTCCCAAACGAGTTGGTCGTCAGGGGTATTAAAAGCGTAGTGTAAAGCAACGGTAAGTTCTACGACGCCAAGAGAAGCACCAAAGTGTGAATTGCCAATTTCTGAAATGACATCGACAATGTATTGACGCAATTCTTGTGCAACTTGCGGAAGTTGTTCTTCGGTGAAATTCGTGCGTAGGTCGCTCGGAACAGTGATTTGAGATAAAAAGGGGCCGGGCTTGTACGGGTGAAGAGACATAAGAGCAAAGTTAAGCGTTTCGGTAGCTAAATAAACACCCTAACGCAGAAATTGTTTGATTAGTGCGTGCTACTGTTGCGAAGGTTATTTTTTTCCAGCACAAAAGCAAAAGCTACAAAAAAGAAAACGAGTAAGTTGTGTATGAAGTGATTGACCATCGAATTGGTAAAATGAATTTGGCTGCCTATCCAGAATAACAATAAGCTAAGACCCAAATAGAGCAAAAACTTTTTGACGTTGTATGGAATAGGATAGAGACGCTGCCCTAGCCAATAAGAAAGGAGCATTTGGGTGGCATACACAATGAGTGTTGCCCATGCACTAGCCATGTATTGAAATTGTGGAATGTAATAAATGTTAATGGCAATAGTGAGTGCTGCTCCTATTATAGTTATGTAGGCGCCGTACTGTGTTTTGCCACTGAGTTTATACCAAATACTTTGGTTGTAATAAATGCCCAAGAAAACGTTGGCAAGAAGCAAAATGGGCACAACTTTCAGGCCTTCCCAATAGGCTTCTTTTTGGATAAAATATTTGAAAATATCTAGGTTGAGGCTGACCAATAAAAATACGGCACAAACCATAGCAACAAAGATGTTCATGACGCGCACATATACCGTATTGCGGTCTTGGTTTTGCATTTGCTTGAAAAAGAAAGGCTCAGCAGCATAGCGGTAGGCTTGCAAAATAATCGTGACGAGCATGGCAAGTTTATAACAAGCACTGTAAATACCCACCTGCGACTCCGCATAGTTCAAAGACTCCGGCACGGCTGGGTCGTATAGAAGGTGCTTGAGCAAAATTCGATCGAAAGTTTCGTTCACAATACCCGCAAAGCCCGCTATAACCAATGGAATGGCATAGCGCCACATGCGTTTGTAAAGGCTCCAATCTCGGACAAAAAGTACATTAAAAATACTGTCGTACAGCAATAGCGGTTTGGATAGCGAAGCAAGCAAATTGGCTAACAGGATAAACAAAATACCTTCTTCAGGTCGTTGAGGACTAAAAAAGAAGACCATAGCAATGACATTCAAGGCGATGTTGAGCCCTATGCTGGTCATTTGAATGGTGGCAAAGCGCAGCGCTTTTTCTTCAGCGCGCAAGCGGGCTAGGGGCAGCGCTGTAACGGCATCGATCATCACGATGGTGCCAAGCAAGACTACATATTCGTTGTGTCCTTCAAAAAGAAGTGCGGTGGCAATATCGTTGTTAAAGTAAAGAAGTACTAAATAGAATAGAGCATTGATACCCACTACAGACCAAAATGCCGCGCTGTAGGCTTTGTCTTTGTCTTTTTCGTTTTGTAAAAAGCGGAAAAAAGCGGTTTCCATTCCGAAAGTGAGCAATACAATTAAGAAGGCTACCCAGGCATAGAGCTCTGAAATTACGCCGTAATCGGAGGTTTGTGCAAAATAGTAAGTGTGCAATGGCACCAACAAATAGTTGAGCAGCCTTCCTACAATAGAGGGCAGTCCATAAATGGCGGTTTGGCCAACTAATTTGCGTATCGGATTGCTCATTGCTTAGCCTCTAAAGTTAGGCTTGCGTTTTTCTAAGAATGCGGTGGTTCCTTCTTTAAAGTCTTTGGTGCCAAAACATTTTCCGAATTCTTCGATCTCGACATGGTAGCCATTAACTCCACTCGTCAAGCCTGCATTGACGCAGCGAATGGCTGCGGCAATAGCCATTGGGGAATTGTTGAGTATTTTTTGTGCCATTTCTTCACAGCTGGCCATTAGGTTTGCTTGTTCAACAACGGCATTTACCAAACCCCATTGTAGTGCTTCTTCAGCTTTGAGCATACTGGCTGTAAAGATGAGTTCGTTGGCCTTACCGCGCCCAACGAGTTGTGCTAAGCGCTGTGTGCCGCCGTAGCCAGGAATGACGCCCAATGAAGTTTCAGGAAGGCCCATTTTAGCGTTGCTACTGGCAATGCGGATGTGTGCGGCCATAGCGAGCTCTAACCCACCGCCAAGCGCAAAGCCGTTCACTGCTGCAATAACGGGGGTGCTGAGTTGTTCTATGAAATCGAAAAGGGTTTGCTGACCATGTAATGCAAGTTGCCCTCCTTCTGCTATGTTAAAATCTGCAAATTCTTTGATGTCTGCACCGGCTACAAAAGCTTTTTCACCGCTGCCCGTCAAGATAATGACGCCAACTGCCGGGTCGGCATCTGCCGTATCTAGGCCATGGTGTAGGGCTTCAATGGTGTCTTTATTGAGGGCGTTGAGTTGTTGTGGTCGGTTGATTGTAATGTAGGCAATTTGATTGCGAACCTCGGTCAGAACAAGCATTTCCATATTTGTGGTTTTGAAAGGTAAAGATAGACAGAATTTAGCGTTTGGATTTTAGTGTGGGATGGAAATCCTAAATGTAGTGCCTTTGTCAGGCGCAGAATCTAACACAAACACTTTTCCTTTATGGTACTCTTCAACAATGCGCTTGACAAGGGTAAGCCCAAGCCCCCAACCTCTTTTTTTGGTAGAATAACCGGGCTCAAAGATGGTTTTGAATTGTTTAGGCGTCAAGCCTTTTCCGGTGTCGGAGATATCGATGTGCACCCATTCAGCTACTTCTTGAATGTGGATACGCAGGGTTCCTTTTCCTTCCATCGCATCCACTGCATTTTTACATATATTTTCAACCACCCATTCCATCAGAGAGGAATTGTGCAGCACCATGAGCGGCCGCTCTCCGTTTAATTCGAATTGCATTTCGACTTTTTGCGATAAACGCGCCTTGAGGTACAGTAGGTTGTTCTCAATTGTAGCGGCTAAATCTCCTTCGACGAGTTTAGCGCCAGATCCAATTTTTGAGAAGCGGTCGGTAATTTTCTCCAAACGTTCGAGGTCTTTGTGCATTTCTCTCGGAATCATTGGGTCAATATCTTGCTGTTCTAAGTGTGCTACCCAGGCCATCATAGAAGAAAGCGGTGTTCCTAATTGATGCGCTGTTTCTTTGGCCATTCCTGCCCAAACTTGGTTTTGTTCTGCTTTGCGGTACATCGAAAAGAGCAAATAGCCGACCAGTACTAATAGGCCAAGCACGCCAAATTGCAAATAGGGTAGCCAAAAAAGTTGCTTGACTTCTTCGCTGTCTTTTAGATAAAGTAGTTTTTTAATTCCTTTGATGTTTAGTTCAATGGGGCGGTAAGCAGCCGACATTTCTTTTAAGGTTTGTTTGATGTTTTGCGCGCTCAATTGCTCGGGGTCCAAATTACTGGCCTCGACTTGTTTGGTTTGCGGGTCAAACAATAGTACTGGAACTAAGCTTTTTTGGTCGGTAAGATCGGCGTTAAACGAACGAATCAAAGAATCTGAATGTGCTTGTAAACGCAGCAATTCTTTGGAGAATCCATGGCATAGGGTCATGTACATTTCCTCAAATACTTGGATTTGATAACTCCGTCCTTCGGCAATCCAGCCCTTGGCAAGTTGCAGTATGGCCGGTTTTGGCGTTTTTGAATCGATATTTCTGGATTGTGAAATACTGCCGTCGTCGTTCAATAAGATAAACGGGATGTCTTTGTTGGCTTCAATAATTTCGAGCGCAAAATCAACATCTTGACTTATGGTGAGGTCAGAGGCTCCTAAAAGGGTGCGATTGGCCCTGACCACCAACGCCATTTTTTGACGTTCTTTTTCTTGGAGTGCTGAAAAAATATCGGTACTCAAAGCAACTAATTCTGCTTTTTTGCGCAGCGCAAGTGCCCATTGTTGGGCCTTCGTGCGCTCTCTGCTACCAATTTTTTGAATACTTTGGTTCGAATAGAATAAAGAAATACCCACAACGGCAAGTGCCAAGATGACGAGCAATAGTTTCCAGCGCTGTTTGGAGGTATATAAATCCATTGAACGAATTTACTGAAAAATTGGCGCCTCAAGCCCCAATACTTCAGTTTCTACTTGCGAACAAACGCGGTTAAAGTCAAAATGTTGTTCAAAATCGGGCTTATTGAGTGCTGGAAAAGCACCTGCCAAAATTTGATCAATGCCATTTGAAAGAGAGGCGGCACTGTTCAATTCAAAACAAAGCCCCCCTCCGAATAGTTCAATGATTTCTTTACTTCCGCCGTTGTTCACCCCCAGCACAGGGCAATTATTTTGTAGTGCCTCGAGCGTGACCATTCCAACCGTTTCTTTGTCGGCTGCCGAAATCACCACATCTGCCGCGTGGTAGACAAGCTCCATTTTTTCGTGAAACCCTGCCCAGATCACTTGCCGATTTTTTGGGTGCACATCTACCTTTTCTCGCAGATTCATAAAATAGACCGAAGCTTCATCAGGAGTACTTTCACCTACAAATATTAAATATTCATCGGTTTTCGTTCGCTGCTTAAAGCAATCCCAAATAAAAGCTTGTTGTTTTTTGGGGTCAATTCGACCCACCACAACGATGAGTTTTTTATCCAGTGGCCATTGTAGATCCATTCGGGCGTTTGTTTTATCTACGAAACCTTCGGGCTTGAAAATGAGCCCAGATGGGATTTCTTTAACTTTGTGTTTGGCAATTCTAGTTTGTTGCAAAACTTGTGCTTTTAGATAGGGTAGTGGGCAAACCCAAGTGCTAAGAAAAGCATAGCGCCAAGTTCGATAGAAGTGTGTGCGCTTGCCGCCGAGTGCCATTTCCATAAAGTAATGTGTCTTGATCTTCCCCCGTGAAAAGAATGCCACAGACGCCGCAATACTTTGTTCTCTATTATTTCTAAAAAGGAGATGGTGATAGCTTTGCTTGGCAAGAAACAACGCCAACTTCAAAGCAAAACACCATTGATAATGCTTTGGTTTTTGTGCAACCGTATATAGAGGTATGTCGGCTAGTTTTGCCGCTCTTTGGATAGGGCTCTCCAAATTGACAATGAGCAGCACCTCATAACCTCGACTTTTCATTTGTTGGGCATTGCGCAGCTGGTTCATTTCTAAACCACCCCAACCTTCAGACAAACATAAATAGGCAATGCGTTTCATGGTAGCACTGCGAAATTAGATAGAATAGCCCTAACTTTGCGCCATGGAAGATTTTAAATCCTTACTGCGTAAGCCTTGGTTTGTTTTTGCCTTCAGCTTTATATTTATTGGCGGCCTATTGATACTAGTGAGTCCTAATTTGTTCGAAGGAGAAATCGTGTATGCGCAGAATGGCAAAAAGTATACCCTCGAGGCGCCATTGAGTTTGGCTTATTTTGTTGGCCTGGGTTATCAAGAATCTGAAATGGAGGGCGTCGTAGATTTCTACCTCACGCGCCGAGGCTATATGCTAGCAGCAAGTTTGCTTTTTGGTTTTCCGACGCTTTTGGCGTATCGTTCTTTTTTGGCCAAAAAGAATAAATAACCGTTAAGTTGCTCCGAGAGTTCATTACAAACTTTTCGTACGACCGCCATCTACGGGTACGTTAATTCCATTAATATAAGAGCCGCTTGGCGAAGCTAAAAACGCCACTGCCGCGGCCACTTCATGAGGCTCAGCAATGCGTTTCATGGGGCTTTCTTGACCCATTTCGGCTAAAATTGCAGCGATGCTTTCGCCCGTTTTATCGGCTTTTACTTTGGCAATTTCGGTGAGGCGCTGCGTGTTTGTAGCACCCGGCAGCACGTTATTAACAGTAATGCCAAATGCACCTAACTCATTGGCAAGTGTTTTGGACCAACTGGCTACTGCCCCTCTTACGGTATTCGAAACACCAAGATTTGGCAGCGGTTGCTTCACAGACGTAGAGATGATATTAATGATGCGCCCAAAACCGGCAGCTTTCATTCCCGGAACAACAGCCTGCATTAAAATGTGGTTACAAATAAGGTGCTGATTAAACGCTGCTAGAAATTCGCTGGTATCTGCATCTACAATAGGCCCGCTTTTTGGCCCACCTGTATTATTGATAAGAATTTGGATGTCACCGTTTGTATGAATAAAGTTGGTGACGGCATTTTTTAATCCTGCTGGATCAGTAAAATCAGACACGAAATAACTATGGGTTTGGTTATTTTCAGTCGAAAGGGTTGCAAGCGCAGTTTTTAAATTTTCTTCGTTTCTAGCCGTTAGGCAAATTGTATAGCCGTCTTGGGCTAATTGCTGGGCAATGGCCAACCCAATTCCTTGGGTAGAACCACAAACAAGGGCCTTGAATGCGTTGATTTCTTTGTTCATAGCCTCAAAAGTAACTGAAACTGCTAAATTTGACTAGAGAATTTAATTTTTTGTTTTTTGGATTTTTAACAATATATTTGCGAATCTAGATTCTAAACTTCTATAAAATGAGTATTACTACTAAAATCAAATCATTACACCTTTTGGCAGTTGTTTTCATGTTAATGAGCACAACAAACCTAATGGCACAGCTTACTGGCGTTAAAACCATTCCAGGAAACTATGCCACTATTTCTGCTGCAGTTACCGCGCTCAACACCCAAGGTGTTGGAACAAGTGGCGTTACTTTTAACGTTGCTTCTGGCCATACAGAGAGTATCACTGCGCCAATATTAATAACAGCCACAGGTACAACTGCTAACCCAATCGTATTTCAAAAAAGCGGCACGGGTGCAAACCCAGTAATTACCCGCACAGATGCAGGTACGGTCACCTCAACAATTTTAGGATCACAAGCAGATGCAATCGTCATTTTTGAGGGTTCAGACTTCATTACATTTAATGGAATAAACCTTTCAGCATCTGTTGCGTCGTCAACAACTACAGGTATTGAATACGGTTTCTATTTGCGTAAAGTAAGTGGCACGAACGGTTGTAAAAACCTAACAATCACGAACAGCACAATCACCATGAATCGCGGTACCGCAGGTGTAACAACCGGTATCATGTCTTCAAATAATGATGCGTTGTCTACAACAACATCTGCTACTGGTATTTTTGTTACCACTATTGGTGGTCGCAATGAGAATAATACTTTTAGCAACAACACAATCAATGATTGCCACGTGGGCATTTATGTTCGCGGCCACAACGATGTTGCACCGTTTGATTTCTATGACAACAATATAAACATTACAGGAAACACTATTCAAAAGCTCGCTGGTTTATCAACTTCCACTGCTTATGGTGTATACATGATTTATTATAACAACGTCAATGTAAATAATAACACCGTTAACAACATGGCCAATGGCGGTGTTGCCGGCACAAACGGTTTATATGGCATTATGTTGTCTTCGTCTTCTGAACATGGCAACGCAAACGTGAACAACAATGTTGTGACAATAACTACAACAAGTGGATTCCGTTATGGTATTTATAGTTCAGGATCTAGTACCGCTGGTACTTTGAATATCAACAGTAATACTGTAGGTTTTGGTGCGGCGAGTACGGGCTCAACCTATGGTATTTATCGTTTTGGTACAGCCGCAACTGCGAACATGAATAATAATACCATTCCAACCTTTAGCGCTACTTCAGGTATTTTTTACGGAATTTACAATACTGGTAATGGAACAACCTCGAATAATACGATTGCTGGTTATACAATGGGTGGTACTTCAAGTCAATACCCAATGTTGATATCGAACGCCAAAATGACAGCCTTTGGAAACACCATCTCAAACATTACTTACACGGGTACGGGTACATTCTTTGGTTTTTATATTGGCAACGGGGACGCAACCTCCTCTTTCTACAATAACGCCATTTCAAACATTACCGCAAGTGGAACTACTTATGGCATCTACGCTGCTTTTCCTGCTGGAATGAATGCTTACAGCAACTCGGTAATGGCGCTTACGTCAACAGGAGCATTCAATTTAAGTGGTATTTATTTAACAGGTGGTACTGGCATCAATATCAACAGAAATAAAATTGCCAACCTTACTGGTTCAAATGCCGGAAGTTCGGTGTTTGGAATCAACATTATTTCCGGTGTTTCTACCGTTACTAACAACGTCATTGGCGACTTGAAAACACCAATCGGTACAAGCACTTCTGCAGATATCATTCGTGGTATTTCAATTACAGCTTCTACTGCGAATACTACTCATACAGTTGATTACAACTCTATATTTTTAAATGCTACCTCTACTGGTGCGAGTTTTTCAACTTCAGGGATTTTCCACACCTCAAATGCCACGGCTACGTCAGCTAACTTGGTTTTAAGAAACAATATCGTTATTAACCTATGTGGTACAACAGGAACAGGAATTGCTGCTGCATTTAGAAGATCTACAGCAACGCAGCTGAACAATTTTGATGCGTCATCTAATAACAACATGTTGTTTGCGGGTACGCCAAGTGCCTCTCGCGTAATTTACCTTGAAGGAACTCCAGCGGCCCCTTTTATTCAACAAACATTAGCATTATATAAAACTTTAGTGACACCACGCGATGCTTATTCAATGACAGGTGAAACATTTACGTATCCAACGGCAGGCTCATTCTTTGTTAGTTTAACTCCTACAAGTGCTGACTTCTTGAAGCCAGTTGCGGGTATTACAACGCAAGTGGAAGGTGGAGCAATTCAAATTGTCGGAATCACCAATGACTACGCAAATGTCACACGTGCAGGTAACACTGGTTACACTGGTACAGGAGCTGCACCTGACCGCGGTGCATTTGAGTTCAACGGTGTTACAACAGCACCTCAAATTACGTTAACAGCATCTAACCCATCAGTTGCTGTTTCTTGTACGCCATCTACACATGCCTTTACATTTAACATTGCTACAACAGGTGGTCCAATCACCTCAGCAGTTTTAAGTTATGCATTTAACGGAGTGGCTCAGCCTAATATTACGCTTACTAACACAAGTGGTACTACTTGGACTGGCACTATCCCGGTTGCAACCCCCGTTACTGCTACGGTAACTTGGTCTGTATTAGCAACAAATGCAGCGGCATCAACAGTATACAATGGTGCAACATATGCAGATGCTCCTTTATTAGGAATTACTGCTGCAGCATCCTCAAATCCTGCTACAATTTGTAACGGGCAGTCTTCAGCAATTTCTGTAGCATTGGCCAACTCGAATCCACCTGTAAACTACACCACTCCTGGAGTTGGTACACCTACAGTTGACGAAGATTTTGGAGGCATTACAATTACTCAAGGCGCCACTACAATCTTGAGCAATACTACTCCGATAAACTCTTTGGTAGGAACAATTGGAACTGCCACAGGGACCGCTGGTTCATATTCTAACTTCACTGCCTTTGGTCCTTACACAATGAATGCTGGGCAAGCTTATAACTTTTCGATTTCTAGCTTAATAACCGGATTTGCATATAACAACTCCATGGCCATTTTCATTGACTACAACAGAAATGGATCTTTTGCAGATGCCGGAGAAATGGCTTACGCTCCAACAGCAACAGCACCTGGTGCCTATACAGTAAATGGTTCGTTCACCATCCCTACAACTGCTTTGAATGGCCAAACGCGCATGCGTGTTGTATGTCTTGAGCTTTTGATAACTAACGCCGCGTCTATCTCTTCTTGGGGTGAATTTGAAGACTATATGTTAAATATTGTCTCAACAAACAATGGGGGTGGTGCAGTTCCTGCAATCACTTCGGTTGCTTGGACTTCTGGCGCTACCGCTGTGGGCACCAACAACCCACAAACTGTTTCACCAACCGCAACTTCTACTTATACAGCGTTAGTTACGGCAGCGGGATGTCAAGTTACTTCATCTCCAACAACAGTATCCGTATTGGCTCTTCCTGCAGCACCGATTGTTATCAACTCTACTCATTGTGGTTTCCAAATCCCAACTGCAAGTGTAGCCTCTGTTACAGGGGGCGGAGGTAATGGTCAGTTCAACTGGTTCACAGATGCAGCAGCTACAACAGCAGCTCAAGGCCCTAATTATGGCGCATTGGCTAACTACTGGACCAACAACTTTGCAACTACTACACTTACTAACGCAACAATTTCAGGGAACACAGCCATCACCGGAGGTGAGTTAGTGCTGCATCCAAATGTTCTTACTCAAAATGGTGGCCTAACTGTAGCTGCTTCTGGTTTCAATACAAACAACCACCAAATTTCATTTAAGTATATCAATTCAGGTGGCGGTGTTGCCAATACAGCAGATGGTATGGCATTTAGCTTTGGAGATGATGTAAACGCCTTAGCGTTAACTCCAAATGCTGAAAATGGTACTGGTACAAAATTGAAAATCGCCTTCGATAGTTATACAAATGGGGCAAATACTCAGGGTATTTACTTGATGTATAACTGTAATGTTGTGAATCAAGATCCTACAACAGTTGGTGTATTAGCATACGTGGCAAATACATCATGGATTGGTTCAACTTCAAATGTAGTAGTTACTATTAACGCATTAGGCGTCTTGAATATGACAATTAATGGCACGCCAATCTTTACAAATGTTCAATTGCCAGCTGCTTACCTTGCTGCCAACACGGCCAACTGGGCCTATGTATGGCGTTCGCGTTCTGGAGGTATTTCTTCTGGTTCGATTTTAGACGACATCGTAATCCAACGCGCTCCAATAGTGGCCGGACCAACAACTTTTAGTTCGATCGTTTCTTCAACGACAACGTTCTATGTAAATGCAAACGGAACAAATGGCTGTATTAGCCCTACTGTTCCAGTTGTTGTAACAGTTACAGCGCCTCCGGCAATTAATATTGCTTCCACAAATGTTTCTCAGGCTATCTGTTTAGGGGCAAGTAATACGTTCACAGCTACTGCAACGGCTTCTCCTGCATATACTTACTCTTGGAATACACCAACCTATGCTGGAAGTGGAATGGCAGCTGCAACCACAGGTTCAGTCCTAGCCTTGACTCCAACAGTACCAGGAACCTACAATTATACGATTACTGGAACGAACGCAAACTGTTCAAACCAAGTAGTTGCTACCTTGGTAGTGAATCCCAACCCACTTGTAACAACTGTTACTGCAACCCCAGTTACTCCTTGTCACAACAGTTTGGTTAACCTCAATGTTTCTAGTTTAGTTTCAGGGCCACAAACATTACCTATAGGTTATTGTGCGAGCAATGCTACCTCAACACTTGATGAGGAAATTTTAAACGTAACTTTTGGTACGTTAAACAGCTCTTCTACTTGTGCGACAACGGGAGGCCCAGGATCAACTCAGAGTTTGTATTCAAATTACACGGCAACTGTTCCAGCGCCTAATATTTTAGCGGGCAGCACTGTTCCACTATCAATTCAAATTGGAACATGTAATGGTAATTATTCGAATAGTACGAAAGTATTTATTGATTTGAACCGCGATGGTGACTTTGTTGACGCAGGGGAGAATATTTACGCTTCACCAGCAACATTTGTAGGGCCGCATTTTGAGACAGCCACAATAACAATTCCTACTACTGGTTTTGTTCCTGGTTTAACAAGAATGCGTGTAGTGAATGTTGAAACTTCACCGGCATTTATAAACCCTTGTGGAACTTATACTTGGGGTGAGACGGAAGATTATAGCGTAAACCTACAGTCTGGGCCAAGTGCAGTATATTCTTATGCATGGAACACTACACCTGCAATCAATGCGGCGTCAGGTTCTTTGACCTTGTCAAATACTGGTACTACACCAACAACAGCATCTTATAACGTGATATTAACTGATGTTGCTACAGGTTGTACAACGCCAGCTACTACAAATACAATTACAATCAATCCACTTCCAATCGTAAACGCAGGCGTGGATCAATTGATTTGTTCAAATAATGCAACAATGCCTGCAACACTTACGGGTACTACAACCTTCGGATCAGGACTCAACTATATCTGGAGTGGCCCAGTGACAGGTGTTACAAATGGCACGCCGTTCCAAATTGGTGCTACGGGTACATTTGTGGTTACTAGTACAGATGTTAACGGTTGTGTAGATACGGATGATGTACAAATTACTTATTCAGCTATTCCTGTGGCTAATGCAGGTGTTGACCAAGCGATTTGTTTAAACCAAACAGCAACGTTTAATGCAGCAGGGTTGGCTCCTTACACTTGGACAATGACAAACTATGCAAACAGTGGTATTTCTGCTCCAGTAGCGGGGAGCGCATTGGTAGTAACACCAACAGCAGCCGGAACATACACATACCAATTGAATGTTCAGAATGCGGTTGGTTGTACAAACAATGATCAAGCTGTCTTGACAATTTATGCTTTACCGGTAGTTAACGCTGGTATTGACCAAACAGTTTGTAATGCCTCTCCAGCAACTTTGTCTGGTTCAGGTGCAATTACCTACGCTTGGGTTACTACACATCCTAGTTTGAACGTTTCAAATGCGACACCATTCTTCCCGAGCCAAACGGCCTCATATACTGTAACGGGAACGAATATTAACGGTTGTCAGAATCAAGATGTTGTAGTAGTAAACGTATTACCACAGCCGATTGTAAACGCTGGTCTTGACCAAACAATTTGTGCGGGCACACCAGTAATCTTAAACGCAACAACAACTTTGGCTTCGCCAACAGCTGTAGTAAGTCCATATACTTGGACCGGTGGTTATGCCAATAACTCACAGTTTGTTCCTACAACTAGTCAGACATTAACTGTATCCGTTGTAGGTGCTAATGGTTGTACAAACCAAGATCAAATGTTAATCACAGTTCTTGCGTTGCCAACTGTCAATGCAGGTGTTGACCAAACTATTTGTTCTGGCACTGGTGCAACGCTTAATGCTACAGGAGCCGCAACTTATGTTTGGAACAACAACGTAACACAAGGCGTTCCTTTCTTCCCAACAGCATCTCAAATTTATACGGTAACAGGTATTGGTGCGAACGGATGTACAAACGTAGACCAAGCACAGGTGAACGTGGCAACAGGTCCTTCTGTGACTGTTTCAGCTGCACAAACTGTTTGTGCAAATGATGCAGCAACATTTAGCGCTGTGCCTCAAAATAGCTTAGGTGGTTTCTGGACTACCTCTGGTAATGGTACCATTTCACCAAGCATTTCAAGTGCAGCAATTACTTATTTGCCAGCAGCAAATGACCCGGTCGTTGTTACTTTGACTTATGTTGCAACCAATGCATGTGGCAGTACTTCAAGTGCAACCAACGTGAATGTCTTGCCAATTCCAACTGTAAATGCTGGCCCAGACCAAACAATTTGTGATGGCTCATCAGTAGTTCTTAACGCAACAGGAAACGGCAACGTTACTTGGTTAACGCCTAACGTAAGTAATGGCCTTGCCTTCATTCCAGTATCAACTACAACTTATACAGCTACTGCTACAGGTCTGAACAACTGTTCAAACCAAGATCAAGTAACTGTTACAGTAGTAGCTTTACCTGATGTGGATGCTGGTACTGATCTAACAATCTGTTCAGGTGAAGAGGCTACTTTAGCTGCCACGGGAGCTACTGCTTACCAATGGACGGGCGGAATTGCAAACGGAACAGCATTTGCTCCTGGTACAACGGCAACTTACACTGTAACTGGAACAACCGCTAACGGTTGTGCGGGCACAGATCAGGTTACTGTATATGTTAACGCTACACCAGAAGCGATTGCTTCTATCGTAGACGACGTTACCCTTACTGCAACTCCTGGTGTTTATAACTACCAATGGATCAACTGTGCCACAGGTACAGCAGTTCCTAACGCTTCTTTCGCAACTTTCAATGCATTAGCAAACGGAACCTACGCAGTAATTGTTAGCACTCCACAAGGATGTTCAGATCAATCTGATTGTATCACAATTGATGCAGTAAGTATTGATCAAATTACAGAAATTGCCATGAGTGTTCAACCGAACCCAACTTCTGGCGAATTGAGCATCTCCATGCCAGCAGATCTTATTGCACAAGCGCAAGTATTTGATGCTCAAGGTAAATTGGTAATTGACTTAACAAATGTTTCAAACGGTTCTACTTTGAACCTCACAAACATGACAACTGGTGTTTACATGATCCGCATCACTGCTGCTGATTCTGTACAAACATTCAGAGTAGTTAAACAATAACTAAAACCTATTCAATATTCGAAAGCCACCCCTTGGGGTGGCTTTTTTGTTTTGTTTTCATTAACTTTAGAACTTAAACTGTTATCATGAGAAAACTCTATATCTTAGGCTTATTATTCTTTTTTATGCAGGGGGCCTTGGCTCAATTTGTGCAAGTTGGAACAGCTACAACGACCCAAAGCTATTTATACGGTCCATACTATAGAAGCGCAACCACTTCTGTGTTTAATTACTCAAAGTACGCGTATATTTATTCCGCAACTGAATTAGCGGGTATACCTCCAGGCTCAATGATAACCATGATTGAATGGCAAAAGCAATCCGGAACTATTACTGCTCCTAATACTTTTGAAATTTTATTAGCCAATAACTCAGCGACGGCACTTACAACCGGAACTACTTGGGGAACGGTATCAGCTGGGGCAACTTCAGTCTATTTGAGTACAAACCAAGGTTTCATGGCTGCGGCACCGGGATGGGAGTCATTTTCTTTAACCACCCCATTTATCTATACAGGCGGAACACTCCAAGTGATGACCGACCATGTTTATGCTGGTGTTGCAAGTGCGGCAAACAATTTTTACACGCAACCATCTGCAGGAATGGCCATTGGTTGGGCTTCAAACCTTGTAGGTTCAGCAGCCACATTGCTTACCACCACATACGGAAATAATCGCCCAAACATCAAAATTCATTATGTACCGGGTACTTCTTGTACGGGTACGGTTGTGGCAGGTACGGCAAATGCATCTGTGCCGGCGGTGTGCCCTAGTGTACCTTTTAATTTATCGCTTACTGGCAATACGTTGGCAGCAGGAATCACTTATCAATGGCAATCTGCGCCAAGTGCTACAGGCCCTTGGACAAACATGCCAGGCGCAACAAATAGCAGTTATCAAGCATCGCAAACAGTAGATACGTGGTATCAGTGTGTGGTCACGTGCACAGCATCTAATTCTACTGCTACATCAAGCGTCGTAGGTGTAACAACCAACAGTTTTTTTAATTGTTACTGCACGAGTGCGGCTACGTCAACAACCTATGGCGATATCCAACGTGTTGAGTTAAATACAATTGACAACAGTTCTACGGGTTGTAATGGTATGTATTCTGATTATACGAGCTTGTCTACATTAGTATCTCCGGGAGTCACATATCCAATGGAGCTCGACATGATGAATTGTTCTGGCGGCACGTATAATTACGGCACACGTGTCTGGATAGACACCGATCACAATGGCCTGTTTGACACCTATGAATTGTTACATGATTCATATAACTCCTTACCATCTTTGGTTTCGGTCAATGTTCCGTTTAATATTACCATTCCTTCTACCGCATTATCAGGGCTTACGCGCATGCGTATCGTTATAATTGAGTCTAATGCCACTCCTTCACCATGTGGCACCTACACTTGGGGAGAGACCGAAGACTACATGGTTCTAATATCTGCGCCACCAACATGTCCGCAGCCTACAGCACTCAATGTTGTTTCTACTTCCTTGAATGACGCTACAATTAGTTGGACGCCAGGTGGTACAGAAACGCAGTGGCAAATTGAGTACGGGGCACAAGGCTTCACGCCTGGCACAGGAACCATCATCAATGTAACGGCATATCCACATACAATAGGAGCCTTAACTTCTTATAGTTTTTATCAGGCAAGAGTGCGTGCAGTTTGTACGCCAGGTGATTCTTCTTATTGGTCACCAATGATTTCTTGGAACACCTACGATCAAGGTCAGTATATCCAATGGGATAACGAGTGCCCAACTACTGGCTTTGTTGATATTAGCGCCAATTCAACGGCAACCTATTCAAACATAGCCTATTTAGGCGAACTCGGTATTACTCTGCCATTCCCAATGCTTTATCAAGGCAACCTCTTTACCACCGCAACGATCGGTGCTACCGGTGGGGTAAAGCTTGGCACCACAACGGCTGCACTTAACTTGGTCATGGAACCAGGTAATGGCTTGTATCCATATATCCAACAATTGGCACAATCATATGCGCAAGGAGGCGGAATTTATTACGAGCAAATAGGCACTTCTCCGAATAGCAAATTTGTGATTTTATGGAAAGATTTACCGCGCTGGAACTCACCGATATTCCCCAACGGTGCTACTTTTGAGCTGATCATCGACGAGGCTACGCAGGAGATCTACTACGTTTACGACGATGTTATAATGGGTAATCCAACGACCTGGGATTACGGTGCAGATGCCGAGATCGGTGTGCGCGGCTCGCAGAACATCAACGTTTCGATGAACAACCAAGCGTATTTACAGAACAACAGCTGTGTTCACTTCTACTATGTAGACTGCCCGAACCCTGTTGCCTTGACCACCTCTTATTTATTCCCTAACGAGGGCGCCTTTACCTGGACGGCGAGTGCAGCCGGCGAGACGTCTTGGACGGTTGTATATGGCCCAGCAGGTTTTGACCCACTCACGTCAGGCACAACGTTAACAGTAACGGCAGCATCAGTTCAGTTATTGAACCTGATTCCACTCGGCAACTACGACATGTACATTTATGCATCATGTAATGGTGGTTTACAAAGTGCAGGTTTGTTCTATAACTTCCAGACCCCGCCAATTTGTTCTAACCCAACGGCGTTTACGAGCACTGCTGCTGTGGACAGCCTCATGAGCAGCTGGAGCTGGGCGCCTTACACGTCCTTCTACCCATCTACGGGCTTTAACTTACAAGTTGTTGCACAAGACTCAGCGTTGTATACAGGATCTGTTTATACTCTAGACAACAACTTTACAGACACCACGTCAAACACGGCATGGTATCCAGGCCAAGCTGTAGACGTATACGTACAAGCAGTATGTGGCCAAGACACCTCAGCTTATGTTGGCCCAATTAGCTTGATTATGCCAATTAGCAATGACAACCCATGTGGAGCCTACGAGATTACAGTAGGCGCCCCAGGTTTGTTGTACAACAACACTGGCGCTACGGTATCTGCCGCAGAGCTAGGCATTGTTCCACCAGTAACCGGTGCACAAACAACAACAGGTTGGGCTAACGACGCCCTGAACCACACCACATGGTTTAAGTTTACAGCACCAGCATCGGGCAACGTACGCATCAATGCAACGGGTGTGGAATACAACGGTCAAATCGGTGTGTACTTCGGCACAGACTGTAGTATTTTGCCAAGCTTTACCTTAGAAGGCGCCAACGACGACCAAATCGACGGCACGAGTCAAGCACCAAACTTCACGGTATGTGGCCTCACACCAGGTGTTGAATACTACGTATTACACGACGGTTCAGGCACTGCTGGCAGCTACACAATCGCAATTAGCGAAGTAAGTGTATATGCAGGAGTAGAGGGCGAAATGCTGAATATCTGCTACGGCGAAACCGCTAACTTGTTCTTAGGAATCGCGAACTATACGTTAGGCGGCGAGTGGGTAGCTACCTCACCAGCAGTTGTGCTTCAAGGCTCAGACTTCAACTCTACAGACTACGCTTCAACGCAAACCTACACGTTCAACTACATCGTAAGCGATGGTTGTGCCACAGACCAAGCCACAGCAACAGTAACCGTACACGCCATGCCAAGCGCAGGCCAAGATGGCACGATGACCGTTTGTCTGAATGAGCCGTTTGTGCTTTGGAATGGTCTTTCTGGAAACATTGACATGACGGGAATTTGGTATAATTCATCTAATCAAGATTTAGGTGGCGCACAAGATACTTCAGGTACAATCGCCGGCCAATTCAATTATGACTATATCGTTTCAAATGCTTATTGCCCCGGTGATTCTTCTACTGTATTGGTTATTGTAGACGGTTCTTGCGATTTTACAGCAAATGTTGATGAATTGGCAAATGCATGGAATGTTTATCCAAACCCAACGAATAGCTTATTATTTGTAGAGGCTATCGATGTTCAGGGATTAGTTTATTTAACCGATATCAACGGCAAATTAATTGGTGAAAAGTTAAATGTTTTTCAATCAATAGAATTAGACCTTTCGAATTTGTCAACCGGGATGTACTATCTAGTTTTGGATCAAAACGGTATGTTATCTACCAAGCGCGTAATTAAAAATTAATCAACTACTGAATACTACACAATTATGAGAAAGATATTCTCCCTCGCAGTTGCTTTGGCATGGGTGTTTTTGACCCAAGCGCAAATTACACTCAACACAACGCATACAAATAATAATGGGGCAAGCTCTATTATTTTTAACGTGCAAAATACCAATACAAATGACATCATCATCACTGGTGTCAATTGCCACTTGGGTACGAGTACGGCTAATAACCTACAATTACTGTACAGAACAACTCCATTAATTGACAATGCTGCGCCATGGGATCATGGTATTGTAGGTGCCAACCAAAATGGTTGGTTACCAGTAGCAACAGGGGTTGTAAATTCTAACACGACCAACGGAATTGTACCTGCGCTTTCCAACCTGAATTTAATTGTGCCAGCTGGCGCAACTTATCAGTTGGCATTTTCCGGTACAACTATTCAGTACATGACGCTTACATCTGGAGCTGGCTTGAATACCTTTTCTGCAGGTGGCGTCAATATCATTACTGGTGATGGCATCAGCTGGGCTGGTGGCGCGTATCCTGCCACACCAGTGAACTACCCACGTGGTTTAGTTGGTGGCATTACTTTTATTTCAGGCACGGCTTGTACTGGAACCCCAAACGCAGGCATCACTGCTACTGCCACGAACCCTGTTTGCCCCTCAGTACCTTTTGGCCTGACTATGGCTAATGCCACTTTTACTTCAGGCCTAACCTATCAGTGGCAGTCTGCCTCAAGTGCAACAGGCCCTTGGACAAATATAGCCGGAGCGAATGCTCCAGGATATGCTGCCACACAAACGGTAAACACTTGGTATCAGTGCATCGTTACCTGCACCGCTACCTCAAGCGCCTCCACGTCTACACCACTGTTGGTTACTACCTCGTCATTTGTCAATTGCTACTGCACCAGCACAGCTACCTCTGCTGCTGATGAAGAAATTTTAAATGTTACTTTAAGCACCTTAAATAATTCATCTTCCTGCGGTAGCGCAGCTCCAGGCCCGGGGTCTGTAGCAAGTTTGTATTCTAACTTTACAACATCAGTTGCAGCACCCATATTATCCCCTGGTGTGGTGTATCCTTTTTCTGTGCAAATAGGCACTTGTGGAGGAATCTTTAACAACTGGACTAAAGCTTGGATAGATTTCAATCAAAACGGCTTGTTTACAGATCCAGGAGAGATGGTTCATACGTCTACCACTTTTATTAACGGGCCCCATATTGAAACCGGATTGGTCACAGTTCCTACCAACGCAGTACAGGGAATAACACGGATGCGTGTTGTTAATGTTGAAACATCAGCAGCAACCGGAGTAAACCCATGCGGAACATACACTTGGGGAGAAACAGAAGATTACTTTGTAAATATTTCAGCGCCACCAACGTGTCCACAACCAACAGCACCTGTTTTAGTGAGTTCTTCTTTAACCAATGCAGTTATTGACTGGACGCCAGTTGGAACAGAAACACAATGGCAAGTGCAATATGGCCCTCAAGGTTTTGCACTTGGGACAGGAACAATTATTACCGTAACAGCTCACCCGCATACTATTGGTTCCTTGACACCATATAGCTTCTACCAAGCATATGTTCGCGCTATTTGTTCAGCCGGAGATTCTTCATATTGGACACCAGCTGTATCTTGGAACACCTATGACCAAGGTCAATATATCCAGTGGGACAACGAATGCCCGAGTACAGGTTTTATTGATATCAGTGCGAATGCCACGGCAACCAATACCAACTTGCCTTATTTAGGTGAGACAGGTATTACCTTGCCTTTCCCTTTCCTTTATCAAGGTGTGCTATTTACAAATGCTACGATTGGAAACAATGGCGGTATGAAGCTCGGAACTACCACAGCTCAAGTGAATTTAGTGATGGAGGCTGGCAATGGTTTGTATCCGTTTATTCAACAACTCTATACAGCTTATCCTGTAGGCAGTGGAGGTGTTTATTACCAGCAAGTAGGCACTTCACCAAACAGTAAGTTTGTGGTGCAATGGAAAAACCTACCGCATTGGTTCTCGCCATTAATACCTGACGGCGCAACCTTTGAATTGATCATTGACGAAGCTACGCAAGAGATTTACTACGTTTACGATGACGTGATCATGGGCAATCCAACGACCTGGGATTACGGTGCAGATGCCGAGATCGGTGTGCGCGGCTCGCAGAACATCAACGTTTCGATGAACAACCAAGCGTATTTACAGAACAACAGCTGTGTTCACTTCTACTATGTAGACTGCCCGAACCCTGTTGCCTTGACCACCTCTTATTTATTCCCTAACGAGGGCGCCTTTACCTGGACGGCGAGTGCAGCCGGCGAGACGTCTTGGACGGTTGTATATGGCCCAGCAGGTTTTGACCCACTCACGTCAGGCACAACGTTAACAGTAACGGCAGCATCAGTTCAGTTATTGAACCTGATTCCACTCGGCAACTACGACATGTACATTTATGCATCATGTAATGGTGGTTTACAAAGTGCAGGTTTGTTCTATAACTTCCAGACCCCGCCAATTTGTTCTAACCCAACGGCGTTTACGAGCACTGCTGCTGTGGACAGCCTCATGAGCAGCTGGAGCTGGGCGCCTTACACGTCCTTCTACCCATCTACGGGCTTTAACTTACAAGTTGTTGCACAAGACTCAGCGTTGTATACAGGATCTGTTTATACTCTAGACAACAACTTTACAGACACCACGTCAAACACGGCATGGTATCCAGGCCAAGCTGTAGACGTATACGTACAAGCAGTATGTGGCCAAGACACCTCAGCTTATGTTGGCCCAATTAGCTTGATTATGCCAATTAGCAATGACAACCCATGTGGAGCCTACGAGATTACAGTAGGCGCCCCAGGTTTGTTGTACAACAACACTGGCGCTACGGTATCTGCCGCAGAGCTAGGCATTGTTCCACCAGTAACCGGTGCACAAACAACAACAGGTTGGGCTAACGACGCCCTGAACCACACCACATGGTTTAAGTTTACAGCACCAGCATCGGGCAACGTACGCATCAATGCAACGGGTGTGGAATACAACGGTCAAATCGGTGTGTACTTCGGCACAGACTGTAGTATTTTGCCAAGCTTTACCTTAGAAGGCGCCAACGACGACCAAATCGACGGCACGAGTCAAGCACCAAACTTCACGGTATGTGGCCTCACACCAGGTGTTGAATACTACGTATTACACGACGGTTCAGGCACTGCTGGCAGCTACACAATCGCAATTAGCGAAGTAAGTGTATATGCAGGAGTAGAGGGCGAAATGCTGAATATCTGCTACGGCGAAACCGCTAACTTGTTCTTAGGAATCGCGAACTATACGTTAGGCGGCGAGTGGGTAGCTACCTCACCAGCAGTTGTGCTTCAAGGCTCAGACTTCAACTCTACAGACTACGCTTCAACGCAAACCTACACGTTCAACTACATCGTAAGCGATGGTTGTGCCACAGACCAAGCCACAGCAACAGTAACCGTACACGCCATGCCAAGCGCAGGCCAAGATGGCACGATGACCGTTTGTCTGAATGAGCCGTTTGACTTGTTATTAGGCCTTGATGGTAATGTTGACTTTGGCGGTATTTGGTACAATGCTAACAACCAAGCAATGCCATCCAACCTCGATACCTCTGGCAATATTGGCGGACAATTTAACTATGATTATATCGTAACGCATTCATATTGCCCAAGTGATACGGCAAATGTACTTGTAGTTGTTGACGCTTCATGTGACTACACAGCGAGTATCAATGAATTGAATAATGCATGGAATGTTTATCCGAACCCAAGTTCTGATATTATTCAAATTGTATTGAATGGTGAATTACAAATGAATCAAGTTCAAATTCTTGACCAAAATAGCAAAGTGCTTTTAGCTCGTTCAGTTGTTTCAAACGGGATCAATGAATTGGATATTAACTCACTTGCAACAGGCGTATATACCATTCGTTTAATGAATGAAACACTAACATTAAACAAACGATTCATCAAGCAGTAAGTATCTTAATGACAATTATTTCAAAAATTTATGAAGGGGCTTCGGCCCCTTTTTTTATTGATAAAATAATATTACATTTGGCTTGACTAAAACTATTCAATTCAAAAAACGCTATTATGAGAAAATTCTACGCTAAACTTTTGTTGCTCGTTTTTTCTGCTACAAGCTCAGTAGCAGTTGCTCAGTATTGTACGCCAACGTTTTCATCTGGCTGTACGGTCGGAGACCAAATTTTGAATTTCAGCACATCTGGTGGATCTACGAACATCACTAACAACAACTCAGGTTGCAGTACAGGGGCATATTCCTATACTACTGGCCAAGCAGTCACGCAGCTTCAAGGTTTGGATGTGTCTTTAAGTATGCAAGGAGGCCCAACCTGGAGTCAAGGTTTTAAGGTTTGGATTGACTGGAACAACAACCAAAGCTTTGCCGATGCCGGAGAGTTAGTTTATACTTCACCAGGATCAGGAGTGGCGCCTTACACAACAAATGTTACCGTTCCATTCTCTGCAGCCGCCGGAACAAAGCGCATGCGTGTAGTATGTAGTTTTGCAGGTGTTCCTCCAACAATGGATGGTTGCCCTGTTAATCAATTCTACGGTGAATGTGAAGACTACGACTTTGTCGTTGTAGCATCTGCATCTTGTACAGGAACACCTGTTGCGGGTACTGCAGCAAGTACGGCAACGGCTATCTGCCCAGGCGTCAATTATACTTTATCTCTTACTGGTGCTACGCAAGCAGCAGGCCTCACTTACCAATGGCAATCTGCACCAAGTGCAACTGGCCCTTGGACAAACATTCCTACCGGAACAACACCTAGCTTTATTACTTCACAAACCGTGAATACATGGTATCAGTGTATTGTTACCTGTTCGGGTTCTAGTGCAACTTCTTCTGTTATTGGCGTAAGCACCAACTCTTTCCTAGGTTGCTATTGCGCAAGTCAGGCTATATCTGTTGCAGATGAAGAAATATTCAATGTTACTTTAAACACCTTGAACAACAGTTCTACTTGTACTACAACAGGTGGGCCTGGCTCTATTCAAAGTCAATACTCCAACTATTCAACTTTAACACCAACGCTTTTATCTCCAGGAGTGGTTTATCCGTTATCTATTGAAATCGGATCATGTGGCGGCAACTATAGCAACGGAACTAAAGTTTGGATAGATTTCAACCAAAACGGGCTTTTTACAGATCCGGGAGAAGAAGTCTATGCCTCATCGGCTATTTTCAACGGCCCACATATCGAAACAGGCAACATTACCATTCCAACTGGAATTCCAACAGGCAACACAATGATGCGTGTTGTCAATGTTGAGACATGGGCTGTAGGAAACATCAACCCTTGTGGAACTTATACTTGGGGAGAAACTGAAGATTATTTTGTTAATATCACGGCGCCTCCAACGTGTCCGCAACCAACGAACTTCTCTTTGATTCAAGCAAACAATACTACTGCCCAAGTAGAGTGGGTAGCAGGTGGTACTGAAACACAATGGCAAATTGAATACGGCTTACAAGGTTTTACACCAGGAACCGGAACAACTGTTATCGTGACTACCAATCCTTATACCATTACAGGTCTTACAACGAACTCTTTTTATACTGCATACATTCAAGGAATTTGTACACCAGGAGATACCTCTTTCATGACTCCTCCAGTTTCTTGGAATACCTATAATCAAGGTCAATATGTGGATTGGGATAGCGAGTGCCCTACTTCTGGTTATGAAGACATTTCAGGTTTTGCAACCAATGCAAACTTGACAGATGATTCTGAATTAGGTGTTACAATTCCTTTTACATTCTTATATCAAGGGATACTCATGAATACCATGACAATTGGTAACAACGGTGGAGTCATTCTTGGTTCAACAACTGCTCAAGTCAATTATAACATGCCTGCCTCTGGAAATGGTTTGTTCCCTTACATTCAAGACTTAGGCACAGCGATTTCTCCAAATGGCGTTTATTATGGTCAGGTAGGAAATTCTCCAAATGCTAAATTCATTGTTCAATGGAACAATGTACCACATTATGGCTTCCCGACTCCAACAAATGGGGCTAGCTTCCAATTGGTAATCGAAGAGGCTACAAACGAAATTTATTATGTCTATGACGACGTCGAAATGGGCAACCCGTTTTGGGATAACGGAGCCGATGCTGAAATTGGTTTGCGCGGCCCAAACAATGTAAACGTTTCGATGAACAACACGGCTTATTTAGAAGATAATAGCTGTGTGCACTTCTACTATACCAACTGCCCTAAGCCAACTACTTTTGCAACAAGTTATGTAGCACCAGACGAAGCCATGTTGACCTGGGCTGCTGGAGCAGCAAATGAAAACAACTGGACGATCATCTACGGCCCAACAGGTTTTGATCCTGCAACTGCCGGAACAACCGTTACGTCAACAACAAATTCAGTTATTTTGACGGGCCTTAATCAACTAACAGCATATGATGTTTATATTTATGCAGATTGTGCGGTAGGCTTGCAGTCTTTTGGTTTGGAAGGCAGTTTTGTAACGCCTCCGTTCTGTTCTAACCCAAGTGCACTTTCAGCATCTACTACCATAGGTAACATCGATGCATCTTGGTCATGGTTAGCATATTCTGCACAATATCCATCAACTGGCTTTAATGTTCAGTTGACACAACCAGGTGCTGCTGTATATTCTGGATCAACTTATAACCTTAATAACAACACGAGCAACACCATTTCAAGCGCTAGCTTTATGGCTGGTCAGACATTTGATGTCTATGTTCAGGCGGTTTGTGGTCAAGATACCTCCTTCTATGTTGGCCCATTCAATGTAATTATGCCACTCACCAACGACACCATTTGTGGTGCACAAATGATTCCTGTGGACGGACAAACTTATATGTTCAATAACACAGGCGCTACTTTTGACCTAGCAGAGGTTTCTATGGTTCCGCCAGCAACGGGCGCACAAACAACCACAGGCTGGGCGAACCAAAACCTTGAAATGACTACTTGGTTTAAATTCGTTGCTCCTATAACCGGTTCGGTTCGCATCAATTCTACAAGTATGGATTACAATGGCCAAATGGCAGTTTACGACATGAGTGCTTGTGATGTCGTTTCTTCTTTTCAAATGATGGCTGCCAACGACGACGACCTCGACGGCATGAACCAAGCGCCAAACTTTACCGTTTGCGGCATGACCCCGGGTGTTGAATACTACATGATGCACGATGCCTTCGATTTTACCGCAGGGAATTACGCGATTTCAATTTATGAAATCGTCCTGGATGCCGGTGTTGAAGGTGAGGCCCTAGAAGTTTGTTATGGCGACACAGTTAACCTATTCTTAGGAATTGCAAACTACCAATTGGATGGAACTTGGTCTGAAACTACACCAACACTCGGCTTGAATGATAACTTATTTAATACTAACGGTTTGGCTTCAACCAACTATGAGTTTACTTATACGATGCAAGATGGTTGTGCAACAGATGAGGCCAATGCCTACGTTCAAATATTCTCTGCACCAAATGCAGGGCAGGGCGGAACCATCAATGTTTGCTTGAACGAACCATTTAACCTCCTTTCTGGATTAAGCGGTGTGGTTGATCTCACTGGTGCTTGGACAAATCCATCCAACGTGGCGCTTGCAGGTTCAATAGACACTTCAGGAACTACGGGTGGAACATTCAACTATACCTATACGGCAAGTAATGGTGTTTGTCCGGATGAATCAACTACAGTAGCAGTTGTTGTGAATAGCGGTTGTGATTTCACTGCTGGTACAGAAGAATTAGTTTCAAGCTTTGAGCTTTATCCGAACCCAACAAGAAATACAGTTCTAATTACGTGGAGTGCAACAGGTAGCTCAAAAGTAATCTTGACCGATTTGAATGGAAAGGTGCTGTCTAGCCAATTGGCGGATGAAACACAAACCACATTAGATTTATCAAATTACACTCCAGGTGTTTATTTAATTACAGTTCAGATGGGCGAACAAGTCGTAACTGAGCGCATCATCAAACAATAACATAGACCAAACTAAAGACTATGAAAACAAAAATTCAATCTTTCTTCGCGGCGCTGTTCCTTTTAATAGGAGCGGCCAATGCGCAGTGTATCATGACGAACCAGTATGGTTCTGCAACGGCACCAACATCTGGTTCAGTTAACTTCAGTACATGTTCATTTTTTGGTGAGTATTCCCCACTAAACAGTGCGGCAGCGGCAACAACTTATACTTGTTCGATTACCAATTCAGGGTATGTAACTATAACTCAAGGATCGCCTACAGGTACGGTAGTTGCTTTTGGCGCTTCGCCGCTTACATGGTCTACGACTGTAGCTGGTACTTACTATGCTCACTGGGCACAAAATTCTTCTTGTGTAACATCGTTCGCTTGCCAAACTTCTACAGTCGCATACGTTGGACCATCTGCAGCTTGTACCAACCCTGCTGCCGGAGGAACGGCACAATGTAGTCCGACTATGGCCTGTCCGGGTCAGAACATCAGCTTGTCTTTGAATGGCGCAACTGTGGGCTCAGGGCTCACTTACCAATGGCAAAGTTCTGCAACAAGTGGTGGCCCTTGGACTAATATTGCCGGAGCAACAAATGGCGGCTATTCTACTACACAGGCTACACCAACTTATTACCGTTGTGAAGTCATTTGTAGTGCTGGAACACCTGCATATTCTGCACAGGTATTTGTAGACATGAACTCTTTTATGAATTGCTATTGTAATTCTGCGGCTACACAAGCAATATATGACGAAGAAATCTATAATGTAACTGTAAACGGTGGTTCTACAGACCCAATGTATGCAACTACAAACGCTTGTACGAATACAGCACCAGGCCCGGGATCTGTGCTTGGAGGATATTCAAACTTCAAAACTTTACCGGTAATCACAACCGTAACAACAGGTCAAACAGTAGCGTTCTCGGTAGTTCAAGATGAATGCGATGGCCCAACCTACTTTGCGAATGGAATTGGCATTTGGATTGACTTCGACCACAATGGTTCATTTACAGATGCTGGTGAGGCCGTATTTATTGAGTCTGCCACTGCTATAGGCCCAAGAACTATAAATGGATCTTTCATAATTCCAATCACAGCGATGACTGGAAATACAGCAATACGTGTCGTTTGTGCAGAAGGATATTCAGCTACATCTTGGACGCCAATTACTCCTTGTTTATCTTACGGCTACGGTGAAACCGAAGATTACCTCATTAACATCATTGCTGCTACCCCTTGCGCCGGAACACCAGATGCAGGTGATGCATTGGCTTCAGCAACTACCGTATGTCCATCAGCACCAGTTAATCTATCTTTAGATAGTGCAACTGTCGCTTCTGGTATAACATACCAATGGGTATCTGCGCCTGCTGCAACAGGTCCTTGGACTTCAATTGCTGGTGCAAATAACGCTACTTATAGCGCTACAATTTCTGCAGATACTTATTTCGCATGTATTTTGACATGCGCGACTTCATCGGCTTCTGATACATCGACTTCAGTATTGGTTTTATCTACGCCATTTTTCCAATGTTACTGTAACACAGTAAATGCGGGTGGTGCAGGTTCTTTAATGGACAATGTGGCATTTGGTAACGGAGGCTCAAGTTTCTGGAACAACAATACCGCTACCACGCAGCCTACGGCGAGCCCTTACTATTCTGCATTTACATCGGGCCCATCAGTTATTCAAGGAATGGACTACACAGTAGGTGTAACAATCCAAGCACCACTCGTGTACACGGGCGCCATTGTTTCTGTTTGGATTGATTACGATCATAGCGGCTCATACGAACCAACGGAGTGGACACAAGTAGGTACAAACATCGCAGGTAACACAACCGGAACGGTCAACATTACAATTCCAATGACAGCACTTACGGGCAACACTGGTATGCGTGTTCGTTCAAGAGGTGCTTTTAATGTAAATGGCCCTACTAATGCTTGTACCAACATGGGTTCAGGTGAAACAGAAGATTATGTGATCAATGTCTTACCGGCTCCAGATTGTGCCAATCCAACAGGTATTACAGCAACCTCTGGCGTAGACAGCATCATGTCAAACTGGAACTGGTCACAAACTGTATTGCCTTTAACAGGCTTCAACATGCAATTGGTAGAGGCAGGCATGCCGTTTTCAACAGGGACCACTTATGTAATTGATGCGAATACAACAGACACCTTAAATGATCCGTCATTTATTTCTGGCCAATCTTTTGTCATGTATTTACAATCTGTTTGTGGTCAAGACACCTCTTATTTTATCGGCCCTGTTTCAGTCATGATGCCAATGACCAACGACATGATGTGCAACGCAGCTGAAATCCCAGTAGATGGACATCCATACATCTTTAACAACACAGGCGCAACCGTTGATCCTACAGAGGTAGCTGTTGTACCACCTGCAACTGGTGCACAAACAACTACAGGTTGGGACAACCAAAATCTGAACCTCACAACGTGGTTTACATTTGTAGCGCCTCCTTCCGGTAATGTGCGCATCAATTCTACAGCCATGAACTACAATGGTCAAATCGCTGTTTATGCAGCTACAGATTGCGCCATTACAGGTTCATTTACTCTTCAGGCTGCAAATGATGATGATTTAGATGGCGCTAACCAAGCACCTAACTTTACAATCTGTGGTTTGACACCGGGTGATACTTACTACTTGTTGCATGATGCATTCAACAACACAGCCGGAAATTATGCGATTGCGATTTCTCCAATAGCGCTTAACGCAGGGGTAGAGGGTGAAGTTTTAGAAATTTGCTATGGTGACACCATTAGTTTATTCAACGGAATTGCGAACTATCAAATAGGTGGTACGTGGTCACAAACTATCCCGACACTTGGTCTTCAAGGTTCAGACTTTGTTTCTACTGGCTTAGCTACGGTAATGTTTGAATTCACATATACCATGCAAGATGGTTGTGCTTCAGATGCATCCAACGCTTATGTAAATGTTTACCCAGCTTCGAGTGCTGGTGTAAATGGCACGTTTACAGTTTGTAAAAACGAACCTTTCAACTTGCTTGCAGGTCTCGGTGGCACCGTTGATTTTGGTGGTTATTGGTTAGACCCTAGCAACAATCCACTCGCTGGCAATATCGATACTGCTTCAAACATACCAGGTAACTTCAACTATGACTATATCGTAACGAATGGTGTTTGCCCTGCAGATACAGCAACGGTACTTGTGGTTGTGGACGGAAGCTGTGACTTCACCGCTGGTATTGAGACCTTAGCAGGCAGCTTTGTGGTATATCCAAACCCAACCAGCGACGCTTTGTTTGTAGACAACAGCATGGGCCTTTTACTCGACAAAATCGAACTCATCGACATGAGCGGTCGTGTAGTATTGTCTGCTGAGAAAGGAAGCTTCAACAACGCGCTTGCCGAGTTGAATGTTAGCAACCTCACAACAGGTGTTTACACCGTTAAAATGACCGCTGGTCAGACAAGCTTTAATCAGCGTTTGATCAAACAATAAAAGCTTTAAATAAAGCTACTAAGGCGAGCCAATAGGCTCGCCTTTTTTTTGTGGACGGTGATTTGAACAACAAGCTGTTTGTAAAGCGAGGATCATTTTTTGTTAATTAAATAGTTTTGCATACATTTGCATCTAATGCTTTAAATACATTGTAACGTATTGAAACGCATACTGACTAACGAATTGAACAACAAACTGCATAAATCATTGAGTTATAGCACATTGTGCTATAGCTATTTTTATGTTTAATAGAACAAGACCTATTTAAAGTAAACTATATGCGTACTGAAATGAATCGAATGACTACCCATAATTCTCAACTCACAACGTCAAAAACCGCATTGGTTTCACCTTCTCATGAACAATTTATACCTGAACGTATGAATACTAAATCTACAATTAGCAAGCGCTTTACCTTATTGTTAACAGCTATTTTAATTTCTGTTACAACCGCCTTGGCGCAATGTCCAAATCCTATTACTGCGGTAACACTCACCGTCAATGATCAACCGTGTGGTAGCCCATCAGTGAACGGTTCAATGACAGTTGCTGTAACAGGTGGTGTTGCACCTTATACTTATTCTTGGACAAGAAACGGAACGGCTTATGTGACAACGCCAGCAAATACCAACGCTCCTACTAACTTAATTGCCGGTAACTATGTAGTATCTGTTACTGACGCATGTAATGTTACAGCTGTTGTTTCTTCTTCAGTTACGCTAAACAATGCGATCGCAATTGACATACAAAATGCAACGCTTGGTGCCAATGCACTTTGTTTTGCAGCTAACGGATCAATTAATGCTTCTATTTTTGGCGGAACAAGTCAGCGTAGTTTGGTAGTTACCAATACTACGACAAGCATTACTTATACTCAAGTTACCCCTTCTGGACCAGCCGTTGCAGGTGTTTATCCATTTACAATTAACGTCCCGGCAGGAACCTATAGTGTAGCTGCTGTTGATGCAGGTTCAACTTGTCCTCAGGATCCATGGACTCCGAACGTTGTTGTAGGCCAACCTACTACTGCAGTTTCTGCAACCACCTCAAAAACTGATGTTTGTTTTGGTGGTACAAACGGAACAATTACAGTAACTGCCGCTGGTGGTACTGGTACAAAAACATATTCTAAGGATGGGGGTACTACCTACCAAGCTTCAAATGTATTTACAGGTTTAGCTGCTGGCACTTACAGCATCGTTGTAAAAGATGCCAACAACTGTACAACTACTCCTGCTTCTGTTACCATTAATCAATCAGGAAGTGCACTTGCAGTTGCTGTTACGTCTGTGACTAACTTGGCATGTAACGGTGTTTCAACTGGTGCTGTGAACATTACAGCTACTGGTGGTTACAGCACAGCCTACACATATGCTTGGACTGGCCCGGCGTCATTTACAGCAACTACTGAAGATTTATCAAGCCGCCCAGCGGGTATATATAACGTAACTGTTACCGATGCTGGTGGATGTACTCAAGGTGCAACGGCTACAATTCAAGAGCCAACTGCATTATCAGCGTCTGCTGTTGCAACCAATGTTTTATGTTTTGGTGGTTCAACAGGATCTGTTAACTTAACTGCTACTGGTGGTACTGCACCATACACATATGCTTGGACAGGCCCAAGTTCTTACACTGCAACAACCGAAGATTTAACAGCTCGCCCAATTGGAACTTATAACGTTACCGTTACTGATGCTAATGGTTGTCAAGCTTTAACATCTGCTTCAGTTGGTCAACCGGCTGTTCTTGCATCTACAAATGTGGTAACGAACGTTCTTTGTAACGGAGCTTCTACAGGCGCTATCAATCTAACTGCAACAGGTGGTACCGCTCCTTACTCTTACGCTTGGACAGGCCCGAGTTCATTTACTGCAACGACAGAAGACTTATCTTCAAGACCAGCTGGTGCATATAATGTAACTGTTACTGACGCAAATGGATGTACGTCTACAACTTCAAATATTCAAATCACGCAACCAACGGCATTAACGCTTACCGCGGTAAACACTCCGGTATCATGTAATGGTGGTACAAACGGAACTATTACTGCGACAGCGGGTGGTGGTACAACTGGATATACTTATTCAATCAACGGAACAACGTTTCAGGCTACAGCTACTTTCAGTGGTTTAGCCGCTGGTACATATACTGTAACAGTAAAAGACGCGAATAACTGTACAACTACAACTACAACTACAATTAATCAACCAGCTGCTATTTCTGCTTCATCGGTTGTAACAAATGTTCTTTGTAACGGAGCTTCTACAGGAGCTATCAATTTAACTGTTACAGGCGGTGTTTCGCCATACACATTTGCATGGACAGGTCCAAGTTCATTTACTGCAACTACTGAAGATTTATCTTCAAGACCTGCGGGCATTTATAACGTAGTAATCACGGATGCAAATTCTTGTACGGCTAATGCTTCTGCAACTATTTTACAACCTACGCCATTAACAGCAACGGCTGTCAAAACTAACGTTTCTTGTTTTGGAGGTTCAAATGGTACTTTAACTGCAACAGCTGGAGGCGGTACAGCACCTTATACTTATTCAGTAAATGGAGGAACGTATCAGTCATCGAATGTATTCACTGGTTTAGCAGCAGGGAATTATACAGTTACAGTCAAAGACGCGAACAACTGTACTGTTAATGCAACTTTACTTCAAATTACTCAACCGGTTTCTGCCTTAGCCATTACTAACGATGGTAACGCTCCTGCATCTTGTGCCAACACAACAGATGGTGCATACTTTATTTCAGTATCTGGTGGAACAAGTCCTTATACTTATGCTTGGTCTGGTCCTAGCGGCTTTACTTCTACTACGCAAGATCAATCATTTAACCTTGCGCCTGGTACATATTCAGTTGTAGTTACGGATGCTAATTCTTGTACTTCAACTTTATCTAACTTAGTTGTAACCTCTCCTCCAGCAATCAACATTGCTAGTGTGGCTACAAACGTTACATGTTTCCAAGGAACTAACGGTGCAATCAACGCTACAATTACAGGTGGGTCACCGGCATTTACTTACCAATGGAAGAAAAACGGTGTCAACTTTGCAACGACTGAAGACCTCACAGGTATCGGTGCGGGCACATATGTATTGACCGTTACTGATGGTAACTTCTGTCAAAATTCAACTGCAGCTATCGTTATTACAGAGGGGCCGCAAATTGTTGCAACAGTTGCAGCAAATGCAGCTGCAATCTGTAGCGGTGCTAATGCAGTATTTACAATTACTGGTACTACTGGTAATGTTGTTACATACAACTTAAATGGTGGTTCTAACACTACAGCAACTATCGCTGCCGGTACTGCAACAGTAACAGTTACTGCTGCAACAACTGCACAAACACTAAACTTAGTTTCAGTTTCTAACGGTGCCTGTTCAAACACGCTTTCCGGAACTGCTGCTGTAGCTATCAATGCTTTACCTACTGCAAATGCAGGGGCTGATCAAACAGTGTGTGCTGGTGCATCAGTAACACTCACAGGCGTTGGTACAGGCACTTATGCTTGGAATAATTCAGTGAGCAATGGTGTAGCTTTCACAGCAGTGAATGCAACAACAGCTGCGATCACAACAACTTATACCTTAACAGTAACAAACGCTAACGGTTGTACAGCAACTGATCAGGTTAATGTGACGGTTAACGTTTCACCAACCCTTACGGCTGTTAACAACCAAACGGTTTGCAATGGTGCTCAAACTACTGCGGTAACATTTGCTAACAACCTTACAGGCACAACATACGCTTGGACAAATAACACTGCGTCTATCGGATTAGTTGCTTCAGGTACAGGTAACATTGCTGCCTTTACTGCAACGAACACAGGTACAGCTCCAGTTACAGCAACAGTTTCTGTTACAGGAACAAATGCTGGTTGTACAAGTGCTCCATTGACTTTTACAATTTCGGTTAACCCAACTCCTACAGTCAACAACTTCACAGCTCAAACAGTATGTGCTGGTTCTACTAACGCAGCTGTTGTTCCAGCCGGGACAGTTACAGGCACAAACTACGCTTGGACTAACTCGAACACTACAATTGGTCTTGCTGCTTCTGGCACAGGAACTATACCTTCATTTACAGCTGTTAACGCTGGTGCAACCGCCGTTACTTCAACGGTAACGGTTACACCTTCTTACGGTGGTAACATGGGAACAACTTATGGCGCTACTTCAGAGAATGGAAGTGTTGTTCTTACAGCACCAGCAGGTACTTACTTTACTGGTGTGCAGTTTGCTTCTTACGGAACACCTACAGGTTCTTTAGGTAATTATTCAATTGGTTCATGTCATGCTGCAAACTCATCTACAGTGGTCTCAAACTTAGCTGTGGGTCAAACAACGGTAACTATTCCTGCTACGAACGCAGTATTTGGTGCTACTTGTGGTTCTACACCTAAAACATTAGCGGTTGTATTGACATACGGAACATTTGGTTCTGCATGTTCAGGAACTGCGAAAACTTATACAATTACAGTGAACCCTACACCAGTTGTTGCGAATAGAACTACAACTGTTTGTTCAGGATCTGCATTTACAGTAACACCAACAAATGGTTCAGGAAACATTGTCCCTTCGGGAACAACCTATACTTGGACTGTTGCTGCCAATGCAAACGTAACGGGTGCTTCTAACCAGTCTACGGCTACTTCGACTATCTCACAAACATTAACAAATACAAGTAATACTGTTCAAACAGTTGTTTACACAGTAACTCCAATTTCTGGAACATGTTCTGGAGCTACGTTTACAGTAACAGTAACAGTTAACCCAACTCCAACTGTAACGGCTCAAGCAGCAACAATTTGTTCGGGTAATGTATTTAGCGTTGCACCTTTAAATGGTTCAGGAAATATTGTTCCTACCGGAACAACTTATTCTTGGTCTGCGCCAGCGGCAATTACTGGAATTTCTGGTTTGGCTGCAGGTACTGCACAAACAACAATCGGTGGTACGCTTACTAATTCAACTGCTGCCCCAATAAACGTAACTTATGTTGTTACACCTACAAGTGGTTCATGTGTGGGTGCATCATTCAATGTGGTTGTTACGGTTAATCCAAGACCAGCTATCACTAACATGACTGCTACAATTTGTTCAGGTTCTGCATTTACTGCTGCTCCGGTTAACGTAACTAACGGTGTAGTTCCGACAGGAACAACGTATACCTGGACAGTTGCAGCCAACGCAAATGTTACAGGTGAAACAGCAAATGCTACAGCTGCTAACAATGTTTCTCAAACATTAAACAACACTACAGTTAACGCTGAGGTGGTTACTTACACAGTAACGCCTACTGCAAATACTTGTGCTGGTGCAACCTTTACTGTTGCAGTAACTGTTAATCCTATTCCCGTAATTGCAAACAAAACTGCAGTAATGTGTTCAGGCACTGCCTTTACAGTTGCGCCTGTCAACGGAACAGATTTGGTGCCTACAGGTACAACCTACACTTGGACTGTAGCGGCTAATGCAAACGTTAATGGCGAAACAGCTCAAACAACTCCGGTATCTTCAATTTCGCAAGTGTTGAATAACACCACTAATACTATTCAAACTGTTGTTTACACAGTAACTCCATCATTCGGCGGATGCACGGGTGCAACGTTTACAGTATCTGTAACTGTTAACCCAACACCTTCAATAATTACACAAGTAACTAATGCATGTTCTGGTGTAGCATTTACTTTAAGTCCAACGAATGGCGCTGGTAATATTGTTCCAAATGGAACGACATATACTTGGACAGTTGTTGATAATCCTAATGTAGTTGGTGAAACAAATGCAAATGTTGCTCAATCAAATGTATCTCAGACGTTAGTAAATAATTACACCTCGTCACAGCAAATTGTTTATACTGTAACTCCAACAGCTGGATCTTGTATTGGCATTCCATTTACTTATACAGTTACTCTTTCAACACCAGTAAGTGTTGCCGCAATCACTGGCGCAACGAATGTATGTTTAGGCTCGACTACTCAATTAGCTAGTGCAACATCAGGTGGGGCATGGACGTCAACAAATACTGCTGTAGCTACGGTTTCATCTACAGGTGTTGTTACAGGTATAACAACTGGTACGACTACGATTTCTTACACAGTAACAAATAGTGTTGGTTGTATCGGCGTGGTTTCTGCAACAATAAATGTGAATACGCTTCCTACCGCAGTAATTACGCCAAGTGGTTCAACTACTTTGTGTGACGGTGGTAGTGTAACATTGACTGCAAGTACAGGTTCTTCTTACCTATGGTCAAACGGACTACAAACCCAATCAATAACAGTTGGCAATGCAGGTAACTATAGCGTAATCGTAACGAATGCAGCTGGATGTTCTACCACTTCGGCACCGGTTGCAGTAATTGTTAACGCTTTGCCTTCAGCTACTATTTCGGCAAATGGCCCAACAACTTTCTGTCAAGGTGGTTCAGTTACTTTAACAGCAAGCTCAGGAACTTCTTACGCTTGGTCAAATGGCGCGACAACATCATCGATTACTGTAAATACATCGGGTAATTACTCTGTTACAATTACAAATGCGAATGGTTGTTCAGCAACTTCTGCATCTGTTGCTGTAACTGTTAATACTTTACCTATTGCAAATATTACCTCATTAAATGGTAATACTTTCTGTCAAGGTGGTTCAGTTACTTTGGTTTCTTCTGCTGGTTCATCTTATGCATGGTCTAATGGCCTTACTACACAAAGTATCAACGTTACGACAAGTGCAAACCTTACAGTTACAGTTACTAATGCGAATGGATGTTCAGCAACTTCTGCACCTTTTGGTGTAACTATGAATGCTGCGCCAGTTGCAACAATAACTGCTAATGGCCCGACAACTTTCTGTCAAGGTGGTCAGGTAACTTTAACCGCTCCAGCAGCCGCTGCTTATCAATGGAATTCTGGTGAAACAACCCAAAGCATTGTGGTTAATGTCGATGGACCATCAACGGTAACAATCACAAATGCAAATGGATGTTCTGCTACATCAGCAATTACAAACATAACCGTATTGCCAATACCTACAGTTGCTGCAACTGCTGGGTCAAATCAATTATGCGTTGGTTCGACAATAAACTTGACAAATGCTACAATTGGTGGTGTATGGACTTCAACAAATACGACAGTAGCGACCGTTAGTGCAACTGGTGAAATCACAGCATTGAGTGCAGGAACTTCAACCATTAATTATGCAGTTACTAATGCTTCTGGTTGTACAACAACAAGCTCTATGACTCTTAATGTAAACGCTTTGCCGAGTGTACTAGCGATTGCAGGTGCAAATAGTTTGTGTGTTGGATCTCAAGTTGCTTATACCAACGGTGTAACAGGTGGTACATGGTCTTCAAATAACGTAGGTATTGCTACAGTTGCACAAAATGGTGTTATTACTGGTGTTGCTACCGGTACAGCGACAATTTCTTACACTATTACAAACGCTGCTGGATGTAGCTCAACTGTAACTAAAGTAGTAACAGTAAATGCACTTCCTACAGTAACGGTTGTTGCAAATGGTTCATTGACATTCTGTCAAGGTGGATCTGTTACACTTACAGCTTCTGGCGGCACGTCATATGCTTGGTCTAACTCTACTATTACTACACCAGCAAGAACGATAACAACTTCAGGTACATATACTGTTACTGCAACGAACGCTAACGGTTGTTTTGCAACCAGCACTCCAGTGGTAGTTAACGTACTTGCCTTGCCAAATGCAGCCATTGCCTCTACAGGTTCAAACATCTGTTTAGGTAGCACAACTACATTGACTGCGTCAGGTGGTGTATCTTATGCATGGTCTAACGGTGCTCAAACTGCCAGCACAACTGTAAACAACTCTAATACTTATACTGTTACGGTAACAGGCGCTAACGGATGTACTGCTACTGCATCAAATGTAGTAACGGTGAATGCTAACCCAGCGGTAGTTGTTACTGCAAGCGCTCCATTGACATTCTGTCAAGGTGGTTCTGTAACATTAAACGCTACAGGTGCTGCTACCTACATTTGGAGTAACGGTACTTTAGGTTCGTCCAATGTAATTACTCAAAGCGGTACTTACTATGCGCAAGGTACTAACGCTGCTGGATGTACTTCTAACTCAGCAGTAATTACTGTGACAGTTTTACCAACTCCGGTAGTAGCTGCACTTACTGGTTCAAACACAGTTTGTGAGGCTTCTACAATTAACTTGAGTTCTGCAACTCCAGGCGGTGTGTGGTCTACTTCAAATAGCTTTATTGCAAACATAGATAACGCCGGTGTGATTACAGGTATGAACGCGGGTACAGCGGTTATAACTTACACGTTGTCTAACGGAGCTTGTAACGCGAGCGTTTCTGCTTCAGTTACTGTATTAAACAGTCCTGCAACTCCGGTTATTACAGCTGGTGGCCCAACGACGGTTTGCCCGAACGAAACAGTTCAGTTATTCTCTTCAAATGCACCTAACTACCAATGGAACTCCGGGCCACAAACGAATAACATCTTAGTTACTCAAAGTGGTTCATACACAGTGACAGTAGTAGGTTCTAACGGATGTGCTGTGACATCATTGCCAATGACTGTTACTATCGGTGACGACGTTGCGCCTATCATTGTTGCGCCTATCAACGTAAATGTTAATCCTAACTTAGGATGTACTGCGGTTGGTGTTGCACTTGGTACGCCTGTAGTTTCTGACAACTGTACGGTTGCTTCAGTAACGAACAACGCACCGTCGCTCTTCCCAATTGGTACAACGACCGTAACATGGACTGTAACCGATGCTTCTGGAAATACGGCAACAGCTACACAACTAGTTAATGTTGTGGATCAAGTTGCTCCTGAGGCTACTGCTCCTGCAGATGTAACAGTCAATACAAATAACTTCTGTGCTGCAACCGGTGTAAACCTAGGAACACCAGAAGCTACAGACAACTGTACAATAGCTTCTATTGCCAATGATGCTCCTGCTAGCTTCCCAATCGGAACAACAGTGGTAACATGGACAATTACAGATGCAACTGGTAACTTCACTACTGTTACACAAAATGTAACTATAGTGGACACTGAAGCTCCTGTAGTTGTTCTTCAAAGTGCAGCAGTTCAGCTCGATGCAAATGGCTTCGGTGTACTTTCTTTTGAAGCGATCGACAACGGATCTTCTGATAACTGTGGTATTGCTACTGTAAGTATTGATCAAACGACATTTGATTGTTCTCAAGTTGGTTTCAATACAGTTACAGTAACCATTACTGATAACAGTGGAAATCAATCAGTAGGCACTGTAGTGATCAACGTCATTGCTTCTGATGCGTGTGGAAGTGACAATGTTGCTGGACCAAACGTTCCAGATGCATTTACACCAAACGGAAACAGCATCAACGACACATGGGTTATCCCAGGTCTTGAAGGATACAACACCAAGCAAATGGCAGTTTATAGCCGTTACGGAACACTTGTATATTACAGCGCAGCATATGCTAATGACTGGGATGGAACACTAATGGGTAATGGAGTGGCAGTTCCTGACGGAACATACTACTACATCTTAAACCTAGATGGTGGCAAACAAATGGCTGGTTACGTTTATATCAACCGAGTAAAACAATAGTAATTCATTGACCAATTACGTTATGAAAAAGACAAATAGCATTCTTATTGCAATAGGTGTAGTTCTAGCAAGCTTTCAAGCGCTAGGACAAGACCCAAACTATCGTCAAAACCAATTTAACGCTTTGATGCTGAATCCAGCTCAGGCAGGCGCAAATGGTTACAATGACATTACTACCTTGGCTAATTCGCAATGGACTGGTTTACGTGGTGCGCCAACAACCATGACCTTATCAGGAAACTTCAATATCCTAAACAACTTTGGTATTGGTGTAACTTTATTGCAAGACGAAACAGGCCCAGTTAAGTCTACACAGTTTGCGGTAAATGGCGCTTATCACCTCAAGTTGAATGAATCTTGGAAGGTTGCTTTGGGTGTTCGTGCAATTGCGGGCAATACAGCTGTAAACCTTACAGATCTTACGACTAACGAAGCTTTGGATCCAGATATGTTGACAAACATGTCGACTGGTTTGCAATTCAATGCCGGATACGGAATTTTGGTATACCACAAGAATGTATACTTTGGTTTTGCACGTCCAAGAGTAGGAAGCTTAGACTTCATTGATCGTGACATGAGCCTCTTTGTTGAGAATCGTGGCGGTTACCTCGGTTATGTTGGTGGAACTGCAGCAATGGGTTCTACATGGAGTTTGCGCCCGAATGTAGTGGTACGCTACATGGACGGTTTGCCATGGACGGTCGATATGAATGCAATTTTTACCAATAAAAATGGACTAGACGTTGGCTTGAACTGTCAATTGAATAGTGCAATTGGTGCAATTGTAGGTTATGAATTCGACTCACGTTTTTACGTTGGTTACTCGTACACGTATCCGCTCTCGAACATGAGTCGTGTTGCTAATCAGTCTCACGAGGTTGCATTGCGTTACAAATTCAATAACAACGCAAGTCGTTGTCAGGGTCCACGCTTCTTCAATTGATATAGCTCTTTCTTATGCGTTATTTATCGCTAGTTTATTTTGCAGTTCTAACACTGTTTGTTTCTTTTGCACAACAAGACGTTTTGCTTTCCCCTGCTTGTTTCAATACCAAGCAAGATGACTTTGGGGTGCGTCAGTTTGCAGGTGACCTCTATGTGCTATCAGCTGCAATCAATGCTTGTGATGAAGTCGATATGGATGAGTTCGCTCAAAAGCCTTTTTCGGATTTATACAAAGTAGAAGGATGTTCACTTAAGACACCGACCTTAATGAGTGCTGAGACAGGTGAAGCGATGAATATCAATACTTGTTATTATGATGGTCCGATCTCAGCTAATAAAGCAGGGGATCTCTTATTTTTCACAAACAATTACGGTTCTGACAAAAACGAGAAGCTCACTATTTACTACACGACTAAACAGGCAAATGGCCAATGGACCAAACCCACAGCTTTTTTGCACAATAATGATAAGTATAATGTCTCGCATCCATTTTTAGACGAAGCCAATAGCATGTTGTATTTTGCCTCCGACATGGCAGGGGGTTTAGGTGGCATGGATATCTATCGCTGCACTTTTCAAAATGGTAAGTTTGGACAGAAAGAATTGGTAAGAGGGGTAAATACACCGCTCAATGATGTGTTCCCTTTTGTACATAAAAACACTTTATATTTCTCCTCTCAAGGTCACAATAGCCTTGGTGGATACGATTTATTCAGTCTCACCAATTTAGAGGTGACGAATATGGGTGATGTTTTCAATACACCATACGACGACCTTGCTATTATGTTTATAGATGATAAACATGGTTATATAACAAGTAACCGCCAAACTACTGGTGAAACCGACGACATATTTGCATTTGAGTTGCGCGATCGTTTCTTAGATAAGCAAATTGAATATGTTGTCAATGACAAAAAAACCTTATTGCCATTGTCAGGAGTTTCTATCCGAGTGGTAGAAGATTCTACCGGCTTTGAATTGCTTGCTGCTACCACCAATGATTTCGGTCAGCTGCTCCAAACCCGCGATTCACTCCTTATTGAAAGTAAGCACCGCTACAAAGTCTATTTAGAGAAAGAAGGCTATGTTTCTAAAGAAGTTTTCTTTGACTTCGAAGTCTTAGACTCTACTGTTGTAAGCGTTCGTGATTTGGCTGACATCGATCTTGAGCCGCTTTCTTTGGAAATGGAAATCACTTCTTTATTGGGCTTGAAATCTATTTATTATGATTTTGACAAAGCAGATCTCAGAGCTGATGCGATTATCGAACTCGATAAAATCGTAGGCTTCATGAATAAATATCCAAAAATTGAAGTTGAACTAGGCTCACATACAGACTGTAAAGGTGGAATGGACTACAACCAACGCTTGTCTGAGAAACGCGCTAAATCAGCTGCAGATTACATCAAGTCAAGAATTTCTAATGCGGAGCGTTTGACTTCTGTGGGCTATGGCGAGTCTCAACTTAAGGCAGCATGCCCTTGCGAAGGCCGCGTTCAGTCTGTTTGTTCAGATGAACAACATCAGTTGAACCGAAGAACGGAATTCATTATTAAGTCATTGAAAGTTTCTACCCAAGATTCAGGCTTGAAGTAAAATGTCGGTTTCCAAGTTGCCAAATGTTGGTACGACAATATTCACAACGATGTCGGCACTGGCTCATGAGCATGGAGCCATCAATTTAGCACAAGGTTTTCCTAACTTTCCAATTGACCCACTCCTTCAAGAGCAACTCTTAAAGGTCGCCAAGGAATCTGTGCATCAATATGCGCCGTTACAAGGTTTACCCACCTTACGTGAAAAGATTTGCAATCTGGTAACCAAGCAATATGGTCGTTCAATAGGTATCCAAGATGTCTTGATTACCGCAGGAGCCACCCAAGCAATTTTCACGGCCATCCAAGCTTTAGTTTTTCCTGGTGAGGAAGTCATCATACTTGACCCTAGCTATGATTGCTATGAAGCGCCGGTGCATTTAACGGGTGCCAAAGCAATACGCATTCCTTTAACAGATAGTTTTGAGCCAAACTGGTCTTTGATAGAGGCCAAAACAACGCAGAGAACAAAATTACTGATCATTAATAATCCGCATAATCCAAGTGGCAAGGTTTGGTCAAGTGCCGATTTTGATGCTTTAGAAGGCATTATGTCGCGTTTTCCAAATTTGTTATTGCTTTCTGACGAAGTGTATGAATTTATTGCTTTTGAAAAGGGGCATCAGTCCATTCATGAAAGAAACGCAATACGAGATCGCGCAATCATAGTTTCTTCGTTTGGCAAGACATTTCACATCACAGGTTGGAAGGTAGGTTACCTTATTTGTCCTAGAGCGCTTATGACAGAGATTTTGAAAGTTCATCAGTTTTTGGTCTTTTCTGTGAATAGTGTAGCACAGGCCGCTTTGGCAAATTACCTAGATTTAGTCGATGTCAATGAGCTGAGTAAATTTTATCAAGATAAAAGAGATTTTTTTAGACAAGGTTTAAAGAATAGTCGTTTTGAATTGTGGCCAGCGGAAGGCAGCTACTTTCAGGTCGCAAATATCCGCGGCATCTCTAGTCTTTCTGATATTGAATTTAGTCGTGAATTAACGATCAAACATGGCGTTGCAGCAATACCTATCTCTGTGTTCAATGCGGATGTGAAAGATCAGGGTTTGATCAGGTTTTGTTATGCAAAAACGACCGAAACACTACAAGATGCAATAGAAAAGTTATGCAAGATTTAACGGTAGCCTTCTTACAGTTTGATCAAGTTTGGCAAGACAAGCAAGCTAATTATTCACGCATTGAGTCTTACTTTCAAGCTAGTCAAGCCATAGACTTGGTTTTATTGCCAGAAATGTTTCACACAGGGTTTTCTATGCAAGTATCGTTAGCTGATGACTGGCTCCAGTCAGAAGGGCTAGCGTTTTTAAAGGCGCTCGCTCATCAAAATGACTTTTCAATTTATACGTCCATAATGGTTCAAGACGATGGCCTGTATTTCAATAGAGGTGTACTTATAGCGCCAAATGGCAATGTTCAAATCTATGACAAGAGCAAAGCATTTGGTTTAGGAGGTGAAGATTTATATTTTACCCCTGGCGTGAAAGAAAGTATTGTTTCGCTCAAGGGCTGGAAAATTAATTTACAAATTTGTTACGATTTGCGCTTTCCTGAACTGGTTCGTAATCGGATTACGGATGACGCTGAAGCATATGATTTGTTACTGTATGTTGCCAACTGGCCACAAAAGCGCAGCGCACATTGGGACGCCTTACTTAAAGCGCGTGCTATTGAGAATCAATGCTATGTTGTGGCTTGTAATCGGGTGGGTATTGACGGAAACCAGCTCGTGTATAACGGGCGCAGTCAGGCCATAGATTTTTATGGAACTTACTTAAGCGGACCCCACGAACAAGAAGGGCTATTCGTTGTTAAATTAGCAAAAGACGCCCTTGCTGAGGGCAGAAAAAGCTTGCCTTTTTTGAAGGATGCATAGAATTCGTTATCTTTAAAATCTAAATCAACTTAAATGAAAAAATTATTACTCTTTGTTAGCGCTCTTGCAACTGTAGCTTATGCTCAGAAGGCTCCTCGCATTCAGTCTTTCCAAGACTTGGTCAAAGCACCTAAAGAAGGTGTTCAAGGCATCTCCAACGAAAAGATACTCGGTATAACACTATGGTCTGATGACTTCTCTACTCCTGCCAACTGGACCATCGATAACTCAGGTCAGAGTGGCGTTGAATTTGGTTGGAATATCAATAACACAACTGAGGGTTGGTGGTCAGCTAACGGCATCTCGTCTACTTCAGGTGGTAATTCTGCAGAGCTTGTCAATGGCGATGCCCAAGCAGGTACGCAAGCATTGGGTGTTACGTATACACTAACTACAGCCCAACCAATCGATATCGCCACATTAGGTGGCAACAATCAAGTTTCCTTGCAATTTGAGCAGTACGGAGCGCGTTTCAACGACCTTCAAGAAATCCAAATTTCTACAGATGGCATTACATTTACAACGGTTGGTAATAACCTAGACAAACCTGTATTATCAGCGGCAGGCGGATCAGCTTTTACCAATCCAGATCTAAAAATCATCAATTTAGCTACTTTCTTGTCAGCTAATCCAAGCCCAATTTGGGTGCGTTTTTCTTGGACAACCAATTTCCCAGGTTCTTCCGCAAATGCAAATGTTTGGATTACCTATGGTTGGTATATCGACGACGTTAAAATCGTTACCAACCCAACCAACGACCTTTCTGTAACCGGAAGTTATTGGGGTTCAGTTGGTCTACCTTATTACCAAATTCCTGACGAACAAGTTACAGAAATAGGATTTTCTGCAGATGTATTCAATGGTGGCATCAATACGCAGAATAATGTCAAATTGAATATTAATGCCAACAACGGCGCTTGGACTGGTTCTTCAGCTCCAGAGAGTATTGTCTCTTTAGATACCGCTGTTTTAGAATTGGCAACATTCTACACGCCACCTGCAACACCAGGTGCCATCTCTATTACCCGCACTATTACTGCAGACTCTACCGACGATATTCCTGCAAACAATGTTATTGACAATATCGATTTTATAGTTACTGATTTTATTTACGCCCGTGATAAAGGAACGCCATCAGGCAGCACCTCAAACGGTACCGATGGTTTTGAAGTCGGTAGCCTATTTGATATCTTCCAAGATGAAACACTCAAAGCAATCAATGTACGCTTACCTGGAGGTGCATCAGGAGCAACTGTCGGAACCGAAATCTTTGTGAAAGTATATTCAATCGACGCTACCACCGGCGACTTTCTTTTTGAATCAGAATCAGCACCACTTACTTTAGCGTCTAATAATTTAGGAACAAATCTTGTCATGGAACTCGAACCATATATCGATGTTTTTGCAGGCACTACCTATTTAGCTGTCGTTGGTGCTTATTCAGCAGGTTTGCGCGTTTCTAATGCTGGTAAATCAGAGCCACAAACATCTTTCTTCCTCGACATGGCAGACAACACTTGGTATTATACTACTAATACACCAATGGTTCGCATGAACTTTGATCCAATCTTGAGCGTAGCAGAACAAACAGAGATTACTCAGGCCGTTGTGCTACCTAACCCAACAACTGCAAATGCTACCTTGCGTTTTGACTTACAAAATACTACAGATGTAACTGTTTTAGTAACAGATGTTTCTGGTAAAATCATGCAAAACAATAGCTTCAATCAATTAGTAGCTGGTGCACAAGAAATCACGCTTGCTGCTGAGCAATGGGCAGCTGGTATTTACACTGTGCGTATTACTTCTAATGGCCAAGCCTTGACAAAGAAATTTGTGAAGCGCTAAGCAAATCATTCTAAACTTAAAAGCCGGGTAACCGGCTTTTTTTATGCTTATGACTTTTGAATACGGATATATAGGTTTGTTTTTGGCAAGTTTTCTTGCTGCAACGCTATTGCCCGTAGCTTCTGAGCTCATCTTGACAGGCATGTTGGCTTTGGGTTTTGATCCAATATTTTGTATTGGCGTGGCTACCCTTGGTAACACGCTCGGGACCTGGTTAAATTACGGAATTGGATATCTAGGCAATCCAAAGTGGTTAGAAAAGGTGGGCGCTAAACCTGCCGCTATTGAGCGCTGGCAGGCGCAAATACAGCGTTTTGGAAGTTCAATGGCGTTGCTTTGTTGGCTGCCTTTAATTGGTGACATAATTGGCATTGCACTTGGCTTTTTTAGGGCCCCCTTAGTGCCAACTTTTTTGTTTATGGCTCTAGGTAAATTGCTGCGCTACCTATTTGTTTGGGCTGCTTACTCTTTATGGTAAGACTTTAAATATTGCTCAAAAGGATCGCGGCGCTCGATTAAATCAGAACGGTTTGCTTTGATGCTGATATCAGGCTCAATGGCATTTAATACCGGCTCTTGAATGTGGTAAGGTGTAAATTTAAGCGTTGACACCATGACATCGATTTTAGAATGATGAAGCGTTATAATCGCTGGGTTGCCGAAGGTGCCACCCATGCCACCCATACAGGGCGTTCCTAAAATAAGACCTCTTTCAATGTGCTTGAACCAAGCGGCAAATAAAACGGATGCAGACATCGAGTTCCCATTTAACACCAAATTGCAAGTTCCTTTATAGGTGAAATCTTGGTTATTTTGAGGCAGGTAGTCGTATAAGATGTTGTGGGTAGCACCCTTTGGAAGCCGATAAAAATCGTATTCTTTAGAAATGAGGCCGTTCGGATACACATTTTTAGCACGGTTTTCGAACTGAGCTTGTTGAAGAGGGCTCAATAATGCAAAACGATCGAAGTCACTTCGTTTGTAGAGATAGTTGGTTTTTACAGATACCTTTTTGGTATTGACATAACTGAAGAGGTATTCTTCGGCACGCAATTGCCCACCGAGGTTATTGCGCAGGTCAATATATACCGACTTGCAATTTCTTGACGCTACTTGTTCAAAGAATGCATCAATCTTTTTTTTAAAAACAGCTAGAGAAAGCGGCTGAAAGGATTCAACTACGAGTATACCATTGTTATTTTGGTCGAAATAAGAAAATACTTCATCGTTGGCTTTACTCGAAAGACCGGATAGCAAATAACGCCAAGAACTACTGAAGTAAATTTCTTTGGTGAGCGTATCACCTTCTGCATTAACCATATGGACCCGAGCACTTTTCTCTTTTTCCATGCTCATCGAAAGAAGGTTGTATACGATACTGATATACTCACTAGCGATTTCATTTTTTGCAGCTACAGCGTCCCCTTCGATTAAACTCAATTCAAGGGCATAATTGTAGAGTTCATTGATCGGAAATGAATCGATTTGAACCAGTTCTGCCCCTATGACAAAATCTTTATTGAACGAGGAGCTGATAAAAAATTTATCGTCGATATTTTCTACAAAAAAAGGGAGGACTTTCGTTCTTAAATTGGTATTGTAGAGAAATTGTTTGGGATTGATGCCTGTGTGAGAATCTTTTAAAACGGAAAGATATGTATTGATGACAATCAGAAACTCAAATACGGTTAATGGATTTTGGATTTCTGTTTTGGCTTGGCTATATGCTGCACTGAGCGCGTTGATGTCGACGTAGTAGGTGGGGTTGGGGTGTGTTTCAAGGATGTGTATGTGCAGTTGTGCAAGGTCGGCTTGCATGACCTCTGGGCATATTATACTTTGAGCGAGCAGTGCCTTCTTTGGCTCAAAAGCATCTTGGCAATTTTGGGCCCTACCCGAAGTGCAAAGCAAACAAATAAAAGCAAAAGAAGTCAGATATCGCATCTATGTTATACGAGATTGTTATAATTTTGTTCGACAATGATAAAGTTAAAATTACTTATTTCTTTTCTGACTTTTATGCTGATGTTGCTTGCCTGTGAACAGCCAGATCAAGCGCAGTGCGCTTGTTTTGAACAGGCGCAAAAAGTGAATCGTTTGTCCAATGTTATTTGGTCTTCGGGTGCCACGCATCAAGACACCCTTTTGCTAAAGGCAGCACTACAAAAGAAAGACAAGCTTTGTAAAAAACTTGAGCAAAGTGCACCTGAGGCACTTCTAGATTTAAAAAAAGCCTGTCAGTAGTGCAAAACCATACGCCAACCGTACTCATAGCCGGCGGATCCGGCCTTATTGGATCAGCACTCACCCAGCATTTGGAAGCGCGCGGTTTTAAGGTCTTAAAACTCACAAGAAGCGCCACGCAACTAAACCACCTCTTTTGGGACCCCCAAGCAAATCAAATCGATACTACCCAACTCGATCAATTCGACATTCTTATCAATTTAGTAGGTGAAAATATAGGCTCCAAACGCTGGACACCTAAACGCAAGGCTCAAATTTTGTCTTCGCGGGTGCAAAGCACTCATTTTTTATCTTCTCTGATTCCACAAATGACTAATCTTCAATATTACATTGGTGCATCTGGGGTTAATTGCTATGAAAACTTTCCTGGACAAGTATTTACAGAGGAAGATACTTACGGAACTGATTTTTTAGCAACAGTTGTCAAAGAGTGGGAGGCAGCGCATGCGTTGGTTCTCAAGCAGGTACCAGGGTCAATTTTTCGTATCTCTATGGTGCTTTCTGGCCATGGTGGCTCGCTTCAACTCATGAAATTACCGATATCATTGGGTATAGGGTCGCCGATCGGGACCGGCAAGCAAACCAATCCTTGGATTCACCTCGACGATCTTTGCAGGTTTCTGCTTTTTGCAGTCGAGCATAAATTACAAGGCACTTACAATGCGCTTGGAAACTACGACACCAATACAGAAATGACACAACTGCTTGCCAAATGGCTCAGACGCCCTCTGCTTCTTCCAAAAATTCCAGCTTTTGTGTTGCGTTTGCTTTTGGGTGAACGCGCTATTTTGGTATTGTCAGATTTGCGTGCGAGCAATGAAAAAATCAAGCAGACAGGTTTTTCTTTTCAATATGCCACATTAGATAGCGCATTTGAGTCGTTCTTTAAGAAGGGCTAACATTCATTTCACATTAGGACCTTATTTTCACGCAATTACTTTTTCAAAATGAAAAAGTAGTAAATTCAAAAAAAAATCGCGGATGAGAAAAAAGGAAAAAATTTTCGTGCTAGACACCTCTGTTCTACTGCACGACTTCGATGCAATTGTCAATTTTAAAGAACATTTTGTAGCGATCCCAATAACAGTTCTAGAAGAACTTGATAAGTTCAAAATTGGAAATGACACCAAGAATTTTTCTGCACGTGAGGTCATTCGTTTTATTGACAAGTTATCGGGAAGCGGTTCCTTGCAAGAATGGATAGCGTTGGGAAAAGGCCTTGGTAGGTTTCGGGTGGTCATGGATGAACAACCGGATGGCCTGAACGCAGAAAAGGTCTATGCCATGGGCAAAAACGACCACAAAATCATCAATGCAGCCCTCAGGCTCATGGAACTCGAGCCAAAACGCGTCGTTATTTTGGTCACGAAAGACATCAATTTACGCATCAAAGCCAAAGCACTAGGTGTCGTTGCTGAAGACTACCAAACCGGTAAGGTAGATGCCGCAGATATTCAAACCGTTGGCAAATACGGGGTAGAAGGTATCGATGCAGAGGTCATCAGAGAAATATTTACCCGAGGTAGCATTGAAGAGAACGGGCTTTTGGGCGATAAAAAAGAAACAAATGGGTATTATATCTTAAAAAATGGCAAAACGTCTTCCTTGGCTTTCTATAACCACCATTCAGATCAGATTGAGCGCATAGAGAAAGAATTCGTCTATGGCATTAAACCTAAAAATGCTGAACAAGCGTTTGCATTTCATGCGCTATTAAATACTGATGTAAAGTTAGTGGCTATGCAAGGGGTTGCTGGCACGGGCAAAACTTTATTAGCTTTGGCGTCTGCACTGGAACAAAATAAGAAATTCAATCAAGTTATTTTAGCCCGTCCTTTGGTTCCTCTTTCTAATAAAGAAATTGGTTTTCTTCCTGGCGATGCCGATGACAAAATAGGCCCTTACATGGAGCCACTTTGGGACAACCTAAAGTTCATTAAATCACAATTTGGCGAAAACGAAAAAAAGTACAAGGCGATTTTAGAAATGGAACAGACCAAGCGTATCGTTATTACGCCCTTAGCGTTTATTCGGGGCCGAAGTTTGAGTAACATTATGTTTATTATAGACGAAGCTCAGAATTTAACGCCCCACGAGGTCAAGACGATCATTACGCGTGCAGGCGAAAACACCAAGATTGTATTTACCGGAGATGTCCATCAAATAGACACCCCGTATTTAGATGAAAATAGTAACGGCTTGGCTTATTTAATTGACCGCTTAAAAGGGCAGCCTTTATTTGCACATGTGCGCTTAGAAAAAGGAGAGCGCTCCGAATTAGCCAATTTGGCAAACGATCTACTTTAAGCGGAGGAGTTCGCCACAATAAAGTGTTTTCTCAGTCAAAGACTCGAGGTAAAGTGCCTCGTGGGTGGCTTTGAGTGCAGGAAAATACATTGCTGCTAATTCGGTCAAAAGACTGGCTTCGATAGAAGGGGAATAGGTATTGAGGGTGAGGTGGCCATTAGGGCTAAGAATTTGGGCGCAAGCTGAGAAAAGCTGATCTATTTTGTCTTCGAGTTTCCACTTTTCACCTTTGACGCCGTTCCCCCATGCAGGTGGGTCCATTAAAATATAGTTGTACTGATTGCCACGACGCGCTTCTCTCTCTGCAAATTTGAGGGCGTCTTCAAGCACCCAGTGTATATTAAGCAAGCGGCTTGCATCCATGTTTTGGCGCGCCCAATTCAGAATCGATTTTGAGGAGTCGACATGAAAGGTATCGGCACCCTTAAGCCGAGCCATACAACTTGCCGCACCTGTATAGGCAAAAAGGTTTAGGAATTTATCGTCAGCACCGACATGAGCATCGATGTGTGCCCAATTAATGGCTTGCTCTGGAAAAAGCCCGACGTGTTTGAACGTTGAGGTGCCTAAAACAAATTTGAGACGGCCATAGGAAACCTGCCATTCTGCTGGGGCATCTTTTTGGAGGGCTTTCCAACGCCCATTTTTGCCGGGGGTTTCTGTGTATTCCCAATGTGCCATTTGGCGCCATTCTGTAAAGGGTTTTCCGCTATGAAAATAAGCTTGGACGTCCGGTCTAATGGTAATAACCTTCCCCCAGCGCTCTAGTTTTTTGCCACCTCCCGCATCGAGTAATTGGTAATCTGGCCAGGAGGGCGCGATGGCGCGGGGTGTAGAAGACATATTAACGCATTTTTGGGGTTTTCTTGCGTCCGCCGGTCATCTGCGCCATACGCATTTGATTTTTGGAAGGCGCCATTTGCAATTGCTGTTGGAGCATTTTGATTTGATCCTTGAGCATGCCATTTTTGTCGTGTTTTTTGGCTTCGGCAAGTAGTGTTAAAGCTTCTGGCCGACGGCCGGTTTGGGCACAAATACCGGCTAGGTGCATTCGTGCAACTGCGTTGTCTTCGCTGGTGCGAAGGCCCAAAGAAAGCGCTTTTCTTAGAAGTTGTTCAGAAGCTGAAAAACCCAACTCTTGTGCGCCAAGTACCGCTCTAAGATACAATACGTAAGCATGTTGTTTCTTAGGTAGTAAATGCGGGTGCGCAATTTTGTTGATGTAAGCTTTGGCTTTGTCTTGGTTGCCAACACGCATTTGGTTGAGTGCTAAAATCATGTTTTCATTTCTAAAGAAAGACAAGATGATCAGTGCAGTGATGAAGATAAAAAAGATACCCCAGCCCCAATAGCCAGAGAAAAAGAGGTACACATTAAAGGATGTGGCAACAAGTGCTAAAATAACACGGATAATAAATGCAGTCATAATTTAAGATTCAATGGTGGCAATACATTTGAGTTCGATGGCAATTGGGGTGGGCAAGGAAGAAATCTCAACAGTGGTGCGGCAAGGCAGGTTGTCTTTGAAATATTCGGCATACAACTGATTGTAGGTATGGAAGTCGCGTTTCATGTTGACCAAGAATACCGTAACATCGACGAGCTGATCCCAAGAAGAACCGGAGGCTTCTAAAATGATACGAACGTTTTCAAAAACGCTGCGGCATTGTGCTTCAAAATCAAAGGTGATGAAATTTCCGTTGTGATCTAGCTTTAACCCAGGCACAGTAGAGTCATTGGCATCAGAACCTGCAACGCGCGGGCCAACACCTGATAAGAACAACAAATTGCCAACACGGCGTGCGTGCGGATACAGACCTACAGGTTTTGGAGCGTGGTCAGTAGAGATACGTTCATTTGCAGACATTACACAGAATTTACGCAAATATAGGGAAAGGCAAGCGATTTAAGCCGAACTTGACCCTAATAGCCGCTCAAAAGAACGGATTATTCACTAATTTCGTGGTACATGAGCATTGGTCACCCTATTGAAATTTCACTAGTTATCCCTACCTTCAACGAGGAAGGAAACGTCTTGCGGCTTTATGATGAAATCAAGCAAGTCTTGCTAGAACTTCATATAGCGCATTACGAAGTCATTTTTATTGACGACGGAAGTTCAGATGCCTCCCTAGAGCGCATAGAAGAACTTCGTGGGCAAGACACAAATGTTCATTTTTTACAATTGAGCCGAAATTTTGGCCACCAACACGCCTTAAAGGCAGGCCTTGACCACGCTTCTGGCGCTGCAGTCATTAGCCTAGATGCCGACCTTCAACACCCTCCGGCATTGATTAAAGACATGATTCAGCTCTGGCGCAATGGTGCTGAGGTAGTCTACACCCGCAGGAAAGACCAGCAAAACATCGGTATTTTTAAAAAATGGAGCGCCAAAGCGTTTTATTGGTTTGCCAACAAAATCTCAGAGGTGCCAATAGAAGAAGGTACCGCTGATTTTCGGCTCTTGGATCAGAAAGTTGTTGCCGCCATTCAAACCTTCAAAGAATCACACCTTTTTTTGCGCGGGCTTATCCCAACCCTTGGTTTTAAGCAAGTAGCACTAGACTACGAGCCAGCCGCTCGCTTTAGTGGCAAGAGCAAATATTCGCTATCCAAAATGTTTCATTTTGCCATTAATGGCATCACCTCTTCTAGTGCAAAACCGCTTTATTTTTCGATTTATTTAGGATTGTTTTTTGCGTTTCTTGCATTTGTCTACGGATGCTACGCTATTTATATAGCTATTTTTACCGACGCTGCCATCACCGGCTGGACCAGCCTAATTGCCTCTGTTCTTTTTATTGGGGGCATACAAATGATCCTAATTGGCATCGTTGGAATTTATTTAGGCAAGCTTTTTGTACAAAGTAAACAGCGCCCCACTTACCTCATCAAAAACACAACGCTTACTCCAGCGCCTAACCATGAAGCCTAACCTTCTCATTCTATTTGTTATACTCGTAATTGCCCAAATGGTAAAGGCTCAAATTCCGATGGGCACATGGAAATACCACGTAGCTAGCGCCAAAGCCATAGACCTCACTACTGACGGTGAACGCCTATTTGTCGCTTTAGAGAACGGACTATATATCTATAATCCTTACACAGAAGAAGGGGTTCTTAAAACGGCACTAAATGGTTTGTCAGATATCGATATCTCTTGTTTGTTTTATGATGCCCAAGACGATGCAGTATATATTGGCTATACAAATGGCAATATCGATAAGTGGCAAAATGGTAGCATAACCAACCTACCCTCAATCAAATTGGCGCAAATCTCAGCCTCTAAGCGCATTAATAAGTTTGTCCGAAAAGGGGCATTCATATACGCGGCCAACGACTTTTCTATCGTTCTGATCGATGTCGCAAAAGAAGAAATCAAAGACACTTATTACCCCACAAATAGCTTAGAACCAATTCTAGATGTAGCCATTACTGCTGATTCTATTTTTGCGCTCACCCCAACTCAAATGCTAAAAGGTTTGCGCAGCAATCCCGCATTACCCGACTTTTCTCAATGGGACCGCGACCTTCGCTTTCCGTATCAAACAGCAAACAAATACAAAGAACTCCAGTTCGTAGACGAACAGTTATGGGTTTTGCGCTGCAATGATACCTACGGACAAGACTCCGTCTTTCGATTAAAAAATGAACTTTTGGTCAATGTAGTGAATGAGCCATTTAGCTACGAAATCAATAGTATTCAACAACTTGGTTCGCAAATCGCCATTGCTACCGACGGTGGTTTTTTAATTTATGGTATCGATGGCCAACAGCTCAATTCTTATTCATCTAATTTACTCGACCGCTGGATCAGCCCTTCTCGCATTTGTAAGTTAGGCGCTTCTTTTTGGAGTGCAGACCAAGCCTGGGGCTTACAAGAACATCCAAATGCCTTTACCTGTAAGCGCTTCCCTATTGAAGGCTTAGCCAATCGGTTTGTTTATGCCATGGACTGTCAAGAAGATATCTTGGCCATAGGCTCTGGACGCCTAGAGGCAGAAATTGCACCTGCATTTACGAGAAACGGGATCCATATTTTAGAAGATCAAGAATGGCGTTTTCACAACACGCCAAGTGTTACATCCTGGGATTTCAATACCTTATGGGATTTTATCGCTATTGCCGTCAATCCAAAAAACCCGAAAGAAATTGCCGCTGGAACCTATTCATTTTCTCCATTAACGCTCTTTAACGAAACAGACACGCTTGTTTTTGATCAGAACAACTCACCTTTGCAGCCAGTTTCTATTGGCAATGGGTGGTCTTTAATATCGGCGCTTAAATTTGATCAAAACGGCAATCTATGGACGGTCAACGGATATACCGATAGGCCCCTAAAGGTGCGTCAGCCCGACGGCGTTTGGGCTAGTTATTATCTTGGGGCTGGCGCTTCAAATAAAATGACGACTAAATTAGAAATCGACTTTCAAGACAACATTTGGCTCGGCACCTATGCCAATGGTTTGGTTGGTTTACAGCATCAAGGCACGCTTTCCGACCCGAGCGACGATCAGATTGTTCAACTCACTACCGGCGAGTTCATGGGCAACCTTCCCTCCAATAAAATTACGGCCCTTGCTGCTGACTTTGATGGAGAGCTCTGGATCGGGACCGATGCTGGCTTTGCGGTGCTTTACAATGCAAATGGTGCTTTTGGTGCCGGAGCAGGAAATTTTGATGCCCAGCGGATCAAAATTCCCTACGAAGGAAATTTTGAAATTGTTTTAGGCGAGGCAAGTATTTCGGATATTGAAGTCGATGGCGGCAACCGCAAATGGATGGCCACCGCCAATGCCGGCCTTCTGCTGCTTTCACCAGATGGCACAGAAATTATTGCCCAGTACACCGAAGACAACTCCCCTTTGATATCGAATACAATATTCGATATCGAGCTCAATCATCAGACAGGAGAGCTCTTTATCATTACAGACAAAGGTTTGGTGTCTTTTCGTATAGATGCCACCTACGAAGACCCTACCTATGAAACCCTTAATGTGTTCCCCAACCCGGTTAGACCAGAATACTTTGGCCCAATTACACTTCAAGGCATTCGGTACAACTCCGACGTAAAGGTCACAGATGCGGCAGGCAATCTGATTTATAAAATGCAGTCCAATGGCGGAACCGCTGTATGGAACGGACAAAATCTCAATGGTGAAAAAGTGCCTACTGGTGTGTATTTTTTCTGGACAGCTAACAATTACCAAGGTGGTGATCGCAAAGTTGCCAAAGTACTCGTGATCCGTTGATATGGTAGGTTTCGACTTTCTATCTCCCTTATTGGAATTGACTGCCGCTATTTTAGGCTTCATTTATGTCTATCTCATTGCCACTGAAAAATCAATAGGCTGGTTCTTCGGTATCATCAGCGCCTTTTTGTACGCCCTATTTTTCTACCGCATGCACACTTGGGGCCTGTTTAGCCAGCAAATTGCATATTTCATTTTAGGTTTTTATGGGCTTTTTACATGGTCCGATCAAAAAGAACCCTTGCCCATTACCTCAATTGGTAAATCCATTTGGAACTGGGTGTTTTGGTTCTTATTATTAGGTTTTTTATTCTTTGGTCTTCTTCAATGGTTTGGTAGAGATACTCCTAGATGGCAATTTTCATTTGATTTATTGAAAAATTGGCGCTTTATCCTCGATGCGCAGTTCTTTGTATTTTCTTTACTCGCCACTTGGCTCACCACTAGAAAAGTGCTGGAGAACTGGCTGGTCTGGATTGTCGTCAATATCGTCGGGGTTATTTGGTTCAGTACCGAACATTGGTGGTCTACCGCCATTTTGTATTTCGCCTATCTTTTACTTGCTTTTAACGGCTTTAGAAAATGGAAAAAGCAGCTCTCCGCATAGCGTTTACAGGTCCAGAGTCTAGTGGTAAAACGACCATGGCTACTTGGTGTGCGCAGGAATTTTCTTTACCCTGTATTGACGAATTTGCAAGAGTTTATTTAGCCCATCAATCCAGTTATATCCAAAAAGATTTAGATGTCATGGCCCAAGAGCAAGTAGTGCGATGGCCTAAAAATGGTTTTGTAGCAGATACCGAAATGCATGTTTTTGAGGTCTGGTCTAAAGTTAAGTACGCAGAGGTTAGCCCAATCATTAAGCAATTATCAAACGCCCAGCACTTTGATCACTATTTTTTATGCGCACCAGATATTCCTTGGGAGGCTGATCCACTGAGAGAAAACCCACATGATCGCCTTCAACTATTCGAAATGTACCGAAATGTACTTGAAGAAAATAATAGAAGGTATACCATCTTAGCAGGCTCTTTTGAAAATCGACAAAAACAGATTAAAATCGAGATCATAAGTTTATTGAATGTCTAACTTTGCCGCATGAAACGCCTCCTTTTTATTGTTGTATTTTTTTTGATGCTCGTGCCGATTGCTTATTACCTTTTAAGTGACAAAGGACAGCCCAAACCACTTCCGGTGATCAACCCAATTGACCTACAACAAGAGATGGTAGACCCTGAAATGTTACGCATAGGTAAAGGGCATCGTGTAGGGGCTTTTCGCTTTGAAAATCAAGACGGCATTTGGATTACCGACGCAGACATGAAAGGCAAGATTAGTGTTATCGAATATTTTTTTACTACATGCAAAAGCATTTGCCCAATAATGAACACGCAAATGAAACGCATTCAAAAGAAGTTTGCAAACCAAACTGATGTGCGTATTTTTAGTTTTACGGTCGATCCGGACACCGACACCGTTGCTCAAATGAAACGCTATGCAAGCGCGCACCAAGCGCAGGCTGGTCAGTGGCATTTTTTAACAGGTAAAAAAGCTGATTTGTATGGCTTGGCACGGCGATCATTTTTTGTCCTGAAGCCAGCTGAGGCTCAAAATTTAGGCGATGCCGGCAGTGATTTCATCCATACGAATAATTTTGTGCTCGTTGATAGGCAACTGCGTATTCGTGGCTATTACGATGGCACTAATCCAGAAGAAGTGAGTCTGCTTCAAGCACATATCACGCAACTGCTCGCCGAAGCACCATAAAGCATTTGCTTTTTACGTATCTTTGTAGCCAAATGAGACAACCAAAGAAAACAGGCGCAAAACCCAAAGCAATAGGTTCCAAACCTAGAGCAACCGGTGCCAAAGACGCACCAAAGGTAAGTGCCCGTGACAAGCGCAAATACATCGATTACAAAATCAAAGTCAAAAAAGGCGATCCGCTTCCGAGTTTCCGCGAAGACGCCATTCGGCTCAATAAGTTTTTGTCAAATGCTGGTATTTGCTCACGTCGTGAGGCAGATGTCCTCATTGAGACGGGCGTGGTTTCCATTAATGGCACAATAATAACAGAATTAGGCTACAAAGTAAAGCCTGAAGACGTCGTTCAGTACGATGGCGAGACCATCACTACTGGCACCAAGCGCTATGTTTTGCTCAACAAACCAAAAGGGTACATTACCGCAATCGACGACCCGCGCGGACGTAAAACCGTAATGGCACTCGTAAGCAAAGCGTGTAAAGAGCAAATTTTTCCTGTGGGCCGCATGGATCGCGAGACCACAGGCCTCATGCTCTTTACCAACGATGGCGACATGATGAAAAAACTCTTGCATCCGCGCTACCATGCACGTAAACTCTACCAAATCGAAACCAACAAGTCAGTAGCTCGAGAAGATCTCGAAAAACTGACCCGCGGAATTGACCTCGAAGACGGGCGCATCAAAGCCGAGGCCGCTAGTTTTGTAGAAGGTGGTCAAAGCAATGAAATTGGCGTAGAAATTCGCTCGGGTAAAAACCAAGTAGTACGCCGTATGATAGAAGCTCTTGGCTACCAAGTCATCAAGCTAGACCGCGTTGTTTATGCAGGGCTCACTAAAAAAGATTTGCCGCGAGGTTATTACCGTCACCTCACCGAGCAAGAAGTAGCATTTTTAAAAATGTCTAAATGAAAAAATGGGCTTTAATTGGCGCGATCATTCTTGGTGCAACTTTTACAGGTCTGTACGTTAAGGGTTATTTTTCTCATTCCGACTTTGCCTATAAAAGCTTAAACCCCAACGCCGCCTACTTTTACCCGCTCGACACCATTCCAAAAATTTATCATTATCGCGATGTAGCCAACGGTTTAGACGAAGAGTTTCACAGGCTCTACACTGTCGAAGACGCCCTTGGCCCTCATCTCATTGTAGAGGTGTATGCACCTGACGGTCGTCTGCGCGAAGCGATCAATTACAACATTGATTCATTGGCCGTACTCGACCATATGGTTGTAAATCGTTTGCAAAGCAAAGAAAAAACGCTTCTTTACAAAAACCAACTCTTCCCTTTTGATCTCGATAAAGAAACATGGTTTGCTTCTAAATTCAGCGGCGTTATTGATTCAACAGTTATTTTACATGAAGTTTTTAGAAAATATCAGGCTAAAAAGACCACCCAATTTTTAGGTAAGACCAAAGCAGCTGCCCTTGTCTTTCAAGATAAAATCAGAAGGACAGTATTGAACCCATACACGAGAACAGAGAAAGAGTCACAAGGCCAACAATTCACTGTTTTTGCAGAGGGTTATGGCTTAGTTTCCTGGTATAACCGCAACAAAACCATTCATTACCGTTTAGAACGTGTGTTGTCTCAAAAGGAGTGGATTCAAATCATTTCAAGATGAAAAAAATAATTTTATTGGTCGTGCTTTCGGTTATCAGCATAAATGTGCAAGCTCAGTTCACGTCTAAAAAAAAATCAACCGCCCCTGGCACGCTTTTCTTTTATTGGGGTTACAACCGCAGTATTTACACGCCGAGCACCATCCGTTTTATTGGTCCAGGTTATGATTTCCAGCTTAAAGGTGTCGAGGCTGTAGACCGCCCGTCGACCAACCTCAATGAATACATCAACTTCAATTCATTTACTGTTCCACAGTTCGATGTAAGAGTAGGCTATAATTTTAAGCGCAACTGGGCTATTTCTTTTGGTTATGAGCACATGAAATACGTCATGAAGCACGGCCCAACTTATTTTTTGAGTGGTTCAATTAATTCGGGCATCGACCTTGCAAACGGTTGGTCCGGAACCTACAGCGGTGATTCTATTGTAACAAATGAAAATAGTTTTCATTACGAAAATACCAATGGGCTCAATTACATCAATGTACAGCTTACCAATGTGTTTAAAATTTACAGCTCTGACAAAGGTAATTTTGCTATTACTACGTTGATGGGAGTGGGCGCCGGCCCCATTCTTTCGTATAATGATTTTACTTTTGCAGGTGAAAAATCAATGGAAACAGTTTCTCTTTCGGGGTTTGGCGCTTCCGGTCATTTTGGCCTGCGCGCAGAGTTTTTCAAGCATTTGTTTGTTGCGGCCAATATTCAAGGAGGCTTTATGGGGCAATACCGCGTCAAAACGCGCCCCAATGACTACGACTCCCATGCCAAACAAGCTTTTCTCTATGGCCAACGGGATATCGTAGTTGGTGCATTGTTTTATTTAAAACAATCAGATAAGTGCAACACTTGTCCAAATTGGTAAAATGAAATACTTGATCGTAGGTCTTGGTAACCCCGGTTCGGAATATCTAGAAACCCGCCACAATGTTGGTTTTAAGGTTTTGGATCAATTGGCTGCTGAACTAAGCGCTTCCTTTTCTTTAGATAAAGCAGCATTTCGTGCTGAAGCCAAATACAAAGGTCGGCAGCTCATTTTGATCAAGCCCATTACCTACATGAATTTATCAGGAAAAGCAGTGAACTATTGGCTGCAAACTGAAAAAATTCCAATTGGCAATTTATTAGTCATTACCGACGACATTGCCCTGCCTTATGGCACGCTGCGCATGAAAGGCAAAGGCAGTGATGGTGGCCACAACGGCTTAAAGGATATCCAAGTGCTGCTCAAAACGCAGGAATATGCGCGCTTGCGCTTTGGCGTAGGTTCAGATTTTACCCAAGGCCGTCAGGCAGATTACGTATTGGCCGAATGGAAATCCGATGAAAAATTAGCGCTTCCAGAACGCTTGCAAGCTGCCGCATCAGCTGTAAAAAGCTTTGTGTTTGATGGTCTTTCCATGGCCATGACGAACTGGAACAATAAGTAAACACCCCCTTGTTAAGCTATTGTTAACTTGCTGATTTTTCTTACCTTTCATCAAATAACGAACTGATGAAATACCGTTACTCACTGCTTTTTTTCTTTTTTAATTTGTCATTGTTAGCACAATATTGCACCAATGTTGGACCAACAAGCACAGTAGATTCTAATGTAGAAAGTGTCGTTTTAAGTGGCGTGTTGGGCACTATTAATTATGTAGGCTGCCCAGGGGTAGTTGGTCTGCAAGACCTCACACAATCGGTGAATATATCACTAAATGCAGGCGGCACTTACACTATTTCGGTAAAGTTTGGAACTTGTAACGGTAATTATGCTGGCGCTGGTGAGGCATGGATAGATTTTGATCAGAACGGAAATTTTGATACGTATGAAAGTCTTGGGACATGGGTTGGCACGCCGCCTGCGCCAGTTCAAAACTGGTCATTTACAGTTCCGCCAAATTCGGTAAACGGATTAACACGTTTAAGAGTAATGCATAAAGAGCAGGGTACGATTCCTTTGAATCCATGCGGGACTTATCAATGGGGCTCTGTTACAGATTTTGGAATTACACTTACTAATGGCCTTGATTGCACAGGTTATCCGGGCGATACTCAAAATGATGCTATAATTGTTGGAGCTTTACCATTTACAGATTCACGTTCTACAGAGATATGTTATTCCAATCAAAATTCCGTATACCCTTCACCTGATATCTATTATTATTTCGAACCCAATCCTTTGCTTGCCGAGGTGCAGGCTTCTCTTTGTGGTGCAAATTTTGATACTTTCTTGAGTGTTTTGGATATGAACGGGAATGTCATCGCCTACAACGATGATGCTTATGACTGCGCCCCACAATCAGTCCTTACTTTCGATGCAACGCAATTAGGTCCACTCTATATTGTTGTAGAAGGGTGGGGAGCATTGAGTGGAGCCTACACACTGCAAATAAATGCCAGCTATGTCGGTGTCGAAACTGCTGAAGCAACTTCATTTAACGCCTATCCAAATCCTAGTCAAGGCATGTTATATCTTTCGCCAAATACCGGTACATATCAACTATTGAATATGAATGGGCAACTACTCAAACAATTCGATACAGAAATTGAATTTATTTTTGAATTGACTGATTTAGAATCCGGCGTTTATGCACTAAAAAAATTAGTGTCTGGTCAAATTCAAAAATGGCAAAAATTATGAGAATTATCATTTTAATGGTTTGGATCATTTTGGGGCCTCAGGTATTTGGACAATTTTGGATACAAAAGTCAAGCCTTGGTGCTGTAGGACGTCACCGAGCAACCGGCTGCGCAACTTCTCATCGCGGATATATTGGCCTTGGACATGTGAATGGAACAGGTCAAGATATTTCTTACAAAGATTGGTGGGAATACGATCCTGCCTCCGATGTTTGGACGCAGCGTGCCGATTTCCCAGTAAGTACACACGGATCCGTTTCGTTTGTTGTAGATAACTGCCCAATTGTTGGTGGAGGTTCTGCGCTTAGCACACAGTTTTATAAGTTTGACCCTACACTCAATACCTGGTCTTCAATTGCTAATTGTATTTTGTCAAATCCAGGGGACAGTCAAGGCTTTTCAGTCAATAACCGAGGTTTTGTCTATCAAGCTAACCAATTAGCTAAATACAACCCAAATACCAATTCTTGGTCAATGTGTGCTACTGCACCTATGACCTTTGGCCAATGGACTTGTTCTTTTGTTATAGAAGGTAGTGGTTTCATCAAAGGCGGAAATCAGCTTTGGGAATATAAACCATTGCATGATCAATGGTTTCAAAGAGCAAGTTTTCCAGGGGCATCTACGGGAGGAAGCTCAGGATTTGCCATTCAACAACGAGGATATGTTACCTCAGGCTATGTTGGCGGTTTATCAAATGGGACCGATGAGGTGTGGTCTTTTCATCCGGCGACAAATACATGGCAACAAGAAATTGAATTCCCTGGATCTAAGCGGCGTTTTATAGTTGCGTTTGCACTTCATGATAGAGGGTATATAGGAACAGGAACCAACGGCATTAATTTCAATGATTTATGGCAGTTTAATCCAACAGACAACAGTATAGGCTTTGAAGAAACAACGTTCGAAGTAAAAGTATACCCCAATCCAGTTATGGATGAATTAAAAATTCAAAGGTTCGGTCTTGCGCATGAAAATTTTGAGCTGTCCATCTTTGATATGAACGGAAGGTTACTGTTGAAACAAGAATTGTTTGATTTCCAACAAACTTTAAATGTATCCCATTTGCCGGTGGGTACCTATTCATTACAAATTGGTAATGCTGACCATATTGTTTATCGTGAAAAGATCATGAAGCGATGAGGTGCTTTATATTATTTTCGATGATTTACCCTCTTCTTCTATTTGGGCAGTACAACACTTGGACCAAGCTCAACGATGTCGGTATGGGCAAGCGTGAACGTGCCGTTGGATTTTCAATAGGCAGTTTGGGTTATCTCTGCGGTGGCATCGATACTGCTGAGGTCAGTCACAAAGATTTATGGGCCTATGACCCGCAAACTGATGCTTGGACGCAAAAGTCAGACTTGCCTGGTTCTGCCAGACGAGACGCCATTTCATTTGTCATTGATAGTTACGCATATGTAGGTTCTGGTATGGATAGCGTCTCCGGACCAGTTGGCACCATTCTCAAAGATTTTTGGCGCTTTAATCCAACGACAAATGTATGGTCTGCCGCAGCTGATTTTCCTGGCTCAGGGGGTGATGGGGTTTATTTTGCAACAGGTTTTTCATTGGGCGGCAAAGGCTACCTCTGCGGGGGCAAAACAGGACCTAATTTATATAGCAGTCAACTTTGGGAATATAAACCAAGTAACGATCAATGGATTCAACGCGCTAATTTTCCGGGCGGATTGCGGTACCAAATGCTTTCATTTGTGGTTGGTTCGAAGGCATATGTAGGAATGGGGACTGACCAAAATATCTATAAAAAAGATATGTATTGTTATGACCCGGGGGCCAATAATTGGCAAACTATTGCTCCTTTCCCTGGTTACGAAAGGGCTTCTGCAAGTACATTTACATTAGAAGAACGTGGTTTTGTGTGCTTAGGGAATAACGGAGGCTTGCTCATGGACCTCATCGAATACAATCCTTCGTCAGATACTTGGACACTTCGCTCAGCTTTTGGCGGAAGTGAACGCAAAGGGGCGATTTCATTTGTAATAGACAATAAAGCTTACGTAGGCACTGGCAAAGGGTATTCAGGTAAAAAAGACAGTTGGTATGTCTACATGCCTTCTAATTATGCCGCACTTGATGAGCTTCAAGCTTCTTTACAGATTTTCCCCAATCCAATTATTTCTCAATTTAAAATTAGCGGTTTAACAAGACAAATAGCAGATCTTACCATCTATACTTCCTCCGGAAAAAAGTTAATGACGTTAAACCTTTCTGATTCTTTTGAGGAAATTGTAGATGTATCTGGATTGGAAAGAGGTGTTTTTATATTTAGTTTTAGATTAGAAGATGGCCAAGTTTTGAATAAGAAAATTGTGAAGGCATGAATTTAAAAACTGCGCTACTTCTTTTCCAATTATTTGTCATCAGTTGGTTTCAAGCACAAGATTTTTGGCTGCAAAAAGATTCGGTCAGTGGCCCTCCTAAGGCTGCGGCAAGTTCTTTTGTGATGGGCAGTAGAGCATATATTATTGCTGGTACTGACGACTTTGAATACAAGCGAAAAATGTATTCTTATCGCGCAGATCAAGACGACTGGGACGACGAAGTTTCATTAGGAGGCGATGGAGGTGAGGGCCTGGAAAGAGTCGGAGCAACATCCTTTTCATTGAGCAATAATGGCCAGACTAAAGGCTATGTGTGTTTGGGCCAGACTCAAACTATTGCCTTTATGAACGACCTATGGGAATATGATCGAAGTACTGAAGCCTGGACCCAAAAGGCAAATTTTACCGGCGCACCACGTCGTGAGGCAGTGAGCTTTGTAATAGAAAATAAAGCATATGTCGGAACGGGAAATAGTGCTGCAGGCCTCAAAAAAGATTTTTTTGTTTATGACCCAATTAGTAATAGTTGGGAACAAGTCAGCGATTTTGATGGTACGGCTCGCCATGCCGCAGTAGGATTTTCAATGGGCAATTACGGATTTGTTGGCACTGGTGACGACGGCACTTTACGCCAAGATTTCTGGATGTACGACCCACAAACTGATCAGTGGATTCAAAAAGCAAATTTTCCAGGAAGCGCGCGTGCTGGTGCTTGCGGCTGGGCTGCCTTCCCTGTTTGTTATCTGGGTACAGGTGAAGATGCAGACCACGTCTTTCACACTGACCTTTGGGAATATAATTATTTTTTAAATAGTTGGATGCAGCGCGCCAATTTACCAGGTCCTGGGCGCAAAAATGCAGTCGCATTTTATCTCGATGGCTGGGGTCATATTGGAACAGGCTATAACGATGGAATGTTCCTCGACGACCTCTGGGCTTACAGTGGCACAGCGGCATTAAAGCCTGTAGAAAAACCCGAATTAGTCGTAAAACCCAACCCGACCAATGATTATCTTGAGTATGAAATACTAGAACTAGATGCAACTATTCAAGTATTTTGTTCTAATGGTCAAGAAATGAAGTTTGCGTCTTGGCAAGAAGGCCCAAAAGTTAAAATAGAAGTTAGTTCTTTTGCACCCGGAACCTACTTCTTGGTCGTAAAATCGAATAGAGTACAGTATTGCACTACTTTTGTCAAATGCAACGGTTAATTCTTTTTTCACTCCTTCTAGGAGCTTGTCAGGTAGGCCCTCAAAAGGAAGCAGCTAAAACAACTACCCATTCACCATCTTTACCGACCAAGAATCAGTCCTCTTCCAAAAACAATTTCGAGATAACCACCTTTCAAAGTGCCAATGGATGGAGCTATCAAATTCGGCAAAACGGCAAATTAATTATTGATCAACCGACTATACCGAGTAGGTCCGGGATACTCGGTTTTAATAGCCAAGCTGATGCCCAAAAGGTTGCAGAATTAGTGAGGTCTAAATTACAAGCGAAGGTCTTTCCGCCTAGTGTAAGCGAAGCTGATTTGCAGAATTTAAACATTCACTAACTTTGCAACATGAAAAGAATTCGCATCGCTCAAATTTTGGCAGGTCATGAGGCACTGCAAGGTCAGGAAATTGTTGTTAAAGGATGGGTGAGAGCCTTTCGCTCCAATCGTTTTGTACAGCTCAATGACGGCTCTTGTATGGCCAATTTACAAGCAGTAATTGACTTCGAGAAGTGGGATGAATCTTTATTAAAACGCATTACCACGGCTTCGGCATTGGCTTTAACTGGAACACTCGTTGCTTCTCAGGGTGCTGGTCAGGCAATCGAGCTGCAAGTAACAGCCATTGAAATTTTGGGCGACGCACACCCAGACGATGTTCAAAAAACGGTCATGCAACCCAAACGCCATAGCCTTGATTTCTTGCGAGAACAAGCCCACTTGCGTTTCAGAACCAATACTTTTGGGGCGGTTTTCAGAATTCGTCATGCGGTGGCTTATGCCATTCATCAGTTCTTTAACGAGCGCGGCTTTTATTATCTCCATACGCCAATAATTACCGGATCCGATGCCGAAGGAGCTGGCGAAATGTTCAGAGTAACAACGCTAGATGCCAAAAACCCACCCTTGACAGACGACGGTCAGATAGACTACAAGCAAGACTTTTTTGGCAAGGCAGTCAACTTAACAGTTTCTGGGCAATTAGAAGCAGAACTAGCTGCAACCGCTTTGGGGCAAGTGTATACGTTTGGCCCTACATTTAGAGCCGAGAATTCTAATACGTCTCGTCATTTGGCTGAATTCTGGATGATCGAACCTGAGGTTGCTTTCAACGACCTCAATGACAACATGGACCTCACCGAAGATTTCCTCAGATATATTTGTGCATATGTCTTGGATAATTGTGCTGCAGATATTCAATTTTTGAACGAACGAGACGCACAAGAACAAGCGCAGAAACCAGCCAACGAGCGCCATGACCTGAGCCTTTTGGAGCGCCTTCAGTTTGTCATTAACAATCCATTCAAACGCCTCACTTATACCGAGGCAATTGACGTACTTCTGAATTCAAATCATTACAAGAAAAAGAAATTCAAGTATCCAGTAGAATGGGGCATCGACCTACAAAGTGAACATGAACGTTACCTAGTAGAGAAAGAATTCAAGTGTCCGGTTATTCTCACCGATTATCCAGCAAAGATTAAGGCATTCTATATGCGCTTAAACGAGGACGGCAAAACCGTTGCAGCTATGGATGTACTTTTCCCTGGTATTGGTGAAATAGTAGGTGGTTCACAACGCGAAGAGCGTTATGATATCTTGGTTCAAAAATGTGAAGAATTTGGTATTCCTGCCGAAGAACTTTGGTGGTATTTCGATACGCGCAAGTTTGGTACGGTTCCGCATGCAGGTTTTGGTTTGGGCTTTGAGCGCATGGTCATGTTTGTAACGGGGATGTCAAATATTCGCGACGTCATTCCATTTCCGCGCACGCCGCTCAATGCGGAGTTTTAGGCTGAGTTCTATGTCCATTAATTGCTGAGTGCATGCTTGCCTGCAATGTAGCCTGTAGTCCAGGCTGCCTGAAAATTGTAGCCGCCGGTGATGCCGTCGATGTCTAAGATTTCTCCTGCGAAAGAAATAATCGGGTATTTCTTACTTTTCATTGTCTGAAAATCGATTTCTGAAAGCGCTATGCCGCCGGCAGTAACAAATTCTTCTTTGAAGGTTGTTTTGCCGAGTACTTCAAAGCGGTCGTTAAGCAAGGTATTTACCAATTTATTGATCGCCTTTTTGCCCACCTCGGCCCACCGTTGGTCTGCATTCATTTCAGCGCGTTCTAGTATGTGGTTCCAAAGCCGGCTGGTAAGCGGTGTGGGGTTCCAATTACTGAGTTTTTTTGCGCCGTTGGCGGTAATGGTGTGCAAAAGATCTTTGCGCAAGTCTTCTTCTTTTTTTTCATCGAGCCAATTGACTAGAATGGCAAACTGGTAATTTTTCTCGGCAAGCAAGCGCGCACCCCAAGCAGAGAGCAACAATACTGCAGGCCCGCTCATGCCCCAATGGGTAATGAGTATGGGGCCTTGCCCGCTTAACTTGGTTCCTTCAATTTTAACAGTAGCATTTGGCACAACTGTACCCATTAATGCTGAGATTGGGTTTTTTGGCATGTTGAAAGTGAACAGAGAGGGCAGGGGATCAATAATTTCTAGACCGAGTGTTGCTAACCAGTCTAGACCACTTCTTTTGGGATGCCCACCAGCGCAAATAATGACTTGGTCGTACGTTTGTTGCTCTTCATTATTTTGGAGCACAACTTCCGAACTGGAAACTTCTATTTTGGAAATATATTGCTGCGTTTTGAGGATAATTCCAAGTTGTTTGCAGGTATTCATCAAACAATCAATAATGACTTGTGAATCATTCGCTACAGGAAAAACACAACCGTCAGGGTATGTTTTGAGGGCAACTCCTTTGGATTCAAACCATTCAAATGTATCGGTAGTAGCAAACTGATAGAAGGCCTTTCGAAGTTGGGTGGTGCCCCTGGGGTAAGCTTTGCAAAGCGCATTGATATCAGGGCAGTCGTGGGTAACGTTGCAGCGCCCACCCCCAGAAATCTTGACTTTTGCTAAAAATTTATTGCTTTTTTCTAAGATGCTCACCTGCGCATCTGGCCAGTACTGTTTGGCTGATATGGCGGCAAAAAAACCAGCAGCTCCGCCACCTATGATGGCAATTTTTGGTTGGCTGTTCATTAGTAGATCTTGTTAATTTTCCAATTCCTGCCGTTAAACAGCGTGCTCTCTTGTTCTTTTTTTCCTTTGAGGGCTTTGTAAAGAGGCGCCTCAGGGCTCAAGCAAAAAAAGGTTGTTTGGTCCAGTTCAAGTTGCCCAAAAGGCACGCTGCAATAATACCACTGTTGATCAATTTCAAAAAGTGCCCCCATTAGAATTTGGTTAAGCGAGGTGCTTGGATCTAATTTTTGCAGGACAGCTAACTGCTGTTGAGCAAGTGCAATTTGTTGGTCGAGTTTTTCAATTTCAATTTGTGCCATTGCAATACCGACTTCGTGTTTGTCGCCAGCAGATCCTTTACCGCTTGCCGTACTGTCGACACTTAACTGACTGCGTCCGAGTTGCAGCGCAGTTTTTCGATTTTCTAAAGTGTTAAATAAATGTGCGTGGAGCCTTGTTTTGAGCGACATATCTTGCAAAAATAGCCCGATTTGTCGTAAATTCGCGTCTTTACAAAGTTATCGTTCATGAAAGCAAAATATCCTGAGTACAAAGGATTAAATCTCCCTAACGTCGCTGCCAGTGTTCTTGAAAAATGGCAAAAAGAATCCATTTTTCAGCAATCCGTAGCGCAGCGTGATGGAGCGCCCTCTTTTGTCTTTTATGAAGGGCCGCCCTCTGCAAACGGTTTGCCAGGTATTCATCACGTTATGGGGCGCGCCATTAAAGATATCTTTTGTCGTTACCAAACACTCAAAGGAAAGCAAGTTTACCGCAAAGCAGGCTGGGACACCCACGGCTTACCTGTAGAACTCGGCGTAGAAAAGGAACTCGGCATTACCAAAGAAGATATCGGCACCAAAATTTCTATCGATGCGTACAATGAGGCTTGTAAAGAAGCCGTTATGCGCTACACCGATATCTGGAACCAACTCACCGAAAAAATGGGCTATTGGGTCGACATGCAAGACCCGTATATTACTTACACACCCAAATACATGGAAAGTGTTTGGTGGTTGTTGGCTCAACTTTACAACAAAGGATTGCTTTATAAAGGCTACACCATTCAACCGTACTCTCCCAAAGCTGGCACAGGTCTTTCTTCTCATGAGCTCAACCAGCCAGGTTGCTATAAAGATGTTAAAGACACTACTGTGGTTGCTATGTTTGAGGTCTTGGCTGGTCAAAAATTACCTTTTGAGGCTCAGTTTTGTGCGCAAACACATTTACTCGCCTGGACCACCACTCCCTGGACACTCCCTTCCAATACTGCGTTAACCGTAGGCCCGCAAATTGAGTATGCGCTAGTGGCAACTTACAACCAATATACTTTTGAACCAATGCAAGTCGTGCTCGCCAAAAATTTGGTGGCTTATCAATTTGCAAAAGGTTTTACTTTAGTTCAAGATATGCCAGCATTGGCAAGTTACGAGAAGGGAGCCAAACAAATACCTTATGTTATTTTGGATTCTTGTTTGGGTAAAGAATTGCTAGATCTACGCTATGCACAACTCTTCCCCTATGCTCAGCCGGCGGAAAACGCCGAAGCGGCATTTCGCGTCATTGGTGGTGATTTTGTCACGACTGAAGACGGTACCGGAATTGTTCATACTGCTCCAACCTTCGGTGCTGATGACGCCCGTGTGGCGGCAGAAGCCGGTGTGCCGGGGCTGCTCGTCCATGACGAGCGCGGCAACCTCGTCCCACTCGTAGATCTCCAAGGTCGTTTCAGGCCAGAAGTTGGCCCTTATGCGGGCATGTACGTTAAAAATGAATACTACGATGCTGGACAGGAGCCTGACCGATCTGTCGATGTACAAATCGCTATTCAACTCAAAGAAGAGGGGAAGGCCTTCAAAGTAGAGAAATACGAGCACTCTTACCCGCATTGTTGGCGCACAGACAAACCCGTTCTATACTACCCCTTAGACTCCTGGTTTATTCGCGTTACGGATCAAAAAGAGCAACTTGTTGCGCTCAATAAAGAAATCAACTGGAAGCCAGAAGCAACAGGTACAGGCCGCTTTGGCAAGTGGCTAGAAAACGCCAATGACTGGAACCTCTCTCGTTCGCGTTATTGGGGAATTCCAATCCCAATTTGGTCTACTGAAGAGGGCGACGAGCGCAAATGCATAGATTCTATTGCAACACTTCAAAATGAAATAGATCTAGCAATTGCAGCTGGCTTTATGTCTAGCAATCCATTTGCTGGCTTTAAGCCGTCAGATTTTACAGCGGCTAACTACGACCAAATCGACTTACACAAACATAAAGTTGATCCGATCATCTTGGTTTCGCCATCAGGCAAGCCTATGAAACGCGAGGCCGACCTCATCGACGTTTGGTTCGATTCAGGCGCTATGCCCTATGCTCAATTGCATTATCCTTTCGAAAACCGGGAGCTCATCGATAAAAATTTGGCATTCCCAGCCGATTTTATCGCAGAGGGCGTTGACCAAACCCGCGGTTGGTTTTATACCCTCCACGCCATTTCTACTATGGTTTTTGGTTCTAAAGCCTATAAAAATGTGGTTTCGAATGGTTTGGTTCTCGATAAAAACGGCCAGAAAATGTCCAAGCGCTTGGGCAATGCAATAGACCCTTTTACCACTTTAGATAAATACGGCCCCGATGCCACCCGTTGGTATATGATTACCAATGCCCAGCCTTGGGACAACCTCAAATTTGACTTAGAGGGTATTGCTGAGGTGCAACGCAAGTTTTTTGGCACCCTTTACAATACGTATTCTTTCTTTGCACTTTATGCCAACATTGATGGCTTTACGTTTACTGAAGAAACCGTAACGCTATCGCAAAGACCAGAAATTGACCAATGGGTACTCTCCAAATTGAATTCTTTGGTTGCTGAGGTAGATGAAGCCTACGCTGCCTATGAGCCCACTAAAGCTGGCCGTGCCATTCAAGAGTTTGTAACCGAACAACTTTCTAATTGGTATGTGCGTTTGTGCCGCCGCCGTTTTTGGAAAAACGACGATGCACAAGATAAATTAGCTGCCTACCAAACTTTATATACTTGTCTGGAAACTGTTGCATTATTGGCGGCACCAATAGCTCCTTTCTACATGGATCAGTTGTATTCAGATTTGAATCAAACTAGTGGTAGTGCGCCGCAAATTTCTGTGCACCTCGCCGATTTTCCGAAGGCCGATGCAGTCCAAATTTTACCAGTACTAGAAACGCAAATGGAGCTTGCTCAAAAGGCTTGTTCTTTGGTTTTGGCGCTTCGCAAAAAGCAGCATATTCGCGTGCGTCAGCCGCTACAAAAAATGATGATTCCAGTTTTAAATGCGCAAGAATCTGCAAACTTTCGACATGTGACCGAACTCATTTGCTCCGAGGTTAACGTCAAAGAACTCGAGTTATTAAGTGATACCGGCATTCTTGTGAAGTCTATAAAGCCGAACTTTAAAACAATTGGGCCAAAATACGGCAAGCAAATGAAAGCAATTAGTGCGCTTGTTCAGGAGTTTGACCAAAATGACATCGTCCAAATTGAACAAAATGCAGGTTGGAGTGGCCTCATCGACGGAGAAAAACTCGTATTAGACCTCACAGATTTCGAAATCCAAGCTCAGGACATACCTGGTTGGTTGGTAGCCAATGAAAATGGGCTCACCGTTGCTCTTGACGTCACTATTTCTGATGAACTTCGGGCAGAGGGTTTGGCAAGAGAGGTGGTCAATCGCATCCAAAACTTACGCAAGGAAAGCGCGTTTGATGTTACGGACCGCATCACTGTTACTATAGACACTACTGAACAAATTCGGGCGGCCATAAATGCCCATAAAGATTATATTTGTGCTGAGGTATTGGCCAACAATATTCATTTTGAAATCCTTAATATTCCTAAAGAAGAGGAGATTGAAGCTGCTGCCGATACCGCAATTCAACTATCAAAATAACACACATGAACAAATGGTTCCTCGACAATAAAGAAACGCAAACCTCGAGTGGTGCTGCTGTCAAATGGTTTGATCACCGTTTTTTTGAAATCAAACACGATGGTAAAAAATTCCACTGTGAACTCATCGCAGACCAATCTGAGTTGGGTCTTCTAACGATTCGTGTCAATCACCGCACATTTGAAATTAAAAAAGCCCATGCATTAGATACGCTCATTGCTGCAATGGGCTTAGATCAGCCAAAGTTGCGCAAACTCAAGGAAATGCAAGCCCCTATGCCCGGACGCGTTACCGCAATTCATGTCAAGATAGGTCAGCAAGTAGAGCCGGGCGCACCCTTACTTTCTCTTGAGGCCATGAAAATGGAAAATATGTTAAAAGCCGAAGGAATCGGCGTAGTGTCGGCAATTACCATTCAAGAAGGCGATGTAGTAGACAAAGGCGCTATACTTATTCACTTCGAGTAAAGCCGTTTATTTGATTCGAATCTGACATTTTTTGTCTCGGTCTAGAACAACTTTTGCAGCCTCAAAGCTCGGAGCAGAAAACGTTTCTCGGGCATTATTAGAAAAGCCATAGGCTTCTGTAGGCGCACCAAATAAGTTCTTGTCTAACTTCCCGTTTTTATTTTCGTCGTGATAAATCGCTAGAGCGTAGCTGTCTTTGGGTAGGTTTTTGAATCGATAGGTTTGGCTATTCCCCTTGTGCGTTACAACGACACCTTTGCACTGTTTGCCAAATACAGGAAAACTGGCACTCGAATTAAACAAACCAATGAATATAGTGCCTTTGGTGTTAGGAATGCCTTCTACATGTACCTCGAGCTCGTAGGAATTTCCAAGTATACTGAGTAAAATACACGCCAATATAAGTTTCATATCACAAATAACAAACTTAGCACAAAGCTGTTCGGCAACCAACGGATTCTCCTAACTTTGTTTCATGAATAAATTTATTTTAGTGACTGGCGGCGCGGGCTATATTGGCTCTCATACAGTTATTGCGCTCGAACAGAAGGGGTTTACACCCGTTATTGTCGATGATTTTCGCAATGCAAACCCGATTGTTTTGGAGGGTTTGCGTCATATTTTAGGACACGACCCCATTTTACATCGGCTAGATGTTTGTGATCAAGCTGGGCTAACTGAGTTATTTGAACAATATGCTTTTGAAGGCGTCATTCATTTTGCAGCGTACAAAGCAGTAGGTGAATCTGTCGATAAACCCCTAGCCTATTACCGCAATAATTTGCTTGGCCTCATCAATATTTTAGCACTCATTGATCAATTTCAAGTGCCTAATTTTGTCTTTTCTTCCTCTTGCACAGTTTATGGCGAACCAAAAGGGGCAAAGGAGGTCAGTGAAACTACACCAAAACAACTTCCGGAGTCTCCATATGGCTATACCAAATGGATGGGCGAACAAATCATTACCGATTTTCATAAGAGTTCTCCAGCGCTCAAACTCATGAATCTGCGCTATTTTAATCCTGTAGGTGCGCATCCGTCTGCAAGAATTGGCGAATTCCCTATCGGAAAACCCAATAATTTGCTGCCATTTGTGACCCAAACAGCCATTGGCAAACAAGCACAACTGACCGTTTTTGGCAATGATTACCCTACAAGAGATGGCTCATGCATCCGAGATTATATTCATGTCATGGACCTCGCTGAGGCACATGTAGCCGCCCTGAGCTTCTTGGCCAATCAAAAGTCTGGCCTTTTAGAGGCCGTGAATATTGGTACCGGAGCAGGCACTTCAGTTCTTGAAATTGTAAATGCTTTTGAGCGCATCACAGGCCTTACTTTACCCTATGTCATTGGCCCGAGAAGGGCTGGAGATGTGATTGAAATTTATGCGAATGCAACTAAAGGCAAAGAAATGCTTGGCTGGAAGGCTCGTTTGAGCATAGAAGATGCTATTAAGGACGCTTGGGCCTGGGAAAATCATTTAGCAACTTTATGATTATAGATACACATTCGCATTTATATGCTGAAGAATTTTTAGCCGATCGCAACGAAGTCTTGCATCGTGCTGAACAAATAGGGATAGGTGCTATTTTATTGCCGAACATAGACGTTCATAGCATCGCAGCGCTCGAACAACTCGCCGATGAACAAAATACGTGTATACCCATGATGGGCCTACACCCGACTTATGTCAAAGAAAATTGGGAACAAGAATTAGCAACCATTGAGGAGCAGCTTTTTGCCAATCCTGCCCGTTATTGTGCAGTAGGTGAAATTGGTCTTGATCTGTATTGGGACGACACCTTTGTGGAGGTACAAAAAGAAGTGTTTCAAATCCAAGTACAGTGGGCAAAGCAATTGCAATTGCCTATTGCCATTCATGTGCGCAAAGCCTTTGAAGAATTATTTGAAGTGCTCGATCGAGAGTGGACGCCACAACTCAGTGGGGTTTTTCATTGTTTTACTGGTAGTAAAGAACAAGTGCAGCGTATCTTGAAATATCAAAATTTTTATTTTGGAATCGGAGGAGTAGTGACTTACAAAAATGCGGGCTTGTCGGAGGTTGTTAAAGAAATTCCATTTGATAAATTATTGCTAGAAACAGACGCGCCTTATTTAGCTCCTGTTCCTTATAGAGGCAAGCGCAATGAGCCTTCTTATCTGATGGAGGTCGTGAGTAAATTACAAGAAACGCTGGGGCTATCAGCTGTTGAAATTGAAGCGCAAACCAGTGCCAATGCTATTCGACTTTTTGGCTTGGAAAAATTTCTTACATTCGAACATGCGTAGGCTTTTACTCATTTATACCGGCGGCACCATTGGCATGATCACCAATGTAGAAACTGGAGCACTTGAAAGTTTCGATTTTGCTCATCTGTATGCACACATCCCGGAACTCAAACGTTTTGAGCTCGATATCCAAGTGAAGAGTTTTTCAAAACCGATGGATTCTTCCGAGATGAGTCCTATACATTGGCAGCAATTGGCAACCTGGATCACCGACGCCTACGAGCAGTTCGATGGTTTTGTGATCCTACATGGTACAGATACCATGGCTTATACCGCAAGTGCACTCAGTTTTATGCTGCAAGGCCTTAGAAAGCCAATTGTATTTACGGGTTCGCAATTGCCCATAGGGATTATTCGAACCGATGGAAAAGAAAACTTAATTACTGCACTAGAAATAGCGGCAGCCTCTGATGCGCAAGGTGCACCAATTTTACAAGAGGTAGCTGTTTATTTTGAGTATGCCCTTTTTAGAGCAAACCGCAGTGCTAAAGTGTCTGCACATCAGTTTGAGGCCTTTGCATCTCCAAATTATCCGCTTTTGGCCAAAGCAGGTGTGCAAATAGAGTGGTACAAAGAAAGATTGTATCGCACGCATCTTCCTTCACTGCAGCCCAAGCTTCTTTTGGCTAATGAAGTGCTTATTTGGCGCCTTTTTCCAGGCATGCCCATTTCTTTATATGCTTCAGCATTGCATTTTCCGGATGTGAAAATCTTGATTTTAGAAACCTTTGGTGCGGGTAATGCTTTTAGTACAGCTGCTTTTCAGCAGCTGATTCAAGAGTTTATCAAAGCTGGTGGTTTGGTGCTCAATATTACACAGTGTCAGAGCGGTGCAGTTCGGCAAGGCGCCTACCAAACCAGTACTTTTTTTGAGCAAATTGGTGTCATTAGCGGAGCAGATTTAACCGCCGAGGCAGCACTTACGAAGTGTATGTTTGCATTGGCAAATATTGAGGCCTCGGCCCAAACACACTTTTTGAAGTCAGCAATTGTTGGGGAACTCACGGGGCTGTAAGCCAGTAATTAATTTCTTTCGATCAAACGGCCGTCTACGACTTCTAGAATTCTCCCTGGAAAGTGCTGAACCATTTGCATGTCGTGCGTAGCCATTAGAATGGCAGTTCCTTCTTCTTTGGCCACCGCAAGCAGTAATTCCATGATTTCTTTTGAGGTTTCGGGATCTAAATTACCAGTCGGTTCATCGGCAAGGATGAGAGAGGGCTTGTTTAACAGTGCGCGTGCAATTGATACCCTTTGTTGCTCTCCGCCAGAAAGCATGTGAGGGAAGGAATTTGCTTTTTGTTCGATGCCCACAAGTTGTAGACAATTAAGCGCGCGTTGCTCGATTTGTTTTTTGTCTTTCCAGCCCGTTGCGCCCAAAACAAATTTGAGGTTATCGAGTACGTTGCGATCGGTGAGCAACTGAAAATCTTGAAAAACGACGCCGATTTTTCTGCGTAAATATGGAATTTCTTTTCTTTTTAGACCGATCAATTTATAGCCACATACTTCGCCATTGCCTTCCAATAATGGAATTTCCGCGTATAGTGTTTTGAGTAAGCTACTCTTACCACTGCCTGTTTTTCCAATTAAATAGGCAAAAGATTGGGCAGCTAATTCGAGCTGAACCTCTTCTAGGATGAGGTTATCTTGTTGGTAAATTTTGGCCGCGGCCAGCGCAATGACATTTGACACGAGTTCTAATTTTAGACAAATGTGTTCAATATGTCGTAACCATTTATCAAATGCAACGATTTTATCTTAACAAGTTCAGGTTTAAAACTTTTGAACGCAGTAGGCTTGTTGGGGCCGTGGCCCCATTAATTTTACATTCTATGAATAGTAACTTGCGTTATCTTACCCTCCTCATGTGCTTCCCAGTTTATTTCTGGGCACAGGAGTCCGTTAAATATAGCGGAGAGAATACAGCATTTTTCAATGCTGAAGAATTATTTACCAAAGCTCAGTTTGCGGCTGCAAAGCAAGAGTTTAGGGTTTTTATTGATGACTGCAGCGCCCAAAAGCGCAACGAGCACGACCCATATCTGATTAAGGCCTACTATTATGAGGGCATGTCTGCACTTAAGCTCTACCACAACAATGCCATCCCTTTACTCGAACAATTCAACAAGTCATATCCCGAAAATAATTACAGAAACGACATCGCCATTGGTGTAGGGTCTTACTACTTTCAGGCAGAAGACTACCTAAATGCACAAGAGGCATTTGCTCAAATCAACTTAACAGGCTTGAGTCCAGAACAAAAAGAAGAGGTCTTATTTAAACTAGGTTATTCAGCCTATCAAAACGAAGACCAAGACGCTGCCTATTTGGCTTTCAAGGATATCAAAGCAGGCAGCACACAATATGCGAAACCGGCGTTGTATTTCTATGCACACATCAGTTATGTAAGATCAGCACTCCAGGAAGCACTCGAAGGCTTTCAAGCCTTGCAGAAAGACTCTACTTTTTGTGGTGTAGTTCCTTATTATATTGCACAAATCCTTTATAAGCAACAAAAGTATCAAGAGGTAATCGACTTTGCCCCTACGGTTTTAAACTGCGGATTTGTCAATAATGAGTTTGATATCCAGCATATTATCGGAAACGCTTATTATCAAATGAAAAAATACGAGTTGGCGTTGCCATTTTTAGAGCGTTATCATCAGAATGCCCGCGGTACCCGCGATGACTATTACGAGTTGGGGTTTGCTTACTATAAAACCAACCAATTTGAAAAAGCGATTAAGAACTTTGACCGCGTTACACGAAGTAAAGACAGCCTATGTCAGATCGCAATGTATCAAATTGGCGATGCGTATTTTCAGCTCAACAAGTTGTTGCCGGCGCGCAGTGCTTTTGAGCGCGCAGCAGAGATGAATTTCTTGCCACAAATTCAAGAAGATGCATTGTTTCAGTTTGCCGTCTTGTCTTTTAAGGTTGATATCAATCCCTATGACGAATCTGTGCGCGCTTTTGAAAATTACCTCAGCCAATACCCAGACTCGAAAAGAAAACGCGATGTATATCAATATTTGGTCAATGTGTACACCAATACTTCCAACTTTGCCAAGGCTTTGGAATCTATAGAGAAACTACCTTCTAAAGATGCGCAGCTCAAAAAGGTGTATCAAACAGTTGCTTTTAATTATGGTGTAGAATTGTTTCAAAAAGGTCAGTTATCAGATGCTTATACTGCTTTTAAGCGCGTAGATACTTATCCGATGGACCCTCAAATGGTTGCGCTTTCGCGCTATTGGATGGCCGATATATCGTTTAGAAAAAAAGAGTTGGCGGCGGCCGTAAATATGTACCGTGACTTCATCAATTCACCAGCATCTAATTCACTTCCAGAAAAAGTAGACGCATACTATAATATCGGCTATGCTTATTTGGAGCAGGGCAAACGCGACGAAGCCATACAGAGCTTTCGCACGTATTTGCAACTTAATCCGAACAAAGACAATAAAATTGTCGATGCAACTTTTAGAATTGCCGACGCTTATTATGTAGGCAAAGAAAATTTACAAGCGGTACAATATTACCAGCAAGCGTATAACTTGAACTCCGCACTCAACGACAAGGCACTATTTTATTTAGCCAAAGCACAGGGCTTCAATGGTCAGCTCAATGAAAAGGCGCAAACATTAAGCAAACTACTTAAAGAAACGCCCGTTTCTAAATACCGTATGAATGCTCAGTATGAGTTGGCGAGAACTTATATGTCACAGCTCGATTATGATGCTGCACTCACCACTTATCAGGCATTTTTATTGGAGTTTCCAAAATCGCCATATTTGCTCGATGTCAAGTTGGATATTGCCGATATCTTCTATAAAAAATGGGACTACACCAAATCGGAAAACGCCTATCTTGAAATATTGTCCAGTTATGAACAACAACGAGAGGTGTGTAAGAAGGTGGTTATGAATCTTATCGATGTGTACAATGCGCAGAAAAAGCCAGATATGGCTGCTGAGGTCATAGATCGTTATCCGTGCGCTAATATTTCTACTGAAGAAAAAGAAAACATCTTCTTTACGCCTGCACTTGCAGCCTACGAGGACACCAATTTTGTGGAAGCAATCGAGAAATTTCAAATCTATTTGAACAAATTCCCGGCAGGGCGCTACGCCAATGAAACCTATTTTTATTTAGGGAATAGCTTGCTTAAAACCAAAGACTCTAGCGGTGCAATTTCTCAGTTTGAAAAATATCTAGCAACGTCCATAACGACTTATGCAGAATATGCAGCTACTAAAACTGCAGCTTACTACTATGTCAAGAAAAACTACGGAAAGGCACTAGACTATTATCAAAAGATGGAAAGCGTTGCCGCCAAACCAACCAGTACCTTTGAAGCCAAACTAGGGATCATGCGTTGTTCATTTATGGAGAAAAACTATCAATTAGCCAAACTAAATGCCGCTTTTGTCATTGAAAACGCAGCGCTTACTCCACAACTTAGGGTAGAAGCCGAGTATGCCACAGGTTTGTCCAATTACCATCTAAAAGATTACGAGGTCGCTAAGCCATCTTTGGAATGGTTGGTGAAGAACACCACTACCTCTATGGGTTCTGAAGCCAAATACTTGCTCGCAGAAATCTATTTTGGCCAGCAAATGTTCGACGAAGCCGAAACCGAAGTCAAAGCTTTATTGAAGATGAAGCCGAGCTACAACTATTGGGTAGCAAAAGGTTTACTGATTCAATCTAAGATTCATATTAGTCGTGAAGATTTATTTCAAGCGGAGCAAACGCTCAAATCAGTTATGGATTTCTATCCGGACCAGCAAGATGGAGTTTTGGCCGAAGCTTCGGATTTATGGGATGAACTCATGCAGCTCAAAAACCCGCCTGTCAATGAAGAGCCACAGCAAGAAATGAAAATAGAAATCAATAACGAGGAGTAAGACATGAAAGGACTGATCAGCATATTTGTTTTTTTACTCATTGGGTTCCATCTTAGGGCTCAGCAGGGGGAAAACATCACTATTTATACAATTACAAATCAGCAGGTAGAGCCAGCAACCCGTATTTTGGAGCATCCAAAAATTATAGACTCTGTCAAAGCAAACCCTGTTAAGGATTACCCACTCTTATTTTTTCAGGCCGAGACTACCATATTATTGGACACCATTGAAGCCGCAACCGTAGAAACGACAGAGCAACTCTCCAAACTTTATCCTTTTTACGCGAAGGCTGGGATAGGCTCTATTGTGATGCCACTCGGCGAAATCTACTATAGTTCTGATCGGTCTAGAAACCTACATTATGGTGCCCATCTGAAGCATTTGAGCTCTTTTGGCGATATCAAAGACCGCTCAAAGGTAATCTATGCGCCAGCCCAGTACGACCGTTCTTCGGCGGGCGCTTATTTTGGCTTAAATGAGCGAAATTATCAGCTTAAAATCGACGCTAACTACAGCAACAACGGTTTCCATTATTATGGCATTCCAGATTCGTCTATTTCTGCAGATAGCATTGCACAACGCTTTCAATTAATGAAGGGTTCAGCCGCCTATACATGGCTTAGAGGAGATTCTGCAAGGCTCAACTTATCTTTTCAGGCAGACTACCAACATTTCTTAACGCTTCCGACCGATACCACGAATATTTGGCGCAGCAAAGAAGACAACTTTGCCTTTAAAACACGAGGTTGGTACAACTATAAAAACGAGCATTTTTATGCTGATTTAGGTTTGCGTTTCAATGGATACAAACGTGGAATTTTAGATAGTGTGTATACCATTGGCGATACCGGCTTTGTAAATAACAACACCATCATTGATTTCAAGCCAGGCGTTTGGACACAAGCTTTGAATGACCGCTTGAAGGTAGAGCTTGGCGTCACTATTACGGGAGATATCAGTGCTGTTGGAACAGAGTTCTATGTTTATCCGCATGCGGAGTTCAAGTATGCCATGTTCAACAATATTTTCATTCCATATATTGGTTTAAAAGGTGGACTTAAGCAAAATACCTTACAAGGCCTCACTCAAGTAAATCCATTCATTCGGACTACTATTGAGCTGCGCAATGCGCACAATCCATACGATATCTATGGCGGTATCAAAGGTTCTTTGAGTAAAACATTGAGTTTTAATGTGGGTGTACATTTCATGCACATTGAGAACAAAGCCTTCTTTGTTACCGATACCTTAGGTATCTATGACAATTACCTTTCTGTTATATATGATACGCTTAACCAGACGACTTTTGAGGGGTCTATGACCTATCAAGCCGGCGAGAAATTAAAGATAGATGTGATGGGCCGCTACAACATGTATCAGTTGTATCATAACGCCTATGCTTGGAACCTACCGGTCTTGCAATTCACCGCCAGAGGTGCTTATAATCTATACGATAAGTTTTACGCGCAAATAGACGCCAATGTCGAAACAGGTAGAAAAGCACTTGTAGGTTCCGATGCGCCGGATGCGCAATTGATAGAAGGTCAATCTATTGTCGACTTGGGAGCTATTGTCGATGTCAATTTAGGTCTGGAATACCGATACACACCGAGAATTTCCTTGTTTTTACAGGCAAACAATTTAGCTGCTCAACGCTACAACCGTTGGTATAGTTATCCTGTTCAGCCGTTTCAAGTAATGGGCGGCTTTACTGCACGTTTCTGATGCAAACGCAGGCTTTTGTACTCACAAATATCGGTTCGGCTGCGCAAGCATTCTCTTTTCAAGAAGTCAGCATAACCCCATTAAAAGCCGGTGAGGTACTGATCGAATCAGAGGCTTTTGGCCTCAACTATGCAGATGTAATGGCCCGTTTGGGTTTGTACAGAGAGGCGCCTCCAAGGCCTTGTGTAATTGGATACGAACTTGTTGGAAGAGTTATAGCGGTCGGATCAGACGTCGATGCGAATGTGCTGGGCCAGCGCGTTTTGGCATTTACGCGGTTTGGGGCCTATGCCAAGCTGGCCAAAACAACTGCAAACGCAATTGTCTGCATAGATGAGATGCCAGCCCACGAAGCACTGCCTTTTGCAACTCAAGGTGTCACAGCACACTACATGGCTGAGGTTCTTTCTCCAATTCAAGCGCATGACAAAGTATTGGTTCATGCTGCAGCAGGAGGTGTGGGCAGTTTTTTGGTGCAACTTGCCAAGTTAAAAGGAGCCACTGTATTTGGTAAAATTGGCAGCGATACAAAGACAGCATATCTTGAATCTTTGGGCGTAGACCACGTCATCAATTATAAAAAAGAAGATTATTCTAAAGTGCTTTCAGATCTATTAGGAGATCAAAAACTTTCGGTGTCTTTTAACGCCGTAGGAGGCCGTACCAGCAAACAAGACTTGAAGTTAATGGGCCCAGGCGGAAGGCTTTTTCTCTTTGGCGGCGCCGATTTGGCAACGCGCTCAGGTTTGACTGGAAAGCTTTCGTTTCTATGGGAAATGGGCCTTATTTTGCCAGTGGGCCTCATGATGCAATCAAAAAGCCTTTTGGGGGTTAATATGCTCAAGATAGCAGACCAACAGCCATTGGTGATTCAAAATAGCATGCTTCAAATGCTGGAATTGTATCGAAACAGCAAACTCAAACTTCCTCAAATACAACCCTACACCCAAGCACAGTTTTTTGAGGCACACGAAGCGCTAGGAAATGGACAAACAACAGGAAAAGTAGTGGTGCGTTGGGATTAAGCTTTTGCCTTGAAGAAACCCTTCAAAAAATTGAATATCGGTTTGCGAAATAAAAATAGCAAAATGAGGTAGGGGATGAGCATTAGATAGAGAATGCCCCCATTAATATTGCCAGCAAAATTATTTTCATCAAGGCCATGGCCTTGTTCAGCGAGTAACTTACATTGAGAACACTGTGCAAAAAGCTCTTGTGTGGTGACCAACAAGAAAAAAACAAGGAGAAAAAAACTACGCTTCATGGCTCTGAATTACGTTACAAAATTACGCAAGAAAGAATCCAAATCAAAATCTTAATTTTGTGGTATGCGCATTTTTAGTCTTTTTCTTTTTGGTTGTTTGTTATTGGCTGCTTGTGGCAACCCAAAACCAGACACCTCAAAAAAACAAACCCTCGATCAAAAGCTTGTAGCCTATCCAGATTCGGTCGAATTATTGATTGAAAAAGGAAATGTATTAATGGACTCTCTTGCATTTGACAAAGCACTGAATTTCGGTGCAAAAGCCTATCGTTTGGACTCCAATAATATGGAAGCGCGGGTGTTGTATGCGGAGTGCTTAATCAATAAGCCTAACCGCAGTGCTGATGATATTTTTCGGGCATTTACGATGTATCAAAATTTGGTCAAAAAGGCGCCTAAAAATGTTCCTGCGCTAATCGGTTTAGCCAATACCTTTGTACTACTCAATGACCACGACAACGCTTTCAAATACATCAACAAAGCCTTGCGCATCGATAAAACCTATCGCGATGCATACATCTTGAAAGGAACAATTTACAAGCTAGAAGATAACATTAAACTAGCAATTTCATCCTACGAGACCGCCGTGCAACAAGACCCCAATTATTTCATGACCTATCTGTTGCTTGGTTCGTTGTACGAGTATGAAAACAATCCACTATGTATCGAAAAGTACACAACAGCCTATCAGCTTCAACCCCGAAATATTGAGGTCATTTATGCTTTGGCTTTCGCGAAAGAGAAATTCGGACAAGAAGCCTCTGCACAGCGCTTGTATCGCAAAATGACTAAAGAAGATTCTACTTTTGCCGATGGCTTTTTTCACTTGGGCTACCTTGCTCAATTCACTTACAACCAGCCTGATAGCGCTATGTTCTTCTATAAAAAGGCGGCTAAAGTAAACCCACAACACATCCCGTCTTACCACAATATGGGCCTACTCTACGAAGATCGAAATGACTTAACAAATGCACTGTTTAGTTATGCCAAAGCACTCAAAGTAGATTCAACTTATCAGTTATCCAAAGACCGCGTAAAGGTTTTACGCAAACGGATATGAAAAAAGCACAACTCCTCAGTGAAATAGTAGGCGATGTTTTTTTGCCGGTTTTGGGCTACCTGTTTTGGGGCTGGAATCTATACTTTATTTTACTTTTTATCCTTTTTGACTTCAGTGTTCGTTTGCTCTTTGCCATTTGGAGACCAGCAACACGCAGTACTCAATTATTGCTGCGCCCCACTTTATTTTACCTGAGTTTTTTGATTTTGAGCCATTTTTATATGGTGCTTACCGAACCCACATGGCGCTTTACCACGGCCTTTTCTGCGTTTTTTTGGTACGAAGATTTTTTTATCCCTCAGGGTCTGATTCTGCTGCCACTACTCATCTACACGGAACGTTCAAGAGAACGTACGGAACTCATGTTAAACGGTTCTTACAATGCTTTTTATCAATTAAAGAAACTAGGTAACCGCTTGCTTGCGGGCACTTTAATTTTTATGCTAATGTCACTCTGTGTAGTCGTTTTTGCCTGGACGGAAACTATAGAAACTATTTTCTTTCTGAGTGCATGGTTGTTCTTGGTTCTTTATGAGCATAAAGCGGTCTTTTTGCAGAGGTAATTTCTGTATTTTTGTTGTTCAAGAGCAATATGGCAAAAGAACAACAACTCCTAGACAAACGCGCAGCATTACACCAAGGTGGGGGTGCGGAGCGCATAGATAAGCAGCATCAACAAGGCAAACTAACTGCCCGTGAGCGTATTTCGTTATTACTAGACGAAGGAAGCTTTCAAGAAATTGGTGGTTTGGTCGAACACCGTTCCACAAATTTTGGCCTCGAAAAGCAAAAGTTTCCTGGCGATGGCGTCATTACAGGCTATGGCAATGTGCATGGTCGTTTGGTTTATGTGTATTCGCAAGATTTTACGGTTCTCGGTGGTTCGTTATCCGAAACCCACGCTGCCAAAATTTGCCGCATCATGGACATGGCCATGAAAAATGGCGCTCCAATTATTGGCATGAACGACTCCGGTGGCGCCCGTATCCAAGAAGGCGTTGTGTCTTTGAGCGGTTACGCTGATATCTTTTTTAGAAATACCAGGGCATCTGGATCCATTCCACAGCTCTCCTTAATCATGGGCCCTTGTGCGGGTGGTGCTGTATATTCGCCAGCCCTCACTGATTTTATTTTCATGGTCGAGGAAACTTCTTACATGTTTGTAACTGGACCTAATGTAGTCAAAACAGTGACCCACGAAGAGGTTAGTTCAGAAGATTTAGGCGGTGCCAAAACCCATGCAGAAAAATCGGGCGTGAATCATTTTACAGCTGCCAATGATGTCGAGTGTATCCGAAAAGCTAGAGATCTCATCACTTATTTGCCGCAAAACGCCAACGAAGAGGCCCCACTCACGCCAGTTTTCAGTTTTCAGGCTTCCAAAAACAAGCAAATTGATCAAATTTTACCTGAAAACTCAAATATTCCTTACGACATCAAACGCGTCATTGACTGTTTGGTGGACGACAACAGTTTTAGAGAAGTCCACGAAGATTTCGCCAAGAATATCGTCGTTGGTTTTGCCCGCTTAGAAGGCAGAACGGTTGGTATTATTGCCAATCAGCCGGCTGCATTAGCAGGGGTATTAGATATCGACGCCTCGCGCAAGGGCGCTCGTTTTGTTCGTTTTTGTGATTCTTTTAATATTCCCTTACTCGTTTTGGAAGACGTTCCAGGTTTCTTGCCGGGCACCGATCAAGAATGGCGCGGCATCATTACGCATGGTGCTAAATTATTGTATGCATTTGCCGAGGCCACGGTGCCAAAAATAACAGTAATTACGCGTAAAGCATACGGAGGCGCTTATTGCGTTATGAATTCCAGAAGCTTAGGTGCAGATCTTAGTTTTGCATGGCCAACTGCAGAAATTGCGGTTATGGGAGCAAAAGGCGCTGCTGAAATTATCTTCAAAAGGGATATCGCTTCTGCACCAGATCCAGCTCAAGAATGGTTAGATAAAGAAGCGGCCTATGCCGACACATTTGCCAACCCTTACAGAGCCGCCGAAAGGGGCATTATTGACGACGTACTGCTACCTTCAGAAACCAGAGCTGCACTCATAAGGGCCTTTAAAATGCTCGAGAAAAAAGCAGAAGCCTTACCCCAGAAAAAACACGGCAATATTCCGCTTTAATGGCTCAACAATTAATTTACTTGATAAAGGCAACCTTTTTGCCCCCTTTTTCGTTATAATCAAGCTATTAACTCTCCAAATAGGTCTATGCAACAGAAAAGACTACTTTCTCCTTCTTTCTTTAAATTGATGACTTCTGCCTGTTTGGTATTTTGCCTTGGTGCAAACGCATGGTCTCAAATCGTAAGCCCATTTACCATCAGGCATCAGACACAACAAAAAGGTGGTTTAAAGTTTCTATCAAATGTTGCTGTTTCTTGTAATGCAAGTACTACTAGTTGCAACAATGCAACGAGTCAAATGCCTCCTACCGGAACATCGATGAATAACGACTTTACGGAAACTTATGTCGACATTGATGGTGATCCAAGTACGTTCATGTCTTCTTCCGATAGCTTGATTTTACCCAACTGTTCTGAGGTCACATGGGCTGGTTTGTATTGGGGAGGCAGAATTTCAACTTCTAATTCAAGTTATGCAAACCGTGTTAATGTCAAGATTAAAGTTGGCACTAGTGCTTATCAGCAAATCACTTCAGATCAAACCATCAACAACACTTCAGGTGCTGTTAGTTATTTTTGTTTCAAGAACGTCACGAGTATTGTTCAAAATGCTGGCCTTAATGCCCGTTTTACTATTGCAGATCAAGTCAACTCTGTCGGTAGTTCAAATCTTTTTGGCGGTTGGACACTCGTAGTGGTATACAAAAACATTCAAGAGTCCTATAAAAACCTCACTGTATTTGATGGTCTTGCAAATGTTGGTTCCGGAACATCTACCAACCAAGTAACCATTCCTATTTCCGGATTTTTAACACCACTGAGTGGCCCAGTTACCCTCCAATTGGGTGTAATGGGTTATGACGGTGACCGCAACAATACCGGTGACCAAATTCTTTTCAATGGCGTCGGCACGAACTACGTTCAGGTATTAGATGGCATCCACCCGGCTCAAGATATGTTCAACAGTACCATTGGTTTCAACGGCGCCGTGACACCTTATCGGAATCCTGGGCTCAATAACAATTTGGGCTATGACGCCAGTATTTTCTTTCCGAATAATGCTTCTCAAACGTATCTCAGCAACGGTGCTACTTCAGCCAACGTTCGCATCACTACCTCATTTGAAACCATTTTCACCAGAATGATTACCTCGGCTATTGACATTTACGAACCTGATCTCAGAGCTTCGGTTTTTGTCAATGACTTAAATGGCGGCGCTGTAGTTCCGGGTGATATCTTGGAATATACCATATCAGGAAAAAATATTGGCTCAGATAATGCTGTAAATTGCTTTATCACGGACACCCTCGATATCAGGACAACTTATGTGCCTGGTTCTTTAGTTTATGTCAATGGACCTAATACCGGAATTAAAACTGATGGTGCTGGTGACGACCAAGCAGAATATAATGCGGCTAATCGCTTCGTGAAATTTAGAGTGGGGACAGGAGCTACTTCAAGTCAAGGTGGAACTATGGCAAATACCACCTTAGACAGTGTGGTTGTCAAGTTTAAAGTTCAAGTTGTAAATGACTGCCTCATTCTTCAATGTGATAGCACCCTCGAAAACTTAGCTTACATATACGGAACGGGCGCTATGTCTGGCAATGTTCAGACCAATAACGGAACTTCTGATGTCTATAATTCCTTTGGCTGTCCAACTTCGGCCAACAATGAAGTAACGATATCTACAGCAAATTGCCCGCCAGTAGACTTTACCTATAATCAACCACTTTGCCCTGGTGATACCCTTCATTTGTCTGCCCTCAGTTCACAGTGGGCCAACTATCTTTGGAGTGGTCCGCAAGGATTTAGCTCAACTGTTTACAATCCAAATATTGCAAATATCAGCGCCCTTAATTCAGGTGTGTACGAATTAGATGTTTCTTTTAATGGGTCAGGCTGTTTGCTGAGTAATATCACAAACAGTATTATCGTTAACCCAAATCCGGTCATCAATGTCAATAGTGTCAACAACGTAAGTTGCTTTGGTGCTGCAAATGGCGCCATCAATACGAGCGCTACAGGCGCCAACCCAATATTATATGCTTGGACAAGCGGTCAGTCTACCGCAAATATTTCAGGGCTAGCTCCTGGGCTTTTTTCATTGGTGATCACAGATAATAATGGCTGTCAGGCAGATACCAGCATTCAAATTACCCAACCGGCGTTGTTAGTTGCAACGGCAGCTGTTACAAGCAATTACAACGGGAAGGATATTTCTTGTTTTGGCGCCAACGATGGAACAGTTAGTTCTTCCGTTACAGGAGGCACAGCTCCTTATACTTACAGTTGGTCAAATGGCCAAAGTACAGCTAACTTAAGTGGTTTAGCAGCAGGAACCTATACCCTTACCGTTACAGATGCCAATGGATGTTCGGCAAATACGAGTGTCACACTCACTCAACCTACTGACATCAATATTACTTCAATTGCAACTCCAGTCCTTTGTTTTGGTGGTGCAACAGGAGCCGTAAGCACAACTATATCAGGTGGAACAATACCTTATACAATTCTTTGGAACAACGGTCAGATTGCACAAAACATCAATAGTTTACAAGCTGGTACTTATGAAATTGTCGTAACAGATATCAATGGATGTAAAGATTCATTAGAAACAGCGGTTACTCAGCCTGCTCAGCCGCTAGCGGTTACCCACACACAAACAAATGTGTTGTGTTATGGAGGTGCCACTGGCGCAATTAATATTTCTGTTATCGGAGGCACTCCTTCCTATAATTATGCTTGGGGCTCAGGGGCTACTACAGAAGATATTTCTGGTTTACCCATCGGATCCTATTCCGTTCAAATCACCGATGCAAACGGCTGTCAAGTAAGTTATTCTGCTACTATTTCGCAACCAGTTGCGCCGCTTTCTCTTACGGGTCTTGTTACGCCAATTCCGTGTTTTGGGCAGTCCAATGGTGCAGTAAATATTGCTGTTTCAGGAGGCACAACGCCATATACCTACAATTGGAATACAGGAGCCTATACCACTCAAAATATCAACACATTATCAGCCGGGACCTACAATATCGTTGTTTCGGATTCCAATGCTTGTACTATTAATCAGGCGTTTGTAGTGACACAACCTCAGGGCCCAATGGTGCTTACTGAAACGCATATAGATGCAGGATGTACGGGGCCTGGAAGTATTGACTTAACTGTCATTGGCGGCACTGCTCCCTATTCTTATTTCTGGAGTAATTTAAGTGCCAACCAAGATATTACTAATGCTGCGGCCGGAAGTTATGAGGTCAATGTAGAAGATGCGAATGGTTGTGCAGACTCTTTGACAGTTCAAATACTGAATCTTGCCGTACCGATTATTCCTACAGTGGTTGGAACTAATATTTTGTGTCAAAACGATTCAACCGGATTCATTGATCTTTCGATTACTGGTGGCACTGCTCCGTTTACTTATTTATGGTCTAATGGTGCTACAACCCAAGATGCTTCAAATTTAGCAGCCGGAACTTACAGTGTTCAAATAACAGATACCGATGGTTGTAGTGCTGAAGATAGCCTCACACTGACTGAACCACTTTCTTTAATGACATTAACAGAAACACATACCAATGCAAATTGCCTTGACTCTATCGCTGGTGGCATTGATTTAAGTGTTTCAGGCGGCACACCAGGGTATACCTATTCTTGGAACAATGGTGCATCAACGCAAGACATCACTGGACTTCAGAATGGTATTTATGTGGCTACTGTCACAGATGCCAATGGCTGCGAACAAGATCTTCCTATTCAAATTTTAGATCCTTCTAATACTGTAATGGTCTCAACAATTGTGTACCCGGTCAATTGTTTTGGTGGTGCTGATGGTTGGATAGACCTCAGCCCTTCAGGCGGAATGCCAGGTTACGTTTACGATTGGGGAACCGGTGCCGTAGTTCAAGACATTTATAACCTAGCAGCTGGTCAGTACTACGTGAATGTAGAAGATGTTCTCGGTTGTGGGATGTTCTTGGCATTCGATGTAACCGAACCCGACACTACCTTGACTGCCACATCTACCAATTACAACGTAGTTTGTCTTGGCGATGTCAATGGAATTATAGACCTACATGTCAACGGCGGAACCGCACCTTATACCTATGCTTGGAATAATGGTGCAACAACACAAGATATTTACAACCTCACAGCAGGTTCTTACTCTGTTATCGTCACCGATAGCAATGGTTGTACGGATCAATACACCGCACAAGTTACCCAACCGAGTAGTTTGCTTACCATGACTTTATATCCAAATCCAGCATTATGTTTCGGTTTACCGAACGGCGGTGTAGATTTAAGTATAGCTGGTGGTGTACCTGGCTACACATACAGTTGGAGTAATGGCGCTACGAGTCAGGACTTAACTGGAGTAGTAGGTGGCCAGTACA
>Ga0315908_10000007_pt1 | contig 186969 bp, 168 predicted proteins | sample LakEriMetagenome_12_FD_203520 | JGI IMG/M metagenome (GOLD analysis project Ga0315908, IMG submission 203520) | Freshwater fungal communities from buoy surface, Lake Erie, Ohio, United States - Buoy 4 MA124 | ecosystem: Environmental > Aquatic > Freshwater > Lake > Lake biofilm | place: USA...
CCACCTTTAGAAATATTTACGTTCCTAATTTTTCCGGCGAAATCGTATAATTCTCTAAATAAATATAAATGAATTTGTTGTAAACCTTTTGTAGTTCCAATTTCTATTTGGTTGATATCTCCTGAGTCAAAAAGCCGATATGCATTTTCTAAACTTAACTTATCTATATTTTTCATTTCAGTATGGAAATTGTATAAGGAAATACAAGGCCAAAAATAAACTAAATATTTGTTTAATTACTGATTTAAATTGATTATTACGCATCTAAAAATCAGTTGTAAAACACTTTATTGTAATTCCACTAACACTTCATTTTTTCGATTAAAAACTTCAAATGGAGCATTATAACCAAAAAAATAAAACTTATTAGAATATGCTATTCCTTGAGCATCCAACGCCGCTTTTAACTCCTGTTTATACTTTTCGATTTTAACATCATTCGCCCAACCACCAAAACTTATCGCTGCAAGCAATTTTGCAGGTTCTTCCTTAAATTCTATCCCTGATTGCTCTGGTTTTGGAAGCGTTTCTTTATTTAATTTTTTAGGAACCATAAACATCATAGTGGTTGAATCGTCTAACGACATAGATACAGGACTAGTCATAGAAATTTTTTCTTTCCTATCATTTTTCCCAAAGATATAACCCGCTAAAATAGAGAAACCTTGACTTGAAGTATTTTTATATCCTTTCGAAGTGAGTGTAACGGATGTGAATAAAGTTGCTTCGTATTTTCTTATTTCAAATCGGTCATACATCTTTTTGACTGTATACGGATATGATTCAATATTTCTTTGTAAAAGCATAAGGTAAATTTGAGCAAATGCAAATACTACGATGATAACTACTAGTATGATGGTTACAATTTTCATTTTTTGGGGATTTAGTTATTTTATGATTCTGTAAATATTTATTACATGAATAACATTTTCAATTGCAAAATATTGATTTTCATTTTATAAAACTCTCAACTGAGCCTGTCAAATATAGAATAAATCTAGCGAATTAGTTGAGTTTAAATATTAACTAAAGGACTGTAAAAAATAGTTTCAAGTACAAAGTGAGATATTGATTTGATTATTAATAGAAAACAGAACTAATTTACCCTATTTTTTAAACAAAAAAAGGAGATGCATTACACACCTCCTTTTGAATGTATTTTTAAAAAATACACCACCGCGCTTATTTAATAACCAAAGGAAAATCAATTTCAACATCCGTATCGCCATTCGCAGAAGTACCATCTTTCACTCCTGGTTGATGCATTAATTTCACTTTTACAGTTCCATTTGTTGCTTTTTTTGTAACCCACGAGGTTTTTAATCCTAGATTTCTACCCTTTGAATCTTTATCATTGATTGTAACCGATAAAGCATCTGAGTTAGATGGAGTAAAAAAGAATAAATGCTCATCCGCTTCTTCTTTTACTTCATTCGAAATAGTATCTACAGGATTTTTACTCTTGTCTAACAAAATCAAATCACAAGTATATGTTTTGTTCGTAGCAAAACGAATCGTATCAAATGATGTAGGTTTGTTTCCACCCGTACCATCTGGATCATCAAATGATACTGTAAACGTTGTATCATTGCCCGAAATTCCTTTGCCACTAAAATTTAACTGTACTGTAGTGATTAACTCATTTTCATGATCATGATGATGGTCGTCTGGTTTTTTATCATCTTTTTTACAACTTACTACTAATAAACCAGCTAATAAAGCCGTTCCTAGAAATTTAAATTTACTCATAATTAAACATATTGATTAAACATTTTACTAATAGACCCTTCAATCGGTAGTTCCGGTAAGGGCCACTCATCTATTGTTGGGAAATTTCCCGTTTTTAATCTTATTAATTCTTCATCATCACATAAACAATTATCTAATTGTTTAATAATTAGTTCTTGATTCATTTCTAATCCTATAAAAACTAATTCATTTTTTCTATCACCAAACTCTGCAGTCCAATCTTTTTCTATTAAAGTTTGATTTTCAGTAAAAACAGGATAATGATTTCGTTCTTCAAAACTCATGCTACTCCACCAAACACCAGCACTTTCAGCTCTTAAAGAACCTCCAGCCTGTCCCCAATTTAAAGCTTGATGTGGTCTTGATGCTAACCAAAACAATCCCTTGCTACGAATGATTGTAGTTGGAAAATAATTATTTACATAATCCCAAAAACGTTCAGGATGAAAAGGTCTTATTGAACGATAAACAAAGGAATTAATCCCATAAGTTTCTGTTTCTGGTGTATGTACACCCTCTAGTTCTTTAATCCAACCAGCTGAATTCTCCGCTTTTTCGTAATCAAATAGATTTGTATTAATAATCTCATTAATATCCACCTTCCCAAAAGAACTTATTAAAATATTGGCATCAAGATTTAATTTTTTAATTAACCCTTTTAGTAGTAATAAATCTTCCGCTTCTATTAAATCAATCTTATTGATTATAATAACATTAGCAAATTCAATTTGGTCAGTTAGTAGATTAACAATCGTTCGATTATCTCCTTCTAAATTGGATAAATTTTGGTCTTGAATCGTGTTTGAACTTCCGAAATCACGTAAAAAATTAAAAGCATCAACAACAGTTACCATGCAATCTATGTAACTAAATCGACTTAAATCGATATTATCTTCTTCATTTACAAATGAAAAAGTTTGGGCAATTGGTACGGGTTCACTAATACCTGTACTTTCAATGACCAAGTAATCAAATCGATTTTCTGCAGCTAATCGTTCAACTTCTATCATCAAATCTTCTCGCAAAGTACAACAGATACAACCATTACTCATCTCCACCAATTTCTCCTCAGTACGTGAAATCGTACCTTCTTGCTCAATCAATCTTGCATCAACATTTATTTCACTCATATCATTAACGATTACAGCTACTTTCAAACCATCTTTATTATGCAAAATATGATTTAGCAAACTTGTTTTACCTGAACCTAAAAAACCACTTAATACTGTTACTGGAAGTTTTTTCATTTTTAATGCAATTTAGTTGCAAATATAAGTTTAAAACAATTAATAACGCAATATTGTTGCATTAAAATTTATACTTTACTCTAAATGATACATTTGTGCCCATTGCATCTGTAAAATATCGGAACCGATCTAAGTAATCACGGTATCGTTGATTAAATAGATTAGTGACATTCAATCCTAATTCCAATAATTGAGCCCCTAAACGCACATGGGTTACTGCTGAAACACCACACAACCAATAATCTGTAGGAGGTGGAACAAAATCAGCATTTTGAGGTACTCTCGTTTGTTTTGCTACATATTGTCCAGTAAAACCAAAATAGTAATGTTTCCAAACTCGATTTCGATCTATGTGATATCCAGTCTCGATTTCAACCCGATCTGAAGGCATTAGTATCAACCATTCATTTTCTGTTTTATTCCATGCGCGTAAAACAGCTCCTTTCACCTTTGTTTCTATGTAAGTATTCCAATGATACGACCCATGAAAATCAATCCCCTTTAATATTGCATCTGTTTGCGTAAACACAAATCCAGGGAATGCACCTCGTACAGTCAACACTGGTTCAGGAGTAGGTTTACGATAAATAAATCCTTGAATGTAATTGTAATAGGGAGTAATTTCTATAGCTAACTTTTCTTCCTTATCATACTTCACTGTAAATGTTGCGCTCGATGCTCTTTCCGTAGTCATTGAAGAAGTTCCATACTCAACTGCTGCCGCCCCATGATGTAATCCATTCGAATACAATTCATTTACGGAAGGTGCTCTCCATGCAGTTCCCACATTGAATAAAAATTTCCAAAGGGTATCCATTGAATAATTAAATCCTACACTTGCGGTAGTACGTTCAAATGTATGATTGGTAGGTAGTAAGGTCGATTTATCTTTGGTAGGAAGATAAACGGTTAATTGTTTCCAATCTTGTCGAATACCAAACTCAACATCCCATTTCAAATGATGCCAATTTTCAATCCAAAAGACACCTATGCTTTGATTTTCAAAACTAGGAACTAACATTCTTCCACGGTAGGTATTTGCTTGTATCATCGTATTTAATCCAACATTTCCTTTCCACCTTTTCCATGTTTTGTGCGTCCAAATGGCATCTACTAAGTGGGTCGTCAAATGAAATTCTAAATCGGGCAAATTCAAACTTGCTAAATCATTATTTAAAGGCTTATGTTTATCGTACTCATTTCGAAAATTATACTGTCGGGCATAGGTTAATGAAAATTTACCTGCATTTCCAGTATTGAAATAAAATTTGAATTTTGCCAATTCATGTTCCACCACTTGATATGGTCTTCCAATCTCATAAGTAAAAGAACCTGTTTCCAGAGGGACATTGCTTGAAAAAGCACGTTGTAAATCGGATAAATTACCAATGTGCGAAGCACCAAAAATTCCAAGTTTGGTATTGAATTGACTATAAAAAAATTCAAGACCATAGTTATGTTTTTTCCAAGCGGTTTCAACTGAAAAGTTGGATTCTTTCACTCCGGTGTTTACCAACATATAATCAGGCGCTTGTACATTTCCTTGTTGCTTTAAGGTACCCTGTACTCGCCATGAAAATGGAGAAAATCGGTTGCTATTTCCTTCTAAAAAAGCAGAAATCACTCCTCCTCTACCATTCGAACTTCCAACCAAATTAACTTCACCTCCAAGTCCAGCTGTATCTCGTAAAGATTTCGTGTCCACCATGATTACTCCCGCAATCGCATCAGAACCATACATCACACTATTCGCTCCTTTAATTACGGTTACTTTTCCAGCAATAAACGGATCGATTTCAGGTGCGTGTTCCGTTCCCCATTGTTGACCTTCTTGTCTCACGCCATTATTTACCAATAACAAACGATTGCTATGCATTCCGTGAATAACTGGTTTAGAAATAGAATTACCCGTATTTAGTGTACTTACACCAGGTACAGATTTAACTAATTCACCAAGATTTACCCCTTTATTTTTTTCTAATTCATCCCCTTGTATGATATCCCCTGTTAAGGTTTTTAAATGAGGCGAATGATCTTTTTTGGAATAAATGATAATTTCACCCAATTCTTTTGTATGCGATTCATACTGGATGTTTAGCACCCTATTTTCTGATAATTCAACAGCTTTTTTAATTGGTTTAAACCCTGAAATGGTAGCGCAAAGTAAGGTATACTTTCCTGGACAAATATTTGAAAACACATACCTACCAAGTGAATCTGTTTTCACTTGCGTATTCGTTTCTTTCAATAATACATTTATACCTGATAAGGGCATTTTGTTATGCAAATCAGAAACGGTTCCTGTAAGATTTAAATTGCACGTATTTTGTGCAAAAATCTGTATTTGAATAAACAAAAACAGTAAAAAAAAGTATTTCATACGATTATTTCTTCTCCCTAGTTTAAATTTTCATTGTATTGAAAACAAGGATGAAACATTAATTTAACTTACGTGAATACTACACGATATTCTAAACTAAGAAATAAATGGAGGACCTCTACCATTAGTAGAAAGTAGAAAAGTAGAAAATGTCGAAGTATAAGAAAAAACAGGGTTTTCATATACTTTGTTCTCTAAAAAGTAATGAGAAATTGTCGGTTTTTCAGATAACAAATGAAATCCTAACTGACAAAAATCACATGTTTCTTTTCCTTTTTGAAAATGGGTGTGTTTATCTACAGTTGAAGTTTTGTTTTCATGCACACAATCATGCCACCAATCACGTGGCGAAACCATCACTACAAAAGCGAAAAGTAGAATATGTGCTATGTAATTTTTAAACTTCAATCTAGGTAAAAATAATATTGTATTAACAATACAAATATAGTATATGTTTGGATTAAATTTGTGAAATTAAGTTTCTTGTTCCCTAGGGAAGAATTTAAAAAATTGATTATGAAATACCGCTTACTCACCGACGAAGAATTGAAACATTTAGAAGAAGAATTAAAACAGTTTCTAATCGTCAATCACGTACACAAAGAGGAATGGGAACGGATAAACAAAGAACAACCGGAATTAGCAATAGAATTAGTTGGCTTGTTTAGCGACCAAGTGTTACAACGAGTTTATGAAAACATCTCATTTTTAGAAAATCGAACAAAAGATTCGTGTTTTGTTTTTCACTGTGACAAAAAACAAATAAACCTCATCGCTATTCAGGCAAAAAATGAAAATAAAAAATTAGATTTTTCAACTCCTGAAAGCATACATGAAGCACTAACAAAACACTCCAAAGACGTTGGATTTTTTAGACATTCCAAGCCTTATACCAAATCGAGAGAAGAGGAAATCCATCAACTTATCGAACAAGGTTGTGTAAAATCATCCGAAAGTTTTTGGAATTCACTAGAATTAGCACTTGTTGATTAAATTTACACTATGAATTTATTCCAAGAGGCTTTAATAAAACGATTTGGTGCAAATGCCATTGAAGAAATAAAAACTGATAATCAAACATTTACTTCGTTAAACATTTCTTCTAAAGAACGTAAAGGAGTAACTTTCTTGATGACCAATGGTTTGTCAGCGTACGAACAACCTGCTACAGAAAAAAATAAAGCTCATAATCACATCGAACTCGTTTTTTGCTTACCAAGTTATTGGGATTTGAACGACGATATTCCAACAATGAGTTGGGTAAAAAATTGGATGGATAAATTAGGAACTAACCTACTTGAAAAACAAACGTGGTATGGGGATGGACATACGTTCGCAAACGGAAATCCTATTGAACCGCTTTCCCCTACGATGAAGCAAAAATACCTGATGCTGGTTGAACCGGATTTATTTTCAGACGAATTAGCACCGATTAAAATGGAAAATAAAGAAGTACACTTTTTGTGTGTCATTCCATTATTTGAAGATGAATTTGATTTTAAAATGGGAAAAGGAACCTTTAAACTAAAGAAAAAACTGCGAGATAAAGGAATAAATGAATTATTAGATGATTTCAGAATGACCGCGTTGAAAAATAAATGGCGGATTTTCAAATAGAAATATACTAATTTTGCAAAGCATACGTTAAACTACTTTTTTAGAAAACGAATTATGGAAGAAACGCTAGACAAAGCATTAAATCAAAATATCATACAATTCATTTGGCAACGTCGTAAACTTATTGGTATTCTTACAAGTATTGGTGCAGTAGCGTCTTTGATTATTTCTTTTTTTATTACTCCGTTGTATTTATCTACTGCAGTAGTTTTCCCTGCTGCAACAAGTACCGTTTCTTTCTCTGAACAACGAAATGCAAAGGCTTCTTCGATGGATTTTGGGGAAGAAGAACAAGCAGAACAATTGGTTCAAATTTTACAATCTTCTAAAATCAGAGATAAAATTGTACATCAATTTGATTTAATGAATCATTATGAAATTAAACCCTCAGACCCAACTAAAAACTACCGACTAGGGATAGCTTATTCGGACCATATATCTTTTACTCGTACCCGTTATGGTTCTATCCAAATCGATGTATTAGACAAAGACCCAAAACTTGCTGCAAGCATTGCAAATAAAATTGTAGACCTCATCGACACCGTGAAAAACGAAATGGTGAAAGAACGTACTTTGCCTGCCTACGAAATAAACAAACGTAAGAAGGACTTAATCATGCAGGACTTACACATCATTATGACTAAATTAGATAGTTTAAGTTCATTGGGTGTAGTAACTTCTGAAGGGAGAGCAAATTTATTCCAAGCCTATAATGAAGCAAAAGGAAAAGAGGATAAAAAATTCTTCAAAAAACAAATCGAAGTAAATTTAAAACACGGAGCTGAATTTGACGGTTTATCGATGCTTCGTGATGAAAAAATGGTGAAAATAGCAGAATTTGAAGCAGCTTACGAACAAGCCGAATCAGATGCGAATACCAATTTCAATCACAAATTCGTAGTCGAAAAAGCCGTTGTAGCAGATAAAAAAGAAAAACCTAAAAAGTCGATTATTATCATCGTTTCAACATTAGCAACCTTAATGTTTTCTATTCTAGCATTGCTAATTCAACAGAAAGTGAAAGAATTACGTAGAGAGGAAGCATAGTGCACACTTTCAAAGAACATCGAAGCGCCATTCTAGCAACGGGAGTATTTATTATACTTTCAGTTGTTTCATTGTTGTTAGATAATTGGCTGATTTTTTTAGTCCCCGCTGGAGCATTAACGATTTATTTGGCAATCTTTCAAACCAAATTCATCTTTCTTTTTCTATTTTTTGCCACTCCTCTAAGTGTCAATATTGAAGAATATGTCAACGGTTTTGGGTTATTTTTACCCACCGAACCTTTATTTTTCGGATTGATGGTCTTGTTTTTACTCTATCAAATTCGGTCATCAATACTACCTAAATTTGTATTTCGAAATGAAATCACATGGGCTATTTTGATTTACCTCACCTGGATGTTAATTTCAAGTATTACAAGTAGTCACCCGATTGTTTCTATCAAGTTTTTACTAGCAAAATTGTGGTTCATCGTTCCCATCATTGGATTTGGAACCTTGTTATTCAGAGAGTTTAAATACATCAAACTATTTCTTTGGTTGTTTTGTATCGGAATGATTTTGGTGATTATGTACACCGTTACCTTACATGCTACCTATCAATTCGGCGAAAAAGAATCCCATTGGGTGATGTGGCCATTTTTCAAAGATCATACCATCTATGGGGCTATCGTTGCACTGATTTTTCCTTTGTTTGTCGGATTGTATTTTTCTAAAAAACACGGATTGCTTATCCAAGTAGCCTTGATTGGCATGATTATCATCAACCTCATCGGATTGTACTTTTCTTACACTAGAGCTGCTTGGTTGAGTATCGTTGCGGCAATGGGCGTATGGTTTTTAATTGCCTTTAAAATCAAGTTCAAATATATCGCAGTCACAGCAATTACCCTAACCACGGTTATTTTGTTCTCTTGGACCCAGATTCAGTTTATGCTTGCCAAAAATAAAGAAGAACACACCACAGAAGATTTTGGTAAACGCATCGAAAGTGCTGCAAACGTTACGACAGACGCATCTAATTTAGAACGTATTAACCGTTGGTCGTGTGCCTTAGCGATGTTTGAAGAACGACCTTTATTTGGTTTCGGACCGGGTACCTATGCATTCGAATATGCACGTTTTCAAGAACCTGAAAACCTAACAATTATCTCAACCAATTTTGGTGATGGTGGAAATGCACATAGCGAATACTTGGGTCCGATGGCAGAAATGGGGTTACCAGGTTTACTTGTTACCCTCATTTTGATAGCCACTATTTTCTATAAATCAATTACGTTATATAACAAATGGCCTTCTGAAGATCGAGAAACCAAAGTATTGATCCTTGCAATGGTTTTGTCTTTGGTTACCTATTTCGTTCACGGTATTTTAAATAATTACCTAGACACGGACAAAGCGTGTGTTCCAATTTTCAGTATGCTTGCTATTTTTATTGTGTTGGAAAATCAACTAGAGAACAAAAAAAGAGTTGCTCCGAATAGAACAACTCTTTAATGAAATTTATGTTGATTATTAAACTTTAAAACACCAATATCTTTTTGCTAGACATATAGTTATTAACGAACATATTAATAACGTATGTTCCAGGTTGAACTGCCATAGGTAATTCAATTTCTTTTGTTGAAGTTCCGTCAACTGGTCCTAGTTTTTTATAAGCGACTGATCTACCATTCATATCTAAGACATTAACAAACGCATCCCCTTTTAGATTAGCATCATATTTCAAATATAAATTTTGAGAAGCATTCACATAAAAAGCGGTGAATTCAAAGTTATTTTCATTGATTTTGATACTATTGGTTTTTGTAGTGTCAGATCCTCCTCCTTGATTGGTTGTGTCAACATATACTGGGACTTTATAACTTGATTTATAAATAGTTCTTCTGTTACCTGCCGCGACATAAAAAGTAATATCACCAATATTAGTACTAGGAGCCTTCCACTTAAAAGACCAAGACGAATTAAAATTATCAGTGTGATTTAAATATTGTTTCCCACCTTGAGTTGTAACCATTGTCGTCGTTCCTGCAGTTAAGGTTCCAGCTTGCTTTTTGTTTGCATCTAAAGCCACTACCTGAAATCCTTTCCCTGACAAAACTGAAAGACCAAACGTTAGATTGTACGTATGATTCGGTTGGTAACTTGTAATTAACGAATTAACAGAATCCTTGAAAGTTAAGGTGCTTTCTGAACCACCCACAATTAATGAGGCACCATGACAACTAGCACATGTACTTTCTCCGGGAGCACCCGTATTTCCTGCAATTCCTATACCTTCTGGGTATAATTTTGTTTTATGATAAAAACCAAATTCACCTCTTTTAGTAAAGGTTGACATAGCCAAACCTAATACTCCTGAAAGAATCACTACAAAAACATATACTTTTTTCATTTTTTCCTTTTTTAAGATATTAACCACAATTTGAAACCTAGGTAAAAATATAAAAATATCACAAAGAAATTGTATTAATTTTTTAATCATAATTCTGTTAAATGAAATACAGATAAATTCTACATTTTAACATCATATTTATATCTTTGCACTCTGATAAAAACTTTGTTTGCATGAGCACAAAATACAACGAATACAAGGGATTAAACCTTCCTGATGTTGCAAAAAATGTACTAGAAAAATGGGAGAAAGATTCCATTTTCGAAAAATCTATGTCAACACGTGACGAAAACAGACCATTTGTTTTCTTCGAAGGACCACCATCAGCAAATGGACTTCCTGGTATTCACCACGTAATGGCTCGTTCTATCAAAGATATTTTTTGTCGTTATAAAACCCTAAAAGGGTATCAAGTAAAACGTAAAGCGGGATGGGATACCCACGGTCTTCCGATCGAATTGAGCGTTGAAAAGGAATTAGGCATTACCAAAGAAGATATCGGAAGCAAAATTTCGATAGAGGAATATAACAAATACTGTAAGGAAACAGTAATGCGTTATACCCACATTTGGAATGACTTAACGCAAAAAATGGGATATTGGGTTGATATGGAAAACCCATATATCACCTACGATTCAAAATATATGGAATCTGTTTGGTGGTTACTTGCTCAATTATACAACAAAGATTTAATCTATAAAGGATATACCATTCAACCGTATTCACCAAAAGCAGGTACTGGATTATCTTCTCACGAAATCAACCAACCAGGTTGTTACCGTGATGTAAAAGATACCACTGTGGTAGCACAATTTAAAATGGTGGATGCATCTTCTTCCCCCTTCAGAGGAATATCAGAAGGAGAAGATATCCATTTTTTAGCCTGGACGACAACCCCTTGGACCTTGCCTTCAAACACAGCATTGTGTGTTGGACCAAAAATTGAATATGTATTGGTAAAATCATTCAACCAATATACTTTCCAACCGATCAATGTAATTCTTGCGAAAAACTTGGTGGGATATCAATTTGGGAAAGGATTTAAAGTCGTTGAAACTGAATCGGAATTAGCATCTTACAATCAAGGAGATAAAACCATTCCTTTCTTCGTTGCTGGAGAATGTTTGGGAACAGATTTAGTTGGAATTAAATACGAACAACTATTACCATTCGTACTTCCTGCTGAAAAACCAGAAGAAGCATTCAGAGTAATCAGTGGTGATTTCGTTACAACCTCAGACGGTACAGGTATCGTACACATTGCCCCTACTTTCGGTGCGGACGATGCACGAGTTGCTGCAGATGCAGGTGTACCAGGAATGTTGGTAAACGACGGTAAAGGAAATTTAGTTCCGTTGGTTGATTTACAAGGAAAATTCAGACCTGAAGTTGGACCTTTTGGTGGTATGTACGTGAAAAACGAATACTACAACGACGGAGAAGCACCTGAAAGATCCGCAGATGTTCAAATCGCTATCTTGTTAAAAGAAGAAAACAAAGCGTTTGCTGTTGCTAAATACGAACACAGTTATCCACATTGTTGGAGAACAGACAAACCTGTATTATACTATCCATTAGACTCTTGGTTCATCAAAGCGACTGCTGCGAGAGAAAGAATGATGGAATTAAATAACACCATTAACTGGAAACCAGAATCAACTGGTTCAGGTCGTTTCGGTAAATGGTTAGAAAATTTAAATGATTGGAACTTATCTCGTTCTCGTTACTGGGGTATTCCAATTCCTATTTGGTCTACGAAAGATGGTGATGAGCGTATCATTATTTCTTCAGTTGAAGAATTGAAAAATGCGTGTGATAAATCGGTAGCAGCAGGATTGATGGATAAAAATCCATTAGAAGCCTATACTATTGGTGATATGTCTGACGAAAACTATGCAAAAATTGACCTACACAAACACTATGTAGATCAAATTGTATTGGTTTCTGAATCAGGTAAACCAATGTATCGTGAGGCAGACTTAATCGACGTTTGGTTTGATTCAGGTTCTATGCCGTATGCACAGTGGCACTACCCTTTTGAAAACAAAGATTACATTGACAATTTAACAAACTACCCTGCAGATTTCATCGCTGAAGGAGTGGATCAAACACGTGGTTGGTTCTACACACTTCACGCAATTGCTACGATGGTGTTTGATAAAGTAGCATACAAAAACGTAATTTCTAACGGATTGGTATTAGACAAAAACGGACAAAAAATGTCGAAACGTTTAGGAAATGCCATCGATCCATTTACAACATTGGAAAAATACGGTCCCGATGCAACTCGTTGGTATATGATTACCAATGCACAACCTTGGGATAACTTAAAATTTGATTTAGACGGTATCACTGAAGTTCAACGTAAATTCTTTGGCACGTTATACAATACCTATTCTTTCTTCGCTTTATATGCGAATATTGATGGTTTCAACTACAGCGAGCAAGATATTGCATTGAAAGACAGACCAGAAATCGACCGTTGGATTCTTTCTCAATTGCATTCACTAATCAAAAATGTAGATGATTCGTTTGAGCAATATGAGCCAACCAAAGCGGGTCGTTTGATTCAAGATTTCGTAACAGACCAATTATCAAACTGGTATGTACGTTTATGTAGAAGACGTTTCTGGAAAAGCGAAGATTCGCAAGATAAATTGTCTGCTTATCAAACACTTTATACTTGTTTGGAAACAGTGGCTATTCTTGGAGCTCCAATTGCACCATTCTTTATGGATCAATTGTTTACAGACTTAAATAACATTACAAAACGTCACGATGTAATTTCAGTGCATTTAGCTGACTTCCCGAAATTAGATACAGCGATTATCGACGAAGCATTAGAAGCCCAAATGGAAATCGCTCAACGTGTTTCTTCGTTGGTACTAGGTATCCGTAAAAAAGAGAAAATCCGTGTAAGACAACCGTTACAAACAATTATGGTTCCTACATTAAACCAAACATTCTCAGAAAATATTCTTCACGTAAAAGACCTAATCTTATCGGAAGTGAACGTGAAAGAATTACGTTTATTAGAAGAAGGAAGTGGTGTATTAGTAAAAAGCATCAAACCGAATTTCAAAACGATCGGACCTAAATACGGAAAACAAATGAAAGCCATTGCTACTATGGTAAGTGGTTTCACAAGCGATGATATTGCTGCTGTAGAGAAAAATGGTGGATGGAACGGCGAAATCGAAGGTACTGAAATCGCATTGGATTTGAATGATTTCGAGATTCTAGCACAAGATATCCCAGGATGGTTGGTAAGTACAGAAGGAAACATTACAGTTGCATTAGACATTACAATCACCGAAGAATTAAAAGCAGAGGGTATTGCACGAGAGTTAGTAAATCGTGTTCAAAATCTACGCAAAGATTCAGGATTAGAAGTAACGGATAAAATCCGTTTAACAGTAGAATGTGCCACTGAAATACAATCAGCAATCGCTCAAAACGAAGGATATGTTTGCAACGAAGTGCTAGCCACAGAAATTACTTTCGGTCCATTAGGAGATGATGCACTTTCCGTTGACTTAGTGGAAGAAGGTGACGCTAAAATCGGATTGGTAAGGAGTTAATTTTACTTAAAATATTTTAAAAGCCGATTTGAAGATTTTCAAGTCGGCTTTTTTGTTGTATAAAAGATTTAGAGGTTCATTTTAAGTGATTTATAAGTTTCCCTCTTAGGAGGGGAATTATTGGGGAGGACATATTATAACAAATTCTATTTCTATTGTTTTAGAGAAATTATTTCCTTAAATTCATAGTATGAATGAAATAAATGCAGTAACAAATTCCATTATTTTTCAAGCTAAAAATGGATCTTTAGAATTAAAAACAGATTCAGATATTGAAACTATTTGGGCAAATTTGGATCAAATATCTCAACTCTTTAATAGAGATAAATCCGTAATTTCAAGACACATAAAAAACATTTTCAAAGAGGAAGAATTAGTTAGAGAAGTGGTTATTGCATTTTTTGCAACAACCACTGAACATGGAGCAATTAAAGGAAAAACTCAAACAAAAAAAGTAGTATATTATAATTTAGATTTGATATTATCAGTAGGTTATAGAGTAAACTCAAAAATTGCAACTCAATTCCGTCAATGGGCAACACAAACGTTAAAACAACATATCACCAAAGGATTTACAATCAATGAATCCCGGATTCAACAAAATAAAGATTTGTTTTTAAAAACAATTGAAGATTTAAAATTATTGACAGAAAATGTTTCCCAAATTGACTCAAAAGACTTATTATCACTCATTGAAAGTTTCTCAAACACTTGGTTTTCTCTTGATAAATACGATAAAAGTGTCTTTCCTACTATTGGAACAAAACAAGAACTATTAATAAACGCAACTGATTTATTAGATGATTTATTAGTTCTAAAAAGTGAATTAATACAAAAAAATGAAGCTACAGAACTGTTTGCACAAGAAAAACAGCAAGGAAGTCTTCAAGGTATATTGGGAAACGTTTATCAGACAATTTTTGGACAAGATGCCTATGAAACCATTGAAGAAAAAGCAGCCCACCTTTTATATTTCATAATTAAAAACCATCCTTTCAACGATGGAAACAAACGTAGTGGTGCTTTCGCTTTTATTTGGTTTTTGAAAAAAGCTGGAATTCAATTTGAACAAAAAATAAATCCCGCTGCTTTAACTGCACTAACACTGCTTATCGCAGAATCAGACCCAACAGAAAAAGAAAAAATGACAGGTATAGTGCTTCTTTTGTTGAGATAAACTTTCTACCCCCCTTAAATCCCCAACTCATCGATTTTCTCCCAAAAACAAAACAGAACTTCAAACGTTTTAGTAATTTGGACTACACTTTTAGATTTAAACCATGATTTTTCGATTTTTCATATTTATTGCCATTTGGTTATTAGTTGATTTATATGTTTTTCAAGCTGTAAAAACGGCCTATACAGGATCTAAATCACAATACATTTACATTGCTTATTGGGCTTTTGATGGATTAATTATGTTGATATTAATCTATTTAGGAGCAATAGGAAAATTCGCAAGTGGACCTCCCAAAGGTGGAAGTTATTTAATGGCATTGGCAATCCTTTCCCTTGTACCAAAAATTGTCGCTTCGCCTTTTTTATTAATCGAAGATATTGTTCGTTTATTGCATGGAGGCTATTTAGGTATTCAAAAATTGAGAAATGCAGTTGATGCTGATAGTGTAAACTATTGGTCGCGTAGAAAATTTGTAAGTCAACTTGCATTGGGAGCGGCTGCAATTCCTTTTGTTGGCACAATCTATGGAGTGATAAAAGGTAAATACGACTATCGTGTACACAAAATAAAAATTGCATACAAAGATTTACCTGATGCTTTTGATGGCTTTAAAATAACACAACTTTCTGATATACACTCTGGTAGTTTTGATGATCCTATCGCTGTACAACGAGGTATTGATTTAGCGAATGCACAAAAGAGCGACATGATTGTGTTCACTGGGGATTTGGTAAACAACTTAGCGACTGAAATGGATAACTGGATTGGACATTTTTCAGAACTTACAGCTCCTCTAGGGAAGTATTCTATATTAGGTAATCATGATTATGGTGATTACGTTCAATGGCCATCAGAAGAAGCAAAACAACGTAATTTCGAAGCATTAAAAAACGTACACGAACAAATTGGATTTAGATTATTATTAAACGAAAGCGTACACATCGAAAAAGAGGGACAAAAAATTGCGCTATTAGGTGTTGAAAACTGGGGAAAACGTGGTTTCGTAAAACACGGAGATTTAGATAAAGCAATTGAAAATATTGGCGATGACGAATTTAAAATCTTACTTTCTCACGACCCATCCCATTGGGAAGAAAAAACGGTACCACACCAAAAACACATTCACCTTACGATGGCAGGACATACACATGGGATGCAATTTGGGATAGAAATCCCTGGAATTAAATGGAGTCCTGTAAAATACATCTACAAACAATGGGCTGGACTTTACGAAAAAGCAGGTCAACACATCTATGTAAATCGTGGATTCGGATTTTTAGGCTTCCCTGGAAGAGTGGGGATATTACCAGAGATTACGGTGATAGAACTCGTGAAAAAAAATGCTTAATTATGAATGATTAGTGTTTAATAAAACTAGTGACTAAAAACTAATGACATTCTTTTGCCTAATGCCTCTTGCCTAATCACTTTATCACAATAATTCATCAATCGAACTCTTACTATTAAAATAACTTACAATTTCTTTGCGTTCACCATCAAAATATTGATGTAGCAAATGTTCTGCTAGAAACTCTCTGTATTGTTCTTTAGAAATTTTTGGCAAATAAATGTGACCCCTTCCAACCGCTTTATGTTTGATAAACTTCTTTTTTTCAAGAATACGAACAATTGTAGAAGTTGTATTATAAGCAGGTTGAGGATGTAAATATAAGGCAACGATGTCTTTCACCGTTGCCTTTTCTAATTTCCACAACTTTAACATCACTTGCTCTTCAGCGGGTGTTAAACGTTCCATAGTCGTGTGTTTAGTTGATTATAAATTTAATTTCTTGCGAATATCTTTTGGTAAAGCATCTTTGTGCAAGTAATAATTCATTGTTTTAAATTTAAAAAATGCCTCTGAAGCGTAGAAATATCCTTTAGGGAAATTACGATCTGTTCCCCATGAATTTTTTACTAAGAAGTACTTCCCTCCATTTTGATCTTTATATAAACCAACAATATGCATCCCGTGATCATCTGTTGTTAACTTCATATCATAAGCATCTTGACGCATTTCAGGAGTGATTTTTTTCTCTTTCATTGGCGTTAAAAATGCATTTGAATTTTTATCTGCACCAGCATCAGAGAAATTTTTATTGTCTCTACCTTTTACTGCAATTGATTCTTCATCTTCTGGAACAATCGCTAACCCATCTCTAAAACTAAATCCTTTTTCAGAAACATCAGATCCCCAAGCAATTGTATATCCATTATTCAACGCATGTTCTGCAATTGAAAACAAATCATCTAATGATACATTGTAAGAACTTTCCCATAACCAATTATCTGGAATAGCCAATTGAGTAGGCTTATATAATGGTTCATTCATATATGAAGTAATCGATACATAATTATCCATATTAAAACCTAATTCTTTTGCATAAGATTTAGGAGTATACTCTTTACCATTATAGGTGAACTTTTCAGGAGTTTTTCCAAAGTAAGCATCTAAAATTCCTGCAATAGCTGATTTCCAAGTTTTAGTGATTCCTACTGATTCTTGTTGTTCAAGCATTTCTTTAGTATGTTTTAACATCCCCTGAACTGCACCATCTAATACAGCAAATAATTCGTTGTGATCGTGTTTTTCTTTACCGTAGTTTAATCCTTTGTAAGCTTCCTCTGGAACAATACCATATTTATTGATTACATAAGGTATATCCACAAATCCACCACCTTGACCAAAGTTTGCTTTTCCATCCATACGAATGTATTTGTCTGCTTTCTCTTCATAAGCTTTTCTTACAACATACATTTCTGATAATACTGGTACATTAGAAGGTTTATACCCCATTCTAATCAATTCTGATTCGAAAAAAGATAAACCTGAAAATGACCAACAAGTACCTGCATAGCCTTGATTTTGAACAGGTGTTGCATCTAAATGAACTACTTTAGTAAAGCTATATTTACTTTTTTCAGAATTCTTAATAGTATCCTGTGCGAAAAAAGAAAAAGAGTAGCAAATTAATCCAACAGATAATAAGATTTTTTTCATTTCTATTTATTTATTAAACAACTATTTAAATACATTTTAATCTGCCGAAAGATTAAAAATTTAGTTGTAAATATACAAAATGAAAATTTACTTTTTAAGAATCCAAGTAGAAATTTGTAAGCTATTCAAACGTTTAGTAGTACTTAATAAAGCACTATCGTTTGATGAATTCAACGCACTTACTCTGTGTAAACCATTTACTTCATCTACTATATAAGCATCGAACCCTTTTGATTTCAACTTACTAACTAATTTGTTAGCATTATTTACGGTTGAAAAACAACCAACAATAAGGTGTTTATTTGAAGGTGCCAAAAGAGGCTCTTTTTTAGTTTCTGATTCATTTGGTTTTACTACAACTTTTTTAGGAGTTGTAACTACTACAGTCGGTTTATTTGTAGTTTCTTTTATTAGTTCTTCCTTGATTTCCTCGCGAATACGAACAGGAATAATTATATCGTTTTGATAATAAAAAGCAAAAACATCTACATCCTCTGGTAATGTAGAAGTCAATTTTTCAATAGACTCTAATTGTTCCACTTTAGGAACTATAAAATCAATCGTATTAGGCCTATAATTACCTTGATTTTGAGGCGAAGCAGGATTAAAATCTCGAAATGAAATTAAACCCGATTGTAATACATCTGATTTAGCAGGTATCCAATAACTATAAAAAGCAATAGGTAATAAAACTGCTGCTGCAATGTATTTCCAAGCCTTCTTTTTAGGATGTAATTCAATGATTGGAGCTAATTCATCTTTCTCTTCAACTTGAATTTCTTCTATAATTGGTTCAACAATAGGTTGAATTGGAGTAATCGGCTTAACTTCATTTGGTTCATCAATACTTATACGACCTGTTTTTTCATTTACGACAAACTGAATGTCTGTTTCAGGTATAAAATGAACATTTGCAAGACCATAAGAAGCTAACAATAAATTACTGTAACGGTCTTGTTCAAAACCAATATTTTTCTCAGCATCTAAATAAAGGAAGCCAACATTTTCAATAGTAACTCGTTCCCCTTTTGCCAATTTTTCTTGCCACTTTTTAACTGTGTCACGAATGAAAAATTCTGCAACATCGTAATTTAAATGATTGTGTTTTGCATAAGTTGCAATTAACAGCCCATCATTACTAATCAATTGTTTATTAAACAACAGTGATTTTCTCGGAGGTAAGATTACCCCTTTATCAGTATCAAAATGAGCAGGTACTTGTCCAGCTACAAATCCTCCAAATGAAGGAATTACAACGCAATTGTGTCGAAGTAATAATTCAGATATCAGATTTTCAAGGGTCATTATAGCAAAGTTAAACCAAAAAAAGATAGGTTATCAAATAATCAATAACGAAAAAGAGATAAAAAAGTTACAAATGCGTAAGTACCTTTTCCACATCTGCTGGCACATCGATATTTGGGGTTTCAATATTCGTTTCAACCACTCTTATTTTATATCCATAATATAACCAACGTAATTGCTCCAAAGATTCTGTTTTTTCCAAAGGTGTAGGAGCCAATTTAACCAATTCTTGTAAGGTGTCTGCTCGATAACCATACAAACCAATGTGTCTTAAAAAAGGATAATTTTTCAAAGGTTCACTTCCAGCATTCGCATAATTAGGAATTGCAGAACGAGAAAAATACAACGCATTTTGTTGATGATCTAATACTATTTTGATACGATTCGTATTGTTAATGTCTTCCAAAGAAATGTCTTTGTTTCCCAATGTTGCAATCGTTACAGAATCGACTAAAAAAGCTTGAGCTAATTGATCAATTTGCCTATAATCAACCAACGGTTCGTCTCCTTGAATATTAATTATTACATCGATATTATTTATTGTTTCGGCTACTTCTCCACAACGATCTGTTCCAGATGGATGATCAGAACTTGTCATTTCTACTTTTCCTCCAAATCGAACAACCTCATTATATATACGTTGGTCATCTGTTGCTACAATGACATCCGTTAATAGTTGTGACTTTTGAACCCCTTCATATACACGTTGAATCATTGTTTTACCTTTTAAATCGATCAAAGGTTTCCCAGGAAAGCGTGATGAATTATAACGGGCTGGAATGATACCCACGATATTTAATTTGCTCATTTTTTTAACAACTATAAATAGATTAAAACTAATATAACCATTGTTTATGGAATGTATCGTAAAAATTAATTCCAATCTTCAAATGTGATGCACCTAGTCGATTGGAAGAAATACTTGATGTCCAAAACAAACCGAATTTCCATAAATATTTAGAAATCTTCACTTTTCGTTCAATTCCTGCAAAAACTTCAACTAAAGCATAATTATTTTGTGGTAAAGTTAAAAATGCTGTACCAACAGTTTCTTCTAATTTTAAACGATTTAATAGCCAAACTTTATTCAAAAAATACCCCTCAAAGTGATGAATAAAATTTGCTTGTACATATGAATTCGTTGTGTTTAATAGCGTATCCAACATCTGCATCGATGTCACTGGATTGGATAAAAACCAAACATCAGAAGTTCTAAAATATTTGTATTCAATTAATCTTAAATCTTTTTTATATAAAAACTGTCCTCCAACTATGCGAAATTGATAATTACCCAAGGCGGCTAATTTTGCCTGTTGCGTTATTTTTGCCTCCAAATATCCATAATTTGACTGTCCCCCAAACAAACTAGGAACCCCAGTTATATATTTCAAACCAAACAAAGGCCATTTCGAATCCAATAATATCTTCTTTTGCTCTTTAATTATATATTTCTGAAAAGGTTGATATTCCACTTCAACACCTAAAATCGAAACTTTGTAATTGTCAAAAGGCAAAGGTTTTGAAAACATTCCAAAATAATTGACCCATTCAGGATATTGAACATTTGTTATAGACATACGATTTGAAAAATCAAACGAGTACTTAACAAACAGTCCATTAATCAATTCCGAACGATAGGAAAACCCAATCTTTTGATTACGAACACGATTCGAAGGACCAAAAGCACCCGCAATATTTTGAAATGAATTCACAAAATCATAAATATCACCTGCTAAAAAGGTAATACGTCTCAACTTTAATTGATCAAAATCATAGGCTAATGCTAGTTCTCCTTTTAAATCTTTATTGTAAAACCCATAATCAATCGTAGGTTGTAAGGTGATTTTATTACCATTTTGAAATTCTTTGTCGTAAAAAATATTTAAACGATGTCGATAACCACCCACACCAAATGGTATAACCTGCGAAATAAATCCACCAAACCAAATACGCTGTTTAGAAAATGAATTTCTAAAGGATACCCCATTCCATAAAACATCTAACCAATAAATCTTATTGATGCTATCATCTTGTTTATCAAGGTATTCTTTTGAACTTTTATATGAACGAATACTATCCATAGAACGAACAAATTTTTCGTCTTCTACTTTCAAATCAGCAGGTCTGAAATTTGTATCCAAAGGTTTTAAATCAAATACTTTTGTTTCTTTCCAAAAATTGATACCTTTTGGAATATCAAAAAATTGATAATTTGTAAAATAAACCGAGGTATTCCCGAGAAGCATTTTACGATTATCAATGCTTGTAAAATCGTAATTAAATTTTTTAGGTATAAATAATTCACTTGACTTTGTGTATTCTATATCAATAGTTAATGACTTTATAAATAAGAGTGAATTTCCATTGATTGAACCTGTAAAACGAACCACATTCGAATTTGATTCATCTATCCAAATGGTTCCTTTTAATAATGGCTCATAATCAAAAATCGGTGTTACTTTGATTTCATTAACAACTCCAAAATCAGGATCTAATTTAGTATTCACTAAATCAAAACGATAGTATAAAAAAGCATTGTCTGCAATAGGAGAAACAATGGGTTTAGCACATAAGTGTGATGCTTCAATGTAATTTTGATAAAGATTAAAAAAGGCTTCCTTAATCCCTTTGACAAAAATGTAAGGATTCTCATCTATTGCCAAACGGGGCGCCAATCTTCCACCACCCAAAAAATCAGTAGACGTACCTACATTTGGGTTACCGTGTAACTCTACTCTGCCTGACGATCCATAGTCATTGTAAACTTGATATACATCTTTTGTATTTCGTAATTCGAAATAACTTTTGGACTTCCACTCCATCTGAGATTCACGAACAAAAATAGTTTCAAGAGAATCTTTTTTTTCTTTATCAATTTTGGAAATACTATAAATATCTACTTCAAAATTGCTATATTTTTTTTCTATTTCTTGTCTTCGTTCAATTGCTTTTCGTATAATTTCTTTGCCCCAATCTCGTTTCGATTTTTTCTTAATGACAATATCTTTAAATTGTAAGACACTATCTTTCTGACAAATAGAATTTTCGTTAATCAAGAGGAGGAGCAGAAAAAGTAGAAAAAAACGAATCATTAGTCTTGATTTGTAGAAATTTTATTCTGGAAAATGCCAGCGAAAAATCCAAATAAAGTCATACCTGTTAAAGTACCTAAAGTATCTTCCACTAAAAAAGAAAATAGTAAAACAAAGAAAATGGCAAGATCTAACCACTGCTTGCGAACTAAGTTTTGAAAAATAGAAAACAACCAAAAAATAAACAATAATAAACCTATTATTCCATATGAAACCCAAACACTTAAAAATTGATTATGACTTTCCCATTGATTTTCAATAAGTAACTTCGAATTCATTTTTCTATAAGTTTTTAAAAAAGTATCTTTGCTACTCCCCAAACCTACACCTAAAATCCAATTTTCTTTAATGATTAATTTGCTAGCTTTCCAAAATTCTAAACGTTGTAAAATACTATGACCATTAGGATCTAAGTTACCAGAGAACTCATATTTTAATTGATTGTATCTAGCCTGAAAACCAGTTTGTAGTTCCACAATTGTTGGAATACCGTTTTCAATATTTTTAATATCATTGTTTGTTAAAGCCCTAACACCATGTGCGTCTTTTCTTAACCCTTTAGAAGTCATATATCTCTTTAATACAAACTTATACTGATATCCTCTTGGACTTAATGATTCAAGGGATTTCGTTGAACGTAATTTCCAAACACTATCTACTTCTTTTTCACAATAATACAAATCTAAAAAATGTCCATTTTCTGTGATTTTAGAATGCATTTTATGTTCATATTTATTCCCTAATTGAGTATCTGTTACTAACTTTTGTGGTAAAGACTGATTTTCAAAACTAGTAATGTCTACTGATAACCAATAGATTGAAAGTAAACCAAGAATAAGTGATAGAATAGCGATTCCTTTTTGCAAATAATTAGATTTATTGAATAAAAGAAAAACTATTATTCCAATTCCCCCACCCAAAAGACCAAGTATCCCAGACAGTACTTGCGAATAATAGGTGTAAAATAAAAGCCAAATAGAAATCAATATCCATGAAAATTTCAATGTCGTTTTTTGCTCATTTATAACGAAATAGATACATATAAGAAAAGAAATAATAATCATCAAGGCAAAGCGAATATGAGAAACATGTAAAGCCATTTCTCTAATGTCTAGTTGACCTTCTTTACTTTGAAAAACAATAAATTGTATGATTGCTATCAAGGTTACAATCAAGGCAAATATCGAAAAAATATATTTTTGAAAACGTTTTACTTGCTCCGAAAACAAAACCATTAAAATCGGCCAAATAAAGAAGTTTAAATTAGCACCAAGCGATTGAATGCCCGCTTTTTTATCATTAGACCACAATAGACTTATAATCATCCAAGTTACTAATAAAAGAAAAACGCGTAAAGATTTATTTTTTTTAAGTAAAGCAAATGGATACTTAGAATCTTTTTGAATTAAATACAATACCAAAAAATAAACAGTAACTAATGAAGTAATTGCTTTACTAAATGTTAGTCCGACAAATAAAAAAACGATACCTGCTAAAAAAGTGTTCGTTTTCGTTTTGTCAGAAAGTAATATCATACAAGAAAGGTTATTTACCTAAAAGATTACTTTTTAAGAATGGTATTATAAGTTGTCTTATTTAGTAATATTTCTTTGGCTTTGTCTACAAATACATCATCTCTGAATGCGTGTTCTGCACGACCTTTTTGAAAATAATATCTTGAAACTATTTCATTTTCAATTAATTCTTTAATTTCAGCATTAAATTTTTCTAAATCTCTTTGTTTAGAAGGCGTTACTTTTTTAAATAGGGCTTCATATTCAGCTTTTGAATCTTCAAAGTACCCCTCATCTTCTGCTGTTTTACGCATTTTTTTCAACACTTCTTCACTTGCTGTAGAATAATCAAACGTATCTTTGATAACCATCTCTTTAAATTGATTGTACTCAACATCAGTTAATTTGAAAGTACTTGCAGATGGAATTGTTGGGTGCTTACTATGATAATCTGTTGCGTAGTTGAAAATCAAACTCTTTCCAACCAACATTGCAGTTAAACGACTGAATTCTTTTTCTTTCACCTTTAGATCTGGTTCAATCCCTCTTCCATCAATCACCTCTCTTCCGTTTACTGTTTTAAATTTGCGTATTAAAGAATCTGGAATCACTTTTGGTCTTTCATCTTCATCCTTATCATAATACTCTAATTTCTGAACACATCTTCCAGAAGGAGTATAATATTTAGCAATCGTCAATTTTATTTTGGAACCATATTTTAAATCAAATGTACGTTGAACCAATCCTTTACCAAAGGAAGTTTGACCGACAATAACAGCACGGTCTAAATCTTGTAAACTACCTGAAACAATCTCGCTCGCTGATGCTGAACCTTCATCGATTAATACTACAATTGGAATTTCAGTGTCAAGCGGTTCTACTTGGGTTTTATATACTTGATTTTCCTCTTTAATTCGACCTTTGGTTGTAACTACTATCTTCTCTTTTGGAACAAAAAAATTGACAATTTTCACTGCTTCAATTAATAAACCTCCTCCATTATCACGTAAATCAAAAACCAACTGATTCATCCCTTTTGCTTTCAAATCTAAAAAGGCCTTTTTAACTTCCTCTGAAGCTGTCTGGGTAAAACTATTTAATTTGATATAGCCTATACCATTTCCAATAATTTCAGCATAAGGTACATCTGGAATTTTAATCTCGTCTCTCGTTATTGGTATTACAAGTTGATCTTTCTCATTTCGTAAAACCTTTACTTGAATTGTGGTTCCTTTTGGTCCTTTGAGAGCTTGAGATACCTCTTCCGAAGGTTTTTTCACCATATTTTTACCATCAATTTCAAGAATTTTATCCCCTGCTTTTAATCCTGATTTTTGTGCCGGATTCCCTTCATAAGGTTCAGAAACGCAGATGTAATCGCCCATTTTACGAATCAAAGCTCCTACTCCGCCATATTGTCCCGTAGTCATCATTCGGTAATCCTCCATGTTTGCCTCGTGATAATACACAGTATAAGGATCTAATTCCTTCAACATGGCATCGATTGCTACTTTTGATAATTTCCCTGGTTTTGGTTCATCGACGAAATGCATATCTAGATTTTGATAAATCAAATCCATCAATTCCAAACCTTTGACAACTTCGAAATTATGCGATTGTGAAAAACCGTTTAAGGTTGAAAATAGAAAGGTTGCTATTAAAACAACTTTTTTAGTTAAGGTTAGCCTTGTATTGTTCATCTAAATTTCGTTTTTTAATTGAACGATTAATTTTTGAAATAATTGTTCTGTTTTTCGTAAAAGAACATCATAAGGCAATTCTTCTTTATTTGTATAAACTAAAAATAACGCCACTTGAATTTGATGTTCATTTAAAAAAGTCTCTAAAATTAACTTATTCTTTCGAACCGATTCACGTAACAATCGCTTTATTCTATTTCGATCATGTGCTTTTCGAAAAGTACGCTTGGGCGCAGAGAAAACAAGTTGAAAAGGAACATCTTCTGGTAAAGGATTAACTTTGTAATGAATCAATAACGGAAACTGTTTTACGGCTTTTTTATCCTCGTAAATAGCACCAATTATTTTCTGACTACACAATTTATATACCTTCCCAAGGGTTTGATCCATAAAAACAAAGGTAAGAAAGTTTTTGCATCATATGTTTACCCCTATTTTCTATCTCTTTTGTTTATCTTTGTTTTTCAAATTTTGAATTATGTTTAGATCACATACGTGTGGCGAATTACGCCTTGAAAATTGCAATCAAACAGTAACATTAGCGGGTTGGGTTCAACGTTCGCGAGATTTAGGAGGTATGACCTTCGTAGATTTAAGAGATCGCTATGGAATAACTCAGTTGGCTTTCAATATGGAAGAAAACGAAATGTTATGTTTACAAGCACGTAAATTAGGTCGTGAATTCGTAATTCAAGTGGAAGGAACTGTAATCGAACGTTCTTCTAAAAACAAAAACATTCCTACGGGAGAAATTGAAATTAAAGTTTCTCAACTAAACATATTAAATGCTTCTTTTGTACCTCCTTTTACGATTGAAGACGATACAGATGGTGGCGAAGAATTAAGAGCTCAATTTCGTTATTTGGATTTAAGAAGAAATCCAGTACAAGAGAAATTACGTTTAAGAAATCGTGTTGCTTTAGAAACACGTAAATTCTTAGATAGCAAAGATTTCTTAGATGTGGAAACTCCGTATTTGATTAAATCTACTCCCGAAGGCGCACGTGATTTCGTTGTTCCAAGTCGCATGAATTCAGGAGAATTTTATGCTTTACCCCAATCTCCTCAAACATTTAAGCAATTATTGATGGTATCTGGTTTTGACAGATATTACCAAATCGTAAAATGTTTCCGTGATGAAGATTTACGTGCTGACCGTCAACCTGAGTTCACACAAATCGACTGCGAAATGGCGTTTGTAGAGCAAGAAGATATTCTAAATACGTTCGAAGGTTTAGTAAAACATTTATTCAGCGAAGTAAGAGGAATTCAATTTGAAGGTAATTTCCCTCGCATGACCTATGCTGAAGCAATGGAAAGATATGGATCTGACAAACCAGATATTCGTTTTGAATTAGAGTTTGTTTATTTAACAGATTTAGTTCAAAATAAAGGATTTGCGGTATTTGACAATGCTGAAACAGTGATTGCTATCAATGCTCAAGATTGTTCAGAATATACTCGTAAACAATTAGATGCTTTAACTGATTGGGTAAAAAGACCACAAATCGGCGCAACCGGATTAATTTACTTGAAATATAACAATGATGGTACATTAAAGTCATCGGTAGATAAATTCTACAGTCCTGAAGAATTGAAATTATGGGCTGAAAGAGCAAATATGCAACAAGGTGACTTGTTATTGGTATTGTGCGGTGGTTTAGAGAAAACGCGCAAGCAAATGAACGAATTACGCCTGCATATGGGGAACGAATTAGGATTACGTAATCCTAATGTTTTCAAACCGTTATGGGTAATTGATTTTCCATTATTAGAATGGGATGAAGAAAGTGGAAGATATCATGCGATGCACCACCCCTTTACTTCTCCTAAACCAGAAGATTTCGTATTGTTAGATACAGAGCCTGGAAAAGTAAGAGCAAATGCTTATGACCTTGCGATGAACGGAGTGGAATTAGGTGGTGGATCGATCAGAATTCACGACAGAGCTATTCAAGAGCGAATGTTTGAATTACTAGGTTTTACACCTGAAGAAGCTCAAAAACAATTTGGATTCTTACTTAAAGCATTCGAATTTGGAGCGCCTCCACACGGTGGTATTGCTTTCGGACTAGACCGTTTAGTTGCGACAATGGGTGGTTCCGATTCTATTCGTGACTACATTGCGTTTCCTAAAAACAATAAAGGTAGAGACGTAATGATTGATGCTCCTTCTACCTTAGATGATAAGCAACTAGAAGAACTTTCTATACAAGTTCAAAAAATCGAATCATAAGTACTTCAATAAGACATAAAAAAACCGCCAACTTTTATTAAGTGGCGGTTTTTTAGTTTTGTAATATATTGGATATTATTCCTTAATAATCTTTAATGTAGACTCTCCTTCTAACTGTAAAAAGTAAGTCCCTTTTTCGAAATTATCAATGTTTAAATTTTCATTAATATTATTGATCTTAGAAGTTAAAATTAACTTTCCTGTAATATCAGTAATAGAATAGCTTTTACCAATCATAGCTGGTTGAAGTTTCAAGTTAAATAAACCTGTAGTTGGATTTGGAAAAATATCTATGTTATGATTTTGAGCAATCTTTTCAACATCAGCTGTTTGATCACCCAATACTACTTTCAAAACAGGTCGTTTAGAAACATCTTTATGATCAGAAGAACAGAAGTTCATTTTACTATAATATTCATCATTAACTAACTTCATCAAGTATCCATAATTTTGAGTTGCTAACATATCCTTAGTTAGTTCTGTCAAATCTATATCATTATAATCTTTATTTGGTTCATTAGTTCCTGATTGCTTCGATGCTAAATTCATATCATAACTAGGTTTTGTAGTCCATGTCACCGTATTTTCATCCCAAGTTGAAGTAACCTTATAAAAAGCAAAATCATTCGATTTTGTTAAAGCACTATGCGGTCCGATACCCGATTCTTGACCCCATGCTTTTAAACTTAAAACTACTTTTTCTATTTTTCTATTTGAAGGAATCGAAGATAAGTCAAATTGAATTAATGAATATAAATTACCTGGTTGACTTGAAAATGTCCAGCTATCTGCTGGTAACTGTTCATCCTTACCATAATTTGTATTGAAATAATCTGGTGCGGCACTATGAATAAATGCATCTTGTTTTACTGATAAAACCAAAGTCTCTACATCAATTTTTGACAGAATAACTGTTAATTCAGGTCGTTTAGAAACATCTTTATGATCAGAAGAACAGAAGTTCATTTTACTATAATATTCATCATTAACTAACTTCATCAAGTATCCATAATTTTGAGTTGCTAACATATCCTTAGTTAGTTCAGTCAAATCTATATCATTATAATCTTTATTTGGATCATTAGTACCTGGTTGTTTAGAAGTTAAATTCATATCATAACTAGGCTTTGTAGTCCATGTCACCGTATTTTCATCCCAAGTTGAAGTAATTTTATAAAAAGCAAAATCATTCGATTTTGTTAAAGCACTATGTGGTCCGATACCTGATTCTTGTCCCCAAGCTTTTAAACTTAAAACTACCTTTTCAATTTTTCTATTGGTAGGTATTGAAGAAAAATCAAATTGAATTAACGAATATAAATTACCTGGTTCACCTGAAAATGTCCAACTATCTGCTGGTAATTGTTCATTTTTCCCATAATTTGTATTGTTATAATCTGGAGTTGCACTATGAACAAATGCATCTTGTTTTACGCTCAATTTAATTGTATCTTGAGCAAAAATAATGTTGGATGTAATTAACCCAAAAAATAATAATTTTCTCATATTTAATTATTTAATTGGTCAAATATACACATAAAGTATTTGATTGATAGCAATAAAAAAGCTGTCAACTTTTCAGTCGACGGCTCACCATATAGTCACATTGAGCTTGTCGAAATGTTATAATCCTAAAAGTACTTGTAGTGGATCTTTCCCTCCAAAAATCATTCTTTCTGGATTTTCTAACATCTCTTTTACTTTCACTAAGAAACCTACAGATTCCTTACCATCGATGATTCTGGAACTTTTACCATTGGATTAAGCGGAAGTGATCTACATCCAAATTTAGGTTTAGATTACGCTTTTAATACAAATTAGATAATAAAAACAAACTCTAACTTTTAATCTGATGGTTCATTTCACACAATTTCAATCAAATTGAATTTAACCTCTCAAGTAATTCAGGTATTAAGTCATTCATTTTAGAAAAAGCAAACCATTTTTTACCTAAATCCTTTAATGAAGCTCCTAAATGGTATAGTTCATTCTCATCAATAATTAAAAATCGATCATGACTTTTCTTTAATTGTTTTAATTCAATTGGAGGGTATTGTTCATGGTGTTTTGCTAACGTTAATTGTAGCTTATCATTTAGTTGAGAAGTAAACACTGTAGCTTTCACCATTTCATTTCTATTAGCAAGCATTGTCAATGTATTCTCATCCATATAATTATCAATCAAAACAATAGAATACTTAGCACTTTTTATCAATTGAAGAGCAAATTTATATGCGTCAAATATTTCACCATCATAAAATATTCCAAAGGATTTTGGAAGTTCATTTTTTTCGAGTGCTTTAAAAAGTTGGTTTACCTTTTCATCGGTAAATTGTTGTTTAAATTCAATATTTGAAATTCTGCTATGAATTTCCTGATTCGTTAAAAACGAGTGGCGCATTGATACAAATGCTTTCATAATTTGAATACTTACTTGAATAGCAATATCACTTCTTAAAACACTTGACAACATAGCAACGCCTTGTTCAGTAAAAGCGTATGGTAAATTCAAACTATGTTTTAACGAATGGAACCGGTCACAATTTGTGACCAGTTCTTTCATCTCTTCTTTCGTTAATTGAAAACGAAATTCTTCTGGAAATCGATTAATATTTCGCTTTACTGCTTGATTTAAAACTTTTGTATCGACTTGATAAATTTTCGCTAAATCTCTATCAAGTAATGTTTGCTTTCCTCTTAAAACTAAAATCTGTTGTTGAATAGTTACTTCTGATATGTTCATTATCTTGTTTTAACTTAAAGATAACGAAAAAGATTAAAAAATAATCATATTAAAGACTGAAATATAAACAAAAAAAGCCGTTGACTTTTCAGTCAACGGCTCACCATATAGTCACATTGAGCTTGTCGAATTTTACAATCCTAAAAGTACTTGTAGCGGGTCTTTACCTCCAAAAATCATTCTTTCTGGATTTTCTAACATCTCTTTTACTTTCACTAAGAAACCTACAGATTCCTTACCATCGATGATTCTATGGTCATACGAAAGCGCTACATACATAATTGGACGGATTTCTACCTTTCCATTGATTGCTACCGGACGCTCAACAATATTGTGCATACCTAAAATAGCTGATTGTGGAGGATTTATGATTGGTGTTGACAGCATCGAACCAAATACACCTCCATTCGTGATTGTAAATGTTCCTCCAGTCATATCGTCTGGTGTAATTTTACCATCTCTTGCTTTGATTGCTAAACGCTTAATTTCACGCTCAATCTCAGCCAACGTCATTTGTTCTGCATTGCGCACAACTGGTACCATTAATCCTTTTGGAGATGATACTGCAATACCTACATCTGCATAATTATGGAAAATAACTTCATTTCCATCAATTTGTGCATTTACTGCAGGAAAAATATTTAATGCTTCAGTTACTGCTTTCGTAAAGAAAGACATAAAACCTAAATTCACTTCGTGGAATTTCGCAAAACTATCTTTGTATTTTGCTCTTAAATCCATGATTGGTTTCATATCTACTTCGTTGAACGTAGTCAACATCGCTGTTTCGTTTTTCACAGAAACCAAACGCTCTGCAATCTTACGACGTAACATCGACATTTTCTCGCGACTTTGTTCACGTGTACCTCCCCATCCTTGAACTGCATCTGCACTGATACCCGCAGACATCGCTGCGATTACATCTTGTTTCGTGATACGGCCATCTTTACCAGTAGCGTTCACTTTATTCGCTGGAACATTGTTTTCAGCCATAATTTTGGCTGCTGCAATTGATGGTGTTCCAGATGCATATGAAGTTTTTTCGTTCACCGGATTTGGTGATGGAGCTGGAGCTGCTTTTGGAGCCGCTGCCTCAACCACTTTTTCTTCTTTTACAGGTGCTGGAGCTACACTACCTTCTGGTCTTGCTGCTACTGTATCAATCAAACATACTACTTGACCTACTTTAACTACATCTCCTTCTGCTGCTTTTAACGTAATTACACCACTTTGTTCAGCAGGTAATTCTAACGTTGCTTTATCTGAATCAACCTCAGCGATTGCTTGGTCTTTTTCAACGTAATCACCATCAGATACCAACCAAGTTGCGATTTCTACTTCTGAAATCGATTCTCCTGGACTAGGTACTTTCATTTCTAAAACTGACATACGATATCTTTTTAAATATTATTATTTCGCGTTAATAGTTGCATATTCAAAAATGTCGCTAAACAACTTAGCCAAACGTTTTTTATGCAATGAGGAAGAACCTTCTGCTGAAGCGGCTGAAGCTTGTCTTGTAATTCCAATCAATGGTAAATGTCTTAACTTCATGGCAATGTATCTCCAAGCACCCATGTTTTCAGGCTCTTCTTGTGCCCAAATAATGTTTTTCGCATTTGGATAACTAGCAACTAAAGCATCAAATTGCTCCTGAGGAAAAGGATATAATTGCTCAATTCGGATAAATGCCATATTTTCAACTCCTAACTCAGCTGCTTTTTCAGAAACCTCATAGTAGAATTTACCTGTACAAAATACAAGCGTATCAACTTGATTTCTATTTGCATTTTTATCATCAATGATTTCTTGGAATGAACCTGTTGCCATTTCTTCTAATGTTGACACCGCACTCGGGTATCTTAACAACATTTTAGGAGAGAAAACAACCATTGGTTTTCTGAAATCACGTTTTACTTGTCTTCTTAATACGTGGAAATGGTTTGCAGGAGTTGAAGTGTTCACTACTTGGATATTCTCATCCGCACATTGCTGTAGGAAACGCTCCATACGTGCACTTGAGTGCTCTGCACCTTGACCTTCATAACCGTGTGGCAATAACATCACCAAACCAGATTGAGTTGACCATTTGTCTTCACCTGCAGTAATAAATTGATCCACCATAATTTGAGCACCATTGAAGAAATCTCCAAATTGTGCTTCCCAAATCGTTAATCCTTGCGGTGTTGCTAATGAATAACCATATTCAAAACCTAACACACCATATTCTGATAATAACGAATTATATACACTAAATGCAGCTTGTTTTTCAGCTAATAAATTTAATGTTGTAATTTCTTCTTCTGTGTCTTCTGTTTTAACAACCGCATGTCTATGTGAAAATGTACCACGCTCCACATCTTGACCAGAAAGTCGAACTGGGTGTCCTTCCACTAATAAAGATGAATATGCCAACATTTCAGCAGTACCCCAATCTAATTTATTGTCTTTAACCGCATTTAAACGGTCTTCGAAAATTTTTGAAATCTTACGGAAATATTTTTTTCCTTCTGGTAGAGTAGCTAATTTGTGTCCTAATTGCTCTAATTGTGCTTTGTCAACACCTGTTTCAATTGACTTCACAAAATCTTCCGCTTTACCGTGTCTGTAACCTTCCCAAGTTGTTTTTAGGAAATCCCAAACAATTGCTTTTTCATTTTGTTTTGAAGCTAAATGTTGCTCTTCTAGATATTGATTATACTTTTCTTCAATTTCTTTCGCTTTATCAGCAGTTACAGCACCTTCAGCCAAAATTTGTTTTAAATATATGTCTTTTGGATTTGGGTGTTTTGCAATAATATTGTACAAATGTGGTTGCGTGAATTTAGGCTCATCCCCTTCATTGTGACCATATTTACGGTAACATAATAAATCTATAAAGATATCTCTACCAAATGTTTGACGGTACTCAATTGCAATTTCGACTGCTTGTAAAACCGCCTCAACATCATCACCATTCACATGGAATACAGGACATAACGTAGTTTTTGCAACATCCGTACAGTAAGTTGATGAACGAGCATCTAAATAGTTTGTTGTAAATCCTACTTGGTTGTTTACCACAATGTGAACTGTACCACCCGCTCTATATCCGTCTAATTGTGCCATTTGTACTACTTCATACACAATTCCTTGACCTGCTACAGCACCATCACCGTGTACCATCACTGTACAAACTTTCTTTTCGTCTTTATATTGGGCATCAATTTTTGCTCTTGCAATACCTTGAACTACAGGGTCAACTGCCTCTAAGTGAGAAGGATTTGGCGCTAGTGTTAGACCAACTTTCTTTCCGTTTTTAGCAGTGATTTCAGAAGTATATCCTTGGTGGTATTTTACATCTCCGTCAAAATTTCCTTCAAATTCGAACTCTTTTCCTTCAAATTCAGAGAAGATATCTTGAGGGCGTTTTTCAAAAATGTTTGTTAGGGTATTCAAACGACCACGGTGTGCCATTCCCATTACGAAATATTCAACACCAAGTTCAGCACCTTTTTGAACCAACGTATCTAATGCAGGAATTAATGCCTCACCTCCTTCAACAGAGAAACGCTTTTGACCAACATATTTTTTACCTAAAAACGCTTCAAAACTAGATGCTTGATTTAATTTGGAAAAAATTTCCACTTTGCGATTAGCATCGTATTTAGGGCGATTTTTAAGTTCGATTTTATTTTTTATCCACTCCAAACGCTCAGGCTCTCTCATGTACATAAACTCTATGCCAATTGATTGGCAATAAGTTTCCTCTAAATGAGCGATAATATCCTTCAACGTAGCAGCACCAATACCGATTTGAGAACCCGACTGAAAAACAGTTGTTAGATCTGCTTCCGTCAATCCAAAATTTTCAATTGCTAATGTTGGCTCGTATTTTCTACGATCACGTACTGGGTTTGTTTTTGTAAACAAATGTCCACGAGTACGATACCCATTTATTAAATTTAGAACCTTAAATTCTTTTTGAAAATTTTCAGGAATATCTCCTTTTTCGTCATAATTTGTTTGAGCAAATTCGAAACCCTCGAAGAATTTTTGCCAACCTAAATCGACACTTTCAGGGTCTTGCTTGTAGGACTTATATAGAAAATCTATAGCAGAAACATCTGCATTACCTACGTATGTTACTTTATCCATGTTTTAAGCACATATTAACAGAACGGCGAAGTTACAAATTAATTGTTTTTAGGGGAATTTTAAGTACGATTATTTACAAGAAAAATTACTTCTTAAAACTAAGTCCTGCACTCGTGAGTAAATCATGTAAAATAGGCAAGGTACTTTTTCCCATACCATGGAGTGATAAAATTTCTTTTTCGGTATATTTACTTAAATCTTCAACAGTTTTAACATCTATACTTTCAAGGGCTCTTCGAGCAGGAGCAACTAAAAAAGAGAAAAAATCATCTTTCGATTTTCGTTCGTTTTCACATCTCGGACATGTTGAACAATTTGAACTTTTGTAAAATTCATGACCATTTTCACAATGTCTTAGTATCCTATTTGAAATCATTTACTTTGAATATTTCTCTCTAAAAAACACTTTTTGTGCTTCACGTCGAATCACTTCCCAAACAAATAATTGCATCCAATTTTGTGACTGTGAAGTAGCATATTGAATGTACAGTTTTTCTGAAATATCAATCGTGTATAATAATGGTTGCCATGAAGATGATTTCTTCTCAACCATATACATTAAGGCTTCAGATACTATATCCGATAATTGTTGAATATCGACTACCTCATCACAAAATATTGGATTAAAACTAAACCCATGTGATTCAAAATCTTTGGCTATTTGTCGTTGTGTTTTTAAACGAAACAACTCATTCGAAATATGCGCCTCTAATTCCTTGTCAAATTGAACGGGAAACATTAACGTTCAAGGATTTGAAATAATACCGGACGACTTGGTGTCGCATCATTTTCAAAAGGTGCCGTTTGCAAATTTAAAATATAACGTCCGTCTTGAATTTCATCTGAAACATAAATAAATTCCGTGATGGTTTTATCAAATTGTGGATTGTTAGGTACTTGCCAAAATGCATGGTGAAATAACAATTTACCTTCATCATTTTCTCTATCAACAGAAGGTAAATCGATTAAAAAATGTTTTACTTTTTTGTTATTCAACACCTCAACACAATCCACATCTAAATAAGGAGGATTAGTTGAAGAGTAATTTTTATGTTTTTTCGTAATCTCGTTCGGAGTTGTTCTCAAAACAACAGCATCTACTCGTTCTGAAGTAATTGCTTTTTCGATTTGTTCTTTAGAAATCACCTCATCCCACACTTGATCCTGCTCGTTCCATCTTTTTTCAGGAGAAATTGTAATCACCTCCGCTGTGAAAAATGCTTCTTTCAGATTTTTATTTATCGAATGTATATCATTTGTAATGTGACCTAAACATTCCGTATGCGTACCATGACCATGCGGATTAAAAAAGATATTCCTAAAATTAGTACTCGCTCCCTCGGAAACCAACCCCACAAATTCCTCTACTCGAACTGGTTCAAAAACAGGCTTATCCACATACCATGCCAAGGGATTTTTTTCATCATTCGATAAAGGAATTGAAATGTCTAATCCTTTATTGGTATCTATAAAATGGTAATTATCTAAATATAAAATCATTATATCCTATTTAGGTAGTTTTGAAAGCATCGCTCTGTAGGCCTCTTTGAAGTCACTTTTCCCTTGACAACCCATCGTTAAAGCCGCATTATGAAAATGCTCTATTCGATTTTCAGGATTTGGGTGTGTACTCAAAAATTCAGGAACCTTTCCACCTTGACCTTGCTTTTCTAACTTTTCAAAAAAACCAGCAGCACCGCTTGCCTTATATTGAGTACCACATAAATAAAGAACAGATCGTTGGTCTGCCTCTGTTTCATGATTTCGAGAAAATTTTAATCCGATTAAAGAAGTTGAAAGCTGTGAAATTGTTGGACTTGTTTGTCCTAATAAAATCAATTGGGCAACATCTGCAACAAAGGTCAATCCATACATCGTAGTAATTTGACGAGTTGAATGTCTCATGTCAGCATGACCAATTTCATGTGCAAGTACACCAGCAAACTGATCTTCACTATCTAAAAATTTTAAAATCCCCGTATATACATAAATGTATCCTCCGGGAGTACAAAAAGCATTGAGGGTTTTATCGTCGTGGATGATTTTAATTTTCCATTCAAATTCATTTCTATAGTCTACTTTTCCTGATGCGAATATATTATCTCTTACTTTATTCACATAAGCATACACCTCTGCATAACGATTTGGATCTAACAAAGGATAATTCTTTGGATCGGAGGATATTTGTAGATCGGCTTGTTTTCCGAAATTTTTATCCGCCGATAGCGGCAAAATATTAAATCCTTTTCCTTTATTTCTTGGGTCCATCATTCCACATGCACTTGCTAATAGTACCGCAAAAACAATAACAAATCGAAGCGTAGTCTTCATAAATTCTAAATTTTCGAAACAAAAATAAATATTCCAATGTGATTATAGACATACTAATTTTTACACCGTTGTAAAAGCATCTTCAATGTGCTCTATTTCTGTTCGAAATTGATTGTGAACAATGGAAATAATATCAAAACGGGTATGTAAACTAATTTGTCTTTCTTTCACAAACATATTAGCCACTTTGATGATTTGTTTTTGTTTCGCTCGAGTAACTGCTCTCCAAGGTTCTCCAATCTCGGCAGTCTGTCTCGTTTTCACTTCTGTAACCACGACTTGATTTTCAAAAAGTGATATAATATCCGCCTCCAAATGTCCTAATCGGTAATTGAATTCCAAATGTTTAAAGCCTTTTTCTGCTAAAAAATTTTGTGCTAATTCCTCTCCGTAAACACCTAATTCATACGTTGTCATATTCTCTTTTCTTATTTAAGTTAAGAGAAAAGATGATTAGATGAAAGAGAAAAGAAAGATTTTTGATTACAAAATTAAAGATCACTCCACTGCTTTTGTCGGTTTCTCTAACTTCCAAGCAAACCAAACAAATAAACCAATACAAAGATTATGAACAATTAATCGCATACTAAGACTTTGAATATCCAATCCTTTACAAATGAAAAACAACATCATTGCAAGAATCATATAAAAGAAAAACTTACGTAAATTATATTTAATTGGATAATATTTTTGTCCAAGTATATAAGAAGCAATCATTTGTGAAGCATAGACAATCAAAGTAGCCCAAGCACATGCCCAATAGCCATAAGTAGGAATAAAAATCCAATTAATAGTTATAGTTAAAATTGCTCCACCAATAGAAATATACGCACCGAATTTCGTTTGACCCGAAAGTTTGTACCATATACTTTGATTGTAATAAATTCCTAAAAAGACATTCGCCAGCAATAAAATCGGAACAACACCTAACCCAACCCAATAACTTTCATTACGAATAAAATGCTTGAAAATATCAATGTCTAACGAAACTACTAGGAATACCAAACAAACAGTCGCGACAAAATAATTCATCAACTTACTGTAGAGTTTATTTTTATCCTGATTTTTTGCCTGTGAAAAGAAAAAAGGTTCCGCAGCATAACGATAGGCTTGAAGCAAAATTGATACTAACATCGCCAATTTATAAACTGCCGAATATATACCTACTTGCGCTGTAGCATCTTCAATTGTATGTCCATTTTCAAAAAGTACTTTTTTTAGCATCGCTCTATCTAATGTTTCATTAACTATTCCTGCAAATCCAGCAACAACAAGAGGTAAAGCATAGACTAACATTTCTTTACCTAATGCAATATCAAACTTAAAACGTAGTTGAAGAAAATATTTATATAATAAGGCGGGCTTAACCACAGCAGAAATCAAATTCGCAATGAGTATATACAACACCCCTTGTTCAGGATGGTCTTTGTTGAACATAGTTAACATAAAAAGTAAATTCAGTCCAATATTTACTAATATGGATGCGACCTGTATGCCAGCAAATTGTTTGGCTTTTTCTTCTGATCGTAAACGTGCTAATGGGATACTCGAACAAGCGTCAACACAAACTATAATTAATAGAAGAAATACATATTCGCTATGTTTTGGATATAACAACCAATCCGCGATTTCTTGTAAGAAAAATACTCCAATTAAGAAAAACAAGACATTTATTACCAACACAGTCAAAAACGTATTTCTGAAAACAGTTTCTTTATCCGTCTTTTCTTTTATGTATCGGAAAAAAGTAGTTTCCATTCCGAAGGTTAAAAACACCACCAGAAAGGCAACATAAGCATATAACTCCGAAACAACACCATAATCCGATGGATCCGCAAAAACATAGGTATATAGAGGAACCAACAAATAATTTAACAGCCTACCAACGATACTTGATAGACCATAAATTGCAGTTTGCCCTAGTAGTTTTTTTAACGGATTCAATAGTTCTTAAAAATTTGGTTTTCTTTTTTCTAAAAATGCAGTAGTTCCTTCAACGAAATCAGGAGTTCCAAAACATTTTCCAAACTCATCAATTTCTACCTCAAAACCATTCACGCCATCTGTATCTTGTGCATTAACTGCTCTAATAGCGCTTTCAATTGCTGTTGAAGAATTTGCAGAAATTTTAGATGCCAATTTTTCAACTCGTTCTTTCAATTCTACAGGTTCACACACATCATTAACCAATCCCCAACGTAATGCCTCTTCTGCACCAATCATTCCGGCTGTAAAAATCATTTCGTTTGCTTTTCCTTTTCCAACTAAAGCCGTCAAGCGTTGCGTTCCTCCATAACCTGGAATAACACCCAATGAAACTTCAGGTAAACCCAATTTAGCATTAGTTGTAGCAATACGAATGTGTGACGCCATTGCTAACTCCAAGCCTCCACCCAATGCAAAACCATTAACGGCAGCAATCACAGGTTTATTGCTTTGCTCAATCACATTAAACAATTTTTCTTGTCCTTCTCTCGCTAAATTTTTTCCTTGTTCAGGTGTAAAATCAGCAAATTCTTTGATGTCTGCACCTGCTACAAATGATTTCTCTCCAGAACCAGTTAATACAATCACACGCAACTCACTATTTTGATTTGCGGCAATAATTGCATGATGCAATTCGTCAATTGTAACTTTGTTTAGTGCATTCAATTGATTAGGTCTATTGATAGTAATCCATTGAATTTTATTTTCTTGCTCAACTAACAAATTAGTGTAATCGTTCATCATTATTTCTTTTTATTTCTATAATTCTTATATAATTTGACTGCAATCATCAAGGTAATTCCAACGCCAAAAAATCCAAAAATGCCTCCTATCCAACTTAATGTTGATTGCATTTCGACGAGGAAAACAATTGCAACTAAAAACAACGTTGCTAATTCATTCCATAAACGTAACTGAGTGGAAGACCAACTAATTTCATTACGCTTCAATTGGTTCATTGTGCGTTGACATATAAAATGATAAATCAAAAGTAAAACTACAAACGTCAATTTAATATGCATCCATGGTTGTTCTAACAGATAGGGATTCAAAACAAACATCCAAACACCAAAAACAACTGTCAACACCATGGATGGAGTTGTTATAATCCACCACAACTTGTGTTGCATAATTTTAAACTGATCCGTCAAAATCTTTGCTTCATTTTCGGGTTTATCTTTCGTTTCAACATGGTAAATAAATAAACGAACCATATAAAAAAGTCCAGCAAACCAACTGACAACAAAAATGATATGTAATGCTTTTACCGCTTGATAATCCATACTGCCTAACTAATGCCTTGTGCCTAATGCCTCAAAGCTATATTACACTTTTAACCCTTTAACAACACGATCTTTACGTCTTGTTTTTTGTAATTTTTTAATAACTACCAATAAAAATGCATTAGCAGAATTTGATGAAGCATAATAGGTTTCTCCACCGTACTGTACTTCACCTCCTTTTTCATAATCCCAATTACTTGCAATGAAATAGAAACGACCAGTAACTTGATTTTCTCGAATACCAAATTTAATTGTCTTATTAGGACCTAATTCAAAACGAATATTAACATTTCCACTTGCATCATAAGAATCAAAAATACATTTTGTATTCAATGGAATAATAATACGATCTTGAATTTTATTCTTACTGTTTACCAAAGTACCATCTTCTGTTTTCGCTTTACTTCCTCTTAAAATACTTTTTTCTAAAACGATAGTAGCTGAAGTATAAAACTGAACTTTTTTCATGTTTTCAGCATCATCAAGATTGAATTCTTTCTTTATATCCTCATTAAAAGGAACTTTTACCCCGCAGGACACAGAGAACAGAGCGATAAAAAACATTAAAATATATTTCATAGCAAATAGATATCTTTTGCACAAATGTAAATAATCAATCACGCTTATAATTCATGAAAACTAATATTTATACGCATTGAAATGTTAAACAACCTTAAAAATTCAACTAAATTGTACTTGTAATTTGATTATTTTTGAAAATCAATTGAAAAAAAATGAAAATTCACGTTCAATCTTTCACCTTTGGTCCTTTTCAGGAAAATACGTATATCGCGTTCAACGATGAAAAAACAGCCGTTATTATTGACCCAGGGTGTTCTAATACTTTCGAAGAAAATCAATTAGTTCAGTTTATTGAATCAAATAACCTTGAAGTAAAGGCATTATTGAGTACTCATTGCCATATAGATCATATTTTTGGTAATGCATTTGTACTCAATAAATACAAAGTTGATTATTACATCCATAAATTAGACTTACCTGTATTAGAACGTGGAGAAAGATCAGCACAGGTTTATGGTATACAAGGATTTACACCATCTCCTAATCCAACTAAATTCTTAAATGACAATGACGTTATTTCATTTGAAAACCTAACTTTTAAAGTGATTTTCGGACCAGGTCATGCGCCAGGTCATGTTGCATTCTATTCAGAAGAAAATAACTTTGCTATTAGTGGCGATATTTTATTTAAAGGAAGTTTTGGAAGAGTTGATTTACCTGGTGGTGATCTAGAAACATTGAAACAAACGATTCACGACCGCTTTTTTACTTTACCAGAAGAAACGATAATTTACTCTGGACATGGACCAGAAACAAACATTGGCATCGAAAAGAAAACAAATTACATACTTCAATTTTAACCAGTTATGAACTTACGTTATTGGAATAGACAACATACATTTGGATTATTAGTTGCCGTTTTTTCTGTGTTGATTTTTACGCCTATCGTGATGTATATTTTTACTTGGATAGACCATTCTAATATTCTTGGTTTCGATGATTATTTGGATAAATTTCTATATAATAAACAGTATCGAGGAAAAATGATTTCACTAGCAGTAGTTCCAAACCTCATCTGGTTTTATTGGTCAATGAACAAACGAAATTACAACTTTACAACAGGGATAATTTTAGGTTCTGCGGTATATGTTCCCTATATCATTTATAATAACTTCTTGCAATAATGAAATTGTTTTTAATTGCAGGGGAAGCCTCTGGCGATTTACATGGCTCAAATCTGATTAAAGCGCTAAAACTAAAAAATCCATCCATAGAACTTGCATTTTGGGGTGGTGATTTAATGGAGAAAGAAGCCAATATAAAACCGCTAAAACATTACAAAGAACTTGCTTTTATGGGCTTCATTGAAGTAATTAAAAATTTAGGTGAGATCTTTAAAAACTTTAAAAAATGCAAACAACATATAACTGATTTTAAACCTGATGCAATCGTTTTAATTGACTATCCAGGATTCAATTTACGTATTGCAAAATGGGCAAAATCACAAAATATTAAAGTTTACTATTACATTTCTCCAAAAGTATGGGCCTGGAAAGAAAAGCGTGTTTACAAAATCATTAAATATGTCGATACGCTCTTTACTATTTTTCCTTTTGAAACTGAATTTTTCAAAAAATACAATTACCCTGTTGAGTATGTTGGAAACCCACTGATTGATGCCATTCATAACTATAAAAATCTGCCAAATAAAGAACTAGATTTTAAGTTAAAAAATCATCTTTCTGACAAACCCATCATTGCACTTTTACCTGGAAGTAGAAGGCAAGAGGTAAGCGCTAAACTTCCAGTAATGTTAGATTCAACCAAAAATTTAGATAATTATCAATTCGTGATTGCAGGAGCACCTTCATTAGATTTAGATTTCTACAAACCGTTTATTGAAAATCGGGAAGCTACCATTTTATTTGGACAAACCTATGATATATTAGAAAATGCAGAAGCAGCTTTAGTCACATCAGGTACAGCAACGCTTGAAACAGCCTTATTTAAAGTTCCACAAGTTGTTTGCTACATTGCCTCTCCAATTTCCTATGCTATTGCAAAACGATTGATAAAGATCAAATTCATTTCATTAGTAAATCTCATATTTGATAAAGAAGTAGTTCGTGAATTAATTCAACACGAATGCAACCCAACATTGATTAGAGAAGAGTTAAAAACTTTGTTGGTTGGAGGTAAAAAAAGAGAAAAACAACTCAAAGAATATGAATACCTAATTGAACTTCTAGGAAATGGAAGTGCGAGTGAAAAGGTAGCAGCATCTATATGTAAATAAAATAATTTTGTAATTTGTATTTTTACAAGGTGAAATATTGGTTTTGGTCATTGATTTTTTGTTTGTTAGGAAATAGTTTATTTTCTCAACAAATTCGCATTGGTGTTTACCGAGACTATGACATTAAACGCATCACTTTTTCCAATAATGGTTTTAGTTATTCTGTTTTTGGGGACACATCTGATTTAGGAGCCATTCTTCAAAACGAATTTGTTGATTTAGTGCAAAGTAGTGATAAAAAAATTGAACTTTTCATAGGTGTACAATCGCAGGGAAAATTCAGTAAAATAAATCTAATAGAAACACAAGCAAATTCAAGCATTACCCTCACCCCAAAAAATCCACAAGTAAAAGATCGAAAATATAAAAATGACTTTGAAATAACCCCAGGTGAAAAAGGTTTAACTATTGTTAATGTGGTAGATATGAACAACTATCTCTGTGGTGTAGTAGAATCAGAAGGAGGCGGAGGTAAAGACATCGAATATTACAAAGTACAAGCACTTATGAGCCGGACCTATGCTCTCAAATACAAAACCAAACACAATAAAGAAGGATTTGATTTATGCGATCGTGTTCATTGTCAAGCATATCATTCTATGCTTCGATTTACAAAATCCATTGAAAATGCAGTGTTTGAAACAGATGGGGTTGTAATGAAAGATAGACAGGGACAATTAGTTGATGCATATTTCCACGCTAATTGTGGAGGACAAACGAGTGAACCAGATTATATTTGGAATAATAGTATCCCTTATTTAAATACGTTTAAAGACACTTTTTGTATTTATACAAAACAAGCAGCATGGGAAAAAAGAATACCTAAACTGGAATGGGGTGAATTTTTGGTTAAGAAATATAATTATCCGATTAACGATAGCATCTATGGTCCAATGCTTTATAATTTCAAACAAGATGAACGTTTAGCATATTATCATCATCCAATTTTAGGGATACCCTTGAGGGATATTCGTCAACAATTTAAACTAAAATCCACGTTTTTCACTAACTATTTAGACGGAGAGGAAGTTTTAGTACGCGGAAGAGGGTATGGTCATGGTGTAGGACTTTGTCAAGAAGGCGCTATGCGAATGGCTAAATACAAGTACAATTATATTCAAATTGCTATCTACTATTTTCCAGGTGTGGTTATTCAGAATTTAAATGATTTATCTTTTTTTAATCAAAAAGGAAATATGCACTTGTGTGATCCTTACAGAGTTAATGATTAGCTATTTACTTATAAGTAATTATAAAAATATCCTCGTTGTCGCGTTTAAACAATTTGTTTTCCCGGGCATATTTTTCAAGTTCTGAATTATATCGTAGTTGTTTTAAAATGAACTTCGTTTTATTCAGTTTTTTAACTATCAATTCCTTCTCATCGTTTAATTTACTTAAAGTTATTTGATCCTTAATCATATCAAATATGTCGTTGTCATCTAAAAACATACCATAAAAAAAGAACAACAAAAAGGCTACTAAATATTTGTTTTTAAAATACTTAGATTTTTTTAAAGCCCATTCTTTTAATATTGGTATATTCATATAAAATTTTTAAAACAAAAATAGAAACTGATAGGTTTAATAAACTACTTCCTAAATTTGTTTTATTAATACTTAAATGTTTGTATCTACTTTAAATTTTTGAGATAAAGAAACCTTAAACTAATACTTAAATTCTACTTAAATAATCACTATTCAATGATATCATTCATTAAACGATATCGATAATTCGTTAAAATATCATTTTTGTAAACAAATCCTTTAAATTCGGTTGCTATAACCACTGGTGCAAACCAATAATCATATTTATCCATAAATGCCAATACTTGTTCTATGGAAATCTCATTATCAATAATTTGCTCAGGCTTTAATAAAAACTGAGAAACTAATAATGTGTCATATAATTGATTTTCAAAAAGAACCTCTTTCATTGAATCAATTGTGACTACACCAACAAAATTTCCTTGAAGATCATTCACTGGAAAAATAGAATATTTCGAACTTTTCAAGATAGAAATTACTTGCTTTAATGTTTGATTTTCATACAAAACATGAAAGTTTTTATCTAAAATCTCTGAGATATGTATACCCGATAGAACCTGTTCATCTTTATTAGAACTTATTACCTCCCCTAATCTTGCAAAGATTTTAGTATCCAAAGAATGAGGTTCGAAATACTTAGAAATTCCAAAACTCAATGATGAAACTAGCATCAGAGGTAAAATCAATCCATAACCACCAGTAATTTCAGCAATTAAAAAGATAGCAGTAAGGGGAGCGTGATATAAACCACTCAAAATTCCAGCCATTCCAACCATAACAAAATTACTTTCAGGTAGATCAATGTCAAACAATAAATTAATCATTCTAGCAACTAAAAACCCTAAAAAACCGCCTACAAACAAAGAGGGAGCAAAATTACCTCCATTTCCTCCACTACCCAAGGTAATAGCTGTTGCAATTGGTTTCAAAAAAAGTATGAAAAGCGCAAATAAAACAATTAACCAATCCGTATGGAAATAATTCCCTATAAAACTATTGTTCAATAATTTATATTCATTCCCAGAAGAGATCCAGCGAATTGCGGCATATCCTTCTCCAAATAAAGATGGAAAAACCAAAATGATTAAGGATAATAACAAGCCTCCTAGAATAGCTTTTGTAAATTTTGAAATCTTCCAACTGCTTAATAAATGTTCTGTTTTATGAAAAACACGATTATGATAAACCGAAAATAAACCTGTGAAGGTAGCTAGAATCAAATAAAAAAAGGTGTTAGAATAATCAAAAGGTTTTTGATGATAAAAAGCTAAAATCACATTTTCTGAAAGAAAAATTTTAGAAATTAATGCTCCTGATGCGGCTGAAATTATTAATGGTATAAAAGCAGAAACAGTCACATCTAAAGTTAATACCTCTAACGTAAATAGTACCCCAGCAATTGGAGCGTTAAATGCACTTCCTATTCCTGCCGCTACTCCTGCTGCTAAAAGCAACATACGTTCCTTTTTTGATAATTTATACCTCCTAGCATAATTAGAACCAAAGGCAGCACCAGTAACAACAATTGGCGCCTCAACTCCAGCAGATCCACCAAAACCAACTGTAAGTGAACTTGTTAAAATTTGAGAGTACATTTGAATACGTGGAACCAACCCTGAACGTTTATGAACTAGATATAATAATCCTGATAGTCCTTTAATTAATTTTTTATTTCGAAATAAATAAGAAGTTAATAATACCGTAGCTAAAATTCCGATTACAGGGAGTGTACCATAAAACAAAGAGGAATTAAAAAAAGTATTTTCCGAAATAAAGTCGAAAATAGAATGTAATAATTGTTTCAAAACAATAGAAGCAAAACCTACTGATGCACCTACTAACGAAGCAGACAAATAAATAAATTGCTTATGTGTTAACTTTTGCTGACCATAATTTATAGCTATATTGAAATAACTAATTATTATTATTATGTATTTATTATAATGCTTCATAAATTTATTTACACTCTTAGTTTTGAAAAATAGTTAATTACATTCAAAACAATATACCTAATCGCAGCCCAAACAAATAAAAAATAGTAGATTTTTGATTATTCAACTAAAAATTTAAATTATTAGCATCAAAGCAAAAAATCCGAAAACAAACCCTGCTAATGCAAGTGGTGCAATTCTTTTAAAATACCAACCGAACGAAATTTGTTCTAACCCCATAACCACCACACCAGCAGCAGAACCAATGATTAAGAGACTTCCCCCCGTACCGGCACTATACGCAATCATATGCCATACAGATGCATCTATACGTTGGGTAAACATTCCTATACTTGCAGCAACTAATGGTACATTGTCAACAATTGCTGAAAATACACCTATTAAAAATACAAACAACCATTCGGGCAAAGTATTGCTAATCTGCTCTCCTAAATTATGAATTATTCCTAATGTTTCCATTGAAGCAACGGTCATCAAAATTCCTAAAAAAAATAAGATAGATGTCATTTCAATTTTAGAAATTGCCCTTAAAGTGGGACTATGATGAACTATTTCTTCTGTTTGTTTTCCATAAGTTAACTTAATCATGCGCTTACTCATAACTTCAGAAACGATAGCATAAATAGATAAAGAAAACATCATTCCAACATAGGGAGGTAGATGGGTAATTGTTTTAAAAACAGGAACAAACACAATCGCCAACATACCAACTACCAACATAAAAACACTATTCTTTTTTAGTTTAAGTTGACTTTCACTTTTGTCAATATTACCATGAAATACTTTCATGAACTTTGCAATCACTAACGGGAAAATTAAAGAAATTAAAGAAGGCACTAATAGAAACAACATCAATTTACCTGTAGACACCTTCCCTGCTATCCACAACATAGTAGTTGTCACATCACCTATAGGTGTCCATGCTCCTCCAGCATTAGCTGCAATGATCACAAAACCAGCATACCACCAACGCATTTCTTTATCTGAAACGATCTTTCTTAAAATAGTAATCATCACAATGGTTGCTGTTAAATTATCGATAATCGCAAACAAGAAAAAAGAAAGGATACTAACAATCCAAAGCAATTTATACTTTTTATTGGTTGAAATATACCGCTGAAACACTTGAAAACCATCAAAATGATCGATCAATTCAACAATCGTCATCGCCCCCATTAAGAAGATTAAAATTTCTGCTGTTTTGCCAAAATGATGAAGCAATGTATCATTCAATAATTCACGCTTGTTATGTAACTTAAAATATGAAATATCACTGAACCCATTCTTTAGAGAATCAAACCAAGTTTGGATCTCATTTATATTCATAGAGATAAAAGCCCAAGAAAGGGTCATCATCAATAAAGCAGGTATAAGTTTATCGATTTTGGTAAAATGCTCGAATGTGATTAGAAGATAACCAATAATAAATATACAAACTATAACTAATACCATCTAATGTTAATTAAATTAAAACAAATATATCTTTAAGTTTTTAAACTAACCATTAGGATTTAATTAAAACAAAAAATCCCTCCAAATGGAAGGATTTTAAATTGTAACATACTAAAGATTTATACTCCATCTCCGTCAAATAAATTCCCTAACCCTCCTAAAATCCCTCCTTCTTCTTTTCTACCGCCTGGACTTCCATATGCTAATACGCGTGATGCTAACCTAGAAATTGGTAAAGTTTGTAACCATACTTCACCTGGTCCTCTCAACGTTGCAAAGAAAACTCCTTCACCTCCAAAAAACGTATTTTTGATTCCTCCTACAAACTGTATATCATAATCAATGGTTTGTGTATAGGCAACGATACAACCTGTATCAATTTTTAACACTTCTCCTGGTTGTAGTCTACGACGAATGATGTGACCACCAGCGTGACAAAAAGCCATTCCATCACCTTCAATCTTTTGCATAATAAAACCTTCTCCCCCAAACAATCCCGTTCCTAATTTACGTTGAAATTCAATCCCTACTGAAGCTCCTTTGGCTGCACATAAAAAGGCATCTTTTTGACAAATAATTTTCCCTCCCAATGCCTGTAAATCTAATGGAATGATTTTCCCTGGATAAGGCGATGCAAAGGCAACTTTTGCTTTTCCATAACCTGTGTGAGTAAATGCCGTCATGAATAAATTTTCTCCCGTCAACAAACGTTTTCCAGCACTAAATAACTTCCCAAAAATACCACTGTTTTGATTAGAGCCATCTCCGAAAATAGTTTCCATCTGAATGGATTCGTCCATATACATAAAAGCGCCGGGTTCGGCAACTACAGTCTCTTGTGGATCCAACTCAATCTCCACACATTGCATTTCCTCCCCTAAAATTTCGTAGTCTATTTCGTGATTTGTTCTCATTGTATTAAAATTAATTATTTCAAATGTATAAATTCTACTTACTTTGATAATCAATAAGTTTGTTAAATATTGATAAATCTCACTGGATATTCTCTATTTTTGTGATGCTTTGAACGATTTGAATTCATATACCTCATCATCACAAAAAACTCCTTTTCAATCTTGGGGACTTCGTTTGTTGTGGTTGTTATTATTAATGACTGCTACACGAATCGTATTTTTAATTTCAAACAAGGCTGATTTTACGGAAATTTTATTCACTGACTGGTTTGTTGGAATCTGGTTTGATGCTATCACATTGTCGCTAATCAGTCTTCCTATTCTTGCTATTTGTCTTTTACCACTTCGCATTCAAAATCAAAAGTTTTTCTACGTAATAAATTACGCTCTTTTTTTATTGCTGAATGTATTCATATTGTTTTTCAATTTAGTAGATGTTGAATACTATCGTTTTACGAAAAAAAGATCAACTATTGATTTATTTGATATGGTTCAAGGCGGAAATGATATTACAGAACAAATAGGTTCTTATTTTAAAGACTTTTGGTTTGTAATGATTTTATTTATCGGATTTATTTGGTCAGCAACCTGGGTTTATCGCAAAACAAAAACCGAAAATTATCAACCTAAAAGACCACTTTTCGCTTGGATTACTTACGTTTTAACCCTTGGCTCATTAGTCTTCATTGGTCGTGGTGGCTGGGTACTTAAACCGACTAGTCCGATTGATGCCTCTCAATTTACTTCGATAGAAAATTCGGCATTTGTTTTAAACACTCCTTTTACCATTGTTAAATCGTGGAATAAAAAAGGATTAGAAGAAAAACATTACTTTAGTATTAATACAGAAAAATCGCTCTTTAACCCCATAAAAACATCTGTACCACAAAACTTACTTCCAGAAAAAACAAATGTGATGATTATCATTTTGGAAAGTTTTGGGAATGAATGGGTAGGTGCAGCTGGAGCAAAAATTTCCTACACTCCGTTTTTTGATTCTATAGCAAATGAAAGTCTTTTTTTTCCAAATGGGATTTCAAATGGTAAAAAATCAATTGAAGCACTTCCGGCAATTTTTGCTGGTATCCCCTCGTTGATGGATCATCCTTACATATCATCACAATATGGAAATAACAAAATTGAAGCATTGCCTCAAATATTAAAAAAACAAGGCTATTCTTCGGCCTTTTTTCATGGGGCTACGAATGGTTCAATGAAATTTGATGGTTTTGCTAGCCAAGCAGGAATAGAAAAATATTTTGGAAGAAGTGAATACAATAACGAGGTGCATTACGACCAAAATTGGGGGATTTTAGATGAATATTTTACCCCGTGGTCAGCAAAACAATTAACCACAATTAAACAACCTTTTATCGCTGGATTATTCACCCTTTCTTCCCATCACCCTTTCTACATACCTCCTCACATGAAAGGAAAATTAAAAAAAGGGAAAGAACCGATTTGTGAAGCGATTAGTTATGCAGATTACTCATTGAAAAAATTCTTTGAAACGGCAAAAAAACAACCTTGGTTTAATAACACACTGTTTGTTTTATGTGCAGATCATACTCCTGCTAGTGACGATCCTTTGTTTAATACACGGGAAAAAATGTATCAAATTCCAATAGTTTTTTATCATCCAAAGGGATATATAAAACCATCTAAAGAAAAGCAAATTTTTCAACAAATCGATATTTCCCCTACAGTTCTCGATTTACTGAATCTAAAAACGAAATTTTATTCATACGGAAATTCTTACTATCAAAAAACTAATAAAGAAGCGATTAACTACCTAGAAGGGACCTATCATTACTTTTTTGACCATAAACTTTTAACCTTCTCACAAGAAAAGGCACGAAATTTGTTAAGTATAGATTCGAGAAGCAAAAAGTCGGTTGACTCGCTCCGTTTCTATACCAAAGAGGTAAAAAAAATGGAAAAAAGATTGAAAGCAATCATACAGCGATACAACCGAGATTTGATTCACAATCAAACTACGGCGTATGAAAAAGAGCATTTACTTCATCATTAATCCAATCTCTGGAACAAGCAAGAAAAAAAACTTGCCTGCTTTAATTGATACGTATTTGGACCATACGTTATTCAACTACGAAATTCATTATACAAAATACGCTAAACACGCTAAAGAAATCGCTTTTGAGGCTTCCAAAAAAGGAATTGATATCGTTTGTGCTGTTGGCGGAGATGGTTCAGTTCACGAAGTTGGTACCGCATTGATTGGTACTAAAACAGCGTTGGCTATCCTTCCTGCTGGTTCTGGAAATGGATTAGCACGTCATTTACATATTCCGTTAAAACTTCCACAAGCAATTCAATCCATTAACCAAATGCATTCTATTGTTATGGATACTGTTTTGGTTAATGACAAACCGTTTTTAGGTGTTGGTGGCTATGGTTTTGATGCATTGATTGCTGATAAATTCAATAAATTAGCAAAGAGAGGTTTTTGGAACTATGTAAAATTAATTACCAAAGAATTTTATTCTTTCAAACCGATTCAAATTAGCATCGAATTACCTAATATCAAACGAGATATACCTGTTGTTCTTTGCACCGTTGCTAATGCATCTGAATTTGGAAACGGATTTTGTATCTCTCCTCAATCAAGCGTTACGGATGGTAAAATCGAATTGTGTTTGTTAAAACCTTTCGCATTTTGGAAAGCGCCTTCTGTGGCTTATCATTTCTTCAAAAAAACAAGTCATAAATCGAAATTTACCGAAATCATACCGGTTGAAAAAGCGCGTATCATCATCGACCAGCAAATGGCACATTACGATGGCGAACCGTTTCAAGTAAGAAAAGAACTAAATATTCAGGTAGTACCAAAAAGTCTTAATATCTTAGTAGGCAAAAAATAAACCTATGTTTTTGCACACCGAACTAGAAACGCTTTTACCTTATTTTGACAAATTAACCGCAGAAACAAAACCTCTTTGGGGTAGCATGACTGCACAACGCATGGTCGAACACCTTACAGATACGCTTTTAATTGCTTGCGGTGAAAACCCTCAATCTTTAGTGATTCCTGAAGATAAAATCCCAGGAATGTTACGCTTTTTAGATTCTGACAAACCGATGGCAAAAGACATTCAAGTACCTTTTGCTTTACCAGACACCCCTTTGAGACACGAGGAATTGGAATTAGCCGTAGACGAATATGTAGATGTTTATTTACAATTCGAAGAATTATACGAATCGAATCCAGAATTAACGCACGTTCACCCTTATTATGGCCCTCTGAATCACGATCAATGGACACGTTTACATTCAAAACATGTAACGCATCATTTTACGCAATTTGAACTGATTTAACTACTTCAAATTTCTTTTTAAGAAAAGATAACCTACAACACCAGAAAACAAAGAAGTGATAATGACAATTAGTTTGGAATTATTTATCAATGTTCCATTTTCAAATGCCAACATAGTAACATAAATTGACATCGTAAAACCAATACCAGCTAATATACCAACCCCAAACATTAGTTTCCAGTTGATAGTTTTAGGTAATTTACTTAATCCAAAAAGGGTGGATAAATAAGTAAATAAAATAACTCCTAACGGTTTTCCTAAAAATAAACCTAAAAAGATTCCGATACTAGTATTATTATTAATAGCTAATAATGTTTCTTTATTAAAAACAATTGCAGTATTCGTTAAAGCAAACAACGGAAGAATAAAATAGGCTACAGGTTTATGTAACCAATGCTGTAATTTATATGAGGTCGAATTTTCATCTCCATTTCCAAAGGGAATCACAAAAGCCAATAATACTCCAGTAATGGTAGCGTGGACACCTGATTTCAACATAAAGTACCACATAAAAACTCCACCAATTAAATAAACTAAAATCGATTTAACTTTTAATCTGTTAAAAATAAAAAGAACAAGTAAAATCAATAATACGATTAATAGATTAAACCAAACAATTTCCTTCGTGTAAAAGATTGCAATGACGATAATTGCACCTAAATCATCGATAACTGCTAATGCCGTAAGAAAGACTTTTAAAGAAATGGGAACTTTATTCCCCAACAAAGAAAGAATACCAATTGCAAATGCAATATCAGTAGCCATTGGTATACCTGCACCAGATTGACTTTCAGTACCAATATTAAAAAGCAAATAAATCAAAGCAGGAACAAACATTCCACCTATAGCACCAAAAATGGGTAAAGAAGCATCCTTTATTTTTGATAATTCACCTATATATATTTCCCTTTCAAGTTCTAAACCAATTAATAAGAAAAAAATTGTCATCAGACCATCATTTACCGAATGTTCTACCGAACTACCTGCAACTTTAACATGAAAAAAATCTATATAATGATTTCCAAAAGAACTATTTGCAAGTATTATTGATATTAAAGTGCAAAAAATCAAAATAATACCTCCTGATTTTTCACTTTCAAAAAACTCCTTAAAAAGCTTTGTTACTCTCATCTGTAGGTGGTTTTTTATAAATCATCATACCAAACATCATAAATAAAGTTGTTAAAATTATAACTTGGATAATAAGTGATTTATTGATTAACTCTATCTCAAAAACCTTTGGAATAGATAAAAAAAGCAATATAGTAATTAATCCTCTAGGCGCTATGAAAAATAATGGGAATATATTTTTAAAAAAAAGTTTTAACACCAAAAATCTAATAAAAAAGATTGAAACTGTGATTAAGAAGGATAAATACATCGTTTCAAAATTTAATAAATCTTTTTGCTCCAATAAAAAACCAAATAATATAAAAAACATAGCTCTGATCAAAAAAGCCACCTCACTGGTTATACTTCTAAAATGTGCTAAATCTTTTTGAAAATTTAAGGTGTTTAAATTATTTACAAACTTTATATTTTTTAACTCTTTCAGATTTCCTAAAAAAAGTCCAAGTATTAAAATAAAAATTAAACCAGGTAGATGAACTATTTTTGATAATGAATAAAGGAATATAATAAAAATCAAAATAGGTATAAATTTTATATGATGATTGATTTTATTCAAGAAAACAACTAGAAATATGGTTAATGCAAAAGATGCAATTATTATGATAAACAAATCAAGTGAAAAACCAATAAAAGTTTTGGTACCAATATTATCATTTAAAGTGACAAAATTGAAAAACATAACTCCAATAATATCAGAAATACTACTTTCATAAGTAACAAATTCTTTATCTTTTTTTAGTAAACTTGATGAGCTTGGTATAGCAATAGCACTACTAATTATGCTCAAGGGGATGATATTAATTAGTATATATTTAAAACTAACTTGAAAAAAATCACTGATAATATAAGATAACGAAAAACTCAAAACAAAAATTGGAACAATGGCTACGAATATTGAGGTTAAAATCAATTTAACTTTTGTATGATTAATTTCCAATTCAAGTGCTCCTTCTAATACAATTAAAATAAGTCCTATTGTTCCTAAAATGGGTAAAACAACATCTAACTTTGGTATATTAATATTTAAAAAATCTAATATAATTCGTACAAAAAAACCTAGCAACAACAATAAAATTACAGTTGGAATTTTAGTTTTCTTAGACGTTATATCAAAAAAATATGCTAAAAGAATTAATAATGAGAGGAAAATAATTATCTCCATTTATTCTATTTTTTCCTTGGAAAATTAAAAAACCTTGAAGTCAATATCGGAATAAAGAAAATAGAAACAGTAATCACAGACATAATCACATCTGCTGTCTCGCTTTTCATAAAATGGGCAAATCCACTTTCAGGTTGAAAATGTTCAACCAAAGAAAGCGTAAGTTTTATACCTAAAACAGCAATTACTATAAACGCAGCAGTTTCTAAAAAGGTATACTTAGCCATCATTTTAACAAAGTAGTTCGCTATAAATCGCATCGCTAAAATTCCGATAAATACTCCTGCACAAACCAAAATAATATTAGGAGTAAAAGCCACTGCTGCAAAAACATTGTCAATTGAAAAAGCCATATCCATCAATTCAACCAAACACACAGTTGCCCAGAAATTTCCCAACGAACCTACAGTAACTCGGTATAACCAATTACTTTTCTTATCAATAACGTCATCGTCTTTTTTTACAGTTTGCTTACCTTTCCAATAACTGTAAACTAAATACAACAAATAAATCCCACCTACTGGTTTCAGCCACCAAATTTTAATTAAAACGGAGGCAAAAAGCATGGCTAAACCACGAAAAACATACGCTCCCCAGATACCGTACTTCAACGCTTTTTCGCGTTCTTTTTCTGGTAAATCCATCACCATTGTAGCGAGTACCGCAGCATTGTCTACAGACAACAAACTTTCAATAATAATCAGGTTTCCAATGATGGCCAATGAAGCCCCGGGATGATTTAAGATATCTTGAATTAATTCGTTCATAGTTTATACAAATTATAAACAAAGATAACCTTGATTTTTGAATAAAATAATTTGTAACTTGCATACATAAATATATTTGTCATGAAAAAACTAATTTTAGTAATCGCTATCTTTTTTTTGGGTTTTGTTCAACAAGTATATGCACAGGGATGCTCTCAGTGTAAACTAGTTGCTGAACAAGCATCTGAGTTGGATGAGGCTTCCTTTGGTACAAATATCAACTCTGGAATTTTCTATCTAATGTTGATACCTTACTTTCTGTTATTGTTTTTGTTTCGCAAGAAAATTATGGGAGTACTTCGAATGGTATTTATGAAGAAATAACGTGGCTTGGAGAACCTCAGCTCCCTTGAAATTTTAATGATTCTTACAGTAAAAGACATTTATTTACAAACAGATAAAAGTAATTAATCTAAATTAAAAATTTTATCGTAATCCACATTACGGTAATAGGGGTTATGATAAGTTTAACACCTCTTTTCATTCTAAAATAATTACCAAACTGAAGGTTAAATGTAATTTATTTTTATTTTTGATATAGTTGAAAAACAAAAATATGCAAACAGGAATTACAATCAGCACGAATGGTTCAAAAAAGCTTACCAAAGCCCAAGACAGATTTAATAAATTGACCGGTCGCATTGAGAAATTAGAAAAAGATATCGTTCAAAAAGAAGAAATGCTTCATAAAATTTTGTGCCATTTTACTAAAAATATAGATCCTCTACTTGAAAAAGAAGCCAAAAACAAAATACAACTCGCTTTTTTAGTAGAAGAAAAAATGCTTTCAGCCAAAATATCAAAAAAAGCACAAGAACAAGCGAAAGAAATCATCTTGTATTTATTAAATGAGGCTTTCACTCAAGTAATTGCTAACGAAGACGAAATTTCCCTATACAATCGCTTTTCAGACTTATCCTATGATGATGAAAAAGAAATGGAAATGGCATTTATGAAAGAGGAAATGGAAGCTATGTTCACTCAACAAGGAATTGATATAGACCTGTCTGATATCGATATTGAAAATGGGGAAGAAATGGCAAAAATCATGGGTGAATTTCATGAAAAAATGCAAAAGAAACAACTGGAAGACAAACTAAAAGAAGCTGAAAAACCAAAGAAAAAAACAAAAAAAGAAATCATTCGAGAAAATATCGAAAAAGCGAAAATCGAAGCCCAAAACAAAAGTTTAAAAAGTATTTATATTTCTCTATCAAAAGCATTGCATCCAGATACGGAATCTGATCCAGAAGAAAAAAGCAAAAAAGAAGAATTGATGAAGAAAGTCACTGTTGCCTACCAAGAAAAGAACTTTCCATTGCTTCTTCAACTTGAAATGGAATGGATACATCAAACATCTGAACATTTAAATAAATTAAGCGAGGACAAACTCAACATCTACATCGAAATTTTACTTGAAAGAGAGCGAGAACTTCAAATAGAACAATATAAACTCCAGCAACATCCGCGCTTTCAAAAAGTGCACGATTATGCTCACATGGTTGAAAGAAGCGCTATACGATCCATCAATTCAGATAAAAAAACACTCCAAGAAAACGAAAAATTTTTCGAATCTGCTCTCCGAATTTTAAACATCTCCAAAACGAAAAGTGACATCTCCGAAATGATTTACGATCTGCATTTCAAATTTGTTGAAGTAGAGATGGATTTTGGGTGGTAGGAATTTAAAAAAAATAATTTTCAGGTTATACATTAATAAAAATAATTTATTTTAAGGCTATAACCCTAGATAAGTTAACAAACTTATCTTCTAAATGAAAGAGAAAACGAATATCAAAAATTAATATCCACCGAACAAAAATTAGAAAATCGAATAAACCAACACGATTTTGAAATCGAATGTATTAAATCTCAAATTGCTTCTATACAAAGTCAATTACAATCACTTTGATTCAATCTAATACCCCACCAAGAACCAAGTCCCTATACACCATTCTCCAATCCACCATTTTACCTCCACTTTTCGGTGCGTTTATCAATGGCATACCTGGAGCAATATCATCAATAAATAATTGGTTAGATTCGATAGCTTGATGCACATCCCATTGGATTGGGTTTATTTTATAAGACGTAGTCTGAGTTATCTTTTTGAATAAGGGAAGTTGATTGATATAGTGTAACGCTTCATTGAGAGAATTATCATCAATTTCAGAACGATAGGTGTTCAAAATAAGCTCGTACCCCTTTGCTTGTAATAAATACAATACTTCAATAGCACCTGGATTATAAGCTCCAATTAAAGGATAAAAATGCTCCACTACTGTACCGTCGAAATCAAGGAAGATTTTCATTAAAATGAGGCTTTAAGTAAATTCAAAAAGGATAAATCTCAAAATAAATTTTATCATCTAGAAATTTTAATTCAAAAGTAATCAAAGAATAAAGATGTGTTTGGTCATAAAAATTATATTCGTACGTAAAATCGTTTAGATTTGATTTAATAATTTTTGGATACATATCACCGACTACACGTTCCTGGGCACAACACAACATCTTACTGAAAAAATCATAAAAATCTTCTTTTTGCCATGATGCTGATACCACAACATATTCTGTGTTCAAATAGGGTAAAAAACGATCTGGATCGAAGGTAATATTTGCAGCGACAAATTCCTCCAGTATGGTTTTATGAACAGAGTTAGTTGACATCTTGGGAATATTAAATTAAATGAAAATAAGGAACTTTTTGAAATAATTAGAATAACTTATTCTTATCTATTTCATACATTCTCTGATAAAGAAAAAAGCAGTTCAAACTAATCAAAATACTTGGTCTCAAATCGAATAATGGACAAAAAATTAGTGGATATTTCTTGTTTCAAAATGGAGGATAACATTCCTGTTTTTTCATTGTAAACAAACTCAATACGGTAAATCAGCTTGTTATTTACGTATAGTTTTTTATCGAGTATATTTCCCTGCTTATCGTAAGTGAAATAAACCGATTCTGTTTCATCTGGGGTTAAACTTGAGAAAAAAACTAAGCTATCAATTTGATTCTTATTATTGTAGAATAATTTTGTTTCATTGATTTCGGAAGTCATTTTCAACTTTTTTCCAATTTCAATGATTTGATTCGCATTGTTGTAATAGTAAATAATATCTAAATATGGACTACCATAACTATTGTAAACTATACGCTTTTTTTGATTTGGATATTGCTTGTAACGCGAAGTTTCATAATCTAATAACGTATCTTCTATCGAATAGCCATCGTCTGAAAAAAGGACCGTTTCCAAATGATATTCTTCTTTAATTACTTGACCAGTTGTATCATAGAAATAATCGGTTACTTTCCAATTGCTACCTATTTTCTTACGCTCTTTGGAAACTAATCCCTTCACATTATAAACATACTCTACATGATTTACATCTGTATATGCACCTGATTTAGAAACTTCTTTATTCAAAACCAAACGCCCCAATAAATCAAATTCTACTACCGTATGTTTGGGAGATTCACGCATAATATCTCCTGTTTTTTTAGTAAAAAAAGTTGCCTTAATTTCTTTAATTCTTTTTTGTTTGATGTATTTAACATTAAAAACGGGAAACTGCTCAAAACCTTTACCCAATTGATTATCTATTACTTGACAAAAAATAGTACGCGTGAAAAGTGATAAAATAATGAGTAAAGTGTTAGGTTTTAAATATTTCACGTAGTATAATTAAATTCACAAAAAGCCAAAAATAATAATTAGAGTAGAATTGAGACCTATTGATTTTACATAACTTTGAAATGAATACATCAACTTATGGATAGATTTTTAGAAAAAGTAGCCAAACATATCGCTGAAAGTGGGATTGAACTAGCTGAATGGGTAATTATTTTACCTTCTGAACGTGCAACACATTATTTACAAAGTGCGTTGTTCGATGTATATCAAAAACCTATTTTTTCACCTAAAATCACTACGATACATCAGTGGATAAAAGAATTAACGAAAGAGCCGATTTTAGATAAAACCCGATTATTGTTGCAATTATATGAAGTACACAAAGAAAACCTGCAACAAGATGACCACCTGCTCTTCGATGAATTCTTAAATTGGGGTCAAATTGTGCTTTCTGACTTTGATGAACTAGAGCGCTATTTGATAGACCCAAACTATATGTTTCGAAATCTTCGAGATATTAAAGAAATAGAAAACTGGAGTTTTGGCGAACAAACACTATCGCAACGTCAGCAAGAATTCATTGCCTTTTGGGATCGACTACCCATTTATTACAAAGGTCTACAGGAAAAACTCGAAAAACAAGGGGCTACCAACTCTGGCAAAGCATATCGTAAAATTGCTGAAAACATCGATGTTATTTTCTCTTCTCACCCAAACAAACGATTTCTTTTCGCAGGCTTCAATGCATTATCGAAAGCAGAACAAAGTATCATGAAACAATTGCATCAAATGGGTAAAGCCGATATACTCATTGATGCTGACACTTATTATTACCACGATAAAATCCATGAGGCAGGCCTCTTTTTAAGAAGGACAACCGAAAAGCTTGGAGTTAAAGAACTTCCCTTTATTTCTAACCGACTACTAACAGAGAAAAAAGAAGTAGATATCATCGCTTGTGCTCAATTCACAGGTCAAGCAAAAGTTGCAGGAAGTATTCTTTCAGAAATGGATGAACAAACAGTTAACCAAACCTTACTTCTCCTTGCAGATGAAAGCCTTATCGTACCTCTTTTAAATAATATACCTAAAAACGCAGGTAAGGCAAATATCACTTTAGGTTTACCACTAAAAAATAGTACCATTCGAACATGGCTTGATTTAGTATTTAGAATTCAAGAAGGATTTGATAAATACGAAAGACACATTGTTTATCACAAAGACTTGATTGGTTTTTGGCAACATCCATTTATTAATACAATCATGAATGATGATGAATTGACAGAAACCAGAAATCAAGAACAGAAAATAAAACGATACAATAAACTTTTTCAATCCCCTTATAAAATAAAAGTTTCTGAAAGAATTGATTTGATTTTTAATACTTTATTTACTCCATGGAAAAACGACTGGAAAAACGCGTTAAAACTAATTCGTTCGTTGAACTCTCTGCTTTTTCATGAACTAGGAGAGAAAAACACATTTGAAAAAGCAATTCTAAAAGGACTAGATGATGCGTTAATCGGATTTGAACAATGCGTACATGAACAATTTCCTGAAATGCGTTTGAGAACTTTCCGTACCTTATTGAACCAAGCGTGGATGCAAGAAACGATTGCCTATTATGGTAATCCGATGGAAGGGTTACAAATCATGGGTTTATTAGAAACCCGTTTATTAGATTTTAAGCATATCATTGTTGCAGGTATGAATGAAGGGAAAATGCCTCCTACCAATCCCATTCAAACATTGGTTCCAATGGATTTGCGAAGACACCTCGAATTACCTTTACCTCGAGACAAACAAGGACTATTTGCACATCATTTTTACAGATTGTTACACCACTGTGAACATATGTACATCACTTATTCAACCAGTACAGAAGGACTTTCAGCAAGTGAACCAAGTAGGTATTTACTTCAATTAGAACTTGAATTACAGAAATCAAATAAGCAATTTATTCTTCGTAAAAAAGACTACACACTCCCTGATAACCAATCAAAAACAAAGAAAAAATCAATACAAAAAACGAAAGAATTAGTTGATAAACTAGATGCTTTTCTAGAAAAAGGTATCTCTGCTTCAGCCCTCAAAACTTTCTTCGCTTGTCCTTTAGATTTTTATTACAAGTATCTATTAAAATTTGGTGAAGCGGAAAAAGTGGACGAAACCATCGAAAGTAATCAATTGGGAACATTTATTCATGAGGTGCTAGAAACCATGTACACACCCTATTGTAAACGAGACCAAGAAGGAAATTTAAAAAATTCCTTACCTCCTAAAATCGGTGTCATTGATATTGAACACATGGAAAAATCGTATGAACTTTTAATGAGCGAAGCGTTCAGTCGTTTCTTTGGTGGTCAACCCGAAAATTACTTAAAAGGGAAAATTTACTTAAGTTTTACAATGGCTTTAGAATTAACAAAACGATTCTTGAAACATGAAAAATCACTCATTCAAAAAACAGGCAAGTCCATTGCTATTGAAGCACTTGAAGAAAGATTAGAAGATACGTTAGAAATCGAAATATTTGGAACTAAAAAAACAGTTAAACTAAAAGGTTTTGCGGATCGTGTGGACTCGATAGACGATGAAATTCGCATCATTGACTATAAGACAGGTAAGGTAGATAAATCAGATGTTGGTAAATCTTTTAGTCGGCCTAAATGGGAAGGAACAGACGAAGAATTATTAGTTAAGTTATCCATCGAGTGTAAACACTTTTTTCAGTTGATGACCTACACCTATTTGTATTATAAAAAACACCATCGTATCGTAGCTGAATCATCCATTGTTTCTTTGGTAAACATTTCTGAAAGCCCGTTTGTGATGAATGCAAAAGACTTAACCAATGCTCGAATTATTGAATTATTCCCAACCGTACTTGCACAATTATTAGAACAGATTTACGATACGGAAATCCCGTTTGAACACACAGAAGAGTATTTTAGTTATTGTTTGTATTGTAAGTAGTAAGCGTTAAATATCTTATCGCCTTGAGAAAGGTCCCAAAATATTTTGGGATAGAAGAGTCACCTCCCCTGCCCCTCCTCAAGGAGGGAAGAAGAAGTTAATCAATTAATTAAAGATTATTTTTATGAATTTAAATCCAATACCAGTTTACGAGTATGGATTTTCCAACCGTTTTCGGTTTTGACGAAGGTGTCATGATATACACCTGTCATTTTGATGTCGGTAGATTCAAGTGCATCTACCACTAATAAATACGATTGAGCGTAGGCAGTATCGTTATCTAATTCAACGAAAGTATTCGTTATAAAATGTCTTTTCCCACGTGTAAATTCAAGAATACGAGTAAGTAAACCTTCTATTTCAGCTTTGCCTTTTGCTTTTCCGATACGTAATTCTAATTTTCCATCATCAAGGAAAAGGTCTTTACAAACATCCACTCGTTCGATGTCTAAATGCACCGAGTACGAATGAATGATTTGTGTTATTTCAAATTTATCTATAAAACCCTGCATGCTTACAGGTTATTTAAGGTATCGTTTACCCACGCTTTCCCCCATTCATTTTTCTCTGATTCAGTCCACAGTGTTGGGTAGAAAATACGTTTTTGGAAACGAGGAGGAAGGTATTTTTGCCAGTTTGTTCCACCCGTAGCAGGAACATCTGAATTACCTTGATGTAAATACTTAACAGCTGACTTATAATGTGCTAAAGGCCAATTGACATTCACGTTAATATCGTTTTGTTTCAAGGCAGCAATGATTTTCGGATTACGTTGCTCTTCAGCTGTCAATTTCAAGTAACATTGCCACAAATTGCAATCCTTTTTCTTTTCAGCAAAAGCAATAAATGAATCTCTATAACGTTCTTCAAACTCAATCAAAGTAAGCGTTTTCTTACCTGTAGCAACTTCTGTTGCCCCTTCTTTCCAATAAATGTGATTGAATAATTCTTGAATTGGTTCGTTTCCAGAGTAATTGTCTCGTACATCTTTATGTACCAAAGGTAAGAAATCGGTTGAAGCCATTTCAATCATTCGGTATTGAGCTGATTGGAAACCACTTGCAGGAAGTAATGACATACGGAACTTTAAGAATTGATCTCTTTCCATTCCTTCAATCATAATTTCAAAACTCTTCGTTAACGCATCAAAATAACGATTAATACGTGTCACTCTATCTAAGAAAAATGTACCTGTTAACCCTTCTTTTGCACTAATTTGATCAAATTCTCTTAAAGCCAATTTGAAATACAACTCCGTGATTTGGTGATACATAATAAAAACGACCTCATCAGGAAATTGGGTACGTGGTTTTTGTAAACTCAACAAAGTATCTACCTCTATGTAATCCCAATAATGTACTGAATCGGCGTATAATAAGCCTTCTAAATAAGCATTGAAATCTTCGCCAATCGCAGCGTATTTCTCTTGTATTTTTTCTAATTTGTCTAAAATTTCTGGTGTAATCTCCATTGCCATAACTCAATACAGTTTAATCAGTTATTTAAAAAATATTCGGTAAATATCATTTCCATTTGCATAAACCATCAACGAAAGTAAAAGTACAATTCCCACATATTGTGCGTATTCTAATACTTTTTGAGGAGCTTCTTTCCCTGTAATCATTTCGTAAATCAAGAACACTACATGTCCACCATCTAATGCAGGAATCGGAAGGATATTCATAATTGCCAATGCCAAAGATAAGAAAGCTGTATTTAACCAGAAAATATGCCAATCCCAAGTTGGAGGAAACATATCTCCCATGCGTGCAAATCCACCAATAGAAGAAGCTCCTTTTTTAGTAAACATAAACTTTAATTGTCCTGCATAATCTTTCAGGGTATTTGCTCCTTTACGGTAACCCAAAGAAATACTTTCACCGAAACCTGGTTTGTATTGTTTGACCAATTTAGCATCTAAAATTTCTCCTCCTCCAGATACATAACCTAACGTTCCTTCCGGAGTAACTTGCGCTGAAACTTGAACAGTATCATTGTTTCTCAAAACAGTTGCCTCAATTTTTTTTCCTTTGTTTTGGAATAAATTCAATTGAACATCGTCAAAATAATTCAACGTATTTCCATTGATAGCAAGAAATTGATCTCCTTTTTTCAAACCTGCTTTTTGTGCATTCGATTTCGGTAATACTGAATCTACTGACAATGCATTAGAACGCAAAGAAACCATCGGAAAAGCTCCTGCTTCAAATAATTCATATTCTATATCATCTGGGAAATGTACTTTCTGAATTTTACCATCTGCGTGTTTTACAGTCAAATCTTGCGCCCCTCTCATCATCACTTGAGCACTAACTTCCATTACATTAGTAACTTTTTGTCCGTCAACAGTCAAAATTTCATCTCCAGATACCATGCCGTATTTTTTCAAATAAGGATGTACAGCTAATCCTTTTTCCAATTTAGTTGGATCTAAACGTTCTTCTCCGTAGTAATAGGTAACACCAATATATATAACTAACCCTAAAATCACATTTACTACGACACCACCAATCATAATAATCAAACGTTGCCAAGGTTTTTTAGATCTAAATTCCCACGGTTGTGCAGGTTGTTTCAATTGCTCTGTATCCATCGATTCATCCACCATTCCGGCAATTTTCACATAACCACCCAAAGGCAACCAACCAATTCCCCACTCCGTGTCCTTGATTTGTTTTTTATAAAGAGAAAACTTCGGATTGAAAAACAAATAAAACTTTTCAACTCTTGTTTTGAATAACTTAGCAGGGATAAAATGTCCAAATTCGTGTAATATCACTAATAAAGAAAGTGACATAATAAATTGAGACGCTTTGATTAAAATATCCATATTTTGATTTTTAAGTTTACAAAGATAAGGTTTGGAGATTACAAATTGAAGCACTTCGACTGGCTCAGTGTAAAATTAGAAGATTGTAGATTATGAGATGCCATTTTGTTGGAAATATTCGATGATGGCTTCTTTAATAAGATGTTGTTGTTCGCGATCGTTGAGTTGAGGCAATTCTTTTACCAATTTGAAGTGAGGCCAATGTTGTATGTCTTTCCCTTCGAATTCATAATATCCATAAGGTTCGAGAATAGTACACACGGCAACATGTAATAATTCCGTTTTTTCTTGTTTGGTAAATTCTTTATACCCTTGCCCCAATTCATGTACACCAATTAAAAACAAAATCGCTTGTGTATCAAGATCCGGACCGAAATTTTTTTCTAACTCTTTCGTTAATTCTCGAAAACGTAACTCAACATCATAATCCATAGGGTAAAGATAGCATTACATCAATGAAAAACTTATGTGTTAAGGCAACAAAAACAGGTTTTTTAACGTTTAATAGGAAATAGATTTACACTTATTTTGTAATTTGGCGCCCTTATGATAGCGAAAGACCTTATAACAGACGAGATACCACCGTTAAATCACACCGATACGGGTGATATTGCTTTACGATGGATGGATGAATTCAAAGTTTCCCATTTACCAGTTTTAAAAAATGGAAATTTTGTGGGTATCATCTCTGAATCTGATATTTTGGACAAAATGGATATGGACGAAACGTTAGATGTTTTGTTCGACCATTTACCTCGACCGTACGTTTATGAAAACGACCATATTTACGAAGTTTTACATAAAGTATCTGAACATAAAATTTCGGTAGTCCCGATTCTTGATAAAGATGAAAAATATTTAGGATGTACTTCTGTTCATCAATTACTTTCAATGATTGCTACTACAGGTAGTATCAAAGAAAACGGAGCCATTTTAGTTTTGGAAATCAATCAAGTGGATTATTCGCTTGCTCAAATCGCACAAATTGTAGAGAGTAACAATGCTCGTATTTTGAGTTCTTATATTATGTCTTCACCAGATTCTACAAAATTAGAGGTTACTTTGAAAATAAATAAAACAGAACTTACTAGCATCATTCGTACGTTTGAGCGTTACGATTATGTCATTAGTGCTTCTTTTCAAAAGAGTGAGTTCTATGATGACATACAAGATAGATTCGATTCTCTATTGAATTTCCTAAAAATGTAATTTACTCATTGTATGAATGTTGCGATTTACGGAAGGAAATTAAACCGCCAAACTATTTCAGTTTTTGAACAAGTATTTGCTTTACTTGAACGTTTTAATTGGAAACCAGTATTGGAACAAGAACTTCAAGACCAACTTGTTAAAAAAGGAAACATCGGAGGTCAATACGAAACTTTCAAAGACCACACAGATTTAAAGTCAGGGATAGACATGGCCTTCAGCGTGGGAGGTGATGGTACGTTTTTAAAAACGGTGAGTTTCATCCGTGAAAGTGGAGTGCCAATTTTGGGTATCAACACGGGTCGTTTGGGATTCCTAGCGAACATCAATCCTGAAAAAATGGAGGAAATGTTTTCGATGGTGCAAGAAAAACGATACAGCTACCAAAAGCGTTCGATGCTACGCATTCATACAGAAGATGATTTATTTGGAGAAAATAATTTAGCCTTAAACGAATTAACCCTTCACAAAAAAGACACCTCTTCGATGATTACCGTACACGCTTCATTGGATGGTAATTACCTTAATTCTTATTGGGCGGATGGATTGATTGTTGGCACACCAACCGGTTCTACGGCTTATAATTTAAGTTGTGGTGGTCCTATCATCACTCCCGGTTGTCAGGTACACATTTTGACACCGATTGCTCCGCATAATTTAAATGTTCGTCCAATGGTTGTTCCTGACCATTTGCCTATCAAATTACAAGTAGAAGGAAGAGAACGTCGCTACCTTATCAGTTTGGATTCCAACACAAAAAGTATTCCTCAAGGAACCGAAATCACGGTTGAAAAAGCGGAATTTATGATTAATGTAATTCGCTTTGAAAATGCTAATTTCTTAGATACGATCCGCAATAAAATGAATTGGGGAATGGATTCGAGGAATTAAGAAAATTTAAAGATTACAAATTACATATTAAAAGATAGTTGATTAGAAGATTGCACACAAAAAAGGGCTGAATTTCAATTAATTCAGCCCTTTTATATATAAGATAATATTAATTAGATAATCAACATAGCATCTCCATACGAATAGAAGCGGTAATTTTCTTTGATAGCCGATTTGTAAGCTTCAACCATTAAATCGTGACCACAGAAAGCAGAAATCATCATCAATAAAGTAGATAATGGTGTGTGGAAATTAGTTATTAAACTATCTGCTATACTGAAGTCGTATGGTGGATAGATAAATTTATTTGTCCAACCATCGTATGGTTTCAACATTCCATCCGTAGAAACTGAAGTTTCAATTGCACGCATGGTAGTTGTTCCGACAGCACAAACTCTTTTTTTATTTTTCTTCGCATTGTTTACGATATCAGCACTTTTTTCAGTAATTATCACTTGTTCTGAATCCATTTTATGCTTAGTAAGGTCTTCTACTTCAACCGTACGGAAAGAACCTAAGCCAACATGTAAAGTAATTTCAGAAAAATTGACACCTTTAATTTCCAATCTTTTCATTAATTCACGAGAAAAGTGCAATCCAGCTGTGGGTGCCGCAACTGCTCCTTCAACCTTAGCGTAAATCGTTTGGTAACGATCTTCATCCTCAGGTTCTACAGCTCTTTCTATGTATTTTGGAAGGGGAGTTTCACCTAATTCAGTAATTTTTGCTTTAAATTCTTCGTAAGGACCATCAAATAAAAAACGTAATGTTCTTCCACGAGAAGTTGTATTGTCAATTACTTCCGCTACCAGTGAATCGTCTTCACCAAAGTATAATTTATTACCAATACGAATTTTACGAGCAGGATCAACTAGTACATCCCAAAGTAAACTTTCACGGTTTAATTCTCTCAATAAGAACACTTCAATAGTTGCACCCGTCTTCTCTTTATTCCCATACATACGCGCAGGAAAAACACGAGAATTATTCATGATCATCACATCACCATCATCAAAATAATGAATCACATCTTTGAATAACTTATGTTCGATGGTTTGTTTTTCACGATCAATTACCATCAATCTTGCTTCATCTCTGTTTTCAGCTGGGTATTGAGCAATTAACTCAGTTGGAATATCGAAACTAAATTCGGAAAGTTTCATTTTACTCATAGTGCCTCAAATATTTAAAGAAATTGGATCTTTTTTATACTGCAAAAAGGGAACAAAGATACAAAAATATTTGATAGTTTTTTACTGAAAACTTTTAATTCCTATTAAAAAGAGGAACTGTGTTTTTTAATGATTTCCTGTTCAATCACGAATGGAAAATAGATTTGTTCTAATTGATGAATTTTTGATTGGATTTGTTCGACAGTATCGTTTGAGTCAATCGGTGTGATAAATTGGGCAATTCTTTGACCTTCATCAAAATTTTCCGATACATAATGTATGGTTATTCCAGACTCGGTTTCACCGGACTCTTTCACGGCTGTATGTACATGTAAACCATACATACCCGCTCCACCAAATTTTGGTAGCAATGAAGGATGTACATTGATTATATGTTTGTCAAAAAAATGAATCAAATCGAATGGGATTTTTCGAAGAAAGCCTGCTAAAACTATATAATCTACTTTTTCATTTTTACACAACTCGACCAAATAATGAGATTGGTCAATTTCTTGATTTGTACAAATGATTAGTTTTATATTACGTTGAACTGTTTTGTTAACTACAGGTGCTTGAGGCTTATTAGTTAATACAAAAGCTACTTCGAAATTAGGATGACCCTTAAAATAATCAATTAATCTTGCTGCATTCGAACCTGTACCCGAAGCAAATATGGCCAAATGAAATTTCATCATAAAACAAAATTAAAGAGTTGATCGAGAAAAAATAAGAATTAGAAACTTTTTTAATAAAAAGTTGTTAAAAGAATTAACCTAAGTTTATATATTTGATAATAAGCAACTTATACAAATTAATACTGATTTAAAGTCAATTAAAACGCTTATAATTTTGTTTTTTTGGTCATAAACGTTTTCTTTGCATACTGAATTAACATTAAAATTAGAAAAAATGTCTGATATCAAAACAAGAGTAATATCTATTATCGTTGATAAATTAGGTGTTGCAGAAAGCGAAGTAACTAACGAAGCAAGCTTCACAAATGATCTAGGTGCTGATTCTCTAGATACAGTAGAATTAATCATGGAATTTGAAAAAGAATTCAACATCGCTATTCCAGATGATCAAGCTGAGAACATTCAAACTGTAGGTGACGCTGTTTCTTACATTGAGAAAAACGCTAACTAATTAAATAAAAACAAAGACGTTCTGTTATGGAATTAAAAAGAGTTGTCGTTACAGGATTAGGTGCATTAACACCGATTGGTAATACAGTTACTGAATACTGGGAGGCTTTACTTGCGGGTAAAAGTGGAGCAGCATTCATAAAGCAATTCGATGCGTCTTTGTTTAAAACCCAATTCGCGTGTGAGGTAAAAAATTTCAATGTAGAAGATTTTATCGAACGTAAAGAGGCACGCAAAATGGATCAATTTGCCCAGTATGCTATGGTTTCAGCTTCTGAAGCTGTAGCAGACTCTGGCATGATGGAAGCTAACCCGAACCTAGACCGCATAGGTGTAGTTTGGGGATCTGGTATTGGAGGTTTGAAAACGTTTCAAGATGAAGCACAAAACTTCTTTGCTGGTGATGGCACTCCTAAATTCAACCCGTTCTTTATCCCAAAAATGATTTCGGATATTGCAGCTGGTATGATTTCAATCAAATATGGTTTTAGAGGGCCAAATTACGTTACTGTATCAGCATGTGCTTCTGCAAGTAACGCAATTATTGATGCTTTCAATTTAATTCGTTTAGGTAAAGCAGACGCTATCATCACAGGTGGTTCTGAAGCTGGAGTAAATGAAATGGGTATGGGTGGTTTCAATGGTTTGAAAGCATTGTCTACTCGTAACGATTCTCCTGAAACTGCTTCTAGACCTTTTGATGCTGATCGTGATGGATTTGTACTAGGAGAAGGTTCTGGTGCACTTATTCTTGAAGAATACGAACATGCAATCAAAAGAGGCGCAAAAATCTATGCAGAAATTGCAGGAGGTGGTTTATCTGCAGATGCTTATCATATGACGGCTCCGCATCCTGAAGGAATCGGTGCTAGAAACGTAATGATTTCTGCGTTGGAAGATGCTGAAATGAAACCAGAAGAAGTTGATTATATCAATGTTCATGGAACTTCTACCCCACTTGGAGATATCGCTGAAACAAAAGCTATTACTCATGTATTTGGAGACCACGCTTACAACTTAAACATTAGCTCTACAAAATCAATGACCGGTCACTTATTAGGTGCAGCAGGTGCTATTGAAGCAATTGCTTGTGTATTAGCTGTTAAAAATGATGCTATTCCTCCAACTATCAATCATTTTACAGACGATCCTGAGATTGACAACAAATTAAATTTCACATTTAATAAAGCTCAATACAGGACTGTAAATGTAGCCTTATCAAACACATTTGGTTTTGGTGGTCATAACACATCTGTTATCGTAAAAAAATTCAAAGGATAAGCACCATTGCTCAAACGGATTTTATTTTTAACCTCTAAACGTTCCAAAGACGAATTAGAACTGATTCGCTTTATTATCGAACGATTTGGATACAGGCCTAAAAATTTATCCTATTTCAATAAAGCAATAACTCACCGTTCTTTTGTAAGTAAATCCGAACGCTTAGTATCCAACGAACGCCTGGAATTTTTAGGTGATTCAATTATAGGTTCTGTTATTTCTGAATGGCTTTATCATCGTTTTCCGAATGAAGACGAAGGTTATCTTACTCAATTAAAATCAAAAATTGTTAGTAGAAAAATCTTATCAGATATCGCGGAAAAACTGAATTTAAGATCTATTATCAAATTCCAAGCAGGAAGAACAATCAATATTACTTCTATTGAAGGAAATACATTAGAGGCAATTATTGGGGCTATTTATCTGGATGGAGGATTTGTCGCAGCAAAAAATAGTATTCTAAATCATGTGTTTAGAAAATACATTGATGTAAAAAAAATGCTCACGGAAGACAACGATTACAAATCGAAATTATTTATCATTTGTCAGCGTAATCGTTGGGAATTAGAATTCAGATGTGATCAAGAAGTTCCAGCTAAATCCTATGATATTGTTGTTTACATCAACTCTGAAAAATATGGTGAAGGGACAGGGTATACAAAAAAAGAAGCAGAACAAGAAGCTTCAAAAACTACCTTAGAAATCTTGGAACTTGATAACTGATTCTTAATCTATTTTTACTACCATTTCCTTAAAAAAGATTAACTTCGAAGTAAGTTATCTGAATGGTTAAGAAAAAAATAAAACATACTTTAGAATTAGAAGCGGATTATGACTATGACATGATAGGTTTGTGTTCACATCATAACGACTATCGTATTGTTTGGGGAGTAAATGAATTATTAGACATTCAATTAGAAAAAAAAGAAGGGAACTTCATCATCAGTAATACACGTGGAATACTTTCACAACACCCTTATTATGAATTTAACGATTCAGAAAATTATTTAAGTTATTTCTTTATTAAAAACAAACACGAAGGTAAATTTTTGATTCCCGAACAAAAACAAATTGATTATTTCTTTTTCTTGATTAATAATAATTTACACAGTATAAGCACGGTGATACAAAAGATAAAAACCCTGCCAACCATTTTAGCAGCTTACGAATTTGATCCAACTGAATTTAATTCTACCGAAAATTTGATTTTCGAATAATATGATTAAATCATTAAGAAATTTATTTTTAGTATTCATTAACTTTAAAATAACTTCTTTTGTTTTAATATAAAATAGACTACATTACTCAATATTTGATATATGAAAAAAACGAAAATAATTGCGACCATTGGTCCTGCGTCTTCGAGTAAAGATGTACTAAGACAAATGATTTTGGAGGGAGTAGATGTGTGCAGGTTAAACTTTTCACATGGTTCCTATGAACAACATGAGACGGCAATACATACGATTCGAGAGTTAAACATCGAACTGAACACCAACACAGCGATTCTTGTAGATTTACAAGGGCCTAAAATTCGTTGTGATGAAATGGAAAATAACTGTGTTGAATTAATTAAGGATGAAACTGTAACCATTACCACAGATAAACGCATTGGTACAAAAGAACATTTTTCAATCAATTACAAAGACCTTCCAAAAGATATTAATCCGGGTGAAAAAATTTTGCTAGACGATGGAAAACTTTGTATCGAAATCGTAAGTACAAACAAAATAGACACCATGATTGGCAAGGTTGTTCATGGAGGTATTTTATCATCTAAAAAGGGGGTAAATCTTCCAAACACAAAAATTTCTTTACCGTCTTTAACTGAAAAAGATCGAAAAGATTTAGATTTTGCGTTGAAACATAATGTTGATTGGGTTGGTTTATCGTTTGTAAGGACCGCTAGAGATATCATTGAATTGAAGCACTTGGTAGCTCAAATGAAAGTAAAGACGAAAGTCATAGCTAAAATCGAAAAACCAGAGGCTATCAATGATATTGATGAAATTATAGCAGAAACGGATGGTCTTATGGTAGCTCGTGGTGATTTAGGAGTGGAAATCCCATATCAAAATGTACCATTGATTCAAAAGATGTTGATTAAAAAGTGTATGGAACAAGCTAAACCAATCATCGTTGCCACCCAAATGATGGAAAGTATGATTACAAATGCTTCTCCGACTCGTGCAGAGGTCAACGATGTTGCAAATGCGGTATTGGATGGAACGGATGCAGTTATGCTTTCTGGGGAAACATCTGTGGGAAAATATCCGATTGAAACAATACGTACGATGTCAAACATTGTAAAAGAAATGGAATCTTTCGAGGGAATTTATTATAAAGAGGTAATACCTACCAAAAATAATCCAAGATTTATATCAGACTCCATTTGCTTCAATGCTTGTCGATTAGAACAACGCGTGGAAGCTAATGCAATTATTACCATGACTACTTCTGGATATACTGCATTTAAAATCGCTTCACAACGTCCAAAAGCACCTGTTTACATATTTACAAGTAACGAAGATATACTTACTCAGTTAAACTTAATATGGGGAGTAAAGGCATTCTATTACGATAAACACATAAGTACAGATCACACCATTGCCGATATTAAATACATTTTGAAAAAAGAAGGTTTATTAAAAATGGGTGATTTGGTAATCAATATAGCATCGATACCATTAGAAGAAGACGGTAAAACAAATATGTTGAAATTAAGTTATGTTGAGTAAACATTTGAATATAATAAACTAGAAAATAAAACAACAAAGGCTGCTCGATTGAGCAGCCTTTGTTGTTTGAAACGATTGCTATGATTAGTTAGCGTATCTTGATTCTAAATCCTCTAAAAACTTAGTGAATTCGTCTTCTAATTTATCAAAACCGTTACCGAAATATGTTTCTAAATCTGCTTTTGAATTATCTTCAAATACCAAACGAACATCTACGCTTTCACCAGACTCAGTTTTTGTAATTGGATCATAATTTCCTGTTGATGGATTATAAACATATTCAGTCCAAGTATCTGTGTAAGGTTTTAAATAAAATTCAGAACGTCCGATATTAGCATTTCTATCTGTGTAAAATGCTTTTAAAGTTAAGTTTTTATTTAAAATTTCAACACCTTTAGTATCTGTAACGTTATCACTTCCACCAGCATTTGTCAAGTCATTTGATAATCCTTGAACATTAGCATTACCCTCTAATTTAATATTAAATACTTGAATATAAGCATTCATAGAAGTTGCCACTTTAGTTAAATCTTCAGCTTTCTCAACTGAATCATCATTTAGAGACTCCAAATGAGCTTTAGTAAAGTTTCCTGTCAAAGTAGTACCCATAGAAAATAAGTTCTTTGTATTATGAGTAAATGCATAAGAATAAGCTGCTGTAGATGATGTAAGAGACAGTAAAGTGTTAAAGTTATAATTTTCAACTCTCAAGTTAGCCTCTAATTTATTAGGTACACCATCAGAATTATAGGAAGCATCAAAATTAAACTGAGTTATCGGCAAACTATTTATATCAAGTTTTGCAACCACTTTTTGAGGAGTATTCCCTTTCAACTCATCTGCTAAAACAGCTCCAGTATATGGTGTATACTGTATCGTATATTTAGCGTTATTTGATGTTGAAGTTTTTGTAGCTGGGAAAATCATTACTAAATCATTACCTCCTTCTTTATTCCATTTCTTTTCAGAAGCATTCCATGTGTAAGTTCCTTTAATATCATTGAACGCCATTTCAATGGTGGTATCATCCTCCAAAGACTTTGACTCTCTTAACGCAGAGTAAATTGAAATTTGATCTCCAGTTGAACGAAAATCTTTTAAAGCATACATCACTTTAATTGGCATAATCGCTTGTGGTTCAATTTCCTCAAAAGGATTTGATTGATCCATGAAATAAGTAAAAGAGATGACATTGTCAATGGTCTTCATGTTTTTAGCATCATCCATTTCTTTCATCATGTCTAATCCAGACTGTTGTAAATTAGCTTTGTTTTGCTCAGCTGAATAAACGATAGGGGTAGTTGTGTTAGTAGTTGTATCTTTCTTTTTACAAGAAGTTACAAAAACAGTACCTGCAACTAGCATTACATAAACTGATAATTGGTTAATTTTCATAGGTTAATTATTAAAAATTTATACAAATGTAATGAAAAATAAACCAAAACAGAATGATAATAATCTGAAATAATAAGTATTTATACGTTATTTAAATTAGTAAACAATTATATTTAACATTAAATTTAGGATTAGAAAACATATTTATACTTTAATGTATTAAATATAAAAAGTTTACATTCTTGATTCAGTCCTATTTGTCAAAAAAATAAATTATTTAGATTGTGTATCTTTGAATTTCTGTGAATAAATATTTAATATACCTATTTATAATTGTTTTGCCTTGTTTGAGTTTTACTCAAGTTGTACATAAATGGAAAATAATTGATAAAGAAACAAATAACGTCATAAAAAACGCTAAATGTTTTGTGAATGATGTCAAAATTCAACCTGATACTAATTTTACTTTTAGTATTGAAGATTCACAATTACCAACTTCAAATTATGTATTAACCATTGCATGCGAAAATTATAAATCTTTACTATTTAGATATACATCATTGAGTGAATTTGATTCTATTTATTCGCTTAGCCTTTCTTCAAAAAAATTTAAAGAAATCATCATTAAAAGAACATTTAAAAATAATCTTGGAAATTTACAATTAAGCCAAGATCAAATCAAAAAAATACCCAAATTTTTAGGAGAAAATGACGTAATAAAAGCGATTCAATTATTACCAGGAATTCAATCTTCGGGAGATGGAAATGGGATTTATGTAAGAGGAGGTGGAATTGACCAAAATTTAATCTCTTATGATGATATATCTCTTTACAATATTTCTCATTTATTTGGTTTTTTCTCCGTTTTTAATTCAAATGCTATTTCAAAAGTTGATATCTACAAAAGTGGTATACCTGCAAACTTTGGAGGAAGAGTCTCTTCTGTTATCAATATACAATCTCAAACGGGAAATTTCCAGAAATGGAAGGGAGAAGTTGGTATCGGTTTATTAGCAGCTAATATTTCAATTGATGGTCCTATAAAAAAAGATACATCATCTTTATTATTTGCAGCAAGAAGGACATATGTTGATTATTTTAATAAGTCGATTTCATCGAATTCGAATTACCAATCTGATTATTATTTCTACGATCTTAATTTCAAATATTATCATAAGTTAAATAGTCGAAACACATTAACTATATCAGGATTAACAGGAAAAGATGATTTTATTTATAATGAAATTTTAAATAATTCATTTTCAAACAATATAAATTGGCAAACTAAATTAATTTCTTCCAAATGGAAAAGCATACTAAACGATAAACTTACTACGAATACAACACTTGGATTTGTTAATTATTCCATGAGCTTTGGAGCTGGAATTTATAATTACTCCCTTGATTTATTTTCCAAGATAAATGATTTTTCTTTTAAAAATGAATGGACTTTAAAACACTACAATAATGCAAAATTAAATTTTGGAACTGAAATTATACACCATCAATTATCCCCAAATAACTTTAGTATACAAGGAGAATCAAATGATAAAAAGCTAAACAACGCTCTAAAGCTAAACTCAATGGAATATAATCTATTTGTAGATGAAACCTTTCAATTCAACGAAAAATGGAAAGTCAATTTAGGTATTAGGTATTCTTTATTTCAACAATTAGGTCCATTCAAAAGATTAATATTCAATGAAAATTCAATTGTAACTGATTCAATTATTTATCCAACTAATTCAACTATAAAAATATACCAAAATCCAGAGCCTAGACTTCAACTTTTTTATGAAAAATCAGAAAAATCGATTTTTAATCTAAGCTATTCAACCAATTACCAATATTTACACCTTGCTCCAGTCTCTTCGATTTCATTACCTACTGATGTTTGGGTACCATCAAGTTCAGTAATTAAACCCCAACAAGGTAATCAGATTTCTTTGGGTTATTCAACTTCGTTTATTCATGACACACTACAATTTAGTACAGAGATTTATTATAAACATATGGTAAACCTTATAGAATATAAAGAAGGAGTAGCAAGTTTGATTTCTTTACAAAACAATTACGACGATAATTTCTTTTTTGGAAATGGTCAAAGTATTGGAATTGAATTTTTAATGAAAAAAAATATGGGTAAATGGACAGGTTGGATTGGCTATACGTTCTCAGAATCTACACGAAATTTTCAAGAGATAGAAAATAATCGAACTTTTTATGCGAAAAACGACAGAAGACACGATGTTTCAACAGTTTTAAACTACGAATTAAATGACAAATGGAGTTTCTCGGGGGTTTTTGTTTTTAAAACTGGTAATGCACTTACCATTCCTCTTTCGAGATACATACTTCAAGGAAACGTAATTAATACTTATAGTCCTAAAAATTCATATCGTATACCACCGTATCATCGTCTGGATATTTCATGTAATTATTCCATTAAAAAGACTTCAAAAACAGAACAATATTTAAATTTTTCCATTTTTAACGCATATGCTCGACAAAATCCATTTTATATCTATTTTGAAACTAAAGGAGATATATCCAAATTTGCGATTGAAACTAAAGCGAAACAAGTTTCATTATTTACCATTTTACCCTCAATTTCATGGAGAGCAGTTTTCAAATAATTAAGTCTTGCATTTTGATATTACTTTTCTTTACGAACTGTACCAAAGAATTAAAAATTGATGAGGTTCATTCAGATCAACAACTTGTAGTGGAAGGGTATATAGAACCCAATAAATATCCGCTCGTTTATTTAACAAAATCTAGCGCATACTTCAATAAAATTGATAGTTCAAATATTCTTGAATATATCGCGAGTTATGCAAAAGTATCTGTTTCAGTAGAAGGGAAAACTGAAGTTCTTACACTAAAAAGATATAATGATAATCGTTATCCCATTTTCTATTATGAAGGAAATGAAATTAAAGGTGAGATTGGTAAAATATATACACTTAAAATAGAATTAAGCGGTAAAGTATATGAATCAAGTACTATTATTTCTGAGACCACATCATTAAATACATTAAACTACTTTAATGCTACAAATAATCCCGAACAAAAATTTTTAAAAATAAATTTTAAAGACCCAGCTAATAAAGCAAATTATTACAGAATTTATACAAAAAGATACGGAAAAGATGCCGATTTTATTCCTTGCTACCTTTCTACCTTTAGTGATTTTGATTCAGATGGAAAGGAAATTAATTTTGAAATAATTAGAAGTTTTTCACCGATAATTAGCACCGATAATGGTCGTTATTTTGTAACAGGAGACTCTGTAATTGTTAAGTTTTGTTCTATCGATAAAACTCAATATACTTATTGGAAAGCGATTGAATCTCAAATTGCCATTTCATCTAATCCTTTCGGTTTATCTAGTAACACTCCTGTTTCTTTAATCTCTAATAATGCCTTAGGAGTATGGTCCGGTTTATCCTCAAATTATTATCATATCAAAATAAAATAATTTGACTACTTGTAAAAAGTGATTGCTTTGGCTACCTCTGATTTTGCATTCCCTATTGCAATTGCTTCTCCATCAATCACGAATGGACGTTTTAGAAAGGTATATTCTTGTAATAATAAAGGCTTAAAGTCTTCATCATTGACAGGAATTTGATTCGGTGACAATTCACGATATTTAATCGCTCGTTTTGAAAACAGAGCCTCGTAAGAACCTACTTTAGACTTCAACCAATCTAAGGTTTCTTCATCGATGTTCGTTTGCTTTATATCAATCAATTGCACATCAGATGATGGAATGATTTCTTGAATGATTTTTTTACAAGTTGAACATGTAGATAAATGATAGATTCTCTTCATATTATGCAAAAATTAACATGGCTACTGTGAAATAAATAAACAACCCTAGGACATCATTCAAGGTGGTTATAAAAGGCCCAGTTGCTAAAGCGGGATCTATATCGTATTTATCTAAAATTAATGGAATAAGTGTTCCCATAACAGATGCAAAAATGATGACCACAAACAAAGAAATACTAACTACTAACCCCAAATTTAGCGTGCCAAAAACACTTCCTATACCAAAAATCAATGAAGAACAAATCAATCCATTTAATAAACCAACTAAAAGTTCTTTACCTAATTTAGAAAAAATACTTTTGAACTGATTTCCTTTTGCCAATGATTGTACTACAATCGCGGATGATTGTACTCCTACATTCCCTCCCATTGCAGTAATCATGGGAATGAAAAAAGCTAGAGCAGGAACCAAACTTATATTACCCTCAAAACTTGAAATTACTTTTGCTCCTAAAGTACCACCCAACATGCCAATAATTAACCAAGGCAAACGCGCACGTGTAATTTTGAATACAGAAGCGTTATCTTCTACTTTTTCAGAGATACCTGTGGCTAATTGGAAATCCCTATCTGCTTCCTCTCGGATAATATCTACTACGTCATCAATCGTAATTCGACCTACCAATTTATTTTGATAATCTAATACTGGTATCGAAACCAAACCATATTTATCAAACAAACGCATTACCTCCTCTTGTTCTTCAGTTACCTTAACAGAAATAATATTTTTACTTTGATATAACTCTTTTATAATTAACTGGGGCTCTGAAAAGAATAGAGATTTTAATGACAATACACCCATTAATTTATTATAATCATCGACCACATAAATAGTGTATACCTTTTCCACATCTTTCGCTTGTTCACGAATTTCTGTGAGAGCATACTCAACTGTCCAATCTACATTTACATGCAAAAACTCTTTCTGCATCAAACCACCGGCAGTATCCTCATCGTAATTTAGAAGGTCTACGATATCATCCGCAGCTTCATCATCCTCCATCTGAGAGATTACCTCATGAATTTCGTTATCACTTAATTCATATAAGATATCCGCGGCATCATCCGAATCTAAATTTTCTAATTGCTCAGCAATTTCTTTGGTAGAAAGAGATTTAATGAACCGGTCACGTACCTCTTCTTCAAGCTCCATCAATACATCAGCCTGAACATCTTCTTCCAAACGGAAATAAATGAATTTAGCTTCTTCATTTTGAAGTTCATCCAAAATTCCAGCAATATCCACGTAGTGTAATTCTAACACATTCTTATCAATCCACTCTAAATCATTAGTTTGAATAGCTAAACGGATGTTTTCTAAAAAATCTTTGGTTAACTCAAAACGCATAGAACTTAAATTTAGCGTAAGTACGGTTGCAAAAGTAGTCTTTCTCTATGGTTTGAGGTTAATTTTAGATTACATTTCCATGATATTTTGAAGATTTGTATTTTTGAAGAATGAAGTTGCTTGTTATTCGGTTTAGTTCTATTGGTGATATTGTATTAACTACTCCGGTAATTCGATGCCTAAAACAACAGTTGGTTGATGTAGAAATTCATTATCTAACCAAGCAAAAATTCCAAACTATCCTGTCTGAAAATCCATACATTGATCATCTACACACCATTGAAAAAAGCTCTAATGAAATTGTTTCGAAGTTAAAAGCATTGGATTTCGATTACATTATTGATTTACATAACAATATAAGGACAAGAACTTTATCATTAAAGTTAGGTGTGAAAACGTATCGCTTTCCGAAGTTAAATATTCAGAAGTGGTTATATGTCCGATTTAAAATCAACCGATTACCTAACTTACATATTGTTGACCGTTATTTCGAAGCTGTGAAATCACTTTCAGTGATTAATGATTTGCTGCCTTGTGATTATTACATAGCTCCTAAAGATGTAATTGATTTAAAACAAAGGTTAGACCTAGATCCAAATAATTATATCGCTTTTGCCATTGGTGCTCAATTTGGGACGAAAAGATTACCAAATCATAAAATCAAAGAAATTTGTTCTAAAATTTCGTTACCTATTGTCTTACTTGGAGGACCTGAAGACTTTAAAAATGGAGAAGAAATACGAGCTGAATTAACACATGTAATAAATGCTTGTGGTAAATTTTCATTGGGTCAATCGGCAAGTATTGTTCAACAAGCAAAAACAATCATGACGCACGATACTGGTTTGATGCACATAGCGAGTGCCTTTGAAAAGCAAATAGTTAGTATTTGGGGAAATACGACCCCTGCTATTGGCATGTACCCTTATATGCCTCGTAAAAAAGAGTTTAGAATACACGAAGTAACTAATTTGAATTGTAGACCTTGTTCAAAAATTGGATTCTCAGCTTGTCCAAAAAAGCACTTTAAGTGTATGGAAAATCAAGATATTGAGGCTATTGTAAGAAGTGCAATCAAATAATTACATTTTCCCACACATTCCATCATCTACAATACCTAACTCTTTTAGGGTTGAGAATAATAATTCTGATTGAATCGTTGAGAAATACTTGTTCTTTTTTCGTGAATTCATTTCAACGCAATGTACAACCAAATAAGTATTATTTAAAAATTCAACATAACCCAAATACCAAATCATTGGTTTGTCTTGATTCATGCCTTTTATCCTAAATGAATATACATTTTTATTAACCAATCTATTTACATTAAATGCTTTACGTATAAACTTTAAATGTTCAAACGAAAAAGGAAGATTGTAGTAATAAAGTCGTTTAAACAAATCAAATTGCTGTTTGACGGTTATTTTTAAACTATTATTTTTCCAAAATTGATCAATTCCTCCAGAAATATCTCTATTTCCATACCCTATTAGATTTAACCAAGTTTGCATTTTACTCGTATCAATGGCTCTTGCAACTTGCTTAAAATACCACTCTGTTTGATATTTTAAAGCCATCGATAAATGTTGATCTTGATTCCAATTATCATTTGGATAACGTTGCAAATCCCAGGGATATATCTCTGTAGAATCTTTGATATTTCCACTTTCCAATCCGATCAAGGTTTCAAACAAATAAAAGGTACTATTTGGAGAAACGGAATCCTTAATTGCTAAGGTATCATTAGTAATAAGCTTATTTTTCTGTTGATTATACACGATGATCGTACTCTTCACCCCCATCGATTTATGTAAAAAATGTAACTTTTCATTTTGTTCAATGGTTTTTTGAGAAATGGAACTATGTATTCCTATTAAAAAACTTATAAAAAAGAAAATCAAACGCATACAATTTTTTTACAAATGTATTACTTTAGAATTAGATGGAAGATTTAAAATTGTACTAAAATTAAGACTTTGTTGTTTGTCAAATAGTCTTTTATCTTACTTTTGAGGTATGGCGAAAATAAAAACTGCATTTTTTTGTCAATCGTGTGGTCATCAAACGGCTAAATGGTTGGGTAAGTGTCCTTCGTGTGGTGAGTGGAATACATTTGTGGAAGAAATCGTGGGCGAAACAGATAGCAAAGTCGTTGCATTTTCTACGAGTAGTGGCAAATCTGCCAAACCGCAAGTATTACAACAAATCGAACGTAAAACCGAAACGCGTATCACTTTACAAGATAACGAGTTGAACCGTGTGTTAGGTGATGGATTGGTCCCTGGCTCGTTGATTTTGTTTGGGGGTGAACCAGGTATTGGAAAATCTACCTTAATGCTTCAATTGGCGGTGTTGGAGAAACACTTACGTGTGCTGTATGTATCGGGTGAGGAGAGCGAACAACAAATTAAAATGCGTGCAGAACGTATCGGAATGGATAACGAACAATGTTTTATATTAACCGAAACAAACCTGCAAAATATTTTCCTACAAGCAGAAGAGGTTAAACCACAATTGTTGGTCATTGATTCTATTCAAACTTTATTTAGTACCCACATAGAAAGTTCACCGGGAAGTATTTCTCAAGTGCGTGAGTGTACTGCTCAATTATTACGCTACGCCAAACAAACCGAAGTGCCTGTATTTTTAATCGGTCACATTACTAAAGAAGGTGCTTTGGCAGGACCAAAAGTATTGGAACATATGGTGGATGTGGTGTTACAATTCGAGGGTGACCGCAATCACGTCTATCGTTTGTTGCGCACCATCAAAAATCGTTTTGGAAGCACCAACGAATTGGGGATTTACGAAATGTTAGGTTCTGGTTTACGTCAAGTAGAAAATCCTTCGGAAGTGTTAATCACAAATACCGATGCTTCATTAAGTGGAATTTCCATTGCTTCAACGTTAGAAGGTTTACGACCGATGTTGATCGAGGTACAAGCCTTGGTGAGTACGGCTGCGTATGGAACTCCACAACGTTCTTCGACTGGTTTTGACTTACGCCGTTTGAATATGTTGTTGGCAGTGATGGAAAAACGCTGCGGATTTAAACTTGGTGCCAAAGACGTGTTTTTGAATATCGCAGGAGGTATTCGTGTGGATGACCCAGCCATCGATTTAGCAGTTGTTGCCTCTGTATTGTCTTCCAATGCAGATTTACCCGTTCCTAAAAACATTTGTCTTTCAGCAGAAGTAGGGTTATCGGGTGAAATTCGCCCTGTTAATCGCATCGAACAACGTATTTCTGAAGCCGAAAAACTAGGATTTGATAAGATTATCATTTCTGCATTCAACAAAGGAATTTCACAGAAAAACCATAAAATTGAACTGGTCTTGTGCTCTCGTATTGATGAAGTGTTAAAAGCTTTATTTGCTTAAATTATCGCTCCCCTATCTGTTGTCTCCACATAGCGAAATACAATCCTTTTTCGTTTATAAGATCTTGGTGCTGACCCGATTCTACAATACGTCCTTTTTCAAGTACATAAATGCGATCTGCGTGCATAATAGTACTCAAACGATGCGCAATTAAAATCGTAATATGACTTTCTTGTGCTGATAATTCGCGAATGGTTTTACTGATTTCTTCTTCTGTCAATGAATCTAATGCAGAAGTTGCCTCGTCAAAAACAAGTAACGATGGATTTCTCAACAATGCTCGAGCTATCGATAAACGTTGTTTTTCTCCTCCTGATACTTTCACCCCGCCTTCACCAATCACCGTATCTATCCCTTTTTCAGCACGCGCCAATAAACTTTGACAAGCTGCTTTTTCCAATGCTTTAAAGATCTCATCATCAGTCGCTTTCGGAGCTACAAACAAAAGATTTTCTTTGATTGACCCAGAAAATAATTGGGTATCTTGAGTTACGAAACCAATTTGTGAACGTAACTGATCTAAATCAATCTCTCTTCCTGAAATTCCATTGTAGTTAATCACTCCAGATTGAGGTTGATATAAGCCAACAAGTAATTTTACAAGAGAAGTTTTTCCTGCGCCAGAAGGACCAACAAACGCAATCGTTTCTCCTTTTTTTACAGAAAACTGAATTTCTTCGATTGCATTGTTTTTCGCTGTTTGATGCTGGAAACTTACATTTTCAAAAGCTAAGTTATCAATCCCATTAAGTAAAACTGGATTTATCGGTTTTTCCTCTACTGGTGTATCTAAAATTGCTTTAAAATTGTCCAAAGATACTTCTGCTTCTCGGTAAATATTAATGATGTTCCCTAATTCTTGCAATGGACCAAATATGAAAAATGAATAAATCTGCAAAGAAAACAATTCACCCAAAGTCATATTATCTGCAAAAATCAAATACAACAACAAGAACAAGATACTACTTCGCAAAAAGTTAACAAATGTTCCTTGAATAAAACTGATGCTTCTTATGTACCTAACCTTTTTTAATTCTAATCCTAAAATTTTTAGGGTAGTTTCATTCAATCGATTAATTTCTTGATCTGCTAAACCTAAACTTTTTACCAATTCTATATTTCGTAAAGATTCTGTCGTTGAACCAGCCAAAGATGTTGTTTCTCCCACTATTTTTTTCTGAATAACTTTAATCCGTTTGCTCAAAACAGAACTAATAAAACCTAGTAATGGTACAGCAGCAAAATAAACAGGTGCAATTAACCAGTGAATTTTTATAGCGTAAACCATTACGAAAATGATACCAACCAATGAGGTGAATAGGATTCCAACAAAGGTAATGATGAGCTTTTCTACATCTGTTCTAACTTTTTGAAGTTTCCCTAATGTTTCACCACTGCGTTGGTCTTCAAAAACTTGATAAGGCAATTCCAATGAATGTTTTAACCCATCCGAATAGATTTTAGCACCCAACTTTTGCGTGATTACATTCATAAAATAGTCCTGGAAATTCTTTGCGATACGAGAAATCATTGCAGCTCCCATTGATAGCAAAATCAAAAATCCAATTCCTTTGATATATTCTTCTTTGGTAAACTTTTTTGGACTTGTTGCATATTCATCTACTACACGTTTGAAAATCAACGGATCGAGTAACGAAAAGACTTGATTGATAGCTGCTAAAAGTAAAGCTAACAAAACTAGCCATTTATAATTTTTTAAATAGGAAAGTAATAATTTCATCTATAACTATTTTTGTTTTTTTGTTTCCCTCCTTGTGGTCACTGAGCTTGTTGAAGTGAGGAGGGATAAAGGGAGGTGACCATTTAAATTTTATAAAAATGATAACTCAATCTTTATTAATTTTCTTTAACTTTTTGGAAAGTTATACTTTCATTTCCAGATTGCTTCTGAATACTCAATACATAATTCCCAATAGGCAATGTTTGAATATCTATTTGGAGCGTATGTTGTTGCTCTTCGAAAGTTGCCTCATGTGAAACCATTAACTCTTTACCTTCCATTGAAATAACAGATATACGTACATTTTCTCTGAATGTATTTATGCGTAAATTCATATGATTTGTAGCAGGATTTGGATAAACCACTGTTTTATTAATTGCAAATGGATCTTCACTCAGAGAGGTAGTACAAGCGCCCATCAATGAATGGTATTTAATTTGGTGACTAAACATTTTTTGAATGTCTTCCGCTGGAACTTGAAACCAATCTTTTAAAATGGAAGCATAAACATCCCTGAAATCAATCGCCATTGGAATACCCGCCTGATCAATAATCTGATCTGAAATTACAGGATTTGAACCATAAATTGGTTGACTTAAACATGACCCAAATAAGAACAAAGGTGCTGCATCTCCATGATCCGTTCCAAAACTCGCATTCGATGCAATTTGTCGACCAAACTCCGAAAAAGTCATTCCAGCAACCCGTTTATCTAAGCCCATTAATTGAATGTCGTCCATAAAAGCAGCGATAGCATCCGATAATGATTTTAATAAATCAGCATGTTTACCCGTAGTTACATCATTCGTTTCCACTTGCGAATCATGGTTGTCAAATCCATTTATATTTACAATATAAATATTTGTTTTTAACCCACTTTGAATCATCTGTGCTACATATTTTAACTGCGTAGCTAATTCATTTTTAGGGTCGTATTTTGTTGATAGATTCTTTACATCTTTCGACAAATCATAAATTCGTTTTCCGTATTTATTTGTTTGAGCTATCATGGTGCTTAAAAACTCCATGTGTCCTCCATAATAGGTTCCATCATTTACCGCTGAAGCTGTAGTAGCAGAAAAATAGGTAGCGGGATTGTTTACTGTATGTGAAAAATTAGCAACCAACCCTTGGCACGTTGCAGAAACTTCGTACCCCATACTGATTGCAAAAGGATCTGGATGTTTTTCATCAGGATAGGCTTCTGGAAAACCTGGATGTTGTATTTCTAAATTTCTACCTAACCAACCTGTGGTAGTTGCAATGTCTGTTGAACCACTTGTCCAAATATCCATGGAGCGAAAATGAGATCGATTTTGCTCTGGATAACCAACATTTTGAACGATTCCTAATTTTCCTTCTTGAAATAAATCAGCCATGCCTTTCATTACGGGGTGAAAAGCATTTTTTGGAGTAATGGAAATTAATTTGTTTTCTGGTAAAATAATATTTGATCTCTGCTTATTCAAATTTGCATAATAATCCAATGGGATAAGTGTATGTAAACCATCGTTTCCTCCATTTAATCGAATAAGTACTAATACCCTGTCTTCCAAACTTTTTTCGATACGAAATAGCTTTTCGGTAACAGCAGCATAAGTATTGTTCTTAAATAAAAAAGGAACAGATAAGGAAGCTAATCCTGTCGTTTTTAAAAATTTTCTTCTTTCCATTTTTAATAAGATTATATCGTTTGAAATTCAGGCAATTTAAATAAATAGGATAAAAACTGACGTAGACGACCAATTATTGCATTCTTTTTCATCACATTAGAACTGTCATTAATATACTCGTCATATTGTAATGTCCATTCAAAATCTGGTTGTCCATCGGTTAATATCAACTTCAATGTAGTTTTAACCTGATCAGGTAACCCTTTCGGACAAAATACCAAAACAGTATCATCAACTATCTGCGGTGCAGATTTAGGATTAGATAATGATTGAACATAATCAATCACGTTAAGTGTAAAAATAGAACTATTATCTACTTTCGATTTAAAACCATCGGTAAGCAAATAAGCAGCAACATCAAACCTTAATTTGACATAACTTGAATTCATCCACAACCTAGTAAAAGAAGGTGCTTGATAATAAGCTGTCCAACCTCCAACACTCGGTGGTCTAAAATAATTCATTCCAATGACCGCACTAAAACTATAAATCTCTTTTAAAAAAGAGTAATTTATTTCAGTAGTGAAATTAAACGCAGAATTTGTACTATTTGTCAGTGAAAAAAGAAATTCCAATGGGTTTTTTATAATCGTACCAACCATTTTAACATCATAAAAATGCTCACTTGTTAAAAGTGATTTTAAAACTGGTTTGATTTCATAATCAGATTCAACCAAAAGTTGTGCTAATGGCTCAATCACTGTTTTCTGTACCTCGTCCGTAATATCATAGTTGACAAACCAACGGTACAATTTTTTACAAATAAAAAGCGCCGGAACATTCGTCGAAAACAAATGATCTATATAAGTTTTATATTCTTGTTCATTTCCATTTTGTATTACTACAGAACCTAATCGATAAGAAAGCGTTTTGCTACTTATATCGTGTTTATTTGGAATAAAATAAGAAGAAGTGGTTGTTTCAATACTACTTAAAACCCCTTTAACATTCCAACCTGTCAATATTTTAGCGCCTTGTTTTATATCTTCTTCTGTGAAATTTGTATAATCTCCTGCTCCAACTTGAGGCCCTTTGCCTACTGAAAACAACTCTAATAGTTCGCGTGAATAATTTTCATTCGGTTTATTCTTGGTATTTGAATTACCGTTTAAAAACATAAGCATACAGGGATCAATCGTTACCGCTTTTACTAGTTCTCGAAAATTTCCCAGCGCGTTGGTTCTTAATAAGTTTATGTAATTATAGTTGGCACGTGCATCATTTGAATATTCTGCAGCAAAATGATTTTGCCAAAACAAACTCATTTTTTCAACAATAGAAAATTGAGCTTTTGAAATGTTTTCCATCGTCCAACAACCCAATGATTCATTGCGCTTGTTATTTGTTATTTGAGCTTTTTGTATGTCCGATGGGTATATTTTATCAACCCAAGTCTCTCCTATTTTAGCAATTTGTTCTTCACTACTCACTGTAAGAGGTTGTGTTTGATTGGGTGTAGTGAAAATAGCATGTATTGTATCCTGTAAACCCAAGTTCTGAGCCGATTTAATTTGTGTATAAGTTGGTCCAAAAAGCGTTCTTCTCAATAAATGAGCTGCTTGATTTTCATTCCAAACACCGGTGTAGGTCTTTATAGCCATAAACTATTCATTTTTATTATTTTGAACAAATTCTATATTGCGAATCAATCCGCTTTTTTTCGTCCTTTTTACTGCACTTTTCTTGAATAATGCTTGAAAATACTCGTCCGAAAGATTTGCCCATTCTTTCTTTGTTAAAGTTAATAAATCATTGTGAGGTTGAAACAAAGATTCTGTATGTGGAGTTGAAAAACGATTCCAAGGGCAGACATCCTGACAAACATCACAACCAAAAACCCAATCATTCATTTTTCCGGCGAATTCTTTTGGTAATACCTCATCTTTCAATTCGATAGTCAAATAAGAAATACATTTCGAACCATCCACTACGTATGGAGCAACGATTGCTTCTGTGGGGCAAGCATCAATACAACGTGTACATGTACCACAAAAATCTTTTATTGGACCGTCTTCCTCTAATTCAAGATCCAATATTAATTCCGCAATAAAAAAGAAGGATCCTTTTTTAGGGTGAATTAAATTACTGTTTTTTCCTATCCAACCTAATCCTGCTTTTTTGGCCCAAGCTTTATCCATAACAGGTGCTGAATCCACAAAAACCCTACCATCAATATCACCAAATTGAATACGTAGTTTATCCAACAATTCGTTTAACTTATTTTTTATTACATAATGATAATCTTGACCGTAAGCATATTTTGATATTTTAAAAGTATCATCTACTTGTTTTTGAGTCGGATAATAATTATATAACAATGAAATAATTGATTTCGAATTTGGAACAAGCAAACGAGTGTCCAAACGTTTATCAAAATGATTAGACATATAATCCATTTTTCCGGCTTTCCCAGAATGCAACCACTTTTCCAAACGCGGAGCTTCTTCTTCTAAAAACCCACTTTGAGAGATACCACAAAAAGCAAAACCCAGTTCGTGAGCTAGCTTTTTTATAAATTGTGTTTTTTCTTTTTTATCCAAATTTTTATTTAAAAAGAATTTTACTTAAAAATAAAGAAAATATTTTGATGAAAGAATTCCCAAAATGGGAAAGAGTACTAAATACGCACAAAAAAGAATTTACGTATTTTATTCATATACTTAATTTTCAATATTTTATTATAAAAATGCCGTTTTGGTATAGTTTTAATACGTATGTTTTAAAATATTTTAAACACAAATATCTACTTTTATGAAGGCTGCTATTACTCAATTAAAAAATGTAATCTTAATTCACAATCAAACTATTATATCAGAAGGCTTACTGGCTTTATTACGTAGTTTTGGAAAATACAACGTCATCGTAGTTAATTCAAGTGAAGAAGACACTGCTTTATCTTTACCCAAAGGGGATTTAATCGTTGCAGAAATTAACGTTAATTGCATAGATGGTGTAGATTTATTAAAATCTTTGAAAAAAACAGGAATTCCTATTTTGATTTATTCTAAAACCAATAACTATGAATGTTTCAATAAATTAATGAAAATTGGAATTCAAGGATATGTAACCCATCAAAGCCCAACAGAAACTTTACAGATTGCAATTGATCGTATTTTTAACAAAGATACCTATTACTGTCAACACTTAATTTCTCAACTGCAAGACCAAAACACAGAAAAGAAAGGTCTTTTACGAGATAAAATTATCACTACTGTGAAAATTTCTAAACGAGAAAAAGAAATCATTCGTCTGATTCGTAGAGGAATGCCTTCAAAAGATATTGGTGAAACTTTAGGTATCAGTGTTCGCACTGTAGGGAAGCATAGAGAAAACATTATGCGTAAGTGCAATGTAGGAAATGTTACAGAATTAATTTATTTTATTGAAAAAAACGAAATAATTCTGTAACTTTATTAGATAACTTCTAATTTTTGTCACTCATGGAAAATTTTACATACAAAATAGTAGAAAAGGAAATGATCTCAAATCTTTCTTTTCACAAAGAACTTGAATTAGACCAAGACGAAGATATCAAACAACGATTAGAACGCGCAACACTTTTAGGTAATATTCACCATTCCAAAGTGACTATCTTCTTCCACGATGATGAAGGTCCCAAAAAAGTAGAGACTACAATTTGGGCTACAGGTACAAAATTCATTTGCTTGAAAGGAGGTGTTTGGATTCCAATTTCAAGAATCACAGACGTACAGTACAATAGTTAAAATAAACTAGTAGTAAACTTTTGAGGGTGTAACTGTTTAAGTACACCCTCTTTTTTTTAGTGCAAAACCCATTAATAAATTTTAAAAATTAATTAGATTGCTGTATTAGTTGAAACACCATTTAAACAAAATAAGATCTAATATGTTTTTAAAATGAAAAATTACTATATTACTATATTTGCAAATGGAATTTACTTTACACAAAGCAGAATCTAGGGGATTTGCAGATCATGGTTGGCTAAAAAGTGCCCATACATTTAGCTTCGCTAATTACTATAATCCTGAACGCATTCATTTTGGGGTTTTACGCGTTTTAAATGACGATTACGTTGCACCTGGAATGGGTTTTGGTATGCATCCACATGAAAATATGGAAATTATCTCTATTCCTCTTTCTGGAGAACTGGAACATAAAGATAGTATGGGAAACATCTCTACGATCAAAAAAGGAGATATCCAAGTAATGAGTGCTGGAACTGGAATTAACCATAGCGAATACAACCCGAACGAAAAAGAACCCGTAAAATTTTTACAAATCTGGGTTGTGCCTAATAAAAAAAATGTTTCACCTCGTTACGACCAAATCACCCTAAACATTGAAGATAGAAATAATAAATTACAACAAATCCTATCTCCTAGCCCATCTGATGAATGCGTGTGGATTCACCAAAATGCTTGGTTTCACATGGGTAAATTTGATAATGAACAAACTGTGAACTATACATTAAGAAACAAAGAAAATGGGATTTATATCTTCCTCTTAGAAGGTCGTTTATCCATAAATGGACAAGAACTTGAAAGAAGAGATGGTGTAGGAATAAAAAAAACAGAGGTAATCAATCTAATATCATTAGAAAATAATACAGAAGTGCTTCTCATGGAGGTGCCTCTATCAAACTAAATATTCATATGGAAGTAAAAATAGCAAAAACAACATTTGAGGTACATCCTATTATCAAAAATAGATGGAGCGCTCGCAGTTTTTCTGAAAAACCGATGACAGATGAAGTTATCAAAACAATTATTGAAGCAGGACATTGGATGTTCAGTGCTATGAATGAACAACCTTGGAGATTCATTTACGCCAAAAAAAATACGCCTGCATTTGATTTAATATTATCATCATTGGTACACGGTAATGCAGTTTGGGCAAAAAACGCAGGTGCTTTCGTAGTTAGCCTTGTTAAAACAGACTTTGATAAAGAAGGAAATCCTTTCAATGCTTGGGCTGAACATGATATGGGAGCAGCCAATGCTGGAATGATCTTACAAGCATCCACTATGGATATTTATGCGCACCCTATGGCAGGATTTAAGCCAGAAATAATCAAAGAATATTATAATTTACCGGACAATTTAAAACCATTCGTTGTGAATGCTTTTGGTTATTTAGATGAACCTGAAAAATTAGATGAACCTTTTTTAACTAGAGAAACAACTGCACGCAGCAGAAAAAACTTAGAGGAAATCATCCTTTTTCAAGAATAAGTAATAGCACGAATGAAAATTACATTAAATTTGTAGACTTTTAATAGTCAAATAAACTTTAAACAATTTTAAATAACATTATGGCAACAGTATTTGAAACAAGACTTATCGGAAACATAGGGAAAGACGCAACAATTAAAACAATGGAAAGAGGAGTGATTGCAATCAATTTTCCTGTAGCACATAATAAAAATTGGAGAGATAAACGTTCTGGAGAATCTAAGACAAAAACTACTTGGGTCAACTGTACGATATGGAAAAAAGAAGGGGCTAACCTTCGTATTCTTGACTTCCTTAAAAAAGGTGCATTAGTAGAATTACTAGGAGTTCCTTTCCCTAAAGCATTTGTAATGGAAGATGGTTTTGTTCGCACAGAAATCAGATTAAATGTGGCTCAAACTAACATACTTAGACCAGCAAAATTTGATGGTTATAACAACGAAGATATTATCGATGCAGCTGAAAATGAAAACGATGATAACGAGTATGTAGATGCTTCACTAGATGACTTTACAATAGACGAAGACGATTTTTAAAAAAATTTTATTCTGAGTGTTTCAAATTAAAATTTTTATTTATATTTGCACTCAGATAAACGCTTTCTTAGCTCAGTCGGTTAGAGCATCTGACTGTTAATCAGAGGGTCCCTGGTTCGAGCCCAGGAGAGAGCGCTAGAAAAACCCAGTAAACACACAGTGTTTACTGGGTTTTTTGCTTCTACACTCTTCCTTTGATTACCACGCAGTATCTTTAGGGCCAATCAATTTTAGTACCAAAAACAGAGATTTTAGGCACTTGGTATATGAAATACTTGCACAAAACTTGCACATAAATTCATAGTAATTGCACATTACCTAACAACTAATGGCAACTATTAAATTAACCTTGGACACGCGCAGAGCCAAGAAAAATGGAACTTATAATCTTGTAAATTTCCACGAAATAAAGATTCAGCATAAACAAATCCAAATTCGTGAAACAATCGATTACAAACATCAACATCTAAATAAACATGCCCATTGAGCAATATATCAAAAGCATAAAATTCATTGTTTGGTAAATAATACACCCCTTTCTGAACTGTTTTAGCTAATAGGTCCTTTTTGACATTTATGTGAGGATAATATCCACCAAAATACTCTCCAAAAATGGACAAGGAATTTATTTCAAATTCCTGTTTTAATGAACGATATAAACTGAAAATTTTATCCGAATATTTTTCTCGTAATTGATTTATACGAAAAAAAGATGCTTCATCTTCTATGATTTCTGTACGTTTAGCAAATTGAATAACTTTCCCATCTGTTATAATACACACATTCGAACCGTGAACCTTTTCTTGAACAACGTATTCCATTTGATCATAGCCTTCCGTTTTAATTTTATCTAGAAACGATGTTAAATAGGTATTTTCTATTGTGGAATACTTTCTAAATTGCATACACGAACAAAATTAAATTCAAAAGTTATATTGAATTTAACTAAAAAGGTTTTCTCTGGCAATTAAAATTCAATAAAAATCAGCCAATAACAACCATTATCAAATCATAAATAATTTTATGGAAAATTTTTATTACTCGCGGAATCTATATATATTTACCCACTTTCCGCTAACAATAAAAATATTTATGAATAAAAAAATAATTGGTAGAATCTCTGAAAAAGCCTCATTGAATGATGTTTACAGCTCTAATGAATCACAATTTTTAGCGATTACAGGCAGGCGAAGAATTGGAAAAACATATTTGATAAATTCATTTTTTGATAAAAATATTACATTCCATTTTAGTGGAATATTGAATGCAAGTTTTGGACAACAATTACAAAATTTTCAATATAGTTTAACTAGTTATTTTAAATCAGAAAAGCCAGCGAACATTCCAACAAATTGGTTGAGTGCCTTTCAAAATTTAAGTATATGTCTTCAAAAAAATAAAAAGAAAGGAAAACAGATAATATTCATAGATGAGCTCCCTTGGTTAGATACACACAAATCCAATTTTATAGCCGCTCTAGATTGGTTTTGGAACTCTTGGGCAGTAAATAGAAATATTTTACTAATTGTTTGTGGTTCTTCTACTTCTTGGATCATTAATAAAGTGCTAAATAACAAAGGAGGATTACATAATAGAATTACAAAGCGAATTCATTTAGAACCTTTTACATTACATGAAACAGAATTGTTTTTAAAGTACAAAAAAGTACAACTTTCTAAATATCAAATAACACAATTGTATATGTCACTTGGAGGGGTCCCACATTATTTAAAAGAGGTGAAACCTGGAGAAAGCGCACTGCAAGCAATCGATCGAATTTGTTTTCAAAAAGACGGATTATTAGTAAATGAATTTGATAATTTATACAAAGCGTTATTTAAGAACTCAGAACTTCACTTAAAAGTAATTTTTGCTTTATCGTCAAAATCAAGAGGCTTGACGCGAAATGAAATATTATCACTAACAAATTTAAATGATGGTGGAAGCTTTACAAATGTATTAAACGAATTGGAATGGTGTAATTTCATACGACTTCAACCAGCTTATGGTCGTACAAAAAAAGATACGCTGTATCGATTAAGTGATGAATATTCTCTTTTTTACATCCGATTTATAAACAAGCAAAAAACGATTAATTGGACACTTTTAGGCCAATCTCAAAAATGGAAATCTTGGAGTGGATATGCTTTTGAAAACATTTGTCTTAAACATATGTCACAATTAAAAAAAGCATTAGGTATTAGCAATGTTTTTTCTGAAATAACAAGTTACACACAGAAAGCAAAAACGGATGTTTCAGATGGAACTCAAATAGACTTACTAATAGACAGAAATGACGGTATAATTAACGTTTGTGAAGCAAAATTTTATGACAAACCATTTGTAATATCAAAAGAGTATGCCACAAAATTAAACAAGAAAATAAATGTTTTTCAAGAAAACTCAAAGTCAAATAAAACAATCTTCCCAACAATCATTACCACATTCGGGCTTCAAGCAAATGAACATAGCATAGGTTTTATTCAACAAGAAATAACATTAGAAGATTTATTCCAACCTTAATTTATTGCTCGCGGAATCTACCCTTTTTCATATAGTTTCCGCTAACAATAAAACCAAAAAAACTATTCTATTAACCAAATAATGTCATCCACAAATAGACAAAAAAATCATTCCTAGTAAAAAATACCTTTTTTAATTGTCGATTATTAAGCCATTTTGTCCCAAAAAATTTATTAATCATTTTTTCCTTCTAATCAAAATCGGTTGAAGGATCACAGCGTAATAATATACTGAGTACTTCACTTTGTGCACTTTGTGAAATCTTCGCGGACTTTGTGTTATAAAATTAAACACTTAGTAAAAAAGGTTGCGCAGAGGTCACGTAGAGCAATTACTTGTGAGAGGCTTTTAGTTGAGAGAACCCAAAACCAACTATTACCCCACAAAAAAACCGCCCGAAGGCGGCTTAATACTCATCTATTTTAGGTATTTTACTCTAAAACAATCTGTTTCGTTTCGATACTTACATTATTCGCATCCACAACGTGTAAGATATATACTCCTGCTTTACCAAAGGTTTTCATCGAAATCTCTGTTTTAGTATTCGTTACCAAAGCATTGTACACTTCTTTTCCTTGAACATCAAACAATTTATAACTATACCCATTCAAAGCAGCAACATCGCTTGCGTCAACAATAATTACATCCGATGTAGGATTTGGATATACATTCATCGTTGTGTATTGGTTAGCCTTGATGCCGGTTGTAAGTTTAAATTTCACTTTTAAAATACTTACTGTATCAGTAATTGTTTTTGTTACTTTAACAGTGTCGTAAATTGTTTGATTTACTTTAAGCGTATCATATACTGTTTTTGTCACTTTTACTGTATCGTATTTAGTGACATTACACACATTACCAATAGAATCCACGACAAACGTATTAATTGAAGAGGTACCACTACATCCTTGTGGTGAAGTATAATTATAGGTAATCGTTTTCTTTCCTAAAGAAACATTTGCAGGATTAAAAGTAGAACCTTGTACTCCATCACCACTGAAAGTTCCTCCTGTTGGATTTGCTACCAATTGAATAGGCGTAGCGTTTTTAAGTGTAAATTGATTTAACGCATTCAATGATATATTCGGTAAAGGATTTACTGTAACTTGTTGCGATGCTGTTGCTTGACAACCAAAAGAATTAAAGACATTTACCGTATACGTTCCTGATTGTGTTGCAGAAATACTTGCAGCCGATGAACCCGTGTTCCATTGGAAACTCGTACCACCCGAAGCGACTAAATTCACAAAACCTCCTTGACAAAAAGAAGTATTTCCTTGTGGTGTTATTGTAGCAGTAGGGTTTGAATTTACCGTAACTGTTGTAGCTGTTGAAGTTGCATTACAAGCACCATCAATAACTTTCACTGTATAATTTCCAGAAGAAGTTGCTTTGTAAACACTTGCAGTAGCTCCGTTGATTAATTGCCCATTATTATACCACTCATACGTATAATTAGATCCAATAGATGCATTCAAATTGACAAAACCTCCTTGACATAAAGTTGTATTTCCTTGGGGTGTGATGGTTGCGCTTGGGTTAGTACATGGTGGTGCACTTGTGTATAAATCACTTATTTCTTGTTGATTAAGAACTCGATTATAAATAGCAATGTCATCAATTTTACCATTAAAAAATCTTGAATTTGAATTATAAGCACCAATACTTGATTTTAAATTAGGATTCCAAAAATTTAAATTTGGTGTAATTTTAGATTCATCAACTAAGATTGAATTTAAATATAATTTTACCGTTTTTCCTTTCTCAAAAACAGTGGTGAAATTCATCCAATCTCCTAATTTAATATCGATTCCTTTATTTGTAAAAAACCATGTGTCATTTTCAAATTTTAATCCCGAGCGAATTAAAAAATCTGGTGCAAAAAGTCCAAAATGAAATTCATTTACACCTTGATAAAATATTGCTTGTTCTTTTCTTTCGTTAACTAAAACCCAAATTGAAATTGAAAAATCATTTGGTAATTTAAAATCATTTAAATCTAAATAATCATCTTTCCCGTCAAATAAATAACAACTATTAGTTAAATTAAATCTATTTTGTGAAATTAAAACTCCATTTTTTGGTGTAAAATGATTCCCATTCCCACTTTCATCATTCGCATTTCCATTAAAAGGCCACCAACCAACTAGACCATTTGTGGGGACATAATTTGGAACGTTTTGTGCCATGAGATTTGTTGCAAACACGATTGCTACAATTAATTTTAAATACTTTTTTACCATAATTTATTCTATTATTCTTCTACCCGTCCCGCAGTAAAAAAGTAACTACAATAAAAAAGCGTGGGACAGTTGCTATGCTTGTAACTGAGGGGGTCGAATCCCTGTAAGACAAAGCAAAGCAACGCCCACGCCTGTGGCATAAGCGTTTCACTTTAACTTTCCTGTCTTACAACTAAATTTTCGACCTTTCAGTTACAGGAACATTAGCAAACGCTATTTTTTCAATAAGTCTCTCTCGTTTGAGATTAAAACAAAGATAAAGAATTCTGTTTATAAGTAATAAATCCCACTTTGATTTTTAATATTTATCGTTAACTTAGTATAGCATTGGGTTACAAAAAATCCAGTTAAATTATACTTTTTTTACATGATGAATGAACAAACAGACGTAGCAAATCTTACCAAACGCTTTATAAATCAAACCAATCGCTCTATTTTTCTAACTGGAAAAGCAGGAACGGGTAAAACCACCCTACTCAAAGAAATCATTCGTACTACACACAAAAAAGCAGTCATTGTAGCACCAACAGGCATCGCTGCGCTAAATGCTGGGGGGGTTACCATTCACTCTTTCTTTCAATTGCCTTTTTCAGGATTTATTCCGCAGTTTAATGTCCCGCCTACGACATCTGAACAACTCAAATTAGAAACTAAGGATACGCTAGTCAAACATTTTAAATTCACAGGAAAACGAAAAGCGATTATACAATCTGTTGAATTACTGATAATTGACGAAGTAAGTATGTTGCGTGCCGATTTATTAGATGCCATCGATTGGACGCTACGTACCGTGAGAAGGGAGAATTTGCCTTTTGGCGGTGTGCAAGTACTCTATATAGGCGATTTGTTGCAACTTCCACCCGTAATTCGGAACGAAGAATGGAATGTACTTCGCAACTATTACAATGGTATTTTCTTTTTTAATGCCAATGTCGTACAAGAAGATCCTCCTTTATACATCGAACTCAAAAAGGTACACAGACAATCCGATGCCGATTTTATTCAGATTCTGAATCACTTGCGAAATAACCTCATCACCAAGGAGGACATTCAAGTACTGAATCAATACGTCAACCCAACATTTTCGAGCAAAGACAATCCGGGGTATGTTACATTGACCACCCACAATTCAAAAGCAGATACCATTAACCAACAAGCATTAGCAGAATTAAAAGGAAAATCGTGGTACTACGAAGCAGATATCACCGGAGAATTTCCACCTCATATGCACCCCATTGATGAAAAAACGGAACTGAAAGTGGGGGCTCAAGTGATGTTTATCAAAAATGATTTGTCGTTCGATAAAAACTACTACAACGGAAAAACAGGAGTGATTCAAAGTCTTTCTACAGAAGAAATCTTTGTGCACTTCCAAGATGAAAATAAAACCATCGAGGTAGAACGCTATGAATGGCAAAATATCCGTTACAGTTTGGATGATAAAACACAGGAAATCAAAGAAGAAGTATTGGGAACCTTTGTGCATTATCCCATTAAATTGGCTTGGGCAATTACCGTTCATAAAAGTCAAGGGTTAACCTTCGATAAAGCCATTTTAGATGTTTCGCAAGTTTTTGCACCAGGACAAGCTTATGTAGCACTTTCTCGTTTACGTAGTTTAGATGGCTTAGTATTATTGAAACCCATTCAACTCAATGGGTTGGAAAATGATAGGCAAGTTATGTCATACACTACTCAACAACCCGATGACAGCCAACTGGATAATTACCTTTCTGAAGATACTATTCATTACATATACAAACTCTTAACCCAATCCTACGATTTCCGAGATATAGCAACCGCTTGGAGAATTCACGATGCAAGTTACGTTCCCCTCGGGTCGAAAAGTGAAAAAGGAAAACAACGTGCTTGGTCAAATCAACAATACGGGGTGATTCAACCCTTGGTGCAACCAGCAGAAAAATTTATTACACAATTACAAAAACTGTGCTCTCAACGACCGGTCAATCTCCCTTTTTTATTAGAACGCATTGAAGCTGCTAACCACTATTTTATCAAACCATTGGAAAATTGCGCTTACAGTACCTTGAAGAAAATCGAAGAGATGAAACGGGTGCGTAAAATGAAAGCCTACATCGAAGAGTTGGAAGAATTAGATAATCTACATTTCACTTTATTAATGGGGTTAAAACGTTGCGCACTGGTTGTAAAAAGACTCATTAACAACGAAGAAATCACCAAAGAATCTACTTGGACACCCGAAATTTTAGGTTATAAAGAAGACATCCTCGAACGTATAAAATCTGCCCTTCGACAAACTCAGGGCGACTTATTAATTGAAGTAGAAGAAGTGGTACCACAACAAACAATAAAAAAGAAAGAAAAAGAAAAGGAAAAAACAAAAAAATCAACCTACGAAATCACCTTGGAATTATTCAGAGAAGGGAAAAACATATCGTCCATCGCCTCAGAAAGAGTGATGTCAGAAGTTACAATTTATAGCCATTTCACGCGATTAATCCAAGCAGGACAAATTGAAATCAGTGATGTAATGGAGAAAGAAAAACTAAAAGCATTAGAAAATATATTCGAAGATTACCACGAACAATCACTCACACCTTTGAAAGAACAAGTAGGCGATGCCTTCACTTGGGAAGAATTAAAATTATATCGTGCTAGTTTAAGTTCTAACGCGTAAATTTACAACCTCAATTTGAACGCTAACTAATGAAATACCTTTATCTTTTTCTAATTCTTGTTTTTGCAGCAGCTTGTGGTGAAAAACAAAATTCAAAAGCAATTCAAACCTTAACTAAAAAAAACCTAGATAGTTTAATCAACATCTATCCAGATAGCATTCCGCTTTTAGTAGCTCGAGGAAATAAATTGATTGATAAATATGACTTTTACGGAGCATTGGCGGATGGCGCAAAAGCGTTTCATTTGGATAGCAATAATTGGGAAGCACGTTTTCTGTATGCAAATGCCTTAAACAACCGAGCAAATCGTAGCATTGCAGATGTAGACCAAGCGCAAAGACATTTTTTAACGCTAATAAAAAGTCATCCTGGGAATAAAAAGATGTATGTAGCCTTGGCTTCTACTTATAGCCAACAACGCGATTTTGAAAAATCATTTCAATACATAAATACAGCCTTACGCATTGATGTAAAATACCGTGATGCTTACATAATGAAAGGAACGAATTACTTAGCATTAGGAAATCGAAAATTAGCAAAATCATCTTACGAAACAGCGGTGCAACAAGACCCAAAATTCTACGAAGGATACCTTGCTTTGGGGTATTTGTATTCAGAAGATAATGAGCCGATTGCAGTAGAGTATTTTAGAACAGCGGCCGAACTAAAACCTACATCAACCGATGCATTATACGGTATTGCTTATAGTTTACAACAACAACGTAAATTTGAAGAATCATTAGCAGCATACAGGCATTTATTAGAAATAAAACCTTCTTTTTATTTAGCATTATTCAATCAAGGCTACATCAAGCAATTTGAACAAAACCAGATAGATAGTGCAGTTCATTTTTATGATTTATCGATACAATTACAACCTAAATTTGTAAAAGGTTGGCATAATTTAGGTTTGTGTTATGCGGCTCAAAATCGTAAAGCAGATGCTATGCGTGCTTTTAGTACTGCCTTGAAATACAATCCGAATTTTGAGATATCACGTATCGAAGCAAACCGAATCCGATGAATCAACGAAGTAAAATCATACAACTCATTGGAGACCTTTCGATTCCCATTCTAGGTTACTATTTTTGGGGTTGGAACATTTATTTTATTTTGTTCTTTTACATTCTTGACGTATCGATTTCAACTGTTTTTACCTTTGTTAAAACACATAAAATCAATCAATACCAACATACCAATAAATGGCCTTGGGTTCATATCTGCCTCATTTTATTAGGGTATATCATTACCTTCTATTTGTTGTACTTTTTGATCTATCAAATATATCCAAAAACAGATTTAGCATACCAGTTAAAAGAATTCATGATGCACAAAGACATGGGTCTGCCACAATGGATTTTGTTATTTCCACTTTTGATTTTAGGAGGTTATTCGCTGTATCGCATCACCTTTTTAATGCCTAAAGCTTACGAAAAAATACAAGTCAAATCGTTATGGCACGAACACATTCAGGTATTCTTACTAATAATTGCAGTAATCGGTTTATTACTTGGTATATCAACCTGGATTGTTTTTCCCGATTGGCTTTACGTTTGGGGAGTAATTCTTGGAAGTAGCTTATACCGAAATTTAGTTTCAAGAGCTTAATTACTTATTACTCTTCGGTATCCTAAGATTTGAGTTTTTGAAAACGGTTTCAAACATACTGCACCACCTTGATTTCCCCCATAAACATAAATTAAATTATTTTCTTTATCCTCTTTGATAAAAAATCCGACGTGTCCTTGCCAACCTCTTTGTTTTACTCGCCAAAAGATAACTAAATCTCCCGGTTTAGGATCATCAACATGCTGTCCCATTTTCAACCAAGACCTTGCTAATAATGAATTTGGATGAGAATAACCCTCTTTTTCCATACAAAAGTTTACAAAAGCAGCACACCAGTTTACCTCATCATTCGCTATTGAAGGAAAACCACTTTTGTGAAAAAACTGCATCACTTCTGGATTAGTTCCTTTAGCACAAGCGGAAACATGATCAAAAGAAAAAGCAGTGCGTAATAATTTACGTTGTTTGTCAGTTAAAATAACGCCACAAAATCTATCAATAGTATCTAATAATTCGGACCTTGATTTTTTCTCAACTGTATAAACTATAGTAGATTGATTTTTAATTACTTCTTCTTGCTTTTTAGGAGCTACTGCAGCAACAATCATTTTATTTGTAATCCTTTCCTTTTCAACTTCAAATACACGATATATCTCGGCCGAATCTCCATAAATCGCAACTATGGTTTGAACACGTGACATACTTTTAGATGGATATTTAGCATATTCACTTAACGTTATTTTTATTGCTTTTTCTTTAATTTCTCTTAAAACTGTGGTATCCGATTTTACAAATCCTACCTTTTCTTTTGTTGTATCCAAGCCAAGTTTTAAATGTCTTAAGACTTGATCAACCAAAACTCCTTTCCAGCGTATTTTATTCACTTGAAATAAACTAACAGCATAACAATAATTTACTAATGGTTTTTTAGGTTGAGATTTTAAAATTTTCTTTCCAATTTTAACCACTCTATCATAATGGTTATGCGTATAATTCCATCGTAATCGATAATTTTTAAAGTAGTCGACTTCAGAAAAAGTGGTAACATATATACAACACATTACGCAAACTAAAACAAATGATTTCATACCGCCAATGTTATGTGAATAAATAAGGAATTAATTATTTAACGTCAAAAGTTTAACTATTCGTATACTGAGGAATAAAAAAATATACTAAAACAATATGTATCTCGTTTAATCTTAAAAATAGATTTCCATTAATATATCTTTCAAAAATGAAATCATTGATTCCTATATTACTTTGTTTTATAAACCTCTATAGTTTAGGAAATAAACCTATTGACTACAAAGTCTTTTTTGATGATGAAATTGTAGAAGCTAATAAGTACTTAAGAAACAACGATAAAATTTTTATAAAATCGTGTAAAAGATATAAACATTCAAAAAAAGAAATTACAGCCATTATCTACCCTGAATTATTGAGATATAATTACTTAAAAGATTTTTTTGAAACAAGTAGTTTAGAATTAGTTTATGTAAAGTTTGGTTCTAAAGCGGCAGATTTCTCCATTGGTCATTTTCAAATGAAGCCTTCTTTTATAGAACAAATTGAGAAAAAAATTTTATCAAATTCTGCTTTATGTAAAAAATACAAAGTATTAATAATCAGAAATCAAAATAAAAGATTAGTAAGAATAAATCGGCTCAAAAGCACGCATTGGCAACTAGCATACTTACACGCATTTATTGATATTTGTCTGATAAAATTCCCTTCAATTAAAAAAGAATCAAAAAAGAATCAAATTCATTTTTTAGCAGCTTGTTATAATATTGGATTTAATTTTCCGTTAGCTACTATAAAGAAAAGATGCAACTTTAAAATTTTCCCTTTCGGTACAAAATATAATGGAAATCAATTTTGTTATGCTGACATATCTTGTGCGTATTATAATTAAAAAAACTATGAATTTGCCTATGAAACAATCATACCTAACTTTTAAATTCAAATACCATGAAACCAATATACATAGGGATAAATGCATTTATCTTAACTGTTTTAGCTACAGGTTGTAATGAAACGTCTAAAAACATATCAAAAAGCGAAAATAAAGAGCCAAAATCGGTTGTTGTTTCACCATTTAAAAATGTAGAGCTACCTACAGAAAACTTTACTATTAACCCCGGGGAAGAGCAGATAATTACAACTTCTAATGGTTCTAAAATTACGATTCCAAAAGAAAGTTTAGTGGATGAAAATGGAGATCTTATTCAAGAACCAGTCACTATTTCTTTAAAAAACTTCATGGATCCAGCTGAAATAATGACTGCTGGAATTCCGATGAAATATAGCGATGACTCGACGAAAACTACCCCTTTTCAGTCAGCAGGTATGTTTGAAATTCAAGCTTCAACTGCTTCTGGATCTAAGGTTATGATCAATCAAGATCATCCTTTATCTATGGAACTAGCAACTTACCGTGCAGAAAAGGGTTTCGATAACTTTTATTTGGATACGTTAACAGGTAAATGGACGAAAACAGAAAACGACAATCTTCATCTAAATATCGATAAAGAACAAGTAAAAAAACAGATGGCAAAACTTAAAACAAAAACAGTTTTTGGTGGTAATGCGTTTGTTTTCAATTTTGATAACTTATTAGATGAATTCTTAAATAATGATTATCAAACTATCTATCCATATCTAGTAAATAAAAAGAAAAAACTTCCTGCCAAACTTTTACAATATGGAATAGAAGGTGAAAACATTTGGGACTACGGTAAAATCACATTAAACGGTAACGAAATTCCAGCATATCTTGTTGTTTGGGAAAAAGTTAATAAAGACAAGTTTCCTACTTGGGCAGAAAGCATTCCGGGAAAACATAAAAAATTGGAAGGTGATATTTACGAACTTACTCTAGAAAACCCCAATGATAAAAAAGAGATTTTCAAGACTAAAATCAAAGCTAAAATGTCGATAAAAAGTATATTCAAAGTTGCTCCGGAAAAATGGTCTACGGAATACGAAAAGACATTAAAAGAAATTCAAGAACATGAATTAACACTTTCTAAAATGAGTGATCTTTCAAGAACATTACAAATTAACCAATTTGGTATTTACAACTGTGATAAATTATATAGTCAACCAGAAAAATTCTTAGCAAAAGTTAATTTTGTAATTCCTAAAGGTAAAAAAGGTTTTGCACCTGATCGATTTTTCTATATTAGCAAGAGAGATAAAGTTTGTATTGATTATGCTTTCAAACAAGAAGTTGAATTAACACTTTGTAATGACCCTTCTGCTACACTATTTACGGTTTTGGAAGGTGATATACTTGCTCAAGTATCTAGTGAAGAGTTAGGTAAATGTTCTAAAGATAAAACTGGAACACAAACCTTACATTTCAAAACGGCTAAAAAAATAGAAAAAGTGGATGACCTTAAAACATTAATGGGCATATAATAAAAGAAAAGAGGGTCTCAATTCTGAAACCCTCTGTCTTTTTTATCTTTTTCTCGGAGACTTAATTCTTCCTTTATGCATTTGCGCCATACGCATCTGATTCTTGGATGGCATTGCACCTGTAAGTTGCTCTCTCATCATTGAAATTTGGTCTTTCAAAATACCATTCTCATCTAATTTTTTTGCTTCACTTAATAATGAAAGCGCTTCTTGTCTTCTACCAGTTTGAGCAGTTAAACCAGCTAAATGCATACGAGCCATTGCGTTATCTTGCTTTGTTCTAAGTCCCATTTGCAACGCTGTACGCATTAATTGTTCACTTTTCGCAAAGCCCATTTCTTGTGCTCCCATCATAGCTTTTAAATACAAGATATAAGCATGTTGTTTTTTTGGTAATAAATCAGGTCGTGTGATTTTTTTAATATAATCATGCGCTTTTTCTTGATTACCAACACGCATTTGATTCAACGCCATGATCATATAAACATTTCTAAAGAAAGTCAATACAACCAATGCCGTTACAAAAATCATAACAATTCCCCAACCCCAATGACCTGTTCCAAACGAATAAACTGTTAAAAACAAAGATACTGCTGTAAGAAAACAGCGAATAATAAAACCTAACATAAATTTATGATTAATCGATAGTAGCGATACACTTCAACTCAATAGCGATAGGAGTTGGTAAAGAATTGATTTCACAGGTAGTTCTACAAGGCAAATTATCTTTAAAATACTCAGCATACAAACGATTATATGTATGGAAATCTCTTTTCATATTCACCAAGAAAACCGTTACGTCAACTAAATTTTCCCAACTAGAACCCGATTCTTCTAAAATCACTTTTACGTTTTCAAAAACGCTTCTACATTGTGCTTCAAAATCAAATTCTAAAAAGTTACCATTTTTATCTAATTTAAGTCCAGGAACTTGTGAATCTGTAGCATCTGAACCAGCTGTTCTTGGTCCAACACCTGATAAAAATAACAAATTACCTACTCTTCTTGCATGTGGATATAAACCTACTGGTTTTGGAGCTTTTGATGTTGAAATTCTAGAATTATCTGACATAATCGTAATTTTTTGTTGCAAATATAAACAAACTAAAAAGATTAAATGTATTTACTATCTAACCATTACTGCTTTAGAAACTTGAATAAAATCAGGATTGATTAAATTAACGTAATAAGTCCCTTTCGATAAAGTTGAAAGATCTAAGTCAATCGAATTTAGTTGCGTATTTACCGATATCTCTTTCACCTTCTTACCTAAAACATCGGTCAACATAATATAAGACACTTTAAAATCAGAGTTCCAAGTGATATTCAAATGTTGATCAGTTGGATTTGGGTAAATTGTAAATTTATTCTCTGAAATATCAGAAACACTAGCCGTATTCTTTATCTGCTTGTTGTTACTTATTGATAAATTATCGAAATTCAATTCATTGAATCCTTTATAAGCAAACTTTATTAAGGTAAATTGTTTCAAATAATTTTTATTAATTTCTTCTATTTCAACATTATTCCACTTCGATGAATCATTAACCAATGTCGAATTTAAATTTAAAGTTGCTATTTTATTCCAAGTGTCTCCGCAATCCGCTGATAAAAAGATAAGTAAAGTGTCTTTATCAGCATTTTTAGAAATAGATTTCTTTACATCGAATGAAAGATAAACTGGCAAGGTATCTTTCAATTTAGAAAAATTTAACTGCTTTGAAACTAGTGTACTGTAACTATTTTCATTCGCTTTGAAAGTAATAAATTGAGTCGAACCTGCGTTTAAACTGTTTAATAAAACTTGGTTTGTGTTTTTAGAACCATACCATGTATTATTGATTTTTAAGTCTTTAATCGTATCAAAATTTTCGGTAATAGGAAAATCTTTCTTAGAAGCATCAACCACTAAGTAATCATTTTTTGTAATTGTTTTTGTAGAAACACCATTACTTGCTTGTAAAGTCACATTATACACGCCCGGTTTTGTATATAATACAACTGGTTTTTCTTCAATTGAAGTACTTGGATATCCACCTTGAAATGACCATTTCCATTGGGTTGCTTTAAGAGTCAATGTATCACTAAAGTTCACATTTGTTCCTAAACAACTAAAATCACTTTGAATGGTAAAATCAACATTATCAATTGTATAATCATAAATTGCATTACCTATAGGTGATTTCACTAAAGTATCTACTGGACCAGAAGGATATAGATTTATTTCGTCTAGAAATAAATTATTACCTCCATTCCCTTCAAACTCAAATTTTATTCTTGCATTTGAATTCCAAAATGAGGATATAATATTTGTAACATGAACAATTTTCCAATCAGATTTGGAGGCGGGCTTCCAATCTGTATTTGCTGTTAAATCACTTAAATTATTTCCAGAAATGATTCTTCGTACACTCCAAGTTTTTCCACAATCATTTGAAAAATAAATTCTTAATGTTTCATTATCAGTTGAGGTTAATTTTCTATAAGCATATTTAAAACTTAATGTAACATCTGCTTGATTTTTAACTGCAGATAAATCCATTGGTGTAGAAACAATTGCGTCTAAACTTTTAGATTTATCTTTAAAATTATTCAAATACAATGAAACAGTATCTCCATAACCTACTCCATTTATAATTTTGAAAGCTTGATTATTTCCTTCATTGATGACATTCCAATATTGAGAATTAGAAATAGAGGATACCTTATCAAAAGTTTCTAAAAACGGGGTTTTTAAAGGCAGAGAGGCTACTGTTACCGCTCCCTCAATGGTTTTAGTTAACGTTTTAACACCATCGGATACGGTTAAACTAACAGTATATTTACCCGGTTTTGTATAGGTAACTTTAGGATTAGCTTGATCTGACTCAGCTGGTATTCCTCCTGGAAATAACCACTTTCTTGTTGTGACATTATTAAAAGAAACATCCTCAAAACTCACTTCCGATCCAGCACAAATAGGATTTTTATCAAATAAAAAATCGACCGTACACAAAGGAGGATTAATAGCACCCACCAAACTTAAATTTGAAGAAGATGAAATCACATTTCTTCCACCTATTGTGGATAATAATGCTGTTCGCATCCTTGTTGATTGATCAGGAGTGAACATTTTATTACAATAGGAATAATCCATATAATTCTCAACATTTGCTCTAACACCACAAGAACTTTCATTCAAATTACACCTTGTTACACCAATAGTTGGAGGTGTATCATCAACATAATCTTGATTAGGATCATCACAGCTAGACATTACACCTGGATTATTATTTCCTCCCCATGTGTGCATCAAATTTAACCAATGTCCTACTTCGTGGGTTAAAGCCCTACTTTTAATCTCATTTGAAGTACCTATGCTTCCAACATAAGTATGTAATATCCATATTCCATTAGTCATGTTTATGTTTGATCCCCATGGTCTATATGTATAACCTGCGGCTCCACCAATTGACTTACAGATAAAGAAATTTAAATATCTGTTACCAGCCCATTCTCCTTTATATACATCATTTCCTGCTTTTATCAATGACACTTGTTTACTTCCATTAGTTGTTGTATCTGTAGTGAATGTCCTGGTAATTCCTCTAAAACAAGTTCCGTCAGGTGCAATAGTTGCCATTTTGAACTCAATTTCAACATCTGATGGCAATGAATTAAAATCGGAATGAACTGTCTTTGCATCGTTATTTTGTAACCTAAAATCCCTATTCATGATTGCTAATGCATCATATATTTGCTCATCAGAAATGTTTTCAACTCCCCCACTATGCATTACATGAAAAACAACCGGAATAATTAAAACTGTTCCTCTTTTTCTGCCACTTGACTTGTATCTTGCTTCCTCTCTTCTAAATTGAGCCTGTTCCTCCTCAAATTGTTTTCTAAATTCAGGATCTTGTAATAATTCTTGTAATTTTTTATGAGTAGTACAATATTCTACATCTTCACCTGGTCTAGTGTTTGAATAATCAATCTGTTGACTTTTAACTCCAATGAAAAATAAAACAGAAAAAAATAAAGTATAATATTTCATAACATAAATTTAAATACATAATATCCTATATGAATACTATGAGAACAAATATAAAACAAATTAAAGACAGATAAGGTTGTCAAAAGTTGCTTTAATCTATTACTTTTTTTGATGTATCTTTGGAATCCAATACAAGTCAATCATTTAATTAAATGGAATATAACTTTCGCGAAATCGAGTCCAAATGGAAACAGTTTTGGGCTGAAAATCAAACTTTCAAAACAGAGGACAACTCTGATAAACCAAAATTTTATGTGTTAGATATGTTCCCGTATCCTTCTGGAGCAGGTCTACATGTTGGTCACCCACTTGGTTATATCGCTTCAGATATTTACGCTCGTTATAAAAGATTAACAGGTCATAATGTATTACACCCAATGGGTTACGATTCGTTTGGTTTACCAGCAGAACAATATGCAATCCAAACAGGGCAACATCCAGTAATAACTACCGAAGAAAATATTGCCCGATACCGTCAACAATTAGATAATGTGGGATTTTCATTCGATTGGTCTAGAGAAGTACGTACTTCAAGTCCTGAATATTATAAATGGACACAGTGGATATTCGCCCAATTATTTGACTGTTACTACGATAATAAAACTAATAAAGCAGAACATATTTCTACCTTAATTTCCACTTTCGAAATGGAAGGAAATGTAAATGTAAATGCTTGTTCAGATTGTGAAACAATTTTCACCTCTGAAGAATGGGAAGGATATTCTGGCAAAGAAAAAGAGGATATTTTGCAAACATACCGTTTGGCATTTTTGGCTGACTCATGGGTAAACTGGTGTCCAAAATTAGGAACCGTACTTGCGAATGACGAAATTATAAACGGTGTTTCTGAACGAGGTGGTCACCCAGTGGAGCAAAAATTAATGCGTCAGTGGTCGATGCGTATCAAAGCTTATGCTGAACGTTTATTAACTGGTTTAGAAACCTTGGATTGGACAGATTCTGTAAAAGATATTCAACGCAACTGGATTGGAAAATCAACAGGGTGTTCATTAAAATTCCAGATTGCAGATTGCAAATTAGCAGATTGTACTATCGAAGTGTTTACAACTCGACCTGATACTGTTTTTGGGGTTTCGTTTGTGGTATTAGCACCAGAGCATCCATTGGTTGATGAAATTACTACGGAAGAGTACAAAGAGGCTGTAGAGAATTACAAAAAAGCAGCATCGTTAAAAACAGAAAGAGATCGTCAATCTGACGTGAAAAATATTACAGGTCAATTCACAGGAGCGTATGTTCTTCACCCATTTACCAATGAAAAAGTACAAATTTGGATTGGAGATTATGTGCTTGCTTCTTATGGAACTGGGGCTGTAATGGCAGTTCCTTGTGGTGATCAACGTGATTGGGATTTTGCAAATCATTTCAACCTAGAAATCAAAAATATTTTTGAAAACGTAGATATTTCTGAAAGTGCTTACGCTGAAAAATCAGGAAAAATAACAAATTCAGATTTCCTTTCCGGTTTAGAAATCAAAGATGCGATGAAAAAAGCCATCGAAGAAATTGAAAATCGTGGATTAGGAAAAGGAAAAACAAATTACCGATTACGTGATGCGGTTTTTTCAAGACAACGTTATTGGGGTGAACCTTTCCCAGTATATTACAAAGATGGTTTACCAACAATCATAGAAACTGAACACTTACCGATTATCTTACCAGAAGTAGAAAAATATTTACCTACAGAAGACGGTGAGCCACCATTAGGAAATGCGAAAGTATGGGCGTGGGATACAACTAAAAACTCCGTTGTTTCTAACGAACTGATAGACAATAAAAACGTGTTTCCATTGGAATTAAATACGATGCCAGGTTGGGCAGGAAGTTCTTGGTATTTCTTGCGTTATATGGATGCGAACAATGAAACGGAATTCGTAAACAAAGAAAAAGCAGATTATTGGAAAAGTGTTGATTTATATATCGGTGGATCTGAACACGCTACGGGTCACTTATTGTATGCGCGTTTTTGGAATATGTTCTTGTTTGACCAAGGATATATTTCTTTTGCTGAACCTTTCCAAAAAATGATCAACCAAGGAATGATTTTGGGAAGAAGTAGTTTTGTTTATAGAACAATAGATGGAAATACGTTTGTAACTGCATCCAAGAAAAGTGAATATAAAACGATTCCTCTTCACGTTGATATCGCTTTGGTTGACAACGATAAATTAGATGTAGATGGTTTCAAACAATGGCGTTCAGATTATGCAGATGCTGAATTTATATTAGAAGATGATGGTACCTATGTATGTGGTTACGAAGTTGAAAAAATGTCTAAATCTAAATTCAACGTTCAAACTCCAGATGAATTAGTTGAAAAATTTGGTGCGGATACATTAAGAATGTACGAAATGTTCTTGGGGCCAATCGAACAAGCAAAACCTTGGGACACAAAAGGGATCAACGGGGTAAGTAACTTCTTACGTAAATTCTGGCGTTTGTTCCATCAGGCAGCAGACTATACCTTTGAAATTACGGAAGGAGAACCAACAAAAGATGCATTAAAAACATTACATAAAACCATTCAAAAAGTTACAGCTGATTTAGAACGTTTCTCTTTCAATACAGGTGTTTCAAACTTTATGATTGCTTGTAATGAATTGAGCGATCAAAAATGCAATAACAGACAAATCTTAACGGATTTAGTAGTATTATTATCTCCGTATGCTCCTCACATTTGTGAAGAGTTATGGGTAAAATTAGGTAATGAAGCTGGTTCAATCAATAAGGCAACGTATCCTAAATTTAATGAAGTCTATTTAGTTTCTGATTCATTCTCTTACCCTATTTCTTTCAACGGAAAAGTGCGTATCAAAGTAGATTTACCTTCTTCGATGAATGCAAAAGAAATTGAAGACCACGTGATGGGTATGACAGAACTAAACAAATACTTAGAAGGAAAACAACCGAAAAAATTGATTGTCGTTCCTGGAAGGATTGTAAATATTGTGGTGTAATTTGATTTCCCTCCTTTCTACCTGAAATGTCATACTGAGTTTATCGAAGTATAATGAAGGGAAAGGAGGGAAAATCCTCATTTTACTTATAATACGTCTTTCGCTTTATATCCAACAATAACACCTTCTCTGCATCCGATAGTTTTTGTATGGATAGATAATCACCACCACCGCTTTGAGCTACTTGTTGCATATTTTTAGCATCTGTAGGCGTATTTTGAATACCAACGACCGAAATAACCATTCCTTTAGCTTTAAATTTATCTAATGATTGGATATAATCTTTCGAAGATTTATTAAATGCTCCATCTGTAATGATATAAACCAAATTCACTCCCTCATCTATGAATGCCTGATTATTTAGTTTACAACCTAATTTAATCCCTTCTCCACCTGCTGTCATTCCTCCTGCTTTGATGGTTGTAATCACTTTTTGCAATTGTGTTTTATTTACTCCGTTGGTCGGTTTGAGTATTACCTCTGCTTCATTGGCATAAGAAACCAAACTGATTTTGTCTTGTTCACGCAACATTGAGGCAAGTTCAATCAAACTAAATTTCATTAATTCCATCCTATCACCAATCTTCATCGAAGTAGAAATATCAATCACAAACGTAACATTCACAGGCTTAAAATAACGTTCGTCAAATGTCTTTAAAGGAATACTATCTAAAGGGATTTTAGGAACTTCAACAACCGGAATTACAGAATCAATTTTTATACTTTCTTTATTAGTTTCAACTAAATCTTCTTTAAAATTTTCTTTATTATAAACAATTGTATTATAATTTATTTCTTTATCTAAATAAATAGTTACAACATTATCTTTTATGTTTACATATTGACCTTTTTCAGAAGATTGATAACCCTGCTTTACAGCATAAAAATAAGTGAAGCCTAAGGGAAAATCTTTGCTCACTTTTCCGTTTTCATTTGTTTTCCAAACAGCTTTTTTCAAACCATTTTGTAGTAACAAGACTTTCGCATCTGGAATAGGTTCTTTCGTAATAGCATCATACACTTCCACACGCAAACGAAAATCAGTGGCATTCAAAGCAGGGCGATCACCAAAGGTTGGACACGCTTGCATCCTTGCCAAAGGATCTGTTAATTGTTCTTTTAATACGCCAGAAATATGTATAATTGTCGGTTCTGATTTATCACTTGTAAAAACACTTACTTCGTACGAAAATCGTCCTAAATTCTTCGGATTGGGCTGTACCCTAAAAATTAAAACGGAATCTTTATCTGCACCTTTGTTTGTAAATAAACAAGCTATTTCTCGTGGATTCTTATAATTTAGAATATAAGCTTTTTTATCTCCTTTATTCGTAATTCGTATGTCACGATAACGTTCGGCTCCATCTTGTAATTCACCAAAATCAAGGGTGGTTGTTTCAAATTCAAATTGAGAAAATACTTGAAAAACAACTAAAAAAGAAACGATAAAAATGAATAAAAATTTCATTTATGGAATTTTTGGCACTATTCGTTTAGACCAAAAAAAGTGCCACATTACAAAAGCAATTGTACCACCTACTACAGCACCACCAATCACATCTGATAAATAGTGTACTCCCAAGTATATACGTGAGAATGCAACCAAACAGGCAATACCCAACAATACATAAATTACGCGGGGAAAGATTGATTTTAATGCCATACCGTAAAATACAGCAAGGGCAAAGAAATTAGCGGCGTGGGAAGAAACAAATCCAAATTCTCCACCACGATATAGATTTCCTGGAGATTCCTCATAAAAATGTAATTTAGGCCCTAAAATAAAATGATGTGAAGGCCTCACTCTTTCTACAATTTTTTTGATAATTTGAGAAGAAACCATATCAGACATAGCAATGATTGCCAACATCGTCAAAACAAAATATAAACAGTGAACAGGACCGAAAGTGCGGTAGGCATAGTACAGCATCCCATAATAGAGTGGGAACCAAATCCACTTACCAGAAACCAACCACATTATCTCGTCTAACAAAGGAGAATGCAATCCATTGATAAATAAAACAATGGACTGATCAATTGATTCAAGCCATTCTATCATTATGTAAAGTCTTCCAGATCAAATCTTTTAACTCTAACAAACCTTGTTGTGCTACAGAAGATATAAAGACATAAGGAATAGATGGAGCTTCAGCACGCATTGCTTCTTTTAATTCTTCATCCAACATATCTGATTTTGTAATCGCAAGAATTCGATCTTTATGCAATAATTCAGGGTTGTATAAACGAAGTTCATTTAATAAAACCTCATACTCTTTAGCGATATTATCTGAATCTGCTGGCACCATAAAAAGTAAAACAGAATTACGTTCGATATGACGTAGGAAACGTAACCCCAATCCTTTACCTTCATGAGCACCTTCTATAATCCCAGGAATATCAGCCATTACGAAAGATTGATAGGTACGATATGGTACGATTCCTAAATTTGGACGTATCGTAGTAAAAGGATAATTTCCAATTTCAGGTTTTGCTGAACTCAATACGGATAGTAATGTACTTTTTCCAGCGTTCGGAAAACCAACTAAACCAACATCAGCAAGAATTTTTAATTCTAAGATCATCCATGCCTCTTGTCCTGGTTCACCAGGTTGTGCAAATTGTGGAGCACGGTTTGTACTTGATTTAAAATGGCTATTCCCTTTTCCTCCTCTACCTCCAGGTACTAATATTCGTTTCTCCCCATCTTCTGAAATTTCAAAAAGAACCTCTCCCGTTTCACCATCTTTTGCTATTGTACCTAATGGAACTTCTATGATTTTATCTTCTCCTTCAGCTCCTGTTTTCAATTGACCAGTTCCATGTACACCATGACCTGCTTTGATATGTTTCTGAAATTTCAAGTGTAAAAGTGTCCACAATTGAGTGTTCCCTTTCAAGATGATATGTCCACCTCGACCACCATCCCCGCCATCAGGTCCACCCAACGGTATGTACTTCTCACGTCTGTAGTGAGTTGAACCACCACCACCATTACCTGAAGTACAATTAATTTTTACGTAATCTACGAAATTATCAGAAGCCATTTTATTTTTTTATGGCGTCAATCGCCGTATATAAACGGTTTGAAATCTCATCGATTTCACCAATACCGTCAATTGAAACAAACTTATCCTGTGACTGATAAAAATCTTTCACCGGTTTTGTTTCTTTGTTGTAAACGTTTATTCTGTTTTGGATTATCTCTGGATTCACATCATCAGGTCTTCCACTTGATTGTCCTCTTAACAATAGACGCTTTCTCAATTCTTCTTCCTCTACTTCCAATGCCAACATCACAGAAATTGAGGTGTTTAAAGAATCTAAAAATGCATCTAATGCAACAGCTTGTGCATTTGTTCGTGGAAAACCATCGAATATAAACCCATTTGATTCAGGATGCTTTAATACTTCCGAACGTAACATATTAATGGTTACTTCATCAGGAACTAGCGCACCATTATCCATAAAACTTTTAGCTAACATACCAAGTTCAGTTTCTCCTTTGATGTTTGCTCTAAAGATATCACCAGTAGATAAATGAACCAATCCGTACTTGTCTATCAATCGTTCAGATTGAGTTCCTTTTCCTGCTCCCGGAGGGCCAAATAATACAATATTCAACATAATTCTAAAAGTGGACCAATGTCCAGATTTGTTTTGTAAAAAGTAGTTAATCGATCTTAATAGTTTGTATTTCAATCAATCCAAAAGTGTTTTAATTGATAGTTTTTGATAGAAATTGCTTTATATCAAACATCTTTCAATTTGGTTGCAAAGGTATGATTTTTATACGAAAAAAAAGAGTTTGTATAAACAATTAACAAAAATTCATAGCTAAATAGTATGAATTAAATTTTATACCGCATACCTGGCATCTGTTGTACTATCCCTTCCAGTTCTAATTTTAATAATAAACCAGACAACTTACCAGAATTCATTTCTGATTTGATACTCAAAACATCTAACGAAATTTCTTTTTTCTCACGTATAATTTTGATTATGAATTGTTCTTCATCAGTCAAATTTGGAAACAAACTCTGTTGTATAGATACTTTATCAATACTTGAATCCCAATTCATCCATTTCACAAAATCTGCACTATTTGATATTAAGTGTGCTTTTTGATTTTTGATTAATAAATTACATCCTTTTGAATACTCACTTTCTACATTTCCAGGAAATGCAAAAACATCCCTCGAATAATCATTTGCTAATTCTGCTGTGATCATTGAACCTCCTTTCAACCCACTTTCAATAACAATTGTTGCATCACACATCCCTGCAACGACACGATTGCGCATTGGAAAATGTTCTCTATCTGGTAAAGTACCAGGTAAAAACTCAGAAATTACACCCCCATTTAAAAGCATTTTTTCTGCGATATTCTTATGTACTGCTGGATAAATTCTATCTAATCCATGACCTAATACTCCAATTGTTTGTATACCCAATTCGACACATTTTTGATGAGCATATACATCAATACCATACGCAAGTCCACTAACTACTAATACATTTTGATCTTTTATCCCTTCCAAAAATTCATCTATGCATCTTTTGCCATAATTTGTAGCGTTTCTTGTTCCAACAATCGAAATTACTTTCTGATGATTGTAATCCATAATTCCTCTCTTAAACAATACAATTGGAGCGTCATCACATTGATTCAGTCGATAAGGAAAATCATCAGATTGATAAAATACAGCTTCAATTTGATTTCGTTCTAAAGAATATAAATATTGTTCTGCTTTACGTAAAGCATCATCTCTATCTAAATCATAAATCGATTTTTCACCAATACCAGGAACCTCTTTAAATCTTTTTTTCGATAGCCTAAAAAACTCTTCAACATCAAAATGCTGTAAGATTGTTCGTATTTTTCGTGGACCAAAATTTGGTAATAAAGTCAATGCAATTTCTTCAATTAATGCCATTTCATTTTTTTTGCATAATGAAATTAGTAAGAACAAAAGAAAATTAAACTATTGATATTATAGATACTTTTGTTTATCTTAAATAAAGATCAAAATAATAAATCAAAATAATCCACCTTGTATAAAACCAAGGTCTTTACCCAAATGCTTATAAGCCTTTTCAGTTGCTTTTCTACCCCTTGGAGTACGCATTAAAAATCCTTCTTGAATTAAAAATGGTTCATATACCTCTTCGAGTGTTCCAGCATTTTCTCCTATTGCAGTTGCTATAGTAGTTAATCCTACTGGTCCGCCTTTAAACTTATCGATAATAGCAAGCAATATCCTATTATCCATCTCATCCAAACCATAAGCATCTACATTGAGAGCATCTAAGGAATAATTTGTTATTTTTAAATCAATATGACCATTTCCTTTTATTTGAGCAAAATCACGAACTCTACGCAACAAAGCATTAGCAATTCTGGGAGTACCACGACTTCGACTAGCTATGGAATAAGCTGCATCTTCATTAATCTGAATATATAATAAATCTGAGGAACGTTCTACTATTGATGTCAAGGTCTTCGAATCGTAATATTGTAAACGGGCATTAATACCAAAACGAGCACGCAAGGGGGAGGTTAATAACCCTGATCGTGTGGTAGCTCCAATAAGGGTAAATGGATTTAATGATATTTGAACTGTACGCGCATTTGCACCAGAATCTATTAAAATATCAATCACATAATCTTCCATGGCAGAATATAAATACTCTTCTACAACAGGACTTAAACGATGTATTTCATCAATAAAAAGAACATCACCCTTTTCAAGATTTGTAAGTAATCCAGCTAGATCACCTGGTTTATCCAAAACCGGACCACTAGTAACTTTAAATCCAACACCTAATTCATTAGCAATAATATTTGCTAATGTAGTTTTTCCTAAACCAGGAGGTCCATGTAATAGTACATGATCTAAAGGTTCTCCTCTTTGTGTAGCAGCTTGAACAAAAACTTCTAAATTATCAACTACCTGACTTTGTCCAGCAAAATCAGTAAGTTTTTTTGGTCGCAACACTTTATCATAATCATTCTCTGACGATGATGTCGATTCCTTACGATAATCAAAAGATTCTTCTTCCACGTATTTAAATTTATACAAAAATAAAAGAAGCTGTCCTTTTGAGACAGCTTCTACAAAAATAAATTTATTTTTTAATGATCTTCTTCACCATCTGCTAGAGGAACAGTTTGTAAAATATAATCTTCCTCCATACCAGGTTTAGAATAGTCATAAGGCCATCTATGAACTTCTGGCAAAGCTCCTGGCCAATTACCATGTACATGCTCTACAGGCGTAGTCCATTCTAATGTATTAGATTTCCAAGGATTCTGAACAGCTTTAGGACCTCTGTAAACACTGTAAAAGAAATTAAATAAAAATATTGCTTGCCCAATAGCTGCAATAATTGCAAATACAGTAATGATAACATTTAAATCCATTATCATCTCATATGAATTAATATCAAACTCCCCATATACTGAATAATCATAATACCTACGAGGTGCACCTGCAATACCTACAAAGTGCATTGGGAAGAACACACCATAAGCACCAACTAAAGTAACCCAAAAATGTGCGAAACCTAAACGTGTGTTTAACATTCTACCATACATTTTAGGGAACCAATGATAAACACCTGCAAACATACCAAATACAGCAGACATACCCATTACAATATGGAAGTGAGCAACTACGAAATATGTATCATGGATAGCAATATCTAGAGCAGAATCTGCTAAAATAATTCCTGTAACACCACCAGTGATAAATGTAGAAACTAAGCCTATAGCAAATAACATAGCAGGCGTGAAAATAATACTACCTTTCCAAAGTGTAGTTAAGTAATTGAATACTTTAACAGCAGAAGGTATCGCAATTAATAAAGTTGTAAACACGAACACACTACCTAAGAAAGGATTCATACCAGTAATGAACATGTGGTGTCCCCAAACAATAAAAGATAAGAAACCAATAGCTAATATTGAACCAATCATGGCTCTATAACCAAATATTGGCTTTCTAGCATTTGTTGCAATAATTTCAGACGATAGACCAAGAGCTGGCAATAGTACAATATACACTTCAGGGTGACCTAAAAACCAAAATAAATGCTCATATAATAATGGAGAACCACCATGATTTTCTAACATTTCACCACCAACAATAATATCAGATAAGTAGAAACTTGTACCAGCCAATCTGTCCATCATTAATAATACTGCAGCGGATAACAAAACTGGGAATGATAACACACCCAAAATTGCAGTTACAAAGAAAGCCCATACAGTCAATGGCATTCTTGTCATTGTCATACCTTTAGTTCTTAAGTTTAATACAGTAACAATATAGTTTAATGAACCTATTAATGAACCTGCAATAAACAAAGTCATTGAAACTAACCATAATGTCATACCTAAACCAGAACCTTCAACCGCTTGAGGTAGAGCTGATAAAGGAGGATAAATTGTCCATCCTGCCATAGCTGGTCCTGTTTCAACAAATAAAGAAATCATCATGATTACCGACGAAATCGCAAATAACCAATATGAAATCATATTTAAGAAACCAGATGCCATATCTCTAGCACCCAATTGCAATGGAATTAAAAGGTTAGAGAATGTTCCTGATAAACCACCTGTTAATAAAAAGAAAACCATGATTGTACCATGAATAGTAACTAAACCTAAGTACATGTTTTCCTTTAAAATTCCCCCTGGAGCCCAAGTTTCTCCTAAAAAGAAAGATAGAAAATCAGAACTTTCTCCTGGCCATGCTAATTGAATACGAAATAAAATAGAAAGTAACATTGCAACAAGACCCATAAAGATAGCAGTAATCAAAAACTGCTTACCAATCATTTTGTGATCTTGACTGAAAATATACTTTGATACGAAGCTTTCCTCGTGGTGATCATCATGATGATCATGTGCACTATGATGTCCGTGGTTGTCGTGAGTTAATGCTGACATTTTCTCTTGTTTTATATTAAATTAAATCAATTAAATTTTAGCCATTTGAGTACTATCTGCAGCTGCATCTGTAGTAGATGCAGGAGCAGCTGGTGCCTTATGGAACTCATCTTTAAACGTTGTTTTAGATTTCAACCAAGCTTTATACTGAGCCGGGGAATCAATAACAACTATCATTTTCATTTTATAATGAGCACCACCACAAATTTTATTACACATTAAAACGTAATTAAATTTAGAATCTTTGCGGCGCTCTCTCATTTCTTTTGTTGTTACAGTAGGAATAAACTTCATTTTTGTTGTCAAACCAGGAACTGTATTCATTTGAGATCTTAAGTGTAAGAAATAAGCAGAGTGAATAACGTCTTTAGCTCTAAAACTTAATTCATACTCTTTGTTTACTACTAAGTGTAATGTATCTTTTTGTATTATATCATCATAAGCACTAGCATCAAGTTTAGCATTATGACGAGCTCTCATTTGATACAATAAACGTAACAAGCGTGTTTTACGATCTAAATCAATTTCCATTTTTTCTCTATCCTCAGGGATAAACATATTTTTTGGATTATTTAATTTAGATTCAAGCAATTTGATACCCAAAACAGTGCTGTCAGCTTTACCAAATTCCATATATTTTATAGCTGAATCTAGTGTAGCGATTGTTACTAAAGCTAATTCGTTTTCTTGAGTAGTTAATTTATAATCGAACTTACCTAAAATATTATCCTGTCCTGCATAACGAGCTGTCCAATCAAATTGTTTTGAAAATAATTCAACCTTAATTGATTCTTTAGAAGAATCAGAAGTTACATCATTCCATGTTTTTAATCCAAGAATAATTATTACAGTTAAAACTGCTGCTGGAACTACCGTCCAAATTAACTCTAATTTATTATTGTGGGGATAAAAATATGCTTTTACACCTGGTTTTTTAACATATTTCCATGCAAACACAAATAAAAGCGTATTAGTTAAAAAGAAAATAGCGAAAATAATTCCGAAATTTAAATTTAATAACCAATCCGTTTCTACACCATGAACCGTTGCTGCATCTCCTCTACCTGTCCAACCGTAAGTAGCCATTAAATAAAGGAAAAAACCATAAAAAGCAAACATGAAAACTAATAATAAATTAGCATTTAATTTATTATCACGGTTTGTAATATCTTCCTCTCTTCTGTTTCTAAGTTTAGAAGATAATTCGTATAATCTTACTAATTGGGCTACTGCAAGTACTCCCAACACGATTACTAAAAGGGTAACTAATTTGAAACTCATCTTTTTAAAAATAACAATGAATAAAAGTACAACAATTAAATATCGTGGTGAATACTTTCATCTAGGAAAGGGTGATTCACAACAGATAAAGGAGCTTTAGTTAAATTAGTTAAGATAACCTTAATAAATAAACCTAAAACAGTTAGTAACAAACCAATTTCCATAAATCCTATGTATGCAGCTTCTCCCATTGATCCAGCCATAATCATAATATAAACATCAACCCAATGACCAAACATTATAATCGCACCTACGAATGTTAAAATTCCAGCATGCCTTTTTGCATCTCTTGACATTAATAACACCATTGGGAAAACAAAGTTTATCAAAAACATTCCAAAATATAAAAAATTGAAATCTTTTATTCTAGTCATGTAATATGTTACTTCCTCAGGTATGTTAGCATACCAAATTAACATAAACTGAGAAAACCATAAATAAGACCATAGGAAACTAGTTGCAAATGTCCATTTACCTAAATCATGAATATGACTTTCATTAACATTAGGCAAATATCCTTTTTTCTTCAAATATAAAGTAGTGGTAACCAAAACAACCATTGTTGTACACCACATACCAGCAAAAACATACCAACCAAACAAAGTACTAAACCAATGTACATCAATAGACATAATCCAATCCCATGCAGATGTAGAACTAAATACAGCAAAGAATACTAAAAATAAAGCTCCTTTTTTATAATTTGTAAAGTGAATAGTTGTTCCACCTTCAACATCTTCTAATAAAGATCTCTTTCTAAAACCTTTCCAGAATATGTAGTAAGTAGCAAAATAAACTACTGATCTAATCCAAAAGAAACCTTTATTTAAATAAACAGATTTACCTTGCATAATTTCATCTTCAGCAACTTTCTTAGCATCCATCCACAAATATAAATGAGCACCATCAGCTAATGTAATATATAGCAAAGTAACTGTCATTAAAATTATTCCTACAGGCAAATAACCAGCAACCGCTTCAATAACTCTTTTAACAGTAGCGTACCATCCTGTTTCAGTTGCATATTGTAATGCCAAGAAAAACAAAGAACCTAAACCAATTCCAAAAAAGAAAAAGCTATCGATTAATAAATTTCCTGCCAAACGAGTACCTAAGTGGTGACCGTGATCATGTCCTGCTTCTACGGCAATTCCTATTCCCGTAAACAACAATCCTACAACCATTAAAACGATTGTTAAGATGTTTGCATTTTTTGTGACTTTGAATTCCATCTTCTCTTTCTTTTTTTATTATTTTTTAGGTGCAGCAGTTTTAGTACTATCAGCAGGCGCAGCAGTTGCTACAGCAGCAGAAGATCCATCTGCATTAAAAGTTCCGTAAGCTGAATTTTGGAATTTTCTAATGTAATGAACCAATGTCCATATTTCTTTTTTACTTACTAAAGAAGCATGACCACCCATAGCTCCTTTACCGTAATAAATAGAATAAAACAACTGTCCATCTCCTAAAGCAGCTCTATCTGAATAATTAGGGACACCAGCATAAGCACCACTAATTACCATAGGACCATTACCATCACCCTTTTCACCATGACAGTGCTGACAATTTGCAGTATAAAGTTCTTTCCCTTTTTTGAAAATAGATTCCGAATTTGCTGCAGTCAATTTATAAGGGTTTTTGTCTTTAGCTGATTCGTTGTACTCGTAATCAGCAGTATTGTTTTTAGTAAAATCCCAACCAAACAATCCATGAGTCTGAGCAAAAGCAGACGAAGGTAATCTATGATAAGGTAAACTCATTAATACTTCTGCAGTATCTGTCCCTACGAAAGGAATAGTACGTTTAGGTGGAGTCAGTGCAGATTGTGAATTTTTCAACGCATCATTTTGAACGCCTCTTACTTCACCATAGTCCACGTAAGCTTCTATAGCAGGAGAGCGATACATGTCAGGCATGTATTCTAGACCTGCGCTGTCTGGATTAGATGTACAAGAAAACACTAGTAATCCTGTAACAGCCATTGCAGACAAGTTTCCAACTACTTTATAAATTTTATTCATCTTCATTCTTTTTGTATGACTGAAAGAATTATTTAACTTCTTTTTGGTCTAATTCTACATAACCAGTTGTCTTCAATAATTCATGTAATTCCTCAGAAGTGAAATTTGAATTTTCAGACAATCTTAACTCCATTACAAAACGATCATCCGTTGTTCTTGGATCAGGATTTTGTGCTGGTAATCCAGGTAGTGTTTTGTTCTTCAAGAAATATGTCAAAGCCATACCGTGAGCTGCACACATTACTGTAAACTCAAATGTTATAGGAATAAAAGCTAACATATTTTGTAAATACGTATTATTAGGTTTACCTCCAACATTCATCGGCCAGTCTTCAATCATAAAATAACGCATCGCAATTGTTGCTAACATTGTTCCTGTAATTGCATACAAGAATGCCATGATTCCTAAACGTGTATTTTTAATGCCAATAATAGGATCAATTCCGTGTATTGGAAATGGAGAGAAAACTTCAGATACCTTAACTCCTTTTGCGACTAATTTTTTCGCGCCATCTTTAAGCACGTCATCGTCGTCATACATTGCATAAATAACTTTATCTGCCATGACCATTTATTAATGATTGTTAGTATTATGGTTATCATCATGTGCATGATCGTGACCATGCGTATCAGGTGCATTTTTATAAGACTCACCCGAAGATTTCAAAATTGTTTTTAACTCTGCAATAGGTAACACAGGGAAAAATCTTGCAAACAATAAGAAGAAAACAAAGAATAAACCAATTGTACCTACATATACACCTAAGTCAATGTGACTTGGATAATGCATACTCCATGAAGATGGTAAATAATCTCTATGAATTGAAGAAACAATGATTACGTAACGCTCAAACCACATACCGATATTTACTACAATCGAAATGATAAATGTAAATAATAAACTTCTTCTCAATTTCTTGAACCACATCAACTGTGGAGAAATTACGTTACATGTCATCATTGACCAATACGCCCACCAGTAAGGACCTGAAAAACGGTTAATGAAAGCGTATGCTTCATACTCTACTCCAGAATACCATGAAATGAATAACTCAGTAATATAGGCTGTACCTACGATTGAGCCTGTAACCATGATTACAATGTTCATGTATTCCACGTGTCTTGTGTGAATGTATGCTTCTAAACGCATTGCTTTACGCATAATTAACATCAACGTTTGCACCATAGCAAAACCAGAGAATACAGCTCCAGCAACGAAGTATGGAGGGAAAATCGTAGTATGCCATCCTGGTATAACCGATGTAGCAAAGTCAAAAGATACAATCGAGTGAACTGAGAATACTAATGGTGTAGCTAAACCAGCTAATACCAACGAAACTAATTCAAAACGATTCCAGTTTTTTGCTCTTCCTGACCAACCAAAAGATAATATAGAATACATTTTCTTAGGTATAGGTCTTTTTACTCTATCTCTTAAAGTTGCAAAATCAGGAATTAAACCAATGTACCAAAACACAACTGATACTGAAAGGTAAGTCGAGATAGCAAAAACGTCCCATAATAAAGGAGAGTTAAAGTTTACCCACAATGAACCAAACTGGTTAGGTATTGGCATAGTCCAATATGCAACCCAAATACGACCCATATGTATCATTGGAAAAATTCCCGCCATGAATACTGCGAAGATTGTCATCGCTTCTGCAGAACGGTTAATAGCCATTCTCCATTTTTGTCTGAACAATAATAACACTGCCGAGATTAATGTACCTGCGTGCCCGATACCTACCCACCATACGAAGTTAGTGATATCCCATGCCCAACCAATTGTTTTATTTAAACCCCAAACTCCAATACCAGTTCCAATTAAGTAGAAAATACTTCCTACTCCATATAAACCGATAACCAAAGCGATGGAGAACAATACGTACCAAGCTTTTGGAGCTTTGTCCTCGATTGGCTTACATACATCCGCCGTAATGTCGCTGTATGTTTTGTGACCTAAAATTAGAGGCTCTCTTATTGCTGATTCCTTATGCATTACTTCCTATTTTAAGCGATTAATGATGTGCTTTATTAGTATGAGCAGCGTGAGCTGTTTCTTTTACTACTTGTACTTTTTCAAGTTCAGTATTTTTCTCATTTCTTACTTTTACTTTATACCATACGTTTGGTCTAACACCAACTTCTTCTAAAGCTTGATAAGAACGAGTATCATCTGAACTCTTGCGAACCAATGATTGGATGTCGTTCCAGTCACCAACTACGATTGCGTTTGTTGGACAAACCTCAGAACAAGCAGTTGTAACATCACCATCTTTTACTGGTCTTCCTTCTTTCTTTGCTACTAATTTTCCAGCTTGGATTTTTTGTACACAGAAGGAACATTTTTCCATTACCCCACGAGTTCTAACAGTAACATCTGGATTTAATACCATACGTCCTAAATCGTCTTGTGCAGGGTTTACTTGTGTAAATTTCTTGTATGATGGGTAGTTAAACCAGTTGAAACGACGTACCTTGTATGGACAGTTGTTCGCACAATATCTTGTACCAATACATCTATTGTAAGCCATTTGGTTTAAACCTTCATTACTATGGTTTGTTGCAGCCACTGGACAAACAGTCTCACATGGAGCGTGGTTACAGTGGTGACACATCATTGGCATGTGAACAACTCTCGGATTTTCAGCAGCTTCTTCAGCAGCAGTATAATCGAAGTTTTCTTTGTCCGATTTAATACCAACAGTTACCTCTTCATCAGAAGCAAAATAACGGTCGATTCTTAACCAATGCATTTCACGACCTCTTCTTACTTCATCTTTACCAACTACTGGAACGTTGTTCTCTGATTGACAAGCAACCAAACAAGAACCACAACCGATACAAGAAGATAAGTCGATAGTCATACCCCAACGATGTCCAATTTTTTCTACCGGATGAGCTTCCCATAAGTCAAATTTACTTATGTTCTCAGGACCATGGTGAGTTTCTAAATTATGTGCAGGGTTATATGCTTCTTTTTCACCTTTTTTATAGATGTCAGCAGTTGTTTCACGAACAATTGAATGACGCCCCATTACGGTATGGTGAATTTGAGTTGCAGCAATAGGGTAAAGTCCGCTTTCTTTTGCTAATGAACCAGTAGCGTTAAATGCTAAAGTTCCATTTTCAAATGAAGTAAATTGGAAAACATTTGCACCAATAGGTTTTCTGTTTCCTTTTTCATCTGTATCGTGACCTCCATATTCTTTTGTTTGGAAAGCAGCGTTTCCAATATTTTCATTATTTGCTCCACGACCATAACCTAAAGCAATACCAACAGTACCTAATGCTTGTCCTGGTAAAGGATATACAGGTAAAGTAACAGATTTACCCTTTATTTTAACAGTTGCAAGATTTAATCCGTTTTCTTGGTCATACGTTGTAACAAATCCACCTTTTCTCATTTCAGTTGGATTCATTGTAATGTAGTTATCCCAAGTAACTTTAGTAACAGGATCTGGTAACTCTTGTAACCATGGGTTGTTTGCTTGAGAACCAGCTCCGATACCCGCTTTTTGGTATAATACTACTTCAAGAGGACCGCCTTTAGGTAAGTTTCCGGAAACTTTTGATAAAGCAGCATCATTAAAAGATACTGTAGATTTCTCTAAAGAGATAGTAATACAGCTATCGTGAATTGTTTTATTCCAGAAAGTATCAAAATCAGCAATAGCAGATTGAGATTTGAATAAACGTTCGTCAGATGCCCAAGTAGATTTAATCAAATCGTAAACAACCGCTGAATCTTTACCACCTCTTTTCGTTTTACCAGCCCAAACTAAGAAAGATTCTTGAGCTGGAGCGGTATTGAATAAAGGTCTGATTGTAGGTTGCGCAATTGCAAAATGATTTCTTTTTGGAGCGTAATCATTCCACGCTTCTAAAGCATGGTGATCAGGAGTAACAAACTTACATTTAGAAGCCGTTTCATCAGCATAACCAGCTAAAGAAACTGACAATTCAACTTTTGATAAAGCTTTTCCAAATGCTTCACCGTTTGGTAAAGTATAAACAGGGTTCACTCCGTAGAAGATAACCGCTGCAGGAGCTTTACCAGCAATTAAGTTTGTAGCAAATGTATTTAATGCTGCATCTTGAGACGCAAACATGTTTACCGTATTTGTTGTATTGATAGTAACATCATAAGCACCTAAAACAGTGTTTAATTTGTTTACTAAAATTTGAACAGCTGTATTATTTGAACCAGAAACAACTAAAGATTCACCTTTAGAAGCTTTCAATGATTCGTAAGCTAAATCAGCTGCTTTTTGAGCTTCTTTAGACAATGTTTTAGGAGCTGTCGTGTTTACACCGAATTTACCTAACAAGTAAGAAAGAACATTTGCTTCTTCAGATGGCTTAACCATTGCTCTGTAATCAGCATTTGAACCTGTAATAGAAAGTAATGCTTCAAATTGGAAATGTTTAGACATCCATTCTCCATCAGGATTTCTTCTTGTAGCGTATTGCGGAGTATATTCTGTTGCAAGTAACCAAGTACTTAAGAAATCAGCACCAACAGAAACGATTGTTTTTGCTTTAGAGAAATCATACTCAGGAATAAAGTCCGTCCCAAAAGATTCTTTGTTAGCATTTCTAATACCAGCGTATGAAATCGCATCGTATTGAATGTGTTCAAAGTTAGTTCCAGATTCATTACCATTATTTGCTAATGATTTCAATGCAGCAATTGCAGCATTTGTTGAAGGCGAAATAACGGTATTAGATACTAAAACAACTTTTCCTTTTTTAGCAGCTATTTCTTTTAATTTTTTTACAATTTCAGCATCAACATCATTCCAAGTCTTCAAAGAAGCACCTTTCGTAGGTCCAGTCAAACGAGCTGAATCATATAAAGGTAAAACCGAAGCAATTATTTGTGGATTTGTTGCACCTTTGGTAAAACCGAAATCTCTATTTCCTTTTATGTAAATTGGTCTTCCCTCTCTTGTTTTAACTACAATTGAAGCATAAGACATACCATCATAATATGTAGAAGCATACCAAGTTGGCATACCCGGAGTCACATTCTCTGGTTTAATAACATAAGGAATAGCTTTTGTTACTGGTGCTTCACAAGCAGCAACAGTAGCAGCAGCAACACTAAAACCTAAAAATTTCAAAAAGTCTCTTCTTGCAGTAGATGTTTCTTTTAAGTTCTCATCACCTAAAAACTCATCTACAGACATTGATTGAGGAAACTCTTGGTCTCTAGTTTGAAGGAAACTTTGAGTTTCATTCAATTCATCAAGACCTTTCCAATATTTTCTATTTGTACTCATATGCTTTTAGCCTATTCGTTATATTATTAATAGTGACATTTTGCACACTCCCATCCTCCAAGTTCTTTGACAGTTACTTTACCATCATCAAGATACTTTTTGTATAGAGTTTTATCATTGTTCAATAATCTTTTATGGATTTCATCGTAGTATCCATCTTTCTTAGTGTCTAATGGTCCATCAGCAATTGACTTCTCCCCATGACATTCGATACACCATCCCATTGTTAAAGTAGGACGAGTTAATACTACGTTACCTTCAATTTTATTTAATTCTTCCACTGGTACAACGCGAGCAGTTTCTTTTTGCTTCGTCATGTCACCGTGACATTGCTTACAATCTACACCACCAACAACAACGTGTTGAGAGTGGTTGAAATAAACGTGATCTGGAAGAACGTGAACTTTATTCCATTTGATTGGCTTAGTTTTACCAGTATAACCTCCAGCACCTTCTGTACTCCATCCAGCTGCTTCATATATCTTAGCGATTTTCTCTTGTTGCTCTGGAGTTCTACCATTAATTTGTTTGTGACAGTTCATACAAACATTTACAGTTGGTAAGCCTGCAGACTTAGACTTAGTTACTGAGTTGTGACAATATTTACAATCAATACCATTAATTCCAGCATGAATTTCGTGTGGAAACTCAATTGGTTGTGACGGCTGATAATCCTCAACTACTCCGATATTACCTAATCCTAAGATTCCTGAAACCAATAGACTAATAACAATTATTAAAGAACCAATACCTACGTAGACTTTGTTTTTCCAAGCCCAACTCTTAAATTCTTGAGCGTAGCTTAAATCTTCAATCTCTTCTCCTTCATTTAAAGCAGATTTTAATTGACGACGAACTCCCGAAACGGCTCCAATGATAACTGCGAAAATGACACCTAGAAGTACCCAAATCCAATTGAAAGTTCCTTCTTCTTCCATTTCTTCACCTGAAGCAGCCATTCCATCTCCAGACGCAGCAGCACCTCCTGCAGGCGCAGCAGCAGGATCGGGTTGAGAGTCAACCCAGTCTAGAATTGCATCAATTTCTTCTTTTTTCAATTCAGGGAAAACAGACATTGCTGTTGGAGCCCAAGTTGAAACTGACTGAGCATAAGGATCGGAAGCAGCAGCAGCTTGCCAGTTATTTACCCATTGGTAAATAGAACCATCTTTAGCACCACCATCAGCCCATTTCTTACGAACTTGGAACAATTTTGGTCCAGTACCATTCTTGTGCGGTTGGTGACATGTACCACATTTTGCTTTAAAAAGGGCTTCTCCTTGCGCATTGGCATTGTATGAACCCGAAAAAAGCATAACTGCTACGGCTCCAATGCACCATTTGTTAATGGATTTAAACATCTGATTTAAAGATATTTTCATAAATTTTTGTTTTGTCGTTTGAAACAAATACATCATTTGACACTCGCAAAATTAGAATAATCAAACTATTTTCTGACAATTCTGTGACAATTTTAAGTAAGATTTTTTTAATTTAAAATAATTCTAAATAAGAAATTTCTTTAAATTAAATTAACAATTCATTGATAAAAACTTAGAATTTAAAATGTACATAATTGATTTATATTTGCATTATGAAAATGCCGTTATTAACATTGTTTATTCTTTTATCAACACTTTTCAATGCTCAAACAAATGGAAAAGGAATCGTTATTGTTAAGGATAAAAAAATAGATGCGCTTATACAAAATAAAAACAATGTAAAAAGAATTAGCACCACTGGTTATAGAATTCAGATTTATTTTAGTTCAAACAAAAACGAATTAAACGATATTAGATTAAAATTTATTAAATCATATCCTAGAATAGAAACATACATTACGTATGATGCTCCTAACTATTTTTTAAGAGTAGGAGACTATGCAGATAGAAATGATGCTGAAAAATTTAAAAAAGAAATATTTAGAGAATTTCCAGACAATTTTACTGTTAAATGCAGTATTAATCTTCCAAATGATGATGAGGAGGAAGATTCAATTCCCGAAAAGCAAGATAAAGAAACAGGAACGCCAAAAAAGAAGAGAGACTAATTACCCGCTACAAACCCCATAGAAAAAGCACTTTGTAGTAAATATCCTCCTGTTGGTGCTTCCCAATCAATCATTTCCCCTACAACAGATACGGCAGGGAATTTCTTTAATTGTAATCTTTCATTCAGTTCATCCCAAGCTACACCACCAGCACACGATATGGCTTCTTCTATTGGCCTGAACGAATGCATATAAATTGGAAACTGTTTAATTAATTGAGAAATCAGCACTAATTCATTGTACTCTTCTTTAGATAAAAATTGTTTGCACCAAAACACAAAGGCTTTCGGCAACTTTAATTTCTTTAACCCATCTGAAATATTTTTACTTTCAATTAAACTAGATAAAATATAATCTTCACTATGTGATGGCTTAAAGTCAATATACATTGGTATTTGCATTTCTTTACGAATAGAAGGATTTAGATAATAAATAGGAGCTCCCTCTAACCCATATTCTGTCAAAACAACCTCCCCTTTTCTAGAAATTCCATGATGTGATACCACTACATTTTTAAAAACGGTTCCTTGAAATTGATGAAGAAATTCTTTCGGTAGATTAACATTTATTCCTGCATTACTCGGTTCGAATGGAATTACTTGAATATTTTTAGATTGAAAAAGCGAAACCCAAGCAGCATCAGAACCCGTTTTAGGCCAAGAAGCAGCTCCTAAACCTAGAATCAATCTATCGAAAGTATAAGTTTCTTGACCTGAAATTGAACGGATAATCACTTTTTCGTTATCAAAATCTTCTAAAACGGCATGGTAAAAAAATTGAACCCCTTGCTTTTTTAAATAGGTCAACCAGGTATTCAGTACCATTGCAGGTTTTATTTCTTTCAACGGAAAAATTTTACCCGAAGAACCTACATAGGTATCTATCCCTAATTCTTTCAAAAACTGCACTAAATCATCATTTGTAAACTGACGAATGATACCAGCCATTTGTGGATGAGAATAATAACTTACAAACTCATCAAAGTCTCCAATGTGAGATAAATTAAATCCACCATCTCCTGCCACCAAAAACTTCCGTCCAGCCGTTTTCATTTTCTCAAATACAAGTACCTCATCTCCTTTTTTGATTGCTTTTGAAGCAGCCATTAGGGAAGCGGGGCCGGCACCGATGATGAATGTTTTCATTTGGAGATTATAAGATTGGAAGATTACAGATTATAACACTTCGACAGGCTCAGTATAAAAATTGAAAGATTAAAAAAATTCCGCAGAATTAAAAATCACTGCGGAACGTAAGATTGAGTGTATAATTTTATTATTTCACTTTAATATGCGCAGCCATTTCTTTGGCTTTTTCAACTAAAGCAGCAATTTCTTGTGACCCATATGTAAGTGCTACTGCCATTCTTCTGTAAGGACGCGTTGTCGGTTTGCCGAAAAATCTAAAGTCACTATCTGAATAAGATGCTGCTTTATCCACTCCTTCAAAAACTGGTTCTATTTCTGAAGTTTCCGTAGCCAAAATAACTGCACTTGCACCGTTTCTGTGTAAGTCGATTTGTGGAATTGGAATATTTAAAATGGCACGTGCGTGTAATTCAAACTCATTGAAAGATTGTGTACCTGCTAATGTTACCATTCCTGTATCGTGTGGACGCGGAGAAAGTTCAGAGAAATATGCTCCTTCTTTCGTGATGAAAAACTCAACTCCCCATAATCCAGCACCACCTAATGCTTTAGTAACAGCTGCTGCCATATCCTGTGCTTCTTTCAAGTGTTCAGGGTTCATTGGCATTGGTTGCCAGCTTTCTTGGTAATCTCCTCGTTCTTGTCTGTGACCAATTGGCGGACAAAACAACGTAGGACCATTTTGTTGTGTAACCGTTAATAAGGTGATTTCATAATCAAAATCAATAAACCCTTCCACAATTACTTCTTTTAAATCACCACGAGAGCCTTCCATTGCATAATCCCATGCTTTTTGCCAATCTGCTGCTGATTTAATCACCGATTGACCTTTGCCAGAACTTGACATTAACGGTTTAACGACACAAGGCATTCCTGTATATTCAACTGCCGCTACTAATTCTTCATACGAAGTAGCATATTTATATTTTGCTGTACGCACTCCAACTTCAATGGCAGCCAAATCACGAATAGCTTTACGGTTCATTGTAAAATTTGCCGCTTTTGCACTCGGAACCACTTGAATCCCTTGATTTTCATAATCGTAAAAACGTTCAGTACGAATTGCTTCGATTTCAGGAACGATTAAATCTGGTTTATGTTTAGCAACAATAGTATCTAATGCTTCTCCATTCAACATATCAATCACTTCAAATTCGTGTGCAACTTGCATAGCAGGAGCATTTGGATAACTATCTACAGCTATTACATATTGTCCAAGACGTTGTGCAGCGATTACGAACTCTTTTCCTAATTCGCCAGAACCAAGTAGTAAGATCTTTTTTCTCATGATACAAATTTATACTTATTTGAAAACTATTTAACATTCAAATTCAATTTTAAAGCCTAAATTTGAGTTCTCAATTCGAAATATTATGTCAGTAGGAGTTAAAATTTTTGCCGGAAGGGCTTCGAAAGATTTAGCAAATCGTATTGCACAAGCATACGGTACAACACTTGGAGACGTGAAAGTCCTTGATTTTAGTGATGGTGAATTTCAACCTTCTTTTGAAGAGACTGTTCGTGGACAAGATGTATTTATTGTACAATCAACTATGCCACCAAGTGATAACTTAATGGAATTATTATTGTTGATTGATGCGGCAAAAAGAGCGTCAGCGCGCAAAATAATTGCAGTTATGCCTTATTTCGGATTAGCACGTCAAGATAGAAAAGATAAACCAAGAGTTGCTATTGGTGCAAAATTGGTAGCTAATATGTTAATGGCTGCTGGGGTGAATCGAATTATCACTATGGATTTACACGCCGAACAAATTCAAGGTTTCTTTGAAGTTCCAGTGGATCATTTATATGCTTCTACCATTTTCTATAAAGAATTAGAAAAATTAAATGCTGAAGGGAATATCATTATGGCTGCTCCAGATGCAGGTGGTGCAAAAAGAGCGAACTCATATGCAAAAGTTTTAAATACTGGACTAGCACTTTGTCACAAAAACAGAAAGAAGGCAAATGAAATTGCTGAAATGACTGTCATTGGAGATGTTGAAGGGAAAGATGTTATTTTGGTAGATGATATGTGTGATACAGCTGGTACACTTACTACTGCAGCAGACTTATTCATGGAAAAAGGAGCTAAAAGTGTGCGTGCATTTTGTACTCACGCTATTCTTTCTGGTCCTGCTTATGAACGTATTGAGAATTCTAAAATTACAGAACTAATCGTAACAGATACAATACCTTTAAAGAAACAATCAGGTAAAATAAGAGTCTTGCCTACGGATGAATTATTTGCAGATGTGATAAAAAGTTTAGTAAATAATCAATCAATTAGTTCACATTTTGTAATTTCGTAGTTTATTAATTTAATTTTCATAAAATGAAAGTATCACAATTGAGCGGTTTGTTAAGAGCAAACGTAGGGAAGAAGGATGCTAAAGCGTTGAGAAACGAAGGTCGTGTACCTTGTGTTCTTTACGGTCAAGGTTCTCAGTTACATTTTTCTGCTAAAAGCATTGAAGCTGAAAAATTAATTTTTACTCCAGATGTTTACCAAGTTGAGTTAGACGTTGAAGGTAAAAAAACGAAAGCTATCGTAAAGGATATTCAACAAGACAACATTACTGGTGCAGTAAAACACATCGATTTCTATGAATTAGATGACAAAAAACCAGTTAAAGTTCAGTTACCAGTTCGTTTGACAGGTAATTCTCGTGGTGTATTAGCGGGAGGTAAATTGTTACAAGTATTCCGTCGCGTTACCGTGTTAGGTTTACCAGGTGACTTACCAGAAGCAGTAACAATCGACATTACTAAGTTACGTATTGGACAATCTATTCGTGTAGGACAAATTGAAGCTAATGGCTTAACAATTTTAGAAGTTCCTAACGCAGTAGTTGTATCAGTTAGAGTAGCAAGAGGTGCTGCTAAAGGATCTGATGCAGGTGATGATGATGATGAAGAATAGTATCTAATCAACATAATCTTAAAGCCCGGTGAATTTCATCGGGCTTTTTTATTCCTTTTAGATTGGAAGATTTGAAGATTTTTCCTTGTGACTTCGGCGAGCTCAGTCTGACAAGGAAAAATATATCCTTGATATCTTGTTGATTAAACGCAGTCCGACAAGGAAATATTAAGATTAGAAATGTAACCACCCTTTCCCGATAGCTATCGGGACTCCTCACTTTGACAATCTTAGTGACAACAATGAGTGAGACTAAGTACTAATTACTTCTATACTATCTCAAAGCTCGTTGGACTTCTTTGTCGTATTGATTAATAACAGAATAGTAACCATCTTCTGTCCAAAGTTGGCGCGCTATTTCAGCTTTAAGTGTTTGTTTTAATAATGTTTTACTGATTGACAATCCTTTTTCGTCTACTTTTATGTTATGATATTTTTGTGCATAATTTACAAAATCGCGTAGTAATTTCTCATCAATATTAAAGTCTTTCAAGAAAATATTCATTGATTTCCAATGATTGCGTTTATTCGCCACGAAATCAAAAGCAAAATTTTGGAAAGATGGGGTATAACGTAAATCGGTAAAATACCAACTTGAACCTAATGTATCTAATGGAATAAATACATCTGGGAAAATACCACCACCTCCATATACTATTTTACCTTTAGGTGTTTTGTATTTTAAAGAGTCAGCAAATTTAGAAGTATCTGCTTTGAATTGTTCTCCATTTTCAAAACGCTCCATTTCTTCTTTCAAATAACTTTCGTAATCATCAGAATATGGTTTTTGAATGCATCTTCCAGTTGGTGTGTAATATCTTGCAATCGTAAGTCTTACATTACTTTTATCGCTCAGTAATATATCTTCCTGAACTAATCCTTTTCCAAAAGAACGACGTCCCATAATCGTAGCTCGGTCATTGTCTTGAAGAGCACCTGCTACAATTTCACTTGCGGAAGCGGAATTACTGTTGATAAGCACCACTAATTTAATATTTTCCATATCTCCTTTCGAAGTGGATTTATAGACTTGTTCACGTAAATGGGCTCCTTTTGTTCTAACAATTACTTTTCCAGCAGGTAAAAATTCATCTACAATTTCCACCGCAGATTGAAGTACGCCTCCCGGATTATTACGTAAATCAAGAATCATTTTTTTCATTCCCATTTTTTTCAAACGGTCTGCAGCTTGTTGAAATTCTTGTCCAGTTGTTATAGAGAACTCGTCTACTTTAATAAACCCTGTAGTAGGTGAGATCATATAAGCAGTACTTACAGATTCTAAAGGTATAATTCCACGAATAATCGATTTATGAATTTTAGTATTATTTCGCAATAAGGTAAGATTAACGCCTGTATTTTCTGGGCCCTTCAATAACTTCATTATTTTATCTGTGCTAATTTTTTTACTTGCTACAGATTTATTCTCTATCATTATGATTTTGTCCCCCGCCTTTACTCCAGCAGCCATAGAAGGAGAATTTGGTACGACATTCGTAACACAAATGGTATCTCTAATTACAGCAAAACGAACCCCAATACCACCGAACTGACCTTGAATTTGTTCATTTGCACGCTTAGCTTCTTCTGCTGTAAGGTAATTACTATGTGGATCCAACTTATGAAGCATATCAGAAATGGTCTCTTCAAAGATTTTATCACCATTAACTTCATCAACATAACGCGTATTTAACATATCCACGATGTCTTTTAGTTTGGTGTAACGTTCTTCTCCTCTAGAAAGCATTAACCCTGATTTTGCTGGTGATAACGTGTATCCCAACCAAATACCGATTGCCATAAAAACAAATACAAGTAAGGGTATCCAATATTTATTTTGTGGAGATTTTTTTTCCATAATTAATCTATTAAAGGTATTTGAACTACTTCAATACCCGCTGATTTTAAAAAGTCAACACCATCAGTATCTCTATAATGGTTAATGTAAACAACTCTACTTATTCCTGCTTGTAAAATCAATTTACAACACTCTTTACAAGGTGATAAAGTAAGGTATAGGGTAGCACCATTCGAATTATTTGTAGATTTTGCCACTTTTAAAATCGCATTTGCTTCAGCGTGTAAAACAAACCAATGAGTTTCGTTATTATCTGTTTCACAACAATTATCGAATCCTGCAGGAGTACCATTATAACCATCAGAAATAATTGCACCATCTTTCACAATGAGTGCCCCAACTTTTTTACGAGTACAATGCGATAATTCCGACCAAGTTTGAGCCATTCTAAGATAGGCCTTATCGTAACGTAATTGTTTTGCGTCTAAAATGCTATCAGTCATACTAAAATTATAAAGTAAATTTATATCCTACACCACGAATACTATGGAAAAACTTTGGGTTTTTTGGGTCTTCTTCAAATAATTTTCGGAAAGACAATATGTAATTATCTATAGTTCTTGCTGTTGGAAATTGATCATTACCCCACAATTCATCTAGAATATCTTCACGAGAGACTACAACTCCAATACGATTGTAAAACATCTTCAATAATTCTATTTCACGCTTTGACAAATCAATGTTGTCACCCGTTTGCAAGTGTTTTACTTCAAAAGTACTAAAATCCACTTGGTGATTTCCAATGACCACTTTTTCTAAAGGAGCGGTGGTTTCTTCAATTCCTTCTACAAGTACTTGCACACGCAATAATAGTTCTTCCAGATCAAATGGTTTCGGTAAATAATCGTTTGCACCAATTTTTAATCCCGCAATACGATCTTGTGTCGTGCCTTTTGCCGATAAAAAGAGAATAGGAACTCGGCTATATTTTCTAATTTCCTTACAAATAGTTAGCCCACTAACTTCAGGAAGCATGACATCTAAAATAATCAAATCAAACTGTTCCATTTCGAATGCACGCAAGAAGGCTTCCGTACCATGGGTAATTACATCCACACGATAACCTTCCAATTCGAGGTTCATTCGAATTAAATCTGCTAAACTTTCTTCATCTTCAATCAAACAGATTTTTTTCATTCTGGCGTTTCTGTTGGCTGTTTAATTTCTTGTATTATTTCAATCCACTCCTCTACAGATTTTGCATTTTCTACATCAAAACTCCCTGATTTTGTGCGTCTCAATGCAATTAAAGTGCCTCCCGAATTTAATTTTTTTCCAAAATCACTGGCTATCGAACGAATGTAAGTTCCTTTCGAACACGAAATCCTAAAATCGATTTCAGGGAAACGTTCTATCGAAATTTGAAAATCATTGATGTAGACTGTATTAGACTTTAAAACGACTTCTTTACCAGCACGCGCCATATCATAAGCACGTTTTCCATCTACTTGTTTCGCTGAAAAAATAGGCGGTACTTGTTGTTGTTCACCCAAAAAAGATAAGCGTACTTCCTCTATTAATTCGGGAGTAATATGTTCTGTTGGAAAAGTTTCGTTGTATTCTGTTTCTAAATCGTAAGAAGGTGTTGTTTTACCTACCAAAATAGTCCCAGTATAGGTCTTGTCTTCACTGATTAATCCATCAATGATTTTGGTGTTTTTTCCTGAACAAATGATTAATAAACCTGTAGCTAATGGATCAAGGGTCCCTGCGTGACCTACCTTGATATTTTTTACACCCAAACTACGTTTTAAATTCCAACGTAATTTATTAACCACATCGAACGAGGTCCAATGCAAGGGTTTGTCAACCAAAAGTGTTTCGCCTGCTTGGAAATCGTATTTCATTTATGTGAAATTTATTTGATTAAAAGATTACTTTAGAATTGTTTCATAAGCAATAAAAGCGATACCTAAAATAATTCGGTACCAACCCCACATCTTAAAACCGTATTTTTTTAATACTTCGATAAAGAATTTAATCGCCAACATTGCTACGATAAATGCTATCACATTTCCAACTAAGAAAAGTGTCAAATTATTACCATCGAACAACATTTCGTATCCTTTTACCTCTGTGATTTTGTTCGTCACTTTATCCGTAAGTTCCCAATCTTTCAAAAATACAGAATAGCACGTAACTGCAAACATCGTTGGTACAGCTAAAAAGAAACTAAATTCAGCAGCCATACGCATAGTAAACTTTTGTTGCATACCACCAATAATCGAAGCGGCAGCCCTACTCGTTCCAGGCATCATTGCCAAACATTGCCAAAAACCGATAATGATAGCGCTTTTTCGAGTGATTTGTGGTTCTTCATCAATTTCAGTATTTTTAAATACTTTATCAATGAAAAGAAATACAATACCTCCTAAAATCAACACTACAGCAATAGGTATGGGTTTTTCTAACACTGCTTCGATTTTATCATCAAATAATTTTCCTAGAATTAATGCAGGTATTACAGCCAATACTAATTTGATATAAAATTGAACTGAACCGAAGTTTAAAAACTTTTTGTAGTACGAAACTACTACAGCTAAAATGGCACCGAATTGAATGGAAACTTGAAACATTTTTACAAATTCATCTTGTTGAATTCCAAAAACGGAACTTGTAAAAATCATATGAGCAGTAGAAGAAATCGGTAAAAACTCCGTCAATCCTTCCACAATAGCAAGGATAATTGCGTGAATAAAATCCATCTTATTTTGTTACTTCAGTATTGTTTTTTGGTTTTTTCATAATCGCATAAATGATTACCAAATAACCAATAACAACCAAAATTGGGGCTAATGTAATTCTTACTGGTGAGAATAATTCTTTAGCATCAAACTTCGCAGGATCAGGAGATTCTCCACCAATCATTAAGATAAACCCTAAAAAATTGATTGCTAAACCAATTAACAACCATTGAAAATTAACTTTTTGAAATGCAAAACGGTGATTTGCTTTATCCATATCGTATATTTTTTAATTCGTATTAATATAAATCATCTAATTTCATTCGCAAATACTTGTTTAAAGAAAACCAAGTAGATACAAAAGTTATAATAATTCCAGTTACCAATTGAACAAGGAATAACAAAGAAAGTATTTTTAGGTCAAATGGTATTTCAATAGACTCTAAAAAATTGTTAACGGTTACAAAAAGTCCTACTAAAATTAACATGCCCAAAATAGCTGATAAAAGTCCTTGCCAAATTGAATTTAATAAAAAAGGTTTTCTGATAAAAGAAGACGTCGCCCCTACTAATTGCATCGTTTTGATTGTAAAACGTTTTGAATATAAGGCTAAACGAATGGTATTATTTATCATGGCAACAGCTACAATAATTAACAGCCCAGCAACAGCTAAAAACAATAAAACAAATTGCTTAAATCCTAAGTTGATTTTTTCAACACTTTCTTTATCATAATGAATTTCTTGAACTTCATCAGGATAAAATTTTTGAATTTTAGATTTGAGCTTAGCCATTCCCTCTTTGTTTGCGAAAACTTCTTTTGGTTTATAACCTATAGTAGGAGGTAAAGGATTAGATTGTTCAAAAATAGAAAGTATCTGTTTTTTAGCAAGTTCATCACCAGTAAATTCATCCATCGCTTTATCAGAGGAAACAAAAAATACACTTTTAAACTCGGGCCAGCTTGCTAATTCTAATTGAATTTGTTTAATATCTGAAATATTTAATTCTGGATTGAAAAAAATATCTCCTTGTAGTTCTTCTTTTGCTTGGGTTTGAACTGTTTTTAAACCGAACATTGCACCAGCGATTAATCCTACGAGAAACAGAACAAGAGAAATACCAATAATAGTTGAAACATAACTTGTTCTCAGCCCCTTTTTACTAAATTTTTCTACATTTTCACTCATCATTGCGAAGTTAAGAAAATATATTAAATGGATTCTACGTTTAAAGGCTTGAAATCAGCACTTGATTGTTGATAGCATGAATTTTAATTGCTCATTCTTTCATTTTAAAAAAATGTTTAATTTTCCAATATGAATTTATCCTCTTTTGACACAATCATTTTCGATTTAGGTGGTGTCGTAATCAACTTAGATTATCACAAAACTACGCGTGCTTTTGAAGCATTGGGATTAGAAAACTTTGGCGAGATTTATTCTCAAGCGGCACAATCCGGTTTGTTTGATGATTTTGAAAAAGGTAAATGTTCAATTCCTTTTTTTATCAATAAATTGCTGGATTATCTACCAACAGGAACATCAGCGAATCAAGTGGTGGAAGCGTGGAATGCGATGATTTTAGATTTTCCTGTTGAGAATTTACAGTTGTTAGAACGTTTAAAATCAAGTCATCGTATTTTTTTATTAAGCAATACTAACGAAATTCATATTCAAAAGGTTCACCAACATTTACAATTAGTTTCTCCTCACAAAACCTTACAGCCATATTTTGAAAAAGTTTATTTTTCGTCAGATATAGGAATGCGCAAACCTGATTCTGAAATTTTTGAATTTGTAATAACAGAGAACAACTTAAATCCTTCAAAAACCTTATTTATAGACGATACCAGACAACATATAATAGGTGCTCAAAAAGTAGGGGTTCAAACCTATCATCTTGGTAAGGAAGAAGGGATTTGTGATATTTTAAAAGGGTAAATTTATCAACTCTCTCAATACCTCCTCATTTCGACAGGCTCAATGTAAACAAGGAGGGAAGAGTTAAAAATCAATTATTTAATTTCTTGACAAAGTTCTATTAAAACACCATTAGTGGTTTTTGGATGCAAGAAAGCGATGCGTTTGTTGTCAGCTCCTCGTTTTGGAATTTCATGAATAAGAACAAAATCAAGTGCTTTCAAACGTGATAATTCTTCTTCTATGTTTTCTACTTCAAAAGCAATGTGATGAATACCTTGTCCTTGTTTTGCTAAAAATTTAGCGATAGGACTATCCGGATTCGTTGCTTCCAATAATTCAATTTTACTTTCTCCCACTCGAAAAAAAGCCGTTCTAACACCTTCAGATTCTACTCCTTCTGTTTTGTAGCATTTAGTATTGAGTAAATTTTCAAAAAGGCTAATCGATTCACTCATATTGCTAACAGCAATACCAAGGTGTTCAATTTTAATCATAGAAGTAGAATTTGTAAGAGATTAACCCTTGAAGAACTTCTCTGTTTTATTGTCGAAGTTGATATAGTAAGCTCCTTTTACTAAATTGGAACAATTTACAGAAGATCCAAAACCTTTTTTTACGACATTACCATAAGCATCGTAGATTTCGTATTTGGTATCTATCGGTTGTTCGCCTGAAGTAAAAACAATTTCAGTTTTGACCTTAATAGGTGTTTTCTTGATATCCGGTAAACTAGATTTGAACTTCACTTCTGAAGAAGTTCTTTTAGAACCTGTATGGTCTACTTGAACAACACGAATTGTATTCACACCTGAATGAGCTACAACTTGGAACTCATAAGTATTAAAAGGTGCATTTTTACCTTTACCTTGAACTTGACCAATATCTACCCACTTATTCCATCTATATTGTTCAATAATAAAAGGAAGCTTACCATCCTCATCTTTTGTTTTCCAAGATAATTTACCAGAACTTGAAACAGATATATCAACCATTTTAAAAGTACTTTTAGGTAAAAGAACTTCTGGATTTAATATTTTTGGGGAACATCCTGAGTTGTGTTCGATCACAATGAATACTTGCTGACCAATTTTAACATTAAAAAGAGAAAAATCAATTTCAAATGCACTTTGACCTATACCGCCTGGCATAATATTTCCGTTAACTGTAACTTTTGTGGCACAATAACCGAAACCATCTGGATCTTCAGGGTTTTGAACAATTAAATTTTTACCTTGGTAACTACCCTCTATTGACAATGCACCAAAGGTGTTTTGAACAAAGAATAATAACAAAGTAAAAAATAAAATACCCTTCATAAACTCAATCAGTAGGAATTTGAGAGTACAAGTTTAAAACTTTCTAAAACAAATAGCAAGTTTTTTTTTATACAAACACATGTTAAAATTAGTAAAAAATTATAAACTAATCATTGTATTACCATTTAGGGCAAGTATTACAACTTTCGTCCCATCGTTCATATAGAAAACCACCAAAAGAAATGCTTGTACGTGAATAAGGTTGAATTAAATCAAGACTTACATTATCACCTTTAACTGATTGATAAATAACCCCACCTGTTTGTTCTATGAGTAAATAGAACCTTTTATAAACCTCGAATCTTAATCCCAACATCGAAGTAACACCGAATCCATTGAAATCATTTTTTTGAAAACGAATAAGACTTTTATTCCAACGATTATTACTAAATACTGGACCACCACTAAAACCTAAAAGCCAACTTATTGCAAATTTAGATTTGTTTGTTTTGAAAATTTTATCCATTCCTAATACACCTAATCTTGTATATAATATTTTGTTGGAAAATGAATTTAAATCATCATAGTACCAGTCAAATCTTTCAGCATTCAATTCAAAAGCAAAATGATTAGCAAAAACATATCCAATTTTAGATGATAATTGAGGGGCCAATAATTCATCTAAAAGACTGATTTTTTGTTTAAAAGACTGATTTGCATTAATTGTAGGAGAAAAAGACCAACTTTTACCTAGACCACCACCAAGAAAAAAAGTGCCTTGCTCTTGTGTATTTTGAGTAAATACGTTCGATATAAACGTAATACATAAAAAAACAACACAAAGGAATTTCATTTTAACTCATCTTTAAAAAAGAAACTTCTTGTTCGGTTAAATGGCGAAAATATCCACGAGGTAAGTCCTTCTTTGTTAAACCAGAGAATTGGACACGATCTAATTTAATTACAGCATAACCAAGCGCTTCAAACATTCGTCGTACAATCCTATTTTTTCCAGAATGGATTTCTACTCCAACTTCTCGACTCGAACCGTTTGAAACATATTCCGCTTTGTCACATTTTATTTTACCATCCTCTAAATGAATCCCTGTTCGTAAAAGATCTAAATCTTCAAAAGTAACAGGTTTATTTAATTCTACGTGATATACTTTTGATGCTCTGTATCTAGGATGTGTTAACTTTTTTGCCAAATCACCATCATTTGTAAAAAGTAAAAGACCGGTAGTTTCACGATCTAATCTTCCAACAGGATAAATTCGTTCTTTACAAGCTTTACGAACTAATGACATTACCGTTTTTCTACCTAATGGGTCATCCATTGTAGTAATGAAATCTTTAGGTTTATTCAGTAAGACATAGCGTTTCGTTTCAGCGGATATAGTTTCACCATCATATTTAACGATATCTCCTGGTTTGATTTTATAACCCATTTCTAGGATTATTTGGTCATTCACACTTACAACTCCAGATTGTATTAAAACATCAGCCTCTCTTCTTGAAGCAACTCCTGCGTTAGAAAGATATTTATTTAATCGAATCTCATCTTCGTTAAATTTAGGCATAGGATCGCCTTTGCGAACTTTTTCTTTGTTACCAAAAAACTTTTTTTTGTCTTTATTTAGAGTCGCATTCTCTGTAGGTTTATTTTCTGTTTTTGGTTTCAGATTTGGTTTAGAAAAAGCGTTACTTCTTCCTGTTTTTTTTGTGTTCATCACGAGCAGAATTAAATTTTAAACAAAGATACGAGATAAAACACGAGAAATACTAATAAGAGACATTAGTACCGTTATTTAATAACCTTTTTTGATTTTATACTAATAAAGAATATTTCATTTTTTAAGCTTATTTTTTTAATCTAATTATACAGAGAGGTCTAGTTTTGCTTTAATAGTTAAAACATAAATCGTATTTTCGTAGGTAGAAACAAACATTATGAAATACGTATTTACTATAATTGGTTTATTGATCTTCTCTTCGTGTTTAGATCTATCAAAACAACAGCATTTAGATCAATTATCTACATTAGATAAACGAGTAGATAGTATTCAAGTTGAATTTGAACAACTTAAAAAAGATACTATAGAAGAAATAATTTACACCATGAAAGAAACCAATATTAAAATCAAGGACAATATTGGTGATGATACCATTGATATTGATATGGCAAAAAAATTAGAAGAATACGGGAAAATTTTCCGTCAACTTTCTGCCATTGAAAGTTATAATAATAAGATTTTATTCGGTTCTCAAGAAATTAAAAATTCAGTAGGAAAATTGTATAGAGACATTGAATCTGGTAATGGTGAAAGAGTAAATTATGAAAACTTTGTTAAGTTTGAAACTAAAAAAGTAAAAAATCTACATCATTTACTTATTGATTTAGAACATTTACAACATGAAAATATACAGGCTTTTCAAAAAGTTCAACCTGAAATCGAAAAATTTGTTTTTTCGATTTCTGAAAATTAGTTTATGAAATTTCGCCTTGTTGTTTTCTTTTGGTTGTTTTCTCTTTCTTTGTCAGCGCAGGAGAGTACCGATCAGCAATTGGCGCAATATTATTTTTCACGTGGGGATTTCGAAAAAGCTTTACCTTATTGTCAAAAGGTGTTTCAAAAAGAAAATAGCAAGTTTACTTTTACTCGCTATTATGAATGTTTGTTAAAAACTAAAAAGGAAAAAGAAGCAGAAAAGGTACTCAAAAAACAAGTCGATTTATTTTCGGATGAATTGCCTTATAAGGTTTTATTAGCTGACTTTTATGAAACATACGAAGAACCGAAATCAGCGCAGAAAATCTACCAAAAACTTATCGAAGAAAACGCTTCGTCAAGTATCCGAATTTTGGAACTATATGCATTACTAAAATCTAAAGGAAAAACGGCATTTTCTTTTCAATTGTTAGAACAAGGCCGCAAACAATTGAAAGACGCTTATCCACTTCATTTACAATTTGCTGATTATTATGCTTCCCAGAAACTAACCGAAAAAATGATTGATGAATTTTTGGATTTGTTAGAAATTAAGCCCGAACAAATGGAGCAAATTCAAGCTTCATTAGCTAATTATATTGATTTTACGCAAGATAATAACCCTTCTGGTGAAATCCTTCGCAATGCATTACTTGACAAAGTGCAACGTAAAAAAGGAGATATCATATACGATGAAATGTTGATGTGGTTTTATACACAAAAACGTCAGTTTGCACTCGCTTTAAATCAGGCGCAAGCGATGGATAAACGTACCAAAGGAGATGGTTCTAGAGTGTTTGATTTGTCAAATTTGTTTGTGCAAAACAAAGATTACGCATTGGCGCGCAAAGGCTACGAATACTTGATTAAACAAGGACAAGGATATCCTTTTTATTTTCAAGCAGAACAATTTATTTTACATACGCGATTTTTAGAAATTACAGAACAACGAAATTTTACACAAGAGGCTATTTCACAAGTGATAACTGAATATAATTCATCACTAACCCGTATAGGTAAAACAAGAAGTACACTTAATTTAATTAAAGAATTAGCTCATATTCAAGCTTTTTATGCGAATAATGCTGATAGTGCGATTGTGTTGTTAGAAAGCACATTGAAATTGCCCGGAATTTCTGGAATACAAGTAGCTGAAATTAAAATGTTACTTGCTGATATTTACGTGTTAAAAGATGATATTTGGGAAGCATCGATTTTGTATATGCAAATTGACAAAGATTATAAGTTCGAAACCATCGGCTTTGAAGCGAAATTTAAAAACGCACGTATATTTTATTACGATGGAGATTTCAAATTTGCTCAATCGCAATTGGATATTTTAAAAGAATCCACCTCTAAACTTATTGCGAATGACGCTTTAAAATTGTCCTTACTGATTACAGATAATTTTGGGTTGGACAGTAATTACACTGCAATGCGACAATTTGCTCGTGCTGATTTATTGTTGGAGCAACACCAATACAAACAAGCGTTTCAATTGTACGATTCGATCGCTTTGGCATTTCCATATCACGGATTGAATGATGAAATTCTATTGCGTAAAGCGCAAGCCTTTAAACAACAAGGACAATGGCAAGATGCGGTTGCATTACTTGATAAATTAATGTTAAATCACTCTGAAGATATCTTGGCAGATGATGCGCTTTTTCAGTTAGGTTCTATTTACGAAAATCACCTAAACGACAAAGAAAAATCGATTGAATGCTACAAAAAAATATTGTTTAAATACAAAGGCAGCCTTTATGGAGTGGAGGCTCGTAAAAGACTGCGTTTCCTTCGTGGTGATAAGTTGGATGCGGAAGATTTAATGGAGAATTAAATTGAAATCAAAACGTATCATAATGGCTGTAACGTCTGATATCTTCACAGATATGAGAGTAATCAAAGTCGCTTCATTTTTATCCAAAAACAATTGCCAGGTTCAAGTTGTAGGAAGAAATACGTCAGATTTTGAACTAAAAGTTCCATTTGAGACGAAAAGGTTCAAAATGTGCTTTAGTCGTTCGTTTTTGTTTTATTTAGAATACAATTTACGGTTTTTGTTTTATGCATTATTTCGGAAAGCGGATGTAATTGTTTCCAATGATTTAGATACTCTTTTCGCCTGTTCCCTTTTGTCAAAAATTAAACGCATCCCCTTGATGTATGATAGTCACGAATATTTTACGGAATCTGTAGGATTGCAGGGTAGAAATCGTATACGTGCATTTTGGTTATGGATAGAGCGTAATTGTATGCCTGCTGTTTCCAAAGCTTATACCGTTTCTCAACCCATTGCAGATGCGTACAAAACAAAATATAATATTGATTTTAAGTTAGTTAGGAATTTCTCATCAGTTGAAAATTTACCTAGTTTGGAATTGAATACGTTCTTTCCTAGAAGAAAAGTGATTTTGTATCAAGGAGTGTTTAACCCAAATCGAGGATTGGAGGAAACCATCCAAGCGATGCAGTTTTTAGATGATTCATATCTATTTGTTTTAGTGGGGTATGGTGAATTAGAAATAAGATTAAAATCACTGACCAATGAGTTAAATCTAAACCAACAAGTATATTTCACCGGAAAGTTGCCTTATGAAAAGATGATGCAATACACCTATCAAGCAGACCTTGGAATAGCCTTGGAAGCGTCCGTGGGTAAGAGTTTTGAATATTCTTTGCCTAATAAGGTTTTTGACTACATACACGCTTCTTTGCCTTTTATTAGTTTAGGCACACCTGAGGTGAAAAAAATCATCGAACAAGATGAAATTGGGGTCATTATTCCTAATAATCAACCGGAAACAATTGCCCGTGAAATTGAAAAACTCTTAAACGATACCGAATTATACCAACGCATTCAACACAACCAACAACGTGTACGTCAAAACTATACTTGGGAGAATGAAGAAAAAGTGTTGAAAAAGATTTATTTTGGATAGAGAAATACTATTTAACCTTCATCCATCTCTTACCTTTAATCACCAACCAGTTTAGTACCTTTGGTATAAAAGGTAAAAGTTCGTTTTTGAATGCGAGTTCTTCGTCATATAAAGCGTGTGTGAATTGCTTGGAAATACCACCTGCAAACGATTTCGCTATAAATAGTTGACTATGATACGCTTTTGTATTGGCAAGAAACAAGCGTACGTTTAATTCGTAATCTGCTAATATCTTGTATTTTGTATTGTAGAGGTAGGTTTCAAAAATGCGTTTGTGATACAAAATCCCTTGGTGATGTAGGGTGTTTCTCCAATACAAGCTTGATGAAAATATATTCTGATAAATAGATGGAACCGATGAATGTTGCACACCTACATTTTCTACTTTACCCAAGATTAGGTCTGTGATTTCAGGAATTTTTAGTTGAAATAATTCATTAAAAACCAAGTTATTATACAACAAATCATCCGCACCTAAAAAGTAAATCCATTCTCCATTTGCTTGTGCAATTCCACTATTCATTGCTTGGTAAATCCCTTTTTTGGTTTCTGAAACGAAACGAACTGAAGGATAAGAAAAAACGATTTCTTTGGTAGCATCAGTAGATTGATAATCAACGACAATAATTTCAACCTCTAAGTATAATTGATTCACTACACTTTCTAGCGCATCACGCAAAGTAGCAGCGGCGTTGTGTGTAGGAATGATAACTGATACTAAAGGTTGATATTTCATTAAATATCTTTTAAGAAAGCAAGCTGTGTACGTATTTGATGCAGATTTTCAGCACTTAATACAATTGTTTCAATACTTTCTTCGTGAGCTTTAACGGTAGAAACTGTTTCTCCATATGCATTAATCACGGCACTATCTCCACTGTAAACCAATCCTTTTCCGTCTTCGCCTACACGGTTTACTCCTACTACATAACATTGATTTTCAATAGCACGAGCAGTTAACAAACTTTTCCAATGGGTATTTCTTCTTTCCGGCCAATTAGCAACATAAATCAATACATCGTATTTCGATGATTGATAATCGCGCATTCCGTTTCGACTGATTTCAGGGAAACGTAAATCGTAACAAATTTGCAATTGAATACGCCAATCTTTATAAATGACACGTGTTTTTACGTGACCTGGTTTATACGTTTTTTCTTCCCCGGCAAGAGTAAAAAGTTTACGTTTATCGTAATGAGTATATTTTCCATTTGGTTCTACAAACACTCCGCGATTGAAATAATAATCGTGATCTCTTGCAATAAAAGAGGTATAAAACGCTACATTCTTTTCTGCCGCCATTTTTTGTAACCAATTCAATGCTAACGAATTTTCCATTTCTTCTGCAAGGGCTTCTGCATTCATACTATATCCAGTATGAAACATTTCGGGTAATACGATAATATCTGTTTCTCCTACGTTTGCTAATAAATTTTCAAAATGTGCTAAATTTGCTTGCTTGTTTTCCCATACTTGGGTTGCTTGTACGATGGTAACTTTTAAATCTTGCATAGTTTTTCTGCTGCTTGTATTAGGGTTTGGTCGTCTTTGGCAAAACAAAAACGAATGATATGGTTGTCTGTTTTATCTTTATAAAATACAGAAAGCGGAATAGCTGCTACTCCGAATTCTTTGATTAATCGCTCACAAAATTGAATGTCATTTTCTGAAGAAATGGAACTATAATTTACCGTTTGAAAATATGAACCTTCTGAAGGCAATAATTCAAAACGACTTGTTTTCATCAAATTACGAAACGAATCTCTCTTCTCTTGGTAAAATGCTCCTAAAGTGTTTACGTCTATTTCACGTAAATATTTTGCTAAAGTCACTTGCGCCACATTGTTCACACAAAAAACAATGTATTGGTGCACTTTTTTGATTTCCACCATTAGATGTTCTGGAGCGATGAGGTAACCCATTTTCCAACCCGTAATGTGAAACGTTTTTCCAAACGAAGAGGTAATAATTGTTCTGTCAATGATTGCTTTACGTGTATTTGCTGAAATGTGTTTTTGTTCGAAAGTAATGTATTCATACACTTCGTCTGAAATCAATACAATGGAAGGAAATTTCGCTAAAATCTGCTCTATTGCTATTAAATCTTTCTCTTGGTAAATTCTACCTGATGGATTATGTGGATTATTTACTATCAACATACGTGTCCGTGCGTTACATGCTTTTTCTACCTTATTCCAATCGGTAATAAAATCTGCTTCCAACGAAATATGTACAGGAGTAGCACTACATAAATCCACTGCTGGAGCATAACAATCGTAGGCTGGGTCTAAAATTAGTACTTCATCACCTGCGTGAACTAAGGCTTGTATAGCAGTGAAAATTGCTTGAGTTGCACCCGCGGTAATCAATAATTCAGTGTCTTGTTGTATGGATCTTCCGTAATTTTTTTCGGTAAGCTTCGCTATTTCTTGCATTAACAAGGGATTGCCAACCATCGGAGCGTATTGGTGTGTGTTTTCGTCTGCTGTTTCCTTTAACAACGAAATCAACCGTATATCTACTGGAAAATTAGGAAAACCTTGAGAAAGGTTGATTGCCTGATATTCATTTGCCATTTTCGACATTACCGTAAAAATGGTCGTACCGATATGTGGTAGTTTAGATTTCATTGTTTAGGTGTTAAAATTATATCAAAATAAAATAAAGATATAAATGATTTCGTTTAAGAAATAGTTATTCATTAAATAATAAAATAACAAATTTTTAATGAAGCCTTATTATATACATCAACCTTCAATTTATAAATCTATATCTTTACCTCAAAATTTGGTCATACATCAACTTAAACACATATGAAAACAATTCTTTTTTCTTTCAGCCTATTACTATTTTCTGCTTGTAGTGATAACACGAAAATTTGTGATTGTCTTGAAGCCGGGCAAAAACTTCAAACTTTTTCTGCTAAAATGTTTAGTAAAGAAGCTTCAACTAAAGATTTAAGCGAAATGAAACGTTTGAAAAAAATTCAATTAGAAAAGTGCAAAGATTTCCAAACTATGGATGGTCAAAAAATGCTTGAATTGAAAGAAGATTGTGAGTAAATTATTCTTATTTTTTTTGTAAAAAAAACTCACAAAATGCCAAATCTAATGGTGTTGTTATTTTTATATTTTCCTCGTTTCCTTCAACTAAATAAATCTTAATTCTATTTTCTTCTACTAACGAAGCGTCATCGGTGATGGCATCGTGAAAAGGTCGCTCGTAAGCACTCATCAAAATGCTACGTTCAAATACTTGTGGTGTTTGCACCGAACGAAAGGCACTACGATCTACGGATACAGAAAGTGTTTCATCAGTGAGTTTGCGTAATGATTCTTTGATAGGCATTACAGGAACTGCACTACCATCGAGTTGTGCTTTTTCATAGCAGCGAGCAATGGTCTCAGTAGAAACAAATGGCCTCACTCCGTCGTGTACACCAACTAATTTTCCAGCTGAATGTGCTAATGCTAATTTTATGGAATGGTATCGTTCTTTCCCTCCCGATATTACTTGATGAGGCAAGGTAAAGGAATGTTCTTCACACAATGTTTCCCAATACGAACGCCAATCTTCTGGTAAAGTCAAAAGGATTTCAATATTTGAATCGTATTCGTAAAATCGTTCGATGGTATAAAACAACAAAGGTCTTCCTTGTATGGGCAAAAATTGTTTGGGTAGGGTTCCTCCCATTCGTTTACCTATTCCTCCTGCGGTGATGATAATTGTTTTTTCCACTTATATAAATAAAAAAAGGCTGTCAATTGACAGCCTTAAAAATAATGATTTATATCAATTACTTAATTTGATCAGGATTGTTTTCTGCTTGATCGTTGAATTTTTTTTGCCAACGTAACCAATAGAATAAACCAAAGAAACCAAGAATAATTAAAAAGTAATTAAATTTGTTTTGAACAAATTCAAAGAACAAAAAAGAACCTTGAAAAATTTTTGCAAGACCATAAAAAATAACATTTGAATTCATAGTTTCTGAGATTTTATTACAGCAAAGTAAGCAATTCCTTTTGGGATTATCAACAAAACACAAGATTATTTTCAAAGAGTTTGTTAAAAACAGATTAGATATATTGTATCTTCGCGCTAATGATAAGGCTGTTTTTAGGAAATCAACTGCTTGTTTTACTTTTCTTGCCATTTATTGTGGTAGGGTTTGCGGTATTAAATTACTTCACAAATTATTTTGAGGTTCTTCCCATGTTAGACTTGGGATTGTGGGGTAAACATTCATTTTATGCTATTAATACTTTGTATATCATAACTGGCATATTAGTATTTATCAATGCCTTGCTAGCAAATTATTTATTTAATAAAAATGAATTTCACGATAAGAACACCTATATCGTATCCCTTTTTTATGTAGTATTAATAAGTTTTTTTCATTCTTCTTACCAAATAGATGGCATTTTAATAGCTCATTTCTTTTTAATCATTGCTTTCTTTCAAATGTTTCGTCTTGAAAACAATGTAGATGGAAGGAAATGGTGTTTTAACACTGGATTGTTTTTAGGAATAGCAGGAACCTTTCATCCTCCTTTACTAGGTATTCTACCCTTTATTTGGATAATGATATCACGAATACGTCCATTTGTTTTTCGCGAAATTTTGTTGACAACAATTGGATTTTTATTGCCTTTGATTTATGCTTACTTGTATATTTCTTTCAATAAAAACCTGATTTGGTCAGACTTTATAAATATAAAATCTGGAAGATTACAGAGCAATATGGTTTTTTGGATTGTTTTCGTGTTTTTTTCGTTAATAGCCTTTGTTAGTTTAATCACCATTTCATACAAATCTTCTAAAAGCTCGTTACGATTTAAAAAACTAATTTCAATTTTGAATGTAGTAATGATCGTATCTATTATACTTGGAATTATTGAGTTTTCAGGATGGGGTCATTTCGAATGGTTTAGTTACTTTGCGTTACCTCTTTCCTTTTTCATGCCTTTCTTATTTTTTAATAAATCTTCCTCCTTGGTAGGAAAATTATTGTTTTATGGCATGTTTTCTATTTGTATTGCGAAAATTTTTATTAAATAATCAAAAGCGTGCAATCGAAATCACTAATTTTGTTACAACATTTTAAAAAATCCTCTATTTAGGATTGAAATTATAAATTGATAGTTAGATGAAATTCGGAGTAGTTACTTTTCCAGGCTCAAATTGCGATGAGGATATGGTGTACGTATTGGAAACAATGCTAAATCAAAAAGTTGAACGTTTATGGCACAAAGAAGCAGACCTTAAAGGGGCTGATTTTATTGTTTTACCTGGTGGATTCTCTTATGGAGATTATTTACGTTCAGGTGCTATCGCAAAATTATCTCCAATTATGGGAGAAGTAATAAAACACGCTAATAACGGTGGATATGTATTAGGGGTTTGTAATGGTTTCCAAATTTTGACTGAGTCAGGATTATTAGATGGAGCATTATTACATAATAACACTCAAAAATTCATCTGTAAAAACGTTTACTTAAAACCAACTTCTAGTTCAGCTGCAATTTCAAAAGATTTAAATCCACAGGAAACGTATCAAATTCCAATCGCTCACGGAGAAGGACGTTTTTATGCTTCGGATGACACAATCAAAAAATTATACGATAACGATCAAATAATATTCAAGTACGCTTCAAAAGAGGGTGAAATTTCTGAAGAATTCAATCCAAATGGTTCGATTGACAACATCGCAGGAATCACCAATACAGGAAAAAATGTTTTTGGAATGATGCCACATCCAGAGCGTGCTGCTGATGCGCAATTAAACAATTTAGATGGGAAAGCATTATTTGATTCATTATTAAAATATTGCAACTAATTCATCCACTTTTTTCAAAGTATTAAAAAGAATATGAGAGTATTATTATTGGGTTCGGGAGGTAGAGAACATGCAATCGCTTGGAAAATAGCACAAAGTTCTATGTTAGAACAATTATTCATTGCTCCTGGAAATGCAGGTACCCGCAACCATGGAACCAATGTGGCTATCCAACCAACCGACTTCGATGCAATCAAAACTTTTGTACTTGAAAATGATATTCACGTAGTTGTTGTAGGTCCAGAAGATCCATTGGTGAAAGGGATTTATGATTTTTTTAAAAATGATGCACAAATAAGTCACATTGCTGTAATTGGTCCATCAAAATTTGCATCACAACTAGAAGGCAGTAAAGATTTTGCAAAGAAATTTATGCAACGTCATAACATTCCTACAGCAAAATATGCTACGTTCACAAAAGATACCTTGAAAGAAGGATATGCATTCCTTGAATCAATGAAAGCGCCATACGTTTTAAAAGCAGATGGTCTTGCAGCAGGAAAGGGTGTACTGATTTTAGATTCTTTAGAGGAAGCTAAAACGGAACTAAAAGCGATGCTAGCTGACGCTAAATTTGGTGATGCTAGTTCTAGAGTAGTAATCGAACAATTTTTACAAGGAATTGAACTTTCGGTATTTGTGATTACTGACGGAGAATCATACAAAATTTTACCAGAAGCGAAAGATTATAAGCGTATTGGTGAAGGTGATACTGGCCTAAACACCGGTGGTATGGGGGCTGTTTCACCAGTAGCCTTTGCGGATAGAACGTTTATGGATAAAATCGAGAATCAGATTATTATCCCAACAGTTAAAGGATTAAAAGCAGAAAATATTGAATACAAAGGATTTATTTTCTTTGGATTAATCGCAGTGAAAGGCGAACCGTATGTGATTGAGTACAATTGCCGTATGGGAGATCCTGAAACAGAGGTTGTTATGCCAAGAATTAAGTCTGATATACTAGACTTATTCGAAGGTGTGGCTACTAACACCCTTTCAGAAAGAGATATTCAATTTGACCAACGTGCAGCAACCACTATAATGATGGTATCAGGTGGATATCCAGAAGATTACCAAAAAGGTAAAACGATTTACGGATTAAATGCGGTAAACGACAGTATTGTTTTTCACGCAGGAACTACTTCTGATGGTCCCGCAGTATTATCTGCAGGAGGAAGAGTGTTGGCAGTTACTTCTTATGGAAAAACAATTGACATGGCATTGTCTAAATCGTACAATACTATTTCAAACATCGAGTTCGAAGATGCGTATTATCGTAAGGACATCGGTTTTGATTTGATGAATTACAGTAAATAGTCTATGGACCCCGACCTGATAATCATACTCTGTACATTACTTGTTTCCGCGTTTACTTCAGGTGTTGAGATTGCGTTTGTTTCTTCGAGTAGACTACGTATAGAATTAGACATTAATAAAGGTTCATTAACCGGAAAAATATTACGTTTTCTATACAAAAAAGAAGGGCATTTTATTGCTACTTTATTACTTGGAAATAATATTGCATTAGTATTATTCGGGATGAGTGCCGCTAAATTGCTGAATCCAGTGATTCAGTCTTGGGGGGTTGAAGGAGAGGTATTAACTCTTCTTTTACAAACGATTATGTCAACTTTATTGGTCTTGATTGTGGCAGAATTTCTTCCAAAAGCCATATTTCAATTGAATCCTAATGGTTTGATGAAAACCTTTGCGTTCCCCGCTTACTTCTTTTATTGGATTTTGTTTATACCTACTTCTGTGATTATGTTCATCAGTATGCGTTTTTTACGTTTAATGAAAGTAGAAATCACGAATTCCGAAAAGGTATTTTCGAAAGTCGATTTAGAACACTACGTTCAAGATATGAATGAGCGTATTAAAGAAGAAGAGGAGTTTGGTAACGAGATGCAAATTTTACAAAATGCATTAGATTTTTCTAAAATCAAAGCCCGTGATTGTATGGTTCCACGTCCAGAAATTATTGCTATTGAGGTTAATGATTCAATGGATGTTTTAAAGAAATTGTTCATCGATACACGCGTTTCTAAAGTACTTGTTTATCGAGATACTATAGATAATTTGATTGGTTATATCCACTCTTTTGAATTATTTAAAAATCCTACTTCGATAGCGAAAATAATGCGTTCTCTGCCTTTTTTCCCTGAATCGACACCGGCAAAACAAATCTTGGAAACCTTTACCTCTAAATCTGTAAGTATTGCCATTGTGGTAGATGAATACGGAGGAACTGCAGGATTAATTACGATGGAAGATGTGATCGAACAAATCTTCGGAGATATTGAAGATGAACACGATACGGAAGAATTATTAGAAGAAAAAATCTCCGACAAAGAGTTTCGTTTTTCAGCCCGTACCGACATAGATTACATCAACGAAAACTACAAATTAGGCTTAAAAGAATCCGAAGAATACGAAACACTCGGCGGATTAATCATTCACAAATTAGAATCCATCCCTGAAGCCGGACAAGAGGTAAAATCCGACAAGTTACGCTTTGTCATTGAAGAGGTTTCAGACCGAAGAATAGAGGTGGTAAGGTTATTTGTGGAGGAGTAAATTTTCTTTCCCTACTTAAAGGGGTCCCGATAATTATCGGGAAAGGTAGGTGATAATTTTTCATTGGAATTTCTAAAATGTTACGATTAACCCCTCTAATCGTAACAAAAATGTTACGAATAAGTCGTATATTCGTAACATGTATGTTTATCAATTGAAAAGCTGGCCTTTATGGGAATGGGATAATGAAATAATTTATCCGATTTTAATTCGTGTTGTTTCGAAACAGCAACATTTGTTAGGCAGACTAAAAGGACTAGGTTTTAATATTCAGGAAACAACCGCTTTTGAAACGGAAGTAAAAGACATACTTTACAATAGTGAAATAGAAGGAAATTATCTACAAGAATCACAAATTCGTTCTTCCATCGCGCGAAATTTAGGAATAGAAAACGATGAAACTGTAATTAATTCTGTTGAAACAGAAGGAGCAATCAATGTGTTTTTAGAATCTACACGTAATTATCAATTACCACTCACTAAAGATAGATTATTTGATTGGCAAGCAGGGTTATTTCCAACAGGACGCTCCGCTGGAATTCGTATAGAAGTAGGAAATTATAGAACATCCGATCAACCAATGCAAATTGTTTCAGGTGCAATGGGAAGAGAACGTGTACATTACGAAGCACCTGTATCAACTCTTGTTCCATCTTTGATGGAAGAATTTCTTGAATACGCTAATAAAAGTAATCATCATCCATATATCAAAGCTGCAATAACACATCTATGGTTTGAAGTAATTCATCCTTTTGAAGATGGAAATGGAAGAATAGGTCGGGCAATCGTTGATAAAATACTCTGTGAAGCAGATCAAGTCCCTTATCGATATTATAGTTTCTCAACAGCAGTTTTACAAAATAATAAAGCCTATTATGAACAATTGAATCGTGCAAGTACTTACACGTTAGAAATCACATCTTGGATTAAATGGACCTTAGAATCAATAGAATCATCACTTTCATTTTCAGAAGAAACAGTGAATAAAGTTGAATCGAAACGTACTTTTTGGCAACAACATTCAGACGAAGAATTTAACACAAGACAATTAAAAGTAATTAAAAAATTACTAGATAACAATGAGATAAATATCAATTCTGATAGATGGACACGTATTACCAAATGTACTAAAATGACTGCGACACGAGATATCAACGAACTTATTGAAAAAGGAATATTTATCAAATCAGAATCGGGAGGTAGGAGTACTTTTTATAGATTGAAAGTTGATTAACTTATTAAAAGTTCAAAATAAATTTTTCTTGTTAAATTTGTTTTCTTACTAAAATTAAAATCACTTAATTATCAATGGAAAAGTTCATAATAGATAAAATAGAAGAAATTACGTTTACTGCTGTTAGTCCATCTGATTCATTGTGGGAAGAAAAGGTGTTAGACTCTATAACTATTATAGAGCTTGTTGTAGAATTAGAAAATGAATACAATATCAAAGTTCCTTTTAATGAAATTGTAACTGAAAATTTCGAAACAGTAGAGCAAATTGTTTTATACTTAAAAAGTAAAATAGGGTAAAAAAATGAAATTAAAGTTCATAAAGTATCATATTTTTCCAATCACACTTTCACTCCTTCTTATTTATATTATTGGCGTGTTTATTTTTGACAGTAAACCAGATAAGGTAGAACACATAAAAGGAAATCAAGAAGAAGCAACTAGAATTCAAGCTAATTATTCAAATGGTATTCAGGGCGAAATTAATTTTGTGTCTTCTCTATTAAATAAAAATGATATCTGTTTTCTAGGTTCATCAGAATTTGGTAATCCTGCTTTAAAACTTTATCCTTATGATTTCTTGAAAGACTCGCTAAATATGCGTGTCTTTGCTTATGGCCACGCTCACCACCAGTGTTTTAGTATATACAGTCAACTAGTAGCGAATCAACAAGAATTAAAAAATGCAAATATTTGTATTATGTTAAGTCCAAGTTGGTTTATTACTGAAGGAACAAATATAGAGGCATTTATAGAGTTTGTTCCAGAAAATTATTTAAAAAGAATTATACATAGTCCGCTAGTGTCAAAAGAAGAAAAATTAAAAATTGGAGAATATGTTTACAATCATTTCGATTTAATTAATGAACCTACTTTGAGTTTAACGTATTTAGCAAACTTATATAAGTATAGAAATTATCCCTTTTTTGAAAAGTGGGTGAATCTATATAAATCAAAAATTAGTGATATTAAATATGATATTAAGTTACTTCCTAAAACAACACCTATTCAAACTTCCAAATCATTAATAAAAAAAGAGCTGAAAGAAGAATATTTGAATAATATCAAATCCAATCAAATTTATGTGAACGATGCTTATTATTTAGAATATCTTTCAACAAAAGAGCATTCCTATGAACCTTCAATTATTGAAGATAAATTATTTAAAAATAGAACCGAGTTTAAAGATTTTACACTTTTAGTGAATTTATTAAAGAAAAACAATTGTAATGCATCCTTTATTTTTCAACCTTTAAATAATTACCATTACAATGGAATTGAAAAATTTAAACCGTTAAAAAAGGAAATTTTAAGTCTATTAAAAAAGAATAACTTTCCTATATATGATTTGTTTTCTTTATCTAAAAAAGAGTTTGAACCAGGAGTGTTAAACGACATTATGCATACCGGTGAATATGGGTGGACAAAAATCAATCAATTTATATACGACACCTACTATAAAACGCTTTCAAAATGAAAAGATTTACAACAAATTTTATTTTATACTTCATCCTAATTTTTGGTTTCTTCCTTCTTTATGTGTCTAATATAGAGGCATTTATTTACGGAGAGAAAAATACAAAACCATCATCTAAAGTTAACTTTGTTTATCAGCAATTCTAATGTTTGAATTTAGTAATATATTACCCTTTAGCTCCCTACAGTTTTATTATTTTTTTGCTGCTTCAGTATTAGTTGCTTTGTTGGCAAAATGGTTATTTTCGTCTAAAATAAAGTATAAATATATCGTCTTGTTAATCAATGCACTTTACTTGATTTTATTTTTTCCTAAACCTTTACAGCTTTTATTATTAGTACTCTTCTCGTATTTTTCTATTCGAATTTTAGCAAAAAAAGGAGCAAACTATTTGACGGCGGTACTTGTTTTGTCTTTTCCTTTAATTATGATGAAATTAATTGGAATTCATGCTTTTGGAAATGCAAATGAAAAATTAGCGAATATCTTTCAAATCGTAGGAATATCTTATATTACCTTCAGATCTATCCAAGTATTTATCGATGAAGTAAGTGCGACAAAAAAAATAAACTTTTTAGACTTTTTTAATTTCACCATATTTATCCCATCCTTGTTGATTGGTCCGATTGATCGTTTTAAACGATTTACTAACGATATAGAAACTGGATATGAGAATATAACTACAAATTCGTATGTAGAAGGATACCAACTTTTGTTGAAAGGATTAGTGTATAAATACATTCTAGCAGAATGTATCAATAGACTTGTTTTAAATCATTTAACTAATGATGGAGCAATTACATACCACCTTATATACATGTATAGCTATTTGATATTTCTATTTTTTGACTTTGCAGGGTATTCCTTGTTAGCAATGAGTTTTGCGAAATTTATCGGGGTTTCTCTTCCTTATAACTTTAATAAACCCTTTTTAGCAGTCAATCCCAAAGAATTTTGGCAACGTTGGCATAAAAGTTTGGGAGATTGGTTAAATGACTATTTCTTCAAACCGATTTTCAAAGAACTTACAACGAAACAAAAATTTAAACCTATTACAAGGCAAAATATTGCATTATTATCGACTTTCACATTAATGGGATTTTGGAATGGATTTGAGCCTCATTATATTGTAAGTGGTATTTTATTTGGTGTCTATTCAATGGTACATAATTACTATGTTTATTTGTGTAAAAAGAATAAAAAAGATGTATTCTTTAGAACCATGCATCCAAAATTGGTCTCATTTATTTCTATTATTTTCATGTTTAATGCAGTCGCTTTCTCTATTTATATTTTTAGCGGTAAATTATTTTAGCATATGAGATTTTGTTTTGAGAGAAAAGATTTTGTGGATGTAACTATCCAACCTAATAAAATTGCCATTTACGGAGAAGACAGAACTGTTACTTGGCTCGAACTACAAAAAGAGGTAAAACAATTTTGCGAAGTTTTAGAAGCTACCGATTATCAAAATTCTAAAAATCCATTTGTGATTTATGGTCACAAACAAGTAGACTTTATCGTAGCAGTTTATGCTTGTATCAAATCACAAATAACTTATATTCCGATTGATGTTATTTATCCTACCGACAGGCTACAACGTATTTTAGAAATAGCAAACGTTGGTATAATTATTAATTGTACAAATGCTCCGTTGAATCTTTCTTTTAAACATGAACTTTTATTGAATAAAGGAAAAGTTGAATTTCTATATCAAACACATCCAACATTTGAGAAGGATACTCACCAAGATAAATTGATATATATCATTTTCACGTCTGGAAGTACAGGTGAACCAAAAGGGGTACAAATTTCTACTTCCGCAGTTCAAAGTTTCATTCGTTGGATGACGGGAGATTTTAGTTTTTCTTCTGAAGATGTTTTTGTGAATATAGCATTATTTAGTTTTGATTTGTCAGTATATGAGCTGCTTACATTTTCAGCTTTAGGTGCTTCTATTATGTTGAATTCAAAATCTACGATTGAAACTCCTGATTTCTTTTTACAACGTCTTGAAGAATGCAAAGCTACAATCTGGGTATCAACTCCTTCATTCAGTTTTGTGTTTTCGCGTATGGCGTCAGAACAAATAAAAAACAACATAAAATTCTTTTTGTTTTGTGGTGAAATGTTGCCAAATGTGTTGGCAAAAACCTTGAAAACAAACTATCCTGAGGCTAAAATCTATAACACCTATGGTCCAACCGAAGCAACTGTTGCAACAACGTTAGTAGAAATTACAGAAGAAATCATTGAAAAATATAATCCGCTACCAGTGGGATTTTCTAAACGTGAATCCCAATTATTATTAGACGAAGAAGAAATTGTGATTGTAGGACCTAATGTTTCACTTGGTTATTTGAATCGACCAGACTTAAATGAAACAAAATTCATTCAAATCAATGGTGAAAGAGCTTTTAAAACAGGAGATTTAGGTTTTTTTAAAGATGATATGTTGTTTTGTAAAGGAAGAAATGACGACCAAATTAAACACAATGGTTATCGTATTGAACTGAATGAAATTACAGCTAAAATTGAAGAATTAGATGCTGTTATTAAAGCAGAAACGATAGCTTTGAAGCGTAATGAAGAAGTGAAAAAGATTGTTTCGCTTGTTGAAGTTGAAAATTTGGAAAAGACACCTTCTAAAGAATTTATATTAAATTTTTTAGTAAAATCTTTACCAACCTACATGATTCCTTCTGACATCAAATTTATAGATAAAATGCCTTTAAATCAAAATGGTAAAGCTGACAAAAACGTCCTTAGAGAAATTTATCTAAAGAAATAAACAAAGCTGAAAAGATCTTATATAGATTATTGTGAATAAATAGCAAAAAATGTAGAAAATTAACATTTTAAAAAACCTTATTTCTTCTTTTTTTGTCCTAATTTTGTAGCCTATTTACAATTGAAAATGAGCACGTCTAAAAGAATCAAAAGCGCATTAATTTCTGTGTTTGATAAAACTGGTTTAGAGCCAATTATTCACAGATTAAACGAATTAGGAGTTACAATTTATTCAACAGGAGGGACACAATCTTTCATCGAAGATTTAGGTATTGCTGTAGAACGCGTTGAGGATTTAACATCTTATCCTTCCATTTTAGGCGGACGTGTGAAAACTTTACACCCAAAAGTTTTTGGTGGAATTTTAAACAGAAGAGCACATACAGGAGATCAAGGTCAAATTGCAGAATTTGAAATTCCTGAAATTGATTTGGTGATTGTTGATTTATATCCATTCGAAGCAACAGTAGCTTCTGGTGCAAGCCACGAAGATATTATCGAAAAAATTGATATCGGTGGAATTTCATTAATCCGTGCGGCAGCTAAAAATTTCCAAGATGTAGTAATTATTCCTTCACAAGAGCAATATGGTCGTTTTTTAGAGATTTTAAACTCTAATGTGGAAGGAGCAACAACGATTGAAGAAAGAAGAACGTTTGCAAGAGATGCATTCCACGTTTCTTCTCACTACGATACTCAAATTTTCCATTATTTCAATGCAGATGAAAAAGTGACTTTCAATGAAAGTATCAAAACTTCTACAGTGTTGAGATATGGTGAAAATCCACACCAAAAAGGAATTTTCCACGGGGATTTAGATGAAATGTTCACCAAATTGAATGGTAAAGAACTTTCTTACAACAATTTATTAGACGTTGATGCTGCGGTAAACTTGATTGCTGAATTTAAAAATGACGGACCAACTTTTGCGATTTTGAAACACAACAATGCGTGTGGTATTGCAACGAGAAACACGATTAAAGAAGCTTACGAAACAGCATTGGCTGCTGATCCAGTTTCAGCATTCGGTGGAATTTTAATTTCAAATACAACCATCGATTTAGCAACAGCAACATTAATCAACGATTTATTCTGTGAGGTAATTATCGCTCCAGGATATGCTGATGCTGCATTAGAATTATTAAAATCAAAAAAGAACCGTGTTATCTTGGTTCAAAATGAGGTTAAACTTCCAACTAAACTTTTCCGTACTGTATTGAACGGAGTGTTGGAACAAGATAAAGATTCACTTTCTGAAACTGCTGTAGATTTTAGAACAGTAACGAAAGTAGCACCATCTGATGAAGAGGTAAAAGATATGGTTTTTGCAAACAAAATCGTAAAACATACAAAATCAAATACAATCGTTTTAGCAAAAGGAAATCAATTGTTCGCAAGTGGGACAGGACAAACATCTCGTGTTGACGCTTTACAACAAGCCATCCAAAAAGCAAAAGCGTTTAATTTTGACTTAACTGGAGCGGTGATGGCATCGGATGCATTCTTCCCTTTCCCTGATTGTGTGGAAATTGCAAAGAATGCAGGAATTACTGCAGTAGTTCAACCAGGCGGTTCAATCAAAGATGATTTGTCAGTAAACTACTGTGATGAGAATGGCCTTGCTATGGTGATGACTGGAAACAGACACTTTAAGCATTAATAATTTGTAAAAAGTGTAACAAAAAAAGAAATTTTTCGATAAAGGCACTAAAAACAGTCTTTTCATTAGAAAAGCAATTTTAAAAAATGGGTTTATTTAGTTTTTTAACACAAGAGATAGCGATTGACTTAGGTACTGCTAACACGTTAATTATCATGAATGATAAAGTGGTAGTAGATGAACCTTCAATCGTTGCCAAAGATATTCAAACAGGTAACATTGTTGCCATTGGAAAACGTGCACAACAAATGCACGGAAAAACACACAAGTTAATCGAAACAGTTCGTCCGTTAAAAGATGGAGTAATTGCTGACTTTCAAAGTGCTGAATCAATGATTCGCGGGATGATCAAGATGATTAACACAGGAAAAAGTTTCTTTACACCTACTTTAAGAATGGTGGTTTGTATTCCTTCAGGGATTACAGAAGTAGAGAAACGTGCGGTACGTGACTCTTGTGAGCACGCAGGTGCCAAAGAAGTATATTTAATTCACGAACCAATGGCTGCTGCGATTGGTATTGGTATCGATGTGGAAGAGCCTATGGGTAACATGATTATCGATATAGGTGGTGGTACTTCTGAAATTGCCGTAATTGCATTAGGAGGTATCGTGTGTGATAAGTCAATCCGTGTAGCAGGTGACGATTTTACACAAGACATCGAAGAATATATGCGTCGTCAGCACAACATCTTAATTGGTGAACGTACTGCGGAATTATTGAAAATCGAAGTAGGTGCAGCTATTCCTGAATTGGAAAATCCACCTGCAGACTTCGCTGTTCGTGGTCGTGATTTAATGACGGGTATTCCAAAAGAAATCATCGTATCGTACACAGAGGTAGCTCACGCGTTGGATAAAACGATTTCTAAAATTGAAGAGGCGATTTTGAGTGCGTTAGAGATGACACCACCAGAATTATCTGCAGATATTTATAAAACAGGAATTTACCTTGCTGGGGGTGGTTCTATGTTGAGAGGACTAGACAAACGTATCTCTCAAAAAACAAAATTACCTGTACACATTGCAGAAGACCCACTAAGAGCGGTAGCAAGAGGTACAAGTATTGCTTTGAAAAACATAGACAAGTTCCAGTTCTTAATTAAAGATTAATAAAAAAGTCCCCTAGAGGGACTTTACGCTTTTTGTTGGTATGCGCAACCTAATTGCATTTTTTAAACGTTTTCGAATTTTTTTATACTTTGCTCTCTTACAAGGGATTGCTTTATCAACGTATTTTACCTATTTGAGTTTTCCACGATCTCAATATTTGACTACCGCATCGGCTGTTTCAGGACAACTACTAACGTATCGCAACGATGTAACGAAACATTTTCAACTACCCTACAATAATCGAAAACTACAGTATGAAAATATTCAACTAAGACATAGATTACCAGAAAGTTTTATCAAAGTACAAGGAGCCATTTTTAAAATTGATGATACTTTACAGCGTCAACAATACGAATATATTCCAGCAGTAGTGATTAATTCTACTGTAAATAAAAGAAACAATTATTTTACTTTAAGTAGCGGAAAATCAAGTGGAATTTACAGAGGAATGGGTGTTTTTTCAAACAAAGGAATTGTGGGGATAATTCACAATGTAAGTGACCATTATGCTGTGGTAAAATCAGTATTAACCGAAGATATCAATATTGATGTAATGGTTGAAAAAAATGGGGTATTTGGACTTTTAAAATGGAATGGGAAAAACCCGAAAATAGGTTCGATTTCAAGTATTTCTAATGACTTAACTTTAAAAAAATGGTCTAAAATCGTTACTCGTGGTGGATCTGGAATTTTCCCAAGAGGTTTACCTGTGGGTAAAATTAAAAGTTTAAAAACAGTTGAAGGTAAACCACTTTGGGATGTAGAAATATATTATTCAGAAGATTACAGAAAAATACAAAATGTATATGTAATTAAAAATCTGTTGCTTAAAGAACAGAAAGAACTCGAAAAGAAAATTCCTTCTGATGAAGAGATAGAATAAATGATTGAAATAGGAAAACATAGTATACGATTTATATTATTCTTGTTAGCTCAAGTATATGTATTTAATCATCTTGAAATTGGACTTGGGATTCAGTTTATGATATATCCTATGTTTATCTTTTTTCTACCAAATACATTGAATATTTTTTTATTAATGTCTATTTCTTTTGTTTTAGGACTAAGTATAGATTCATTATCAAACACCTATGGTTTACATGCATCAGCTGCCGTACTAATTGCCTATGGAAGGCCCTATTTAATGAAATTATTTGAGCCACGTGATGGTTATCCACCAGCTACTGATTTATCCATTTACACCATGGGATACGTTTGGTATGCGAGTGTATTTGGGATATTCTTAGCAGCTCATAACTTCTGGTTCTTTCTGATGGAACAATTTAAATGGAGTGAGTTTTGGTTCATGATCCTTAAAATCATATTAAGTGTACCGCTTTCTTTGGGAATGTCTATCTTAATTCAACTACTTTTCTTTAAAAAACCAACTACACGATGAATAACGATGCGCGTAGATATGTAATTATCGTATTCTTCCTACTCGTTGGTGCCATATACACAGTTCGATTATTTTACATGCAGGTAATTGATGAGAGTTGGACTTTGCGTGCACAGCAAATAGCTGAAAAAAGAAAACAAATTACTCCACCAAGAGGGGTTTTTTTTGATCGTTCAGGTAGAAAAATCGTTGCTAATAAAACGTACTTTAACCTAATGATGGTTGAGGCAAAGATTAAAAATTTTGACACCATAGCCTTTGCAAAACTTATCGGTTGGACACCTGAAAAAGTAAAAAGTCGTTTTTGGGAAATTAAATTAGGCGAGGGTAAATATAAAAATCCAGCAACTGGAAAAACCACAAGTAATTACCAAAAAATCAGAGCTTATCCTTTCGTCAAGGAAATTGAATTGGATGAGATGCTCAATATGGCACCCTATTTAAAAAATTTCCCAGGATTTTACGAAGAAATTACCAGCATGCGAAGTTACCCATTTGCTAACGGAGCAAATATCCTTGGTTATCTTTCAGAAGTAAATGGGGATGAAATAAAAAAAGATCATTTCTATAGCCCTGGTGACAACATCGGACGAGCAGGCTTAGAGCGTTTTTATGAAGAGGAACTAAGAGGAATAAAAGGAATTCACTACATTGTAACATCTGCATTGAATAATGCTATAGAAGCATATGCAGAAGGAAAATACGATACCATGGCAAGGCAAGGTCCGCCATTAAAACTTGGTGTTGATATCACACTTCAAGCGTATGGTGAAAAATTAATGAAAAACAAACGAGGTTGTATTGTAGCAATTGAACCTAAAACAGGTGAGATTTTAGCCATGGTTTCTGCCCCCTCCTTCGACCCAAATTTGTTTGTTGGTAAAAAAAGCATTGCTAAAAACTATCCGCAATTACTACAAGATCCAAAAATGCCCTTATATCCAAGGCCTTTATCTGCAGAATATCCTCCTGGTTCAACTTTCAAATTAATACAAGGGTTAGTAGCTTTACAGGAAGGAGTTATTACTCCTGGAACAGGATTTCCTTGTAAAAAAAGCATGGTAGGTTGTCACAACCACCCGAATGCAGGAAGTTTAGCAGAAGCGGTTCAATATTCTTGTAATCCCTATTTCTATCACATTGTACGAAGAGTAATTCAACAAGGTAAACGAAAAAAACAAACAGAAGATGCTGAAATAGGTTTACGTAAATGGGTAAAATACATGCATAGTTTTGGTTTTGGTGAAAAATTAGAAACAGATATTATTGGAATTCGTTCAGGTCTGATTCCGGATGTAAAATACTATGATAAATGGTATGGACATCATAATTGGGCATTTAGTACTATTCGTTCTAACTCCATTGGACAAGGTGAGGTAAAAGCTACACCGCTACAATTAGCTAATCTAGCTTGTATATTAGCCAACAGAGGTTGGTATTACACACCTCATTTCGTAAAATCAATTGGTAAAAAAGGACCTCTAGCGATCTATAGAAAGAAAAAATATACGATGGTAAACCACAGACATTATGAATCAGTAGTGGAAGGAATGCGTCGTGTTGTAAATGAAAAAGGAGGTACTGGATCTGGCGCAAGAATTAAAGACATCGTAGTTTGTGGAAAAACAGGTACTGTACAAAATCCCCATGGTGAAGATCACTCTGTATTCATCGCTTTTGCTCCAATGTACAAACCTAAAATTGCGATTGCAGTTTTCATAGAAAATGCAGGTTTTGGTGGAACGTGGGCAGCACCTGTATCGAACTTAATGATGGAAAAATATCTATTGAAAAAAATAACAGATAAAGAAAAAGAAGAAAAAATGCTTAAAGCAAACCTGGATTAAGACAAAATATTACAAGAAGAAAGAGTAATTCTCAGTCTTTTGTCTTTTGTCTATTGGTCTTTTGTCTAAAAAAATTATGAAAAGAGAAGAATCACTTTTTGGAAACATAGATTGGACTTTATTTATCGTTTTTGCGATAATGGTCTTAATTGGTATTGCCAATGTATATTCTGCAGCATATAATCCAAAAGCACCTTTCTTATTTGATTTTTCACAGAAATACGGAAAACAAATCATGTGGGTTGGATTTTCAACATTTTTGGGGCTTTTAGTCTTTCTAATTGATGCTAGTATTTATCGGAAGTTCGCGATACCTATATACTTATTTTGTTTAGTACTTCTTGTAATTGTGCTTTTTATGCCTCCTGTAAATGGAGCAAGAGCATGGCTAGGTATCGGTTCAATGGGAATTCAGCCTGCAGAATTTGCTAAAATAGGTACTGCTATTGCTTTGGCAAGTTACATCAGTAGTATAAATTTAAAACAGCAAACAGTAAATACTGTAATTGTTGCGAACATCATTCTTTTTATTCCCGTTGTTTTAATCTTATTGCAACCCGATGCAGGAACATTTGTTGTATTTACATCATTTTTGTTTGTTATGTATCGAGAAGGTATTACTTATGACCCTATAGTACTACATTTAGTAAACCTTATACCAGGGGTTAGATTTAAGAAAACTTGGGTGGGTTCGCATTTTATACCCATTTTATTTGTGGTGATTTTCTTATCAATTATCACTTTATTGATGAGCAACAATACGATTACTTTTTCGTTTCTACCTGGTGTAATTATTCCAGGATTTTTTGGTGTAATAGGTACTTTGTTTGTTATGACTATTATCTCATATTTTATTTTACGTTTTTTCGTAGCAAAAAGAGATAGAAGACGCATTACAATGATTGTAATTCTTGGATTCGTATTAAGCTCACTCATTTCTTCTGTGGTAAATTTTGGTTTCCAAGGATTACGCAAACACCAAAAAGACCGCATTGAGTTGTTTTTGGGATTACGTGAAGATCCGGATGGAGAAGATTATAACCGAAACCGTGCTATGGCAGCCGTAGGTTCAGGAGGGTTTTTCGGAAAAGGATATAGCAATGCTAGTGTAGCAAGTGTAGAATCAAACCATGTACCGGAATCGGAAACAGATTTTATCTTTTGTCCTTGGGCGGAAGAATGGGGATTTGTAGGTAGTTTGACTCTTACCTTATTATTTATGTTTATGCTCTTTCGAATCATACAGATAGCAGAGCGACAAAAAGCAACCTTTAATCGGGTATATGCCTATTGTGTTGCGATGATTTTATTTTATCACTACGCTGTAAACATTGGCATGAACATTGGATTTGCCCCTGTAATCGGTATTCCTTTGCCGTTTTTCAGTTATGGAGGTTCTTCAATGATGTCATTCAGTGTGATGATTTACATCCTACTGAAATTAGATAGCCAACGAGGGGATTTCTTAGGTTAAACCAACAAACGAATACTATATATAAAATTCGCTTGTTTCCCTGCTTCCATACGTTGGATTCCTTCTTTTTGTGTAAAATCTTTTGTTGTATTTACACTATCTGAAATACCCAACCAAGGTTCAATACAAACGAATGGAGCATTCGGTTTTGCCCAAATTCCCAAATAATTGAAATCAGCAAATGAAAGCTCAACGCCAAGAGTATGCGCATGTGTTTTTAAAGTTGCTTTTCTTGACTTTAAATTTTTAAAAATTAAAGCATCATTTTGGAAAATCAGGGGATGAAGCTGCAAACGATTTGTATTTTCCAAACATGAAACAGCAGAAACATCAATCAACCCGTCAGCAGTCACTTTCCATGTAGAATCGTTTTCAATTTGTTCGAATTCAATGAAATAATCTTCATACTTTTCTCCTTCAAAAAAAGGACACTTAAATCCTGGATGACCACCTAATGAAAAATACATTGGTTTATCCTCGTGATGATTTATAATCGTATGTTCTACATGAATCGTTCTTCCTTCCAATACATATTGTAAGACAAATTCAAATAGATACGGATAATTTTTTAATGTATTCTCATCGTATTTATAACGAAATTCGATGGTGTTTTTATTTAAAATCGCTGCTTCAAGGTCTATATTATTACGAATAAATCCATGTTTCGGTACACTATACGATTGTCCATCCACCAAAAACTCATTGTCTTTCAAACATCCAATAATCGGAAACAACACTGGCGCAAAACTCCCCCAAACAGCAGCATCTCCACTCCACATATATTCCTGATTAGTAGACTTATCCAACACACTACACAATTCAGCCCCTGTTTTTTGTACTGAAATTTTTAAGAATTCATTTTCGATTGAAAGCATACTTAATTTAATTACAGTCAAACATATTGAAAAATAACTTCCTCCGAAACCTCTAACTTAATCTTTTTACCAAAAACAAGTGCTCTATTATCGTTGATGTGTCCTGCAGGGAAACCAAAAACAAGCGGAATGTTGTATGGTTTAATATGTTCGATGATGATTTCTTCCAACGATTTTCCAAAAGGAATGGCTGTATCTTTCATATCGGTCATCCCACCAACAATTAATCCTTTAATTTGACTCAATACTCCTGCTTTTTTGAAAGCAAACAACATTCTGTCTAGATGATAAAGTTGTTCTGCTAAATCCTCGATAAACAAAATCGTATCTTGGAAATTAACCTCATCGTCTGTACCTAGTAAACTGAATAAAATAGATAAATTCCCTCCTATCAAGATCCCCTCTGCTATTCCTTCGATATTCATTGGGTGTGAAGGGATAGAAATGGGTTGGTGATTTCCTTCTAAATGTTGGAGTAATGTTGTTAATGCTTCGTTAGTATTTTCTTTGAAATTCAAGGGCATTGTTCCGTGAATACTTGGTAAACCGAGTATATTAATGCGTTGATGAAAAACAGTCACATCCGAAAAACCTACAATCCATTTTGGGTGATTTAACAAACTTGCCCATTGAATTTCGTCCACTATGCGTACACAGCCATAACCACCACGTGCGCAGATAATGGCTTTAATCTCAGGATTATCCAAAACCTCTTGAAAATCAGACAAACGCTCTTCATCTGTTCCAGCAAAATAGTGATGTTGGTTTAAACAATTTTTACCTACTACAACCTCATATCCTTGTTGCTCAAAAAAATCTGCAGCGAAATCAATGAATTCTTTTTCAATTGCTTTGGCAGGTGCAACGATAGCAATGGTATCTCCTTTTTTGAGTGCAGGTATCATTTCAATTTATTTTGAGTGGATTTATTCATAGCGCAACCCGAACAATCATCGTGTTTTTGAGAAAACTGCTTTTTAATTCGATACGCCAAAAAAACAATGGCGAAACAAACGACAAGGGTTACAATAACTGGTTGCATTACTTAAAAATTTGATAAACGATCCAAGATGCAACATAGGCTAATATTCCCATGTATATTAACTGTATGATAGGCCATTTCCAACTTTTAGTTTCACGCTTTACCACAGCAAAAGTTGCCATACATTGCATCGCGTAGACATAAAAAACCATCAGCGATAATCCACTTGCGAGGGTATATATCGGTGCTCCTTGATCGTTTTTGGCCTCTTTCATTTTAGAAAGTAAACTCTTCGTTTCCTCATCATCGGCTTCTACGCTGTAAATAGTTGCCATCGATCCAACAAATACTTCACGAGCCGCAAAAGAAGTAATTAATGAAATTCCAATTTTCCAATCATAACCTAATGGTCTAATAACCGGTTCAATGGATTTTCCAAGAATCCCAATGTAAGAATTTTCAAATTTTACAGCAGCCACTTGTTTATCATATTCAGCAAGCGCTTGTTCCGTTTTAATTTTAGGAAGTGAAATTGATTTTATAGCATTATTCGTTTTTTCTGAAGGTCCATAAGTTCCTAAAGCCCACAATATAATCGAAATTGCAATAATCACTTTTCCAGCATCTAACAAGAAAATTTTTGCCTTATCAAATACCGTAATAATCACATTTTTCCATCGAGGCAAACGCAAATCTGGTAGTTCAAGCATCAACATACTGGTTTCCTTTGATTTGATGGTCCATTTCAAAACTATCGAAATGAGTAAAGCACTAACTATACCTAAAGCATACAAACCAAAAAACGTTAAGCCTTGTAAATTAATAAAACCGAAGATGATTTTTTTAGGAATTACCAAGGAAATCAACAAAGTAAATACAGGAATTCGAGCACTACAACTCATCAAAGGAGCTACTAATATTGTGATTAATCGCTCTTTCCAATTCGAAATCGTTCTACTCGCCATTACCCCTGGTATAGCACAAGCGGCACTTGACAGTAAAGGAACCACACTCTTACCATTTAAACCAAAAGGGCGCATTAATCTGTCCATAATAAATACAACCCGAGACATATACCCTGTTTCTTCTAAAATGCCTAAAAACAAAAATAAAAGCACAATTTGAGGAACAAAGATGACTACGCCACCTATGCCTGGAATAATTCCATTTGCAATTAGATCTGTCAAAACACCTTGTGACAACGTTGATTGAACCCAAGCACTTAAATTTCCAAATGCCAAATCGATCAAATCCATCGGATAGGATGCCAAGGAAAAAATCAGTTGGAACAATGCCATCAACATCAATAAAAACAGACCATACCCCCAAATTGGATGCACAAATAAAGCATCTAATCTATTTACTTTCTTTTGGTTGATTGATTTATTTTCAATTGTTTGAACATCACTTAAAAGTGCTTGTATCTCTTGAAACCGCTTTTCTGTATCTTGGGTTTGATCTTCTAATGCTTCAACATCAATCAGCGTAATGTTGGTTTTTATTCTCTCGGGTAAACCTAAGGATAAGGCTTTTCTAAAACGATCCAATCCCATTCCCAAACGCGCATTTGTTTGTACAATCGCTGCTTCAGGATATGCTTGTTGAAATAACTCCAATTTTAATTTTTTCCCTTTTCTAAAAGCGACATCAGACATATTAAGTACCAACATTGTAGGCAAACCTAACTCATATATCTGTGTAAATAAAAGTAAATTACGTTCTAAATTGGACGCATCAACCACCACACATACAGCATCGGGATAATCAGGATGGGTATTCGATGAAAAAATATCATAGACCACTTTTTCATCCATAGAACGAGGATACACACTATATGTACCTGGCAAATCAATGAGTTCAAGTGTATGAGTATCTATTTTAAGATTTCCCGATTTTTTATCTACGGTAACACCCGGAAAATTTCCTACGTGTTGATTTAGACCAGTTAACGCATTAAAAAGAGAAGTTTTTCCTGTATTTGGATTTCCTACTAATGCAATTTTGTTATACTTCATCCCTGGTCTTTGCTAACAAAAATACAATAGATTATGAAATGATTATGCTACTTCAATAAGTTCTGCCTCATTTAAACGAAGCGAAAGAACATATCCACCTACATTAACTGCAATCGGATCTCCGAAAGGTGCTTTGAAAAGAACTTCCACTTCTTGACCAACGTATAAACCCATTTCAACTAATTTTGAAGTGATTACAGAGGTTGAAACCTGTTTTACGTTGAATCGTTGACCCTTTTTTACAGTTGCTAATGTTGGCATTACAATCACTTTACATTATACTAACAAACTTACTTGTAACAATTGAAATTCCCTATACCTAAAAAGTGGTATTTTGAGGGGGTAAGACAAAAGATTTTTAGAATAAAGAAAAAGACTTTAGACATAAGACCATTTGATACAAGACATGAGACATAAGACCATTTGATACGAGACACTAGACTGAATAAGAATTTAATATAATTTAGAATTCGTCTAATCATCTTTTAATCATTCAATGATTCAAAAAAAATAAATACATTTGCTTTGAAATTAAATTTTTGAAAAATGAACATTCCTGCAGAATTGAAATACACAAAAGACCACGAATGGGTTCGTGTAGAAGGTAACATTGCTATCGTTGGTATTACTGATTTCGCGCAAAGCGAATTGGGTGACATCGTTTATGTTGAAGTGGAAACAGAAGGTGAAGAACTTGGTAAAGAAGAAATCTTCGGTTCTGTTGAAGCAGTTAAAACAGTATCTGATTTGTATTTACCTGTTTCTGGAAAAATCGTTGAATTCAATACTGCATTGGAGGCTAATCCTGAATCAGTAAACTCAAACCCTTACGGTGACGGATGGATGATCAAAATTGAAATGTCAGACGCTTCTGAAGTGGATGGTCTACTTTCTGCTGACGAATACCAAAACTTAATCGGATAATCATTAACTTGATTTATAGATATAAAGGCTGTCCTGTTGGATGGCCTTTTTTTATTTAGTAACCGAAATGAGACTACTCCATCATATATAAAAAAGTATCACCTACCTTTCCCGATAGCTATCGGGACTCCTCAAGGAGGGAAACGTATTTTTTTAAAAAAACGCTCTGACTTCCATTCCGCCGGCGTGTATAGTGCGACTACTCTCTGAATTACGTCCGGAATACTGAATCGAAATTTGGATTTTTTTGGAAACTGAACGTTGATAACCCAAGGTCCAAGTGTTATTTCTTCCGGGCTTTAAGGCTTCCAACATTTCAAAACCCAAGGCTGAAGTACTAACTCCATTAAATTGTATTTGTAGTAAGGAAAAACTTCCTTGTAAACTCCCTTTTTCTGTTTGATTGTATTTCAAGCGAAATGTAAGTTCTTTGATATTTGTTGTTTCCCCTGTTAGCGCATTTTTTTGAACATAACGACTATCAACAGTATAGCGCACCGCTGTCGATGGCTGATAACTGATAGAAGGTTTGTACGATTTAAAAGTCAAATCATAATTTCTACCAATAGTATAATCTGCTTTTACCTGTTTGGAACCTTGTGATAAAAGTGCTTCTAACAGTATTACTTTATTAGGATTCCAACGCAAATTTAACTCGGTTGAATGTTGATTTCTGGCATCAAAACCAGTTGCTAATAAAGATTTTGAACGAATATCTTGATAGGTTAAATCTGCTCCGAAAATAGCACTATTTCGATTAAAAAATAAGGTGTTTCTGAAATTGTAATTGGTGCTGATTAAAGCAGTATCACTAATATTTATTACAAAAGGATTAAAACCGTTTAACTTATCAAATGAACTGGTTTTTCGATTGATTCGCATACGCATTTGGTCTGAAAATAAAGCCAACGACTTTCGAATACCTTTTTTATTCGACCAAAGTTTTTCGGGTTTAATGAAAATCCCTTGGTTAAGTTCGTTTGAATAGGAATTCACGTATTGATTGCTCGGCGTAAACACCCTAATGTAACTCGCCTGATCTACGAACTGTGCCACTTCAAATTCATTTAAATCTTTGATTCCGTCCTGGTTATAATCTATCCAAGTGTACACCCCTTGTCCATCGTTTACCTTCACATACAAAAACTCTCTTTTGAGTTCTAACCCACTACCAATTTCATAGAATGTATTCCACGAAACCATTCCTTTACATAAATTCACATCGTAATCTACCCTTCCCAACAACGTATTTTCTGGTGTTTGATTGATGTATTTTGGCTGATTGATTTTCAGTTCTCTGTAATTCACTATGATATTCAAACGTTGGTTTTTCAATGAAAGAATACTCATATCAAACCCTGTATTTCTTGCTTTGGCAACATTGATAAACGTGGTAGTATCCGATCGCATATCGAGACGCTCTCTGTAAAAAACTTTATAATTAAACGCGGCACTATCTGCATTCGCAATAAAAAATTGATAATCGTAAAAACCATAACTCTGGTTAGTTAGTATAGAATCATTACGATATCGATTATCTTCTTGGTCATCGGCATATCCAATTTTAATTTTTCCGATCTTTTGACTCATTGTCAATTTATATCTTAAGAACTTATTTACTAGTTGTGGATGATTTGAATTCAACATTGAAGAAGTCCAATCAGCCTGAAAACCATTTTGTTTCCAACGACCATTCCACGCCAACTTTTGTCCATTGTAATCACTTCCAACAATATAATTAGTCGCGTCTAGATTTATTTTACCTCGAGATAAATGCTCAATTCCCGTAGAAGCACCTATTGACAATTGACTACCAGTATAACCTTTTCCACGGGTATTCCAGTCACGGTCAAACTCCATTGTTCTGAATAACTCTATCGGAGCGAAATGAGTCGATAAAAACTCGGTTTCTGCACTTGTGATCCAAGTCCAAGGTTTGATACTATCCTTTCCAAATGGGGTTTTATAACTTATTTTTGACTTATTACTATAGCCTTCATCGTTTGCTTTATCAATAGTCGAAAACGTATTAATATCATTTTTAGAGTACCCCCACTCTGTTTCTAAGGTCACTTTAGGACTAATTTTTACATTAACTCCTGCTGTTACCATTTGTTTTTGTTTGGGTGTAGTAAGCAGACGTATGGGTTCATAATCTCCTTGTGGAATACCGTTTTCTGGCATTACCCATTTATAAATTTTACCTAAAGCATTGAAACGATCAAACACATAATTTCCTTTGTTTGCACCAACTTGTGAAAACACAGCTTGATACACAGCTGTCTTTGGATTTACACTATAAACTAATACATTATTAAATCCTAATGTGTCTACCTTATAATACATATTTTGATTTTCCAAAAAGCCAACCGAGTCTGCACTTAAGGTTCCGGCGAATTGTAAACTGTCCCCTATGGAAGCCATTTTCAATTTTTGTTCTGTAGAAAGTGACTGTTGTAAGGTCTGATTTTTAGCATCTTGCTCTGAAAAAGCATTAAACCAAACTGAAAGTTTATCAGAAGAATACGCATTAGATGTGGTCAATAAAGAGCGCGCATAACTTTGGTCTGTATATTGAAACTCCACCACAATACGTACATCCTTGGTAATGATGTTTTTACTTGTAAATGTAATTTCAGAAGTATTGTAATTTACTACGTAATCGTTCTCTTGGCCACGTTGTAATAAACGACCATCAATATATACTTTTTCGGTTCCTGATAACATAATGATAAACGGTTCATTTTCATTACCACGCATACGGTAAGGTCCTTGATTTCCTTCTAGACCTTGAACTACTTGTCTTGCATATTTCCCTTTTGATAAACCAGCAGAAATTCCATTTTTCCATTCCCCTTTTTTTGTTTTATTTACAAATTCAGTGTTTAATCCCTGACCCCTTTTACGGTAATTCAAAAAATATCCTTGTGGTTTGGAAAGCCAATAATCACCTGCAATCAACTTAAATTTATCGTTGTAAATCTGAATAAATACTTGGTCGAACTCTTGTAATTTACTCGTATTTCCTTCAGGTTGTATGGGAATATTGTTATCGGTTACCGAAGCCATAATTTTCAAATTCGGAGCCAATTCTCCCGATAATTCTAAATTCAAGGAAGAATTGAGCGATACATTTTGATTATTACCAAAAGAAACTCCACGCGAAATACTACCACTCTTTTTCAATCCACTACTTCCAAAAATCGATTCATAAGAATTGGGCTCGGTAATCAAAAATTTTTCTCTATCCCCTTTATTTACGCGATAAATAATAGAAGTATCTCTTTTCTGGTATTTCTTACCGAAATCATAGGGTAATACTTGATATTCAATAAATAAAGTATCCTTGATTGGTTTTCGTAGTTGAAACGTTTTATCGCTGATATTTAAATCATATTCATCAGTAGAAAGGGGAACACCACGAACAGATGCACGAAAAGATAAGGGATAAATGGTAAACGTATCTAAAACTATTAATTCACTCCCTGCTACAACTTTTTTCTTACGTGTGTTATTCCACTGACCCAAAGTCGATTGGGAAAAAGTAAATACACAACAAATGAATAAAAAAAGCCTGAAAGGTATCACTCTACGAAATTACGTTTTTTAGAACGTAAAAATTAACTTATACAGTATGTTCAAATTCAAAAAGTTCTCAAAATCTGAAACAATCCTTTCGCAGGTAAATTAATTGTTCCAAAGGTTTCTTTTTGGTTCATCGAATCCAAATGAAATTCATAACGAGCACCTCTATATGTCCAAACACCTCCATTCGAAGTGGTTGTGGTTGTCATTGGAACATTATCTGAAGAATAAAAATAAACTGTTTCAGGCGTGAGATTCATTTTGATAGGAGGAGAAAATAAAAAACGCAATTTATTCTCTTCTCTTCGTAAAATTCCTTTCACAAAAAGTTGATAAAGCAAATCGTGAATATTTTCATTTATAGAAAATAACAAAGCAAAAGAAGGTACTTTTTTATCCTTTAAAACAACTTTTTCTGATACATTAAAGTTTTCATCTAATGCTGTTTCGATGACTTTTTCTTTCACATTAATAAATCCTCCTTGGTAGTAAGATAAATCTCCTTCCCACGTATTCAAAAACGATTGTAAAGGAAAACTCACTCTTTTACTAACTCCGTGCATCAGTTTGTAATAGGGGTCGTTTTTAGTTTTACGAAGTTTATGTACATTAAAATGTAAATTCAACAATTTACCTGTCGAGTTCACGAATGATGGACCTTCTTTTTTGGGAGAAACAGCCAGTGCTTTATTTGTACGCATATAAGTTTTTATGCGTAAATTTGTGGAATCCATATCGTGTGCAAACATCGCAGTGGTAAATCCTTTTTTAATGAATTTTTGGTAATTTGAGTAAACAACCAATTTCTCATTTTTAAATTGTTTTTCTTTATCAAAGGCTTTCCAAACTTTCGTTGCATCTCCTTTTTTGGAATAAATTACGTGATACATCCATTTTGTTAGATTTCGTCCTTTATACACAAAAAGCCAATCTTTCCCGTAAGTCAAATAAGACTGTTTACCCTTAAAAGAAAATACTTTTTGTTCACCCACAATGGTGTCTTGTAAGTCGATGTTTTTTTGTAAACGCGCCACTCCGGAATAGATTTTACTACTATCGATCACGTGAATCAATGCTCCCCACTCACCAGTTTCATTACCAAAAAAGTAAGTTGGTCGTTGTAAATCTAATCCATAACTTTTTGCCTGTGCCAACATAAATTCCGGAGAAAATAAATCGCGAAAAGGTATTTTATTATGGTAAGTAAGCGGTGTTGATTCTCTAGCAACATCCAATAAATACACCCTTCCCAAAAAGTCACCCACTGGAATTCGATCCATTAAACTTGGTGGTGGTTCATTGTTTGTCCATAAAGGACGGAAATAAAAAAATCCAACCAATAAACTGATTAAAAAGAGAATAAAAAATACCTTACGTGCCATTGTATTACTTTGCCAAAACGTAAGCCGAATTAATTAAATCCAATAAATAGATGCCTGAATCTTTGTAATTTCCTTGGAAGAAGTAATTGATATCGAAATTGGTATGATCAGCAGTAGTTTTTTCGGTAGTCAATTCAACAAACCCTTCTTTTCCGCGCATTGCATCTAAAATTTCATTTTGTTTTGCTGTAAAAACTTGCTTTGGAATTTTATTAAGTACCTCCCCGATATTTACATAGGCGTACATAAATTTACTTTTCTTCGCACTTTTTGCTTTCTTTCCTGATAGCGATTTTATTCCATAACCGTTTGTATGGTTGATTGCTAAATCTTCATCATTCGTAATGACTAAAAGCCCATTGTTTCCAGCCATTACATATACAGGAATTGAATTAAATACTGCATCATCAATCTTCCAATATTTACCCATATTTTTGAAACGAGAAGTCATTTTAGACATATATGAGAGAATCTTTTCAGGAATATCTGCACGACCCGTTGAAAATCCAACGGTAAACATTGGCATTTCTTCTTCCCCTTCGATTTCTTTTTCTTTGTACTCGAAGGTGTTTTCGTCGTAAGAGAATTCAATCTTTTTCGTTTTCACTTTTTTAATTCCGTTGAATGTTCCAAACATACTTCCTTGGTACGTTTCGAAAATAGCATCGGTATTTAAAAATTCATTTAACAACTCTGCTTTCAACACATTGGTTGTAACTCTTGGGTCGCGCTCTTTACTCAACATCGGTATAATAATGTCATATGCTTGCTTATACCCTTCTTTCAAGTTGATATTATAAGTGAAAAAACCTGCGCAATCTTCGTGAATGTAATTCAAGACACTTTTATCAAATTTCGTACTATTCAATTTTTGATAAATTTTACCTAAATCTTTTCCGTAATGGGCTTCAAATTTGACAGATATCGCATTTTCTTTCAAGAAGATATCCCCAATAATAACGTTGCCACTATACAATGCTTTAATATCTTTAAACAATTCCGGGAACATCGTTTGGAAATACCAAAAACCTTTGGCATATTGGAAGTTACGTGAATTATCTAAATAGAACGTACCTTCACAAGTATGCGTTAACATATCATTAAAACGAACATCTTGATTTTTTAAATGAATATTTTTTTCAAACATTTCCACCAAAATCGCATTCAAATACCTTGCTTGTAAGACACTTGTTACAGAATCTTTTAATTCCCAATATGTTTTTGTTTGAACGGCTTTTGGGTCTAATTTTGTTTCCGAATCATCTTCATCTAATTGGCCCTCTTTCAGTATTTTGTCAATATCTTCTCCTTCATCTCCCTCATCCATCCCTTCTTCTTCCGATTTCGCTTTGTCATCAATAACATATCCGTTTCCTCTTGCTCTCCAAATAGAATCCGTTACATGTTTCACTTTTTCATAAGATGGATCTACTCGAAGTACTAATCCTGCATTGCCTTTTAAAATTAAATGATTGAAATAACTATTATAATATTCAATACCATCAACCGGACTTTTTACTTTATCAAAATCATCGAATACCCTCAATAAATCTTTCAAACTGCTAATACCGAAAGTAAATCCTGAAACCTCGTAATTGCCATTTCTACCATAAAAAACATTCAATTTTTGATTGAAATCAACACCCGCATCTTTTAAGGTTTTGTTATCTGCTGAACCATCAAACATTTCAGATTGCACTTCTTCCATAAATTCATATTGAATAATGGAATCCATTGAAATTTTCTTCAACAATGAAGTATTGTTTACACTAAAAACCGTCACAGCATCTTTCGGTACAAGATCATCCGAAGTTTGAGCAGACGCAAAGAGTGATACGAAAATTCCTAAAAGGAACAAAACATATCTATGTCCGTTGTTTATCATTAAGGTTTTTTGTTTTCGGTTAGGTAAATGGTATTTTCAAGCACTTTCAGATTTTGAATCAAAGTATAAGGAGTAGACTTAATCATCACTGCTTGTTTATTTGCTGAAATCAATGCGGTAGGGTTATCTGTTTTCTCTACTATTTTGTCGAAGCGAGAAATGGACATATAATTTCCTTTCTTTAATGCCTCTGCATCCTCTTTTTTCAATTTTGAAGTGAAATCGGTTGTCATTGAAGGAACTGAACGAACTAATTTATTCATCTCCCAAGCCAACCAATTCGTTTCTATATCTTTAAAAGCCTTGTTTTTACTCTCTTCTATTACTAATTCTTTCAGGGCTTTTTGTAAATGTGTAACACTCATAAAATCACACTGAAATTTAAAAATGAAATTCGTAAAATCGCTTTCTACCTTAACATTTGAAAGGCCTTCTTTCTGACTAATAATCTCTTTATAATGATTGATTTTTTCTTTGATTTCTGGAATTGAAGGCACTTTTTTTCCATCCAAACTATCCAATGCTAAAATAGAATTTACTTTCACTTTACTTGCACTCAAATTAACAGAATATTTGAAAGTACCTGTTCCGTCACTTTTTATAGAAATATCATCTACAATATCTACGCAAGATACCACAACAAAAAACAATCCTATGAATACAAGAAATCTGTTCATCTTATTAAGCATTAGCCTCTTCTCCACGCATTCTCTCCGCATTTTCAGCCATCTTCAACGAATCAATCATATCTTTTACATCTCCATTCATAAAAGCAGAAAGGTTATAAATAGTCTTATTGATTCTGTGGTCCGTAATACGTCCTTGTGGATAATTGTATGTTCTAATTTTTGCTGAACGGTCACCTGTAGAAACCAAGGTCTTACGTTTTGCAGCACGCTCTTCGTGTACGCGATCTAATTCGATTTGGTACAAACGAGAACGCAATACTGAAATCGCTTTTTCAAGGTTTTTATGTTGTGAACGACCATCCTGACATTCAACCACTAATCCTGAAGGAATGTGTGTCAAACGAATTGCCGATTCCGTTTTGTTAATGTGCTGACCTCCCGCTCCTGATGCACGGAAAGTATCCTTACGCACATCGTTCATATCCAATTCAAAATCTACTTCTTCTGCTTCAGGTAACACTGCTACCGTAATCGCTGATGTATGCACACGTCCTTGTGATTCCGTTTCAGGCACACGTTGTACACGGTGAACACCCGATTCGAATTTCAACATTCCATAAATTCCTTCTCCTTCAATCTCCAACGAAATCTCTTTGATTCCTTTGGTTCCACCCTCTTGCGAGTTCAAAATTTCGTATTTCCATCCCATCTCTTTAAAGAACATCGTGTACATACGGAAACAATCTTCCACGAAAATACACGCTTCATCTCCCCCTGTCCCGGCACGTAATTCCATAATGGCATTTTTATCGTCTTCCGGATCTTTCGGAATCAATAACATTTTCAATTGTTCTTCTAAATCAGGGCGTTTTTTCTCCAACTCATCGATTTCCATCTTCGCCATCTCACGCATTTCAGGGTCTTCTTCTATGGCTAATAATTCCTTCGAACTTGCAATATTATCAATCACATTGCGGTATTCTTTGTAGGCTTTTACTACTTCATCCAACTCACGGTATTCCTTGTTTAATTTGACATAGCGATCCATATCAGAAATGATATCCGGGTCAACAATCAAGGTTCCAACTTCCTGAAAACGATACTCAATCGCTTCTAATTTTTTAAGTAAATCTTGCATTTATTATTCGTAAATAAATTCGCCAAAGGCTGATTTGATAGTCAATTTTTTTCCGTCACACACTTCTACTCTACCAACGATTTGAGCAGGTACGTTAAACGATTCTGAAATTTCTATGATTGATTGTGCTAATTCTTGTGGAACATACAATTCCATACGGTGACCCATATTGAATACTTTGTACATTTCTTTCCAATCTGTATTTGACTCCTCCTGAATCGTTTTGAATAAAGGCGGAACATCAAACAAATTATCTTTAATCACGTGCACATTATCAACGAAGTGTAATACTTTCGTTTGCGCTCCTCCACTACAGTGAACCATTCCGTGAATTTGATTGCGGTGTGCATCCAAGATCTTTTTGATAATCGGAGCATACGTTCTTGTTGGCGATAAAACCAATTGTCCTGCATTAATCGGACTGTTTTCAACCGCATCTGTTAATTTATATTTCCCTGAATAAATTAAGTCTTCCGGTACAGAAGGATCAAAACTTTCAGGATATTTTGCTGCTAATTCTTTGTTGAACACATCGTGTCTAGCCGAAGTAAGTCCGTTACTCCCCATTCCACCATTGTATGCGTTTTCGTAGGTTGCTTGTCCGAAAGAAGCCAAACCAACTATCACATCTCCCGGTTGGATCGTATGATTAGAAATCACGTCTTCACGTTTCATACGACAAACTACTGTTGAATCAACAATCAAAGTACGCACTAAATCACCCACATCTGCTGTTTCACCCCCTGTTGACTGAATACCAATTCCTTGCTCACGTAATTCGTGTAGTAATTCTTCTGTTCCATTGATGATTGCAGAGATTACTTCTCCTGGCACCAAATTTTTATTTCTACCAATTGTTGAAGACAACAAAATATTATCCGTCGCACCAACACATAATAAATCGTCGATATTCATAATCAACGCATCTTGAGCGATTCCTTTCCACACAGACAAATCACCTGTTTCTTTCCAATACATATACGCCAAAGACGATTTTGTACCCGCTCCATCTGCGTGCATAACAACACAATAGTTATCATCACCTGTTAATGTATCAGGAACAATTTTACAGAACGCTTTTGGAAATAATCCTTTATCTACTTTTTTGATGGCATTGTGGACATCCTCTTTACCGGCAGAAACACCACGTAAGTTGTATCTTGTATCAGACATAGTAATTTGAAAAGAGCAAAATTAATAAAAAAGTAGTGTTTCCCTCACGGGAATTCTCCTATAATTTCAACAAGTTCAATTATCTTTAACCCGAAATTTTAAGATTATGGAAAAAACACAAGCATACATTCAGGCCAACAAAGACAAATTCTTAAACGAATTGATGGATTTATTACGTATTCCGTCGATTTCGGCTGACCCTTCTTACGCTGATAGCGTGTTAAAAACAGCAGAAGCAACCGCTACGTTTTTAAAAAATGCTGGTGCTGATAATGTCACTGTTTTTCCTACCGATGGTTATCCAGTTGTATACGGTGAAAAAATCATCGATGCTAGTTTACCAACGGTTTTAGTTTACGGTCACTACGACGTACAACCGGCAGATCCATTAGAATTATGGGATAGTCCTGCATTTGAACCAGTTATCAAAACAACACCTATCCATCCGGAGGGAGCGATTTTTGCACGTGGAGCGTGTGACGATAAAGGACAAATGTTTATGCACGTGAAAGCATTTGAAGCAATGATGGCTTCAGGCGAACTTGCTTGTAACGTGAAATTTATGATTGAAGGAGAGGAAGAAGTGGGTAGTATCAACTTGGGGCCTTTCATCGAAAAACAGAAAGAATTATTAAAAGCAGATATCATATTGGTTTCTGATACTGGAATGTTATCCAACGATACCCCATCGATTACAACTGGTTTACGTGGTTTAAGTTATGTAGAAGTAGAAATTACAGGACCAAACAGAGATTTACACTCTGGTTTATACGGTGGATGCGTAGCCAATCCAATCAACATACTTACTAAAATGATTGCTTCGCTTCATGATGAAAACAACCACATTACCATTCCTGGATTTTACGACAAAGTAGAAGAATTAACACGTGCAGAAAGAGATGAAATGGCAAAAGCACCTTTCAGTCACGAAGCCTATTGCGACGCCTTGAAAATCGCTGACGTATATGGAGAAAATGGATACACCACAATGGAACGCGGTTCAATCAGGCCAACTTTAGACGTGAACGGAATTTGGGGAGGATACATCGGTGAAGGAGCAAAAACGGTTATCCCGTCAAAAGCATATGCTAAAATTTCGATGCGTTTGGTACCTCATCAAGTGCCCGATGAAATCACTGAAATATTTAAAAATCACTTTGAAAGCATTGCCCCTACTGGTACGAAGGTAGTTGTAACGCCACACCACGGAGGGAACCCTGTAGTAACACCAACGGATTCAATTGCTTACCAAGCAGCAAGCAAAGCATACGAAACTACTTTCGGAAAAGCTGCTATTCCTGTTCGCAGTGGTGGTAGTATTCCAATCATCGCCTTATTCGAACGCGTATTAGGATTAAAAACGATCATGATGGGCTTCGGGTTAGACAGTGATGCCATCCACTCACCGAATGAACATTACGGAGTATTCAATTATTTCAAAGGCATCGAAACGATACCGTATTTCTTTCAGAATTTTAGAGAGATGACTAAGTAGCCTTCGAGTGCCTCAGGGTACACTTCGAGAACTTAGGATGCATTTTAGAAAATCTTCGCTGTGGATTAAGATTCGCAGCGAAGAGAAATCACATTAATTCCATCAGGTCGAGTGTAACTTATACATTAAACTATTTTGATTTAAGGCAAAAGTTTCACTTATAAATTAAACTAATCCAGAAATAGAATTTACACATTGAATAAAATATTGATTATCAATAAAAAAATAATAAATTTTACATATTTGGAGTAATTTACTTTACACTTTTGGAGTTTTTTACTTTACAAATTTTGAGTGATTTACTTTACACTTTTTGAAATTGAATTATTTAACAACAGGTTTAACCGCAAATCAATCAACAATAAAGAATATATTTCACTAAATTTGAAAGATAAATATCAAGTGAATAAACAATGCAAAAAACGAAACTAAAGATTACAAACTATTCATATCGAATTGTTTATTTAGTTGGATTGCTTTTTATGTTTTCTTCATGTTCCTTATTTAAGGATCTACAAATTTCGAATATTCAAGACATCAGTCCATCTTTTGAAAATAAAACCATTGTATTAAACGCTTCTATTGATGTGAAAAATAGCAACTTTTACAATGTAACTGTAAAAGCATCAGAACTTATAGCAAGCATTAATGACAAAGAACTTGGGAATATAGAATTACTCGAAAAAGTGGTTTTTAAACGCAAATCAACGGGAAGCTATCCTTTAAATTTCAAAATGAAATTAGCCGATGGTGCCTTGTTTACGATCTTAAAAAATGTATTTAAAAAAGAAGTTACCATCGCTTTTAAAGGAAAAATCAAAGGCTCAGCTCTTGGCATTCCAAAACACATTACAATAAATGAAACCAAAACAATAGATGCTAATCTATTACAAAAATTAGTGAATTAACACTTTGACTATGCAGGATATTTTTGACTTGAAAGAACACATGGCGCAAACCATTCGTGCCTATCACGCCAAAGGATGGTCACCGGCTACAAGTACCAACTACTCTTTCCGTGAAAACGCAGAAGCACCCACGCTTTTTGTTTCACGTTCTGGTATCGATAAATCGCAATTTCATCCGGAGGACTTTATGCAAGTGGCTATGGACGGACATCCTGTTTTAGAAGACCGTGGTATTAAACCATCAGCAGAAACCTTGATTCACTGCGTTTTGTACAAGTTATTTCCTGAAACAACGGTGGTGTTACACAGTCATTCTTCCAATGCAGTCATCAATTCTCAATTATTCGAAAGGTCCATTCCTTTTGAAGGATACGAAATTCAAAAAGGATTTGCAGGACAAACTACACACGAAAATAAAATACACATTCCAATTTTACCAAACTCACAAGACATGAAAGAGTTTGCTGTCTGGATGGAAGAACGAAAATCAGAATTTACCAACCATTGTTTTATCATTCGCAACCACGGAACATACGCTTGGGGTAAAAATTTATTTGAAGCAAAACGCCATTTGGAAACGTTGGAGTATTTATTGGAAGTGAATTATAAGAAATTAATGATTCATTCTAAATGAAAAAAATTGCATTAACAGTTCAAGGAAACACAATTTCTCAAATATCATTTCTAAAAGAGGATTATATTTCTCTTACTGATATAGCACGTATTAAAAATCCAGCCGAACCTAAAGATGTAGTTAAAAATTGGTTGCGATCAAGATCTACAATTGAATTTTTAGGAATTTGGGAATCTTTGA